>Ga0209061_1001267_pt1 | contig 44169 bp, 44 predicted proteins | sample Coa_R1_10_FD_187157 | JGI IMG/M metagenome (GOLD analysis project Ga0209061, IMG submission 187157) | Surface soil microbial communities from Centralia Pennsylvania, which are recovering from an underground coalmine fire - Coalmine... | ecosystem: Environmental > Terrestrial > Soil >...
TGCCTAGCGACTGCACCTGCTCATCGCCAACAGCACAACCAGTGTCGTCGTCGGGCCGTCGGTCGCAGAGACCGCCGACCCTGAGTAGCGCGTTGTCATGAATGCAGGGTTCGCGCTGCCGAGACCCGCAGAATTCGAAAGCATGTCTCGGCCCGCCACGCCGCTCAGACCCGCATCGCGCGGACAGGAGGAGTCTGCCGCTGGCGCTTACGCGGCGTGGAGCGCCGGGGCCAACTGCTCGGCGCTGGCCTCGACGGTCTCGGGGACCGTCACGATGAGGCGCCCGTCGCGATTGAGGAGATGCCGCGCGTTGATGACGGTCAGGCCGATGATCTGCTGGGTGCCGGGAGCGAACCGAAGGACGTGGCCCTCCGGCGTCTCCTCGCCCTCGCCGGGCTGAGGCGCGCCGACGTGCAGGTGCAGGACGTCGCCGTCAGAGTCGTAGTCGGCGTGGTCGAAGGTCAGCGGTCCGATGCGGATGTTCAGGGCTTCCATCGCTTGGGGTCCTTGCGAATGGCCAGCGCGGTGATGATCCGCGCCGGCTCCTGCTCATAGCTTACGATCGCCATCAGCCAGCGGCTCGGACCGGCCTCGCGCCGATAGAACCTCGCGCGGTCTGAAAGCGCGTCCGGCTCGACGTGATCCGGTGTCGCGACCGTCTGCATCACCGCCTCAAGGTGATCAAGGAGTTCGGGATGGTCGCGCGCGATCTTCCCCTCCCAGATCCGGATGAGGAGGACGACCTCGTGGCCGTCCGGATCGGTGACGCTCGCCGCGCGAGGCTCGTCGATCGACATGCTCGGCAGCGTGCCGTACCGCTCGGACGAGCAGCGCAGTCGCGGCGGCTCGGTTCGAACAACAGCGAGCGTTCAACTCACCCAAGGAGGATTCATGGGATCCGTGCTGCTGGACGCCGCCGGTCACCATCGCTCGCCGGCGACCATGCCTGGCTATCACCGAGGCCGCCCGCCTCGCAACAAGGGCGAGAAATACCCGGCCGACCCGCCGACGGTCGAGGAGATCGTCGCTGTCATGCGAGCGGTCGGCGGCCGCGCTTTGGGCCACCGCCTCCGCGCGCTGATCATTCTGCTATGGCGAGCTGGACTGCGGATCAGCGAGGCGCTCGCACTTCAGGAGTGCGATCTGGGCAGGGACCGTGGCGCCGTGCTCCTCCGACGTCCCGCAAGCAGGACACCTGCTTCGTTCCCGTGAACGGCATCTCGGACGCGACGGCCTGAGCCCTCCAATGCGCGGAATCCGCGGCTGGGCCTCACGCTCCGCGATCAGGCCGGACACCTGGTGGACCCGGACGATCCTCCGCAACTTCTTGTCCAGCGTGAGCAGCGTCGAGTCGGTCGCGATCGCGGCCGCGAGCGACATCGCGTCCGGGAGTCGCAGCGATGGATGCGCGGCCCGCAGCGCTGCGGCACGGCGAGCGATCTCACGATCGATCGGGACGACCCTGATGCCGGCTGAGTCGAGGAACTCATCGACGGTCGCGTCGGTCCCGCTCTGCAGCGGGCGTACGATCGTCTCGGCATAGACGGTCGCGCCGATGACCAGCTCATCGCCGGCAGCTAATCGCCGGCGCAGCTCGGTGACCGCTTGGGCGTGCTGATCGTCCCCGGGATCCAGGAACGCGATCACGACGTCCGCGTCCAGCGCTACGCGCGCCACTCGTCACGCAGTCTGTCGAGGTATCCGCGCGGATACGTACCGGCCGCAAGACTGCCCGCAAACCGATCGATCACGTCCTGCGCACGCGCGACCTCGATCCGGCCGCGGCCGACCGCCCGGATCACGACCTCATCGCCCGCAGCGAGGCCGGCATCCTTTAGCACGCGCACGGGCAGCGTGACCTGGTGCTTTCTGGACACCTTGCTCATGCTTTACCCCTATGGTAATGCGTAAAGCAGACTCTCTGCCAGCCCTGCATTTGCCACAGGCGACCATCTCGCCTGTGTAGTAAAGGGATGCGTCTTGCGCGGGGTGGTGCTCTGATCGAGCGATGTCAGAGGCTGACGGCGCCCGAGGCCTCGATCTGTCGGCCGTTGACCGGACGCCGGACGCGGTCGCCAGGCCGGCGATCAGTTGGCCGGTGTCTTGCGGTGCAGAAGAGGCGACCGAGGCCCGCCCCCGCTGAACGACCGGACATCCGCCGCGGCGCGTCGCGAGCACGCCCGTGCTGGCGGTCCCGCCGCCGGCCAGCGGCCTGGTGGCCGGCGCGGTGAGCTTCCGCGGCGACGGGCGAGCGATCGCAACCGTGCCGTTGCACGATGAGGTGGCGGCGCTGATGCTGCGCCCGCGTCGCGTGACCTCGATCGAGGCGAGCTCCTGCGCGAGGGGCGTCGGCGCGCCGAGCCGAGCGCAGCGGCTGCGAGCACGCGCCCGGGCGGGTCGGTCGGCAGCCAGGCAGCCGGGAGCGCGCCCTGTGGGTGGTGCCGTGGATGCTCGTCCTGGGGGCCGGCCTTCTGGTTAGCCGGCGGCTGGAGCCCCCGGTAGCTGATCGGAACAGAGCGGAGCACGCATCGGCAGCCGCGACACCGCTCAGAGCCGGCGCCGCGCAAGCAGCGCTTAGTCCGAATCCACCGATCGGCGGCGCCGCAGCGGTGTGGATCGGCCGTCTGGACGGCTTGGTGGTCGACGGATCGTCGGTGAGGTGTGAGTGGTTGTGATCGGCGGCTCGGGACGCTTCCGCGGAAGCGTTCTGGGCTGTTTGCGCGCAGCGGTCCTCGCGCCCGCGCTGGGCGCCGAGTGCATGAGCGTGCGCGACGGCAAGATCGTCCACAGCCGCTCCATCTTCGACCGCGCGCCCTTTGAAGCCGCCCGCAGGCAGCAGCCGGCGCAGCGCAAGTGAGCCTCGGCCGTGTGCCCGCGGCACAGCGCGCGAGCGCCGCCCAATCGATCCGGGCGCTCGTCGTCATGGGCAACGCGGTCTGCTGCGACCTTGAAGCGCCGCGCTCGTAGGAGCAACGACGGTCGCCTGCGCTGCGGTTGAGCCTGGGACGCGTGGATCCGGGCCGCGCGGCCTGGGACGCGTGGATCCGGGCCGCGCGCAAAGCCTCGCCCAACGATCCCTTCGGCCCCCAGGTGACCCTGGGTCTCCTCCGGCGATGCGCACCTGCAGGCGTCTCCCAGGCCGACCCGCTCCGACGCCCGGCCCGAGCGGCATGAGACCGGCTGAGGCAACGGATGTGAGCACAGCGAGCACAGCAGCGGGAAGTAGGCGGCCGCACGGACGCTCAGCCAGAAGGGCGCGGTCGCATCCGACCAGGTCGACCCGCAGCGGCGGCAGGTGGCCGACCACCGCCCGCGAAGCAGCTCGGGCTCGAGCGCCACCACCTCGTGCGACAGCCACACGCGCCGATAGCCGAGGCGAGCCGCCCAGGCGATCAGCCGGTCGTGGGCAAGCCCGGCGTCGTGCGCCAAGAAGGCGTCGGCCACAAGCAGATCGGTCGCGATCGTGATCCCGTTCACCGTCTCGCGCTCGATCGTCAGGTCGAACACCCCGGCGAGCCTGCGCATTCGGATCTGGCTGGCCACTGGACCACCGGGAGACGCGACACCTGCAGACCAGGGCGTCATCACCACGCCGGCGCGCCGCGACACCGTCGCGCGGAGCTCCGGGCAGCGCCCATGACAGCCGTTCAACGAGCACCCGCCTCGGAACCGGTCCACTTGCAGTCCCGGTCCTCGAACGCACCGGGCCGGGCCGCCGGAGGGGCCTGCGGGCGCGCCGCCGGAGGGGCCTGCGGGCGCGCCGCCGGAGGGGCCTGCAGATCACGAGCGCCCGAACACGCGACGACGACCTCCGCGCGGCGCCGAATCGCTCCGCTACGCCCCCGCCGTGCGAAGCACCGCTGGCAGACACCCAGCCCCGGACCGTCGGCAACTGGCACGGGCGCTACGGCACCTTCCCTGACGCGGTCAGGCGCGCGGGTCGGCGGATACTGTTCGCTTGAGGCGAGGCTGTCCGCTGGCTTGAGCAGCACGGTCCCGCATCTCCGCGCGCAGCCGCGGCGATCCGTGCGGCGGTGGACGCAGATCACATCTGCAAAGTCGTCCTCGCGCTCCCGTGCCTGACATCGCAGGCGCCCGATGACGTGGCGCGCATCCGCACGCGGCTGCGCGAGCTGATCCTCCTCGCCGCTCTCAACCGCGGCAGGGCGCGACAGCATCGGGTGGGCGCACACCCAGCTCGATGCTCCAATCGAGGACTGGCGCGCAATCGTTCGCCGCACGGTGACGCCGCCACCGCAACCGCGCACCGCCTCCCCCTAATCTGCGGTCAGCCTGCCCATGAGGCTACTGCCTCGGGTCGCCCTGGGGCTGAGCCGTGCGCTGGGCGTCTGACCTGAAGCGCTCGCGGCAGTGCTCGGAGCAGAAGTACACGAGCCTGCCCGCGTGCTCGAGCGATGTCGCGCTCGCCGGATCGACGTCCATCCCGCAGACCGGGTCTCTGCACGGCCCCTGACCGGCCGAGTCGCGCCCGGCCAGGGGCGCCGGAGCCGCCTGGGCGTAGCGGGCGGGGTCGGCGTCAAAGCGCTCGGCGCAGCGGTCCGAGCAGAAGTACAGACGCTGCGCGCCGTGCCGGCGCCACGCCGGGGCGTTGGCGGTCTGCACCTGCATTCCGCACACCGGATCGGTGGCGTAGCCGCCGCCACCCCCCAGGCGCCGCCGGTTGCGCGCTAGCCACACGATGCCTGCAAAGACAAGCAGGAAGATGACGTTGAGCACCGTGGTGTAGTCGAGCCTGAGGTGTGCGCCCACGATCCGGAGCGGGCGGTGGTGGGGCACCAACCCGGCCGCCGAGAAGATCGCATCGGTCACAAGCCCGGCCGCGCTCATCGTCACCCAGAACAGTGCGAGCATCCGCGCCGCCAGCCTGCCCCCGTAGAACTTGCGATAGATCAGCAGGAGCGGCAGCGCGATCAGGTCGGCGAAGATGAAGCTGATCACCCCGCCGAAGCTGATGCCGCCCTTCCAGAGCGCGGCCGCGAGCGGCACGTTGCCGACCGAGCAGACGAAGCTGATCAGCGCCAGGAACGGCCCGACGACCACGTTCTCGACCGATGTGAGCGGGCCGTGCCCACGCAGGAACACGTCATGCCAGACGCCACTCGGCACGAGCGCCGCCAGGAAACCGGCGACGAGATAGCCGATCAGCATCTCGTTGCGGAGCATGCGGATGTCAGACAGCGCAAAGCCGGCGGCCTGGGACCAGCCGCCCAGCGACCGCATTCGACGCTGCCATGGGGGGTCTCCGTCGGCGCTGTGGGCGTGACGGTCCTCGGGCGCGCCGGCCTCATCACGCGCGCCCTGCAGCCGCCGGCGAGCCTGCTCGATCAGGCGCCGTCCGAGCAGCAGATGCCCGAGCGCGACGAGCAGCACGATCATGATCGCGCCGCCGATCAGCTCGCCGGCCGCAAACTGCCAGCCGATCAGCACCACCAGCACGATCCCCAGCTCGATCACAAGGTTGGTCGAGGCGAACATGAACGCCATCGCGGCCAGGAAGTCCGCCCCGCGCGCAAACAGCGTCTTGGCCATGGCGCTGGCCGCATACGAGCATGACGAGGACGCCGCCCCGAGACCGGCGGCGCGGGCGATCGCACCCGGCCGATGGTCGCCCAGCACGCGGTGCATGGTCCCCCGGGAGACGAACGCCTGCACCACGCCCGACAGCGCAAACCCCAGCACCAGGGCCCAGAGCGTGGCCCAGAACATGAAGAACGACTCGCGCAGACCGCGCGCGATGCCGTCCAGCACGCCGGTCGCGCCCACCGCAAGCACCAGCGAGTGCATCAGCGCCCGTCCCCGCTAGCGCTAGCCCGGCCTCCCGGGACGCCGTGCGACACGTGCCGCCGCAGCTCGTACCACACACGAGCAGGGTAGCATACCCCCCTGGGGTAGCGCTGGATCCCGGGCAACCCGGCGGTGCCGCCGCATGCGGCGAGGAGTGCGGCGGGTGAAGGCTGGAGGCGGGCGTCAGTGCGCGTCGGGCGCCGGCGCCCGGCGGCGCAAGTGTGGCGACGTGCCTCGCCCGCGGCCTTTAGGGCGCGGCGACGGCTTCACGGCGCCGACGACGGCTTCACGGCGCCGGCGGCGGGTTCAGCGCGCTCCCCGGCGGGTTCAGCGCGGCTCCGCGGCGGGTTCAGGGCGCCGGCTGCGGGCTCAGGGCGCTCCGCGGCGGGTTCAGGGCGCTGGCGGCGGGGCATCAAGCGATCGGTAGTGCTCGCGCCAGATGAGGCGGTGGACCGGTATCCGCCGCGGAATGTCGCGTATGCCGGGCAAAAACGGGATCAGCACCAGCGCCAGGCTGAGCACCGCCATGATCGCCATCACATCGATGTCCGCGTTCGGCGACGTCGAGAACGGCTTGATCTGATACCAGAACGTGTAAAGCCACAGCCACACCTGCCCGGGGTAGGAGCCGGTCTCGTTCATCATGCCCCACTGATCGCCGAGCAGGTGCTCGGCCTGGGCACGGTCAGACAGGATGCTGCCGTCGGCCATGAACAAGAGCGGCTTGGTGTAGTCGGTCTGGTAGAACTGCCGGCTTGTCAGCAGCTGGCCATCCAGCCCTCCTCCCTGGGCGAACGCCAGGAGCGCGTTCATCATCACCGGCAGCGGCCCGTAGCGGCCCGGCGGGAGGGTGATCGACCCACCGGCGGCCACCCTCGCCCTGCCCAGCGCCGAGGCGTACGCCTGATCCCAGGCCGCCTGCTGGCGCGGCGACGCCAGCAGGTACTCCCGCCGGGCCGCACGCACGGCGGGCTGGTCCGGGATCGCGGCCAACGGCGCGAGCACGAAGTCCCGCGCCGTATCGACCGGATGGCTGACGCCCAACCACTGCGCCAGGTGGATGAACGCCAGATGCTGCCCGGTCGAGGCGTGGTTGTAAGGCGGCCCGTACTGTGCCGTCGCGCTCGTGCCGTCAAGCTCGGAGGTGGCGGTCGTCACGAAGTCGATCGGGTCAGACCGCGCCCACTGCCGGATGGTCGATGGCGGCTGGTCAGGAGAGGAGAACAGCACCGCCAGCACGATCACGAGGATCGTCACGCCCGCCAGCGCGAGCACCGCCTCCTTGACGATGTCGTAGGGCCGGTAGGGCCCGCTCCACGAGCGGTAGCGCTCCTCCTCGCGCGCGCGGCGCTCGCGGCGAGTCATTCGCCCTCCCGCAAGCCGCCCGTCGGCGCCGCGCCCGTGAGCAGGCGCTCGCGCTCAAACGGCGGCACCACGCCGTGCCTGCGCACCAGGAGGATGTGGCCGATCACGATCGCCACTATCGCCACCGGCAGCAGAAGCACGTGGTAGCTGTACATCTGACCGAAGTTCAGGAGGTTGAAGAAGGCCCCGATCCCAGCCGCGTTCATCGCGTCCTTGGCCTGCGTCGAGATCCACTGCGAGTCGAAGTTCTGCTGCGACACGTAGCCGGTCAGCGCGCAGGGGATCGCCACAAGGAAGCTGATCGCCCCGGTCATCCACACCCGCGCCCGGCCGCCGCGCCAGGCGGCCATCCAGAACTTTCCCCACAGATGCACGACCATGAAGAAGAAGAACAGCTCCACGGCCCACAGGTGCACGGAGTTGAAGAAGTGCCCGATCCCGGTCACATGCCACCACGCGGGCCCCTTCAGCGCGAGAATGCACCCCGACGCGATGATCACCGCCAGTGAGCTGAGCGTCAGCACCCCGAACACGTAGATCCAGGACGCGACGTAGGCAGGTTGGGCGTCCGGGAGCAGCTTCTCGGGCGGGAGCGCCGCCACCGCGCGTCGGCGCAGCCGCGCGCTCCAAGAGCGCTCCGAGCCGGTGCTCATGAGCGGGGACCCGTTGCTGGTGTCACGAGGACCCCCTGGTCCACGAGGACCCCCTGGTCCACGAGGACCCCCCGGCTCACGAGGACCCCCCGGCTCACGAGGACCCCCTGGAGCGCCCGTGCGGGAACGGAGCGAGCACGGCCACGGCGAACACGAGCAGCATCACGGCGATCACCAGCACGTTTGACACCGATACATCGATGAAGTGCCAGTGCAGGTACGCCGCGTGGTGGTTGAGGTCGAAGATCGCTGCCATCACGACCACCATACGGTGAGTGGCCGGCCCGCGATCCCGGGCCGGCCACGCACATCGTGCGGGTAACTACGGATGCTCACCCCCGTCCTTGAGGTGACACAGCCGCAGGTGAGTCGAACCGATGGCTCGGCCATCGACGCAGAGGGCGCCTCGCGACTCACGATCACGCCGTGGCCGACGCCGAGCGGGCGGCAAACAGCTGCTGCTCAGACGGGGTGCGCCGGGCGTGAGCCAGCCCAAGAGCCACCAACACTGCCATGACCGCAGCCAGCGCGAAGGCGCCGATCGCGCCCCACAGCATCACCTGACCGATCTTCCAGAACCCGTAGGCCTCCAGAAGCATCGCGCGCAGCGTGGTTCCCTGAAAGGAGGTCTGCTCGAGCGCCTTGAGCGCCTGGTCTGAGGGGTGCGCGAGCGCCGCAGCGCTGATCTTCGCGTAGACACCGTGGTAGGGCATCTCGGCCAGGTGCACGGCGATGAAGTCGTTGGCGTAGGCGGCCGCCTCCGGGCCCGTTAGCAGCTGGCGGCCTGCGTAGCGCGAGACCGAGGGGATCATCGACGGGGTGATCTCCGTTCCGGCCCTGGGATGTGCGAATGCGGCCTTCGGAGGGAAGTAGATCTGCTGCTGGGCGAGTTGATCGCGCACCTGCGAGCTTGCGTACCCGTGCCCGATCGCCAGCAGCACGCCCGCCACCAGCAGTACGACGACGACCACCGCCCCACCGGCGCTCGTCAGCCTGTCAAACACCCTACGTGACATGTGCAACCTCCAGCTCGCGTGCGTTGTCTCTTCACGCAGGTGAGCATCGCTCGTGCAGCGCCCCTGGTCATCCGGGATCGGCCGGCGATGCGGGCGGGAAACTACGCGCCGGCCAGCCGCGTCATTGGCGTGGCCGGCGATGCGGCCGCCCGCACAGCTGGGCTATCGGGGCGGGACCGCAGAAGCTCGCGGGAATCTGCGGATGCGCGAGCCAGACGGGGCGCCATGATCTGGCAGCTATGACCGGTGGCGACGTCGCCGGAGCGGACACGGCGGCCCATATGGCAGCACAGGCATCGAGGCCAGCCGAGTCACGCCGCGAGGATGACGATGCAAGCCGGTCGCGTGAATCGCAGCGCTTTAGCGATCTGCGCACGCGCAACGCGCGGCGCGCGCGGACGGCCAGGGCGACAGCGTACGATCGTGCCCAGCGGATCGAGAGGGTGATCGAGGTCTCCCACCGCGCGAACCTGTGGACCACCGGGCGCGGGCTGCGGGGCCCCGGCCGCCGGCTCGGCATGCCGACCGCGGCACCCGGCGGCATGCCGACCGCGGCACCCGGCGACCGGCCGACCGCGGCACCCGGCGACCGGCCGACCGCGGCACCCGGCGATCGGCCGGGCGCCAGCAGCGGCGCGCCGGCGGGTCGCTCGGCACCGATGCCGGGGCCCGCGCACCGTCCGCGGGCCCCGGCAGCCGAGGGTCAGGCCTCCTCGCCGCGGGCGGGAATGGCGAGCACCGGGCACGGAGAGAGGTGAAGCAGGCGCTGGGTGACGCTGCCCAGCAGCAACCCGGTCAGCGGCCCACGCCCGCGCGTGCCGACGACAATCACGTCGGCGCCCTCCTCCCGCGCCAGGTCGGCGATCGCGTGCGCCGCCTCACCCGCGCCCGCGCGCGCGATCCGGATCCGCGTCTTCAGGCCCGAGCCTCCAAGCTCGGAGAGCTGGCTCTCGATCTTCGCCCTCAGCTCATCCTCGTTGGCGTAGACGGGCAGGGCGCCTCCGGCCTTGCCCGGCAGCGTCATCTCCACGCAGTGGACGGCGATCAGCTCGCCACCGGCCTCCTCGGCCAGGCGTCGCGCATGATCAAGCGCCACGTCGGCGTGCTTGGAGCCATCGGTGGCCCACACGACCCTTTTGAACATCGACTTCCCCCTTCGCTCTCGTTGAGGTTGATGATCACTCGCACGCCAGATGCCCCCACGCCCGCGAATGCCACCGGGCGCGGGCTAGCCTGCTCGCCGTCCCCGGCGCGGGCCGACGCTCGTCCCCGCCGTCAGCTCCAAGGGCCCGTAGAGCGCCGCCGACCTGCTGCGCTGCACGTGGGCATCCAGCGCCGCGCGCAGATCGGACGCCCGCTGCGAGATCTGCGCACAACGGGACCGCAGCGCCCCGGCGTCCGCGCGCAGCCGGACGTTTTCCTGCGCCAGCGCCTCGCGGTCTGCGACCAGCCTGTCGCGTTCTGCAGCCAGGCCTGCGTTCTCATCGGTCAGGCGCGCATTGTCGACCCGCAGGCGCTCGACGTCGGCGCTCATGCGCACATTGTCGGCGGTGAGCCTTGCGATCTCCGCGACCAGCCTGGCCTTGGAGCCGGTCCGGGAGGCACGGGCTGGGCGCGGGTCAGCACTCGGGCTTTCGGTGATCGGCCCGGTGGCCGGCGGCTGCCGGGATCCGCCGGTGACCGAGCGCGGGCCGCGATCGGCAACGGCCGCCTGCCCGCGGGGACCGGCGGTGATCGGCTGCCGGCCGGAGCCGAGCTCTGTCGATTGACCTTCGGTGCGGCCCTCTGCCCACTCGGACATGCGCTGAGCGTCGCAGGCTGTTGAATTGGCGAGATCCGCGGGCAGCGGCAGATCATCTGCGGCGGACTACGTAGCCGGAGCGCGCGGCGTCGCGGCGAGCATGGACGCCGCACGAGCCCGGCCCAGGGGAGGCGCGAGCCGCTAACCGGAGCCCGGCACGATTCCGTGCTCGAGCGCATAGCGGACGAGCGCCGCGCGTCCGGAGACGCGGAGCTTGCTCTGAATGTGCGCTCGGTGGGTCTCGACCGTGCGCACCGACAGATACAACCGCTGCGCGATCTCGGTGTTGGTGTGCCCGAGCGCTATCAGGCCGAGGATCTGCGCCTCCCGCTCCGAGAGCCCGTCCGGCGGCCCGGGCGGCGCCTCGGTCGCGAGCCTGGCGCCGAGGCGCGGGTTCAGGAACGGCTCCCCGCGCGCCGCCCTGCGGACCGCCTGCACAAGCTCTGACTCCGCCGACTCCTTGAGCACGTATCCGATCGCCCCCGCGGCCAGCGAGCGGCGCGCGTACGCGGGCTCGTTCTGCATCGTGAGCACCACCACCTGGGTTTCGGGGAACTCCCTCCTAAGCTCGGGGATCGCGTCGATGCTCGACCCCTCGGGGAGGTTGAGATCAAGCACCAGGACGTCCGGCCGGTGGCCCAGGACGTAGCGCCGTGCGTCGGACAGACTGGCCGCCTCCGCGACGATCTCCATTCCCTCCTCGGCGTCAAGCAGGTGGCGCAGGCCGCGCCTGACGACCGGGTGATCGTCTGCGATCACCACGCGGATCGGCCGCACGCTCTGTGGATCGTCGCCAGGCAGCGAACTCACGCGGCGCAAAAGCCTACGCATCGCCGGCGCACGGCGTCGCGCTGGCGGAGGCGCAGGCCCTCACCACGGGGCGCAGGGAGGGCACGCACGCCCAGAGGGGGCACGCGCGCCCATGAACAGTGAGGGTACGTGCGCCCGCACAGGAGGTTGCCCGACAAGCAGCGAGGACGCGCGCATAGACTCAACACGTGTTCCTCAACATCCTCGTCGCCGTCGACGGCTCCCCGGCGTCAGACCGCGCGCTGCAGGAGGCGATCGACCTGGCGCGGGCCTCCAACGCCCGGTTGACCGTGATGACCGTGGTCCCCGACCTGCCGGGTCCGGCGCTCGGACCGGCCGGCGCCGCGGGATTCGACCTCACCCCGATGATCCGGGAGACCGAGCGCGAGTACACGGCCGTCCTGCGCGCCGCGGTGGAGCGCGTTCCCGCCGAGATCCACGCGTCCGAGGTCCTGGCGCACGGTCGCCCCGCGTCCAGCATCGTCAAGCAGGTCAAGGAGGGACACCACGACCTGGTCGTGATGGGCTCGCGTGGGCGCGGCGATGTGCGATCGCTGCTGCTGGGCTCAGAGAGCCACGCGGTGCTCAACACCTGCCGGGTGGCGGTGCTGATCGTTCACGCCGAGACCCGGCCCGATTAGGCGGGGTGGCGCGGAGCGCCATCGGCTGCAACGGGGGCGCTATCGTCACAGCGGGCGTCCGTGGGGCCGCCCCGACACCGACCGCAGCGCCGCCGCGGCGGCACAGGACCAGACTGGAGGACCCGAAGCGATGGCTAGCGTTGCCGCATCGGCGATCGATCGGATCTCCGATCTGCTCGGATCGGAGGCCGACGATCTGCTCAACCACACCTGCCGGACCATCGACAGGTCACGGCTGCACCTGCCCGGACCCGACTTCATCGAGCGCGTGCTGCTGGCAAGCGACCGCAGCACCCAGACGATCCGAAACCTGCGCCAGATGTTCGATCACGGCCGCCTGGCGGGCACCGGGTACCTGAGCATCCTCCCCGTCGACCAGGGGGTCGAGCATTCGGCCGCGGCGAGCTTTGCGCCCAACCCGGACTACTTCGACCCGGCGCGGATCGTGGAGCTGGCGATCGAGGGCGGCTGCAACGCGGTCGCCTCGACGCTCGGGGTGCTGGGCGCGGTGTCGCGGCGCTACGCGCACCGGATCCCGTTCATCGTCAAGCTCAACCACAACGAGCTGCTCACCTACCCAAACCGCTTTGACCAGGTGATGTTCGGCTCGGTGCAGCGCGCCTGGGAGATGGGCGCGATCGGCGTGGGCGCGACGATCTACTTCGGCTCTGAGGAGAGCACCCGTCAGCTGCAGGAGGTCTCGGAGGCCTTCGAGCACGCCCACGAGCTGGGCATGTTCACCGTCCTGTGGTGCTACCTGCGCAACGCGGCGTTCAAGACCCAGGATGCCGACTACCACCTGTCGGCCGACCTGACAGGGCAGGCAAACCACCTGGGCGTCACGATCGAGGCCGACATCATCAAGCAGAAGCTGCCGGAGTGCAACAACGGCTACGGGGCGATGAGCCGCAACGGCTCCGGCTACGGCAAGACCTCCAAGCTGGTCTACAGCGAGCTCACCACCGACCACCCGATCGACCTGACGCGCTGGCAGGTGGCCAACTGCTACATGGGCCGCTCGGGCCTGATCAACAGCGGCGGCGCCTCATCCGGCGAGTCTGACCTGGCCGAGGCGGTGCGCACCGCGGTGATCAACAAGCGCGCGGGGGGCACTGGCCTGATCAGCGGCCGCAAGGCGTTCCAGCGGCCGATGGCCGAGGGCATCGCGCTGCTGAACGCAATTCAGGACGTCTACCTGGCCGAGGAGGTCACGGTCGCCTGAGGCAGCGACGCGACGCGGCCGGGGCCGTGCAGCGGCCGCGGCTCGCGCGCCGGTGCAGGCCTCGGTCCTGTCAGTGCCCTAACTGACGCGAGCCGGTGCCCGAGGGCGACACGATCCTCTGGGCGGCCACGCGGATGCGGCCGGTGCTCGAGGGACGGGTTCCGGACGCGATCGACATGCCCGCCGGACGCGCCGGCGGGCTGCGCGGGCCAGACGGCCACCTCAGCTGGCCCGGCACGCTTGCCGGGCGCGCCGTGACCGCAATCGGCACCCTGGGCAAGAACCTGCTCGTGGAGTTCGACGGCGACCTGGTGCTGCGCTCGCACCTGCGAATGACGGGCGCCTGGGGCGTCTACCGCCGCGGGGCGCGATGGCGCCGGCCGCCGCGTCGCGCCTGGCTGGTATTGAGCGCCGCGGGGCACGACGTGGTGCAGTTCGATGGCCCGGTGCTGGAGCTGCTCACGCGCGCCGGCGCGCGCGCGCATCCGCAGCTTTCCACGCTCGGGCCCGACATCCTCGCCGAGGATTTCGATGCCAAGCGCTTCCTGGCGCGCCTGCGCCGCGGCGACCAGGCTCGGACGATCGGCGAGGCGCTGCTGGACCAGCGCACACTGGCGGGGATCGGCAACATCTGGAAGTCAGAGTCCCTGTGGGAGGCGGGCATCGATCCCTGGCGGGAGGTGCGCTCGGTGTCGGACGCCGAGGCGCTGGCGATCGTCCACGGCGCGCGCCCCCGCATGCTGCGCTCCGGCCTTGAGGGCCCGCGCACGATCCAGCCGCGCGTCTACCGGCTGGCTGGTCGGCCGTGCCGGCGCTGCGGCGCGGCGATCCGGGCGCGTCACCAGGGTGACTCAAACCGGGCCACCTACTGGTGCCCGGCATGCCAGCGTTGAGCTTCTGCGGGGGCGAGGGCCGGCCCGGCCCGCTGCGCCTGCTGCCCGCCGCTACAGCGCCCGATCCGAGACGACCAAAAGTGGAACCGGCGCCCGCGCCACGAGGTCGTGCGTGATGCCCTTCAAAAGCAGCCGGCCGACACGTCGCTCGTGGTGATGCCCGCAGACGATCAGGTCAAAGCCGTGCTCATGAGCGTGGTCGAGCAGCGCGCGGGCGGGCGTATCGCCCTCGACGATCTCGTGGGTTACCTCCACTCCGGCCCGCTGGGCTCGATCGATCACGTCGCTCAGAGTCTGCTGGAGGTACAGGCGTGCGGCCTGCACCGACTCGGCGCGGTCGGCGGCGGTCTCGGCGTGGCTGGGCGTGTTGGCGACGGACACCGCAACCAGCTCGGCCTCGTAGCGGCGGGCCAGGTCGGTTGCGACGTCGAAGGCGCGCAGCGCGACGTCGGAGCCATCCCAGGCAAGCAGGATTCGTTGGAACATTCAAAGACCTCCCGCTAGCGCAGGATCGGGATCAGGGAGATGGCGGCCAGCAGCGCGGCGAGGATGTAGAGCAGGTAGGCCGACAGGCGTCCGTTCTGGATCGCCCGCGCGCGGTCTGCAGCCCACCGCACCGAGGCGGCGGCCGGTCGGTATAGGAAGCGGTCGACGGCGAGCACCACCCGGGTCTCCAGCCGCAGGTCGCCCGCAGGGCCGCCGGGCTGCGGCGAGATCATCGCGCGGTAGCCGAGCGGGCCGCGGAGGATCACCCGCATCGGATTGGAGTAGGCCGACGGCCGGTACTGCACGGCGGCCAGCTCCGCGCCCGAGCCGGTGACCCACACCGGCTCTCGGCGGACGGCGCTCGCGCCGAGGCCGCGGCCTCGTGTCGCCCGCGCGACGGCGAACGCCAGCGCGCACAGCGTGAGCAGGGTGACGCTGAGCCAGGTCGGATCGAGCACCGCAAATCCGGTGAACACGGGCGTGAGCACGAGCGGGTGGCTGATCGTGGTGGCGGCGAGGTTGATGCCGAGCACGCCCTGAAGGCCTGTACCCAGCAGGTGGATCTCCCAGGGCGCCGCGGCGCCAAGCAGCAGGAGCACGAAGGCCAAGAGGAGCGCCCCGAGCGACCGGCGGGCCCCCGGGGCCAGATCGCCCAACCGGCCGCGTCGCGGCCCCAGGAACGTGAAGCTGTAAAAGCGGGCGAACGCGAGCAGCCCCAGGCCGGCGGTGAGCGCGAGCGCGACGCCCGCAAGCGCCGACAGCAGCTGCGAGAGCAGCGACGGCATCCGGAAGGACTGCAGCAGCGCCTGAAATGTGAACCACTCGCTGACAAAGCCGCCGAGAGGCGGGATCGCCGCGAGCGTCAGCGAGGCGACCCCACCCGCGAGCGCGCCGGCGGGCGAAAGCCGGCTCAGGCCGCCCAGCGGGTCGATCGTGCGCTCGCCCGAGGCGCGCTCGACGCCGTCGATCGTGATCAGCGCGAGCGTCTTGGCGAGGCCGTGCGCGCCGATATGCAGCGTGGCCGCCAGCAGCCCCGCGGCGGCCAGCAGCGTCGAGCGGAAGGACTGTCCGAGGATGGCGACTCCGAGGCCGATCAGGACGATCCCGGAGTGCTCGACCGTCGAGTACCCCAGGAAGCGCCGCAGATCGTCTTCGGTGAGCGCGTAGACGATCCCGGCGAGCGCGGTGAGGGCGCCGAGGATCAGGAGCATGTCACCGCACCAAGCCGGCAGCGGCGCGAGGACCTGAACCTCGAAGCGCACAAGCCCGTAGAACCCTGCGCACAGCGCAACCGACAGCCAGGCCGCGCCCAGTCGCCGGGCAGCGCCGTATCCGGACGGAAGGCCGCCCTGGAGGGGAAGCACCCCCACCTTGGTCGCAAAGCAGGCGAGGAACAGCACAGACAGCACGCCCCTGACGCCGGGGCTCAGATCCGCGTGGGCCCACGCCGCCAGCGAGAAGCTGTGCGTGTGCGCGTAGAGGATGCCCAACGCGGCAAGGAGCGCAGCCCCGCCGAGCTTCGCGAGGCCCCCGGTCAGATACCCGGCCAGCAGCTCCTCGCGCCTGCGGTCGCCGTTGGCGATCAGGTAGACGCAGACCGTCAGCCCCTCCCATGCGATCAGCAGCAGAAAGCCGTTGTCGGCGCCTATCACCACCGTGGCGCACAGCAGCAGCGCCGCGCCAAGGCTGATTTGGCCCCGTCCTGCCGGTGAGCCGGCGTGCGCAAGCGCGGTCGCGCCCCCGGTCAGCCCGGTGAGCGCCAGGAACAGCCCGGCAAGCCCGGTCGCCCGCAGGTCGCTTGAGCCGAAGCCTAGCCACGTGCCGAGCTTCAGCACGGGGCGCGCCCCGGCGAGCGCGGCGTCGATGCCGACGACGGCAAGCAGGACGCAGCCCGCCAGCGCAAGCAGCGCACCGGCGCGCTCCAGCGCCCACGCGACAAGCGGCGCGACCATGAGCGCCGACATCGCGAACACGAACGCGACGCTCACGTCGCGCGCGCCCCTGCGGCCAGCAAGCCGACCGCCAGCAGCAGGCCGTGCATGATCGCGATCGGGGACGGCGGCGAGCCGGGAACGTAGACGTCGACCGGCAGCACCCGGTCCACGCCGCCGGCGACCAGCTCGCTCTCGCCTGCAAGGCCCCCGGAGCATGCATCGGTCCCGACCGCCACCAGCGCCTTGGGCTCGGGCATGACCTGCCAGGTGCGCTCCAGGGGTCGGCGCATCGGCCGGGTGACCCCGCCGGTGACCAGGAGCACATCCGCGTGCCTGGGGTATGCGGTGAGGAAGAAGCCGAGACGCTGGATGTCGTAGTAGGGGTTCCACAGCGCCTGGATCTCCCACTCCTCGCAGCCATCGGAGCCGCAGTCGATGTGGCGGACGTGAATCGAGCGTCGCAGCGCGGCGGCGGCTTCACCGAGCGCCCTGCGCGGAGGGTCGCCGTCGCCGTCGCGCTCGGGCACGATCAGACCCGCGCGCGTGCGCGTGGCGGTCTCGTAGCGCGCCTGAAAGGCAAAGCGCCCGGGCGCCGCGCGCACGCACTCGCCGCAGAGGATGCAGCGGCCCCGGTCCAGCGACACGCCACCGGATGAGCCAACCGAGATCGCTCCCGTCGGGCATACCGACTCAAGCTCCGCCTCGGCACCGACCGCATCCAGGACATCGACCCGGCCGCGGAAGCCGTCCGGGACGGGCTCGCCGCCACGCGGGTAGCGCGTTGTCACGCGGCCGCCCGAGAGCCCGCGTGCGATCCAGCGCAGCATCAGCGGTCCGCCCCCGACGGCGTCAGCCCGAAGCTGTGCTCGATGAACGCGAAGTCGGTCAGCACGTCTGCGGGGAACGCATGATCAAACAGCGCCCAGTTGCGAAGCGACGGCGAGGCTACGTGCACCCGATCGACGAGCCCGTCGCGCACCTGCACCCAGATCACCAGCTCGCCCTGCGGCGCCTCGGCCCATCCGAACGCCGCGCCGGTCCCGTCCCGCGGCAGGGGCGTGGCCAGCTCACCCTCGTGCCCGCGCAGGTGGTCGACGCACTGACGCAGGATCCGCAGCGACTCGAACAGCTCGCCAAAGCGGACCTCGATCCTCGCCATCGCGTCGCCGGCGCGCTCGGTGACGACCTGCAGGCCAAGGCGCCGGTAGTCGCCGTAGGGGCGCTCGTGGCGCGCATCGGTCGCGACGCCGGAGCCGCGCGCCACCGGGCCGACGGCGCAGTACTCCTCCACCAGCGCGCGCGACAGGCGCCCGGCGCCCACAAGCCGATCGGTCATGGACGCTGTCCCGACGAACAGCCGTCGGTCGGCCGCCAGGTCGCCTTCCAGCGCGTCGAGGCTGCGCAGCAGCTCGTCAAGCCCGATGCCTCCCTGCAGGCGCACGCCTCCGGGCACGATCACCCCCCGGGCGAAGCGACTGCCGGTCAGTCTGGCCCTCAGGCGGGTCACCCGCTCCTTGAGGATCTGAAAGCGCGCCTGGCCGACGTGCAGGGCGGCGGTCTCCGCCTCCTTGGCGATCACGTCCAGGTGCGCGGCCATCCGCTCAAGCTCCGCGTAGAGCACCCGCCAACGCTGGGCATCGAGGGTCGGCTCGATGCCCAGCGCGCGCTCGACCGCCTGCGAGAACGCCGACGCGTAGGCGACCGAGGCGATGCCGGCGACGCGCTCGGCGACGTGCACGGCGCGCTCCGGTGGCAGTCCGGCGAAGCGCCGCTCAAGGCCCCGGTGCTTGAAGCCCAGGCGCGTCTGCAACGAGAGCACGCTCTCGCCGCCGGTCTGGACCTGGAACTGGATGGCCTCGAAGACGCCGGAGCGGACCGGCCCATAGGGGATCGCGAACACGTCGAGCCCGTGAACGCTGCGCTCGATCAGGTCGGCATCGGCAGCCGTCAGCGACCGCCCGGGCGAAAAGCCCACCGGTCGCACCCCGAACCGCTCGACCAGCTCCTGCTCGGCCCAGCGCGCCGCCGGCCAGGTCTGCGAGAGCGCCCCGTAGGTGACAGGGTCGGCGCCGTCGGTCGGCGCTCGCAACACGACGAGCGCGCCCCGGAGCGCGAACGCGGCCATCAGCGAAGGCTCGGGCGCCTCGGCGAGCAGCATCGTGATCAGGCGGGCGCCGGCGCGGCGCAGAACGTGCGCGGCTCGCTCAAAGCCGAGCGTCGTCACCCGCAGGCGCACCTCCGGGTCAGGCCCGGGCTCGGGCACGGCACCCAGATGCTCCGGCAGGCCCTCGCTGACTCGCCGGGCGACGGTCGCAACGCCGGTCACGATGGCGCCCCCAGGCCGTGGCCGGCGCTGCGCAGCAGGGCCGACAGCGCGCCGGGCACGTGCACGCCGAGGCCCACCGACACGATCAGGCAGCCGAGCATCCCCACCACCATCCAGGCGCTGCGCTCGCGCGCGGTCGCCGCGGCCAACGGGCGACCGCCGGGGCCCGGCGCCGCTTGCAAGCGCCCGAGCACCATCCGCCCCGCGTGCCAGATGATGCCGAAGAAGGCCAGGTTGACCAACACGAGCATCAGCGCGACCCCCACGTACTGGGCGTGCGCAAACCCGCCGACGACGATCTGAAATTCGCTGCGAAACACGCCCGACAGCGGCAGGCCCGAGAGCGCCAGCGCCGCCGCGAAAAACATGGTGCCGGTGAACGGCATCGCGCGGGCGGCATCGACTATGCCGTCCACCTCCTTTGTGTCGTATCCGCGCAGCAGCGACCCGGAGCCGAGGAAGGCCAGCCCCTTGGCGGCGGCGTGGGTGATGACGTGCAGCAGCGCCCCGGCGACCGCGAGCGGGGCGCCGAAGCCGATGCCCAGCGCGATGATCCCCATGTGCTCGATCGACGAGTAGGCCAGCAGCCGCTTGTAATTGGACTGGCGGACCACGAACAGAGCGGCCACGACGAGCGAGATCGCGCCGAAGGCGATCAGCACGTGCTCGGCGAACGAGCGCTGACCGGACGCGACGGCGACCTGGAAGAAGCGCAGCACGGCGTAGAAGGCCGCCGCCAGCAGCGAGCCGGACAGCAGCGCGGACACGGGCGCGGGCGCCTCACTGTGGGCGTCCGGGAGCCATGTGTGCATCGGCACCAGGCCGACCTTGGTCCCAAAGCCGACCACGGCCAGCGCGAACGAGAGGCGAACCGCGTCGCGCGAGAGCCCGTGGCCGTGCGCCAGGAAGCGCTCGAACCGCGGCAGGTAGGCGCCACCGAGGACGCTCGTCCCGGTGGCGTAGAGGATCACGATCGCCAGCAGCGCGATCCCCAGGCCGCATGAGGCGATCAGGACGTACTTCCACGACGCCTCGAGCGCGGCATCGGTGCGGTCGATCGCGACGAGCATCGCCGACACGATCGTCGTCAGCTCCAGGGCGACCCAGAGCGTGCCGAAGTCCGCGGCCACCGGCACGAGCAGCAGCGTCGCGCCGAAGAGGTTGAGGAACACGAAGTAACGCCTCGCGAACGCCAAAAAGCCAGGGCGGCGCTGATCGGCCTTTAGGTAGCCGACCGAGAAGGCGCCGGCGATCGCGTACAGCAGGCCGGTGGCCAGCAGGAACACGGCGCCGAGCGGGTCGACCCGCAGCCATCCCGCCGCCGCGATCACGACCCGCCCGTGTCGGACATCGAGCGCGAGCGCGGTAGCCAGACCGAATGAGGCAAGCCCGGCGACCAACGTCGCCGCCTGGGCAAGCCGCCAGCCGGCCGTTACAGCCAGCAGAGCCGCCAACGCCGGGACCGCAACCAGAGCGTAGATCGACCAGCTCATCCGGTCAGCCGGTTGAGGATGTCGGTGCGAACCGCGGTGCGCTCCATCGCGAGGTACTGCACGAGGACCACGAACACCAGCACGCCCACCAGCACGTCAAACAGCAGAAGCAGCCCGAGGATGATCGGCAGGCCCGGCGCGATCACCAGGCTCGCCACCGTGACCGCGTTCTCCAGCGCCAGGAACCCGAGCAGCTGCGACGGCGCATGGGGGCGCAGGATCATCAACAGCAAGGCCACGACCACGCCCCCCACCGCGACCGGCAGGGCCGAGAGCGGCAGCGCCTGCACGCCGCCGATGTGGATCGGCCTGAGGACGACGAACACCAGCGAGCTGAGCACGACCGCCAGGAGGATCGCGCTCGGGGCGCCGATCAGGGACGGAACGCGGGGCTCGGAGCCCAGGCGCCGCAGCACGACGGTTATGGCGAGCGGGAACAGGAGCGCCTTGAGCGCGATCGTCGCGGCCCCGAGCACGTACAGCCCGCTGCTGCCATGACCGGTCGCGGCGGTCGCAATCGCAAGCGCGGCCACCACCACCGATGCCAGCGAGTAGAGGCGCACCTGCTCCCAGACGTCCTGGGAGCGAAGCATCCCGTACTCGGCCAGCAGCACGACGACCGCGCCGATGGTCGCGAACGCGCCGAAGACGCTGAGCTGCTCATTGCCGAAGGACGGCTGGAAGATGAAGATCACGACCGCCAGCACCGACAGCATGAAGCTCGCGACCGTGAACTCCGGGATCTTGTAGAGCCTGAGCTTCGCAAAGCTGGACTCGATCACCACGATCGCCACCCCGACGGCCAGAGCCTTGGCGACCAGCAGCACGATCGCAAGCGCCACCGCGCCGATCCGCCCGCTCGATGCCAGCCCCCAGGGCGCCACGAGAACGTTTGAGAAGATCGTGAACAGCAGCAGCTGCTTGACGTTGGAGCCCCAGCGAAGGAAGGCCAGCCCGGGCCCCGAGTGCTCGGCGACCCGAGCCTCCTCGATCTGGCCGAACTCGAGCGTCGAGCCGTGGCTCTCGATCGGGATCCGACCCGTCTCGTTGAGCACCAGCATGAAGAAGGCGGCGATCATCAGAAGATGGCTGGGGCGCACCACCTGCACGACGGCCGAGCGGAGCGTCGCGCCGAACGCATACGGGAGGTCTGTGTGGGTGGTCAGCGCGAGCACGAACGTGACGAAGATCACCGTCGGTTCGTTGAAGGCGCCGAACGACCGCAGCCGGCTTGATCCCAGCTGGGCGTACGGGCTGCCGCTGTCGATCGCGGCGATCGAGACCGAGAAGCTCGCGAGCGCGAGGATCATCCCCACGCCGAAGAAGTCGGCCTCATATCCGAGCGGCAGCGGAAAGCTCGTCAGCGCCGGGATGAGCAGCGGGATCGTCGCGTAACCGGCGAAGCTGACGTAGGGGGCGGCGCGGAAGGCCAGCCCAGCCGGGGCCGGCAGGACGGTCTGCTTTGCCAGCAGCTTGAGGATGTCGTGGTAGGGCTGCAGGACGCGCGGACCCCGGCGCTGCTGGATGACCGCCTCGGCGCGCGCGATGATCCCGGCGACCAGCGGCGCCAGCGCCAGGATGCTGATCACCTGAAGCGCCTGGATCGCCCAGTCGGGGAGGGTCGGCATGTGGTCCTGCGGGCTCCTTTCGCCATCACTCGGTTCGCGAAAGGAGCCATCAGCCCGCGCGGTCTCAGGCGGGCGGTTCGAGGCGCCGAAGGCGACCTCAGCAGGGCTCCATCTGACGGGCGCGGAGGATAGCGCAGCGCGGCGACACGGTCCGAGCAGGACGTGACGAGGCCCGCCACGGCCTCCGCTTGCGCGCCCACCGCGATGGCGCCGAGCTGGTGATCTGCGGCTGCTCGGTGCAGTAGATTTCGACCATCGACCGCCGGCTGGTCATCGCACCCAACCCAGGCGCCGAGGGAGCGTGTCGGGCCCTCTCGCGCTCGGGCCGTGGAGGGCTCTGATGGCCGCCAAGCGCGAATCCCCCAGCCCCGTCGAGCAGGTCGCGCAGCTGTGGGGCCGCGCGAGCGAGGGCGCCGCGCATGCCGCCGAGAGGCTGATCGAGCAGGCCGAGTCCGACGCCGCCAGGGCCAGCGAGCGCCTGGTCGCCAGCGGCGGCTTCTCCGCGCTCCTGGGACAGATGGCCGAGAACGCGGCGGCGCTGGCCAAGCTCTCCGGCGACGCGATGGACCTGGCGTGGCGCAACCTCCGGCTCGCGGGACGGCGCGACGTAGTCCGCCTGGCCCGCCAGCTGGCGCGCACCGAGGACAAGCTCGAGCGCGTGCTGCAGGAGCTGGAGGCGCTGCGCGAGGAGCTCGCAAAGCGGGAGCGCGGCAGACGATGACTGCGCTCGGAGCGCTCACCCGCGCGCATCGATGAGCGCGCTGCGCACGCTCAGTCGCCTGCCGCGTGCCACGATCGAGTTCGCCAACCTGATCCTCACCACCCCGGACGCGACGATCGGCGCCACCCCGCGCGACACGATCTGGACGCACCGGGAGACGACGCTGTACCGCTACCGCTCGGCCGTCCGCGAGCACCCGGTGCCGGTGCTGCTGGTGTTCGCGCTCATCAACCGGCCGGAGATCTTCGACCTGCGCCCGGGTCACTCGTTCGTCGAGTTCCTGCTGGAGCAGGGGTTCGACGTCTACCTGGTCGACTGGGGCGTGCCCGACGACGAGCACGCCGACATGGGGCTGGCGGAGTACGTGTGCGACGAGCTTCACTGGGCCGTGCGCGAGACGCTGCGAAGCTCCGGCGCGCATGAGCTGACGCTGCTGGGCTGGTGCATCGGCGGCACGCTGTGCGCGATCTACTGCGCGCTCGGTCTAAGCCAGGCGGTGCGCAACGCGATCCTGCTGACCACCCCGATCGACACGCGCGGCTCGCTGTACGCCCGCTGGGTGGGACGCGACGAGTTCGACGTGGACCTGATCGCCGACAGCTGGCCCTCGATCCCCGGAGCCGGGATCGACTGGGCCAACAAGCTGATGAAGCCGGTGACCAACTACTTCACCACCTACCGGAGGCTGTTCGCCGGCGTCCTGGAGGGCCGCGATCAGCGCGCCGGCTACCAGGCGATGGCCCGCTGGGTGGCCGACAACCCGCCCTTCCCCGCCCGCGCCTACCGCGAATGGATCACATGGATGTACCGGGACAACCGCCTGGTGGCGGGGACGATGCGGCTGCGCGGGCGGCGTGTGAACCTGGGTTGCATCGAGCAGAACCTCCTGGTGGTGACCGCCGGCTCCGATCACATCGCGCCCCGGGAGGGCACGGTGCCGCTGCTTGGCCTGGTGGCAAGCGAGGACGTCACCCACCTGGCGCGACCGGGTGGGCACATCGGCCTGATGGCAGGCTCGAGGGCCAGACAGGAGATCTGGCCGGAGCTCGCGGCTTGGCTTGCCGCGCGCTCCGGCCGCTAGCAAGGAGAGGTCGCATGTCAACACTCATCACCCCCATTCAGGACACCACCCAGCGTCCGCGCCTGGACGGCCGAGTCGCGTTCGTGACCGGCGGCACGCGCGGGATCGGGGCGGCGATCTGCCGCAGCCTGGCGGCGCAGGGAGCCGAGATAGCCGCCGGCTACGGGCGAAACCAGCAGGCCGCCCAGTCGTTCTTGGAGTCGCTTGGCGAGCATGGGCACAACGCCACCCTGCACCACGGGAACATCGGCTCGGCCGAGGACTGCCGGCGCACCGTCGCCGAGGTGATCGAGCAGCACGGGCGCCTGGACATCCTCGTCAACAACGCCGGCATCACGATCGACAAGACCGTGCTGAAGATGACCGACGATGACTGGCACAGGGTGATCGACGTCAACCTGTCCGGCGCGTTCTTCACCAGTCAGGCGGCGCTGCCGCACATGATCGAGCGAGGGTCGGGGCGAATCATCAACATCAGCTCCATCATCGGCGAGACCGGAAACATCGGACAGGCCAACTACGCCGCGTCCAAGTCCGGGCTGTTCGGCCTCACAAAGACGCTCGCGCTAGAGGCCGCCTTTCAGCTGCGCCGGGCCGGCCGGCTGGACGAGGACGGCATCGGACTGACCGTCAACGCGGTCGCGCCCGGGTTCATCGCCACCGAGATGGTCGAAGCGGTCCCCGAGAAGGTGCTCGAGCAGGTCAGGGCCCGAATCCCGCTCGGGCGACTGGGCCGCCCGGACGAGATCGCGCGCGTCGTTCACTTCCTCGCGGCCGACCAGTCCTCCTACATCACCGGCGCGGTCTGGGCGGTCAACGGAGGCATGGACATGTGAGGTTCGAGCTGCGATCGCCTCCGGCGCTGGCAAGCGTCCTGGCGACGCTGCTCGCGGCGGTTGCGGCTCTGGCGATCGCCCGGGTGACGGGCGCCGACGCGGTCGGCCGCGCCTTCGGCGATGTGGACGCGCCGTGGATCGCGCTGATCGCCGGCGCCGAGCTGCTCACCTATCCGGCCTACATGCTCGCCTACCGGTCGCTGGCGCAGGTCCACGGCCACGCCCCGCTCTCGCTGCCGATCGTCGCACGGCTGGTGGTGGCCGGGTTTGGCCCGTTCGCGCTCGGCGGCGGCTTCGGGATCGACCGCCGCGCGCTTCAGGCGATCCACGAGGACGAGCGCAGCGCCCGCGTACGGGTGATCGCGCTGGGATCGCTTGAGTGGGCGGTGCTCGCTCCGATCGCCTGCGCGGCCTCGATCGTGCTGCTGGCGCGCTCGGCGGACGTGATGCCCTCGCTGCTGTGGCCCTGGGCGCTGGCGGTCCCGGCGGGGCTGGCCGGCGGCGTGTGGCTGAGCGCGCCGAGCCGCAGCGCGCGGATCAGGCGCCCGCTGCGCGGGCGCCTCGACGTGCTCGCGCGGGCGCTTGAGGGCGTCGACGCGCTGCGGACGATCGCGTCCGACCCGCGCCGCTTCGCGGGCGCATGGCTGGGAACCGCCGCCTACTGGGTGGCCGACATCGCGGCCTTCTACGGCGGGCTGCGGACCTTCGGCCTGCAGCCGAGCCCCGGGCGCGTGATCATCGCCTACGCCACCGGCTACGCCGCCACCCGCCGCTCGCTGCCGCTGGGCGGCGCCGGTCTCACCGAGCTGCTGATGACCTACGCGCTGTACTGGGTGCGCCAGCCTCTGGCGCCCGCGCTGGGGGCCGTGCTCGCCTACCGCGCGTTCAACTTCCTGCTGGTGTCGGTGCCCGCCCTGGTCGCCCACCGGCAGCTCTCGGCGATGCTCGCGCGCGGCGAGCATCGCGGCTGACACGCGCCCGCCGCACGCCTGACCTGGACCGCCCACAGTTCACCGGCGGGTAACAAGGCGTCGCCAGGCCGCTGGTAGCTTCGCCGCGACGGTTGCCCCACGCAGCGCTCCAACCGCGAGCGCGTAGCTCGACAGTAACTGCACCACTCCCTCTGGAGGAGGAACAATGAGCCTTACCCATGATCGCGGCCGCGAGCTGCCGCGCGGGCGCGCGCGCCTGCTCGCGACCATCGCGGCCGCGGCCCTCGCCGCATCCGCCATCGGCGCCTGCGGCTCGAGCTCCAGCTCCAGCAGCTCCGCCCAGGCCGCCGGCTCGGCGAGCGCGTCCGCCAGCGGCTCGGCGGCGAAGGTCAACTGGTCCACGGTCACCTCGGCGCAGGCCGCCGGCGGGATGAGCGCGCTGATCGCCGCCGCCAAGAAGGAGGGCCAGCTGAACGTGATCACGCTGCCGGCAAACTGGGCCAACTACGGCACGCAGATGCGCGAGTTCTCGCAGATGTACGGGATCAGGATCCACGACGCGATCCCCTCCGGCTCAAGCGCGCAGGAGATCCAGGCGATCGAGACCGGCCGCGGCAGCTCCACCGCGCCGGACGTCGTCGACGTGGGTGAGAGCTTCGCGGTCGCCGACGCCAACCTGTTCGCGCCCTACAGGGTGCAGACCTGGAATGACATCCCCGCCGCCAACAAGGATCCCGACGCCCGCTGGTACAACGACTACGGCGGCTACATGTCCTTCGGCTGCGACCTGAAGGTCGTCCCCTCCTGCCCGACCACCTGGAGCGGCCTGGAGTCCCCCGCCTACAGGCATGCGGTGGCGCTCAACGGGATCCCGGGCCAGGCCGGGGCGGCAACCGGAGCGGTGTTCGCGGCCGCGATCAACACCGGCGGCAGCCTCAACGACGCCAAGCCGGGCCTTGAGTTCTTCAACAAGCTCAAGTCGATGGGCAACTTCAACGCCACCGACTGCGACGCCTCCTCGCTGATCGAGGCCGGGCAGTGCCCGATCATCGTCAACTGGGACTTCCTGAACGTGGCCGGAGCATGGGGGCTGCCCTCGACGGCGAAATGGAAGGTCGTGGTGCCCAAGGGCACGCCGCTGGGCGAGTTCTACGCGCAGGCGATCTCAAAGACGGCGCCGGACCCCGCCGCCGCGCGTCTGTGGGAGGAGTTCCTGTACTCGACGCAGGGTCAGAACAACTTCCTGCGCGGCTACGCGCGCCCCGTCGAGCTGGCGGCGATGGTCAAGGACGGAACCGTCGATCAGGCCGCATACAGGCAGCTGCCGCCGGTGCCGGGCACGCCGGCGCTCCCAACCCCAGCACAGACGACCGCCGCGGCAAAGTTGATCGCCGCGGGCTGGAGCAGCTAGCCATCGCCACCGGGACCGGATCCGCGGTGGCCGCCGGCCCTCCCGCGGCGCTTGCGCGCCGCGGGAGTCGCCGTCGTGCGCCGATCTGGCTGGGGATGGCCCCGTTCCTGATCTACGTTGCGGTGTTCCTGGGTGTGCCGCTGTATGTGGTGATCCACGGCGCGCTGACGTCGGGAGGCCACGTCACGCTGGCCAACTTCTCGGCGATCTTCACCCAGTCGCAGTACCTGATCCCGCTGCGCAACAGCCTGATCCTGTCGCTGTGGACCTCGGTCGGTCCCGCGATCCTGGGGCTGGCGGTCGCGGCGGCGGTGGTCTGCGGACCGGCCGACGGCCTGCTGCGCCGCATCGTCTCGAGCGCATGTGGCGTGTTCGCCTACTTCGCGGGGGCGCCGCTGGCGTTTGTCTGGGTCGCGTCCCTGGGCACGCTCGGCGTGATCACGCTCCTGCTTGAGAGCACGTTCGGGTATGACCTCAGCCGCCACTTCGACATCTCCTCGCAGGCGGGGGTCGGCATCTGCTACTTCTACTTTCAGATCCCTCTGATGGTGATCTTCATCACCCCGGCGCTTGAGGGACTGCGGCCCGAGTGGAAGGAGGCGGCACAGAACCTCGGCGCCACGCGCCTCGCGTACCTGCGCCATGTCGCCGCGCCGATCCTCGCGCCATCGTTCATCGCCGCCACCCTGATCCTGTACGGCAGCGCCTTCTCCGCGTTTGCCACGATGCTCGCGCTCAACGGCTGCACCAACCCCGTGCTGCCGTGCAAGATCAACCTCGAGATGTCAAACAACGTGCTCACCAACTCGATCCCGGTGGGGCTCGCGCTGGGGACCGAGATGATCATGATCGTCGCAGTGGTGATGCTCGTCTACTGGCTGGTGTCGCGCCGCGCCGGGAGGTGGGTCAGATGAGCGCGGTCGCATCGGCGGTCTCCGAAAGGGCTGATACGCGCCGAGCCAAGCCGCCCGCGCGGGCCGCCCGGCGCGCGCGACCGCGGCCCTGGCGGGCCGTCGTCCTGGGCCTTGCCGCGATCTTCTACCTGGTGCCGATCCTGTGCAGCATCAAGTTCAGCCTGATCGACCAGCAGGGTCGCTACGGGATCCAGAACTACACCGCGATCATCCACAACGGCACGCTGCGCGGCGCCCTGGTCCTGTCGCTGGAGATCGCGGCGATCGCGGCCGTGGTCGTCGTGGGGCTGATCTTCCCCACCACGGTGCTGGTGCGCCTGAAGCTGCCGCGGCTGACGATCCTGATGGAGGGGCTCACGATCCTGCCGCTGGTCGTGCCCCCGATCGTGCTCGCCGCCGGGCTTCTGCAGCTGAAGGAGACGGCCCCGCTGTGGGTCGTCAACGACTTCTTCAACCATCCGCTGACCGCGCTCACGCCGATCTACGTCGTGCTGGCGATGCCGCTGGTCTACCGCGCGATCGACACCGGCCTGCGCGCGATCGACCTGCACACGCTCGTGGACGCCTCACGCAGCCTGGGTGCAAGCTGGCCCGCGACGCTGTGGCGCGTGGTGGCGCCCAACGTGCAGACCGCCGTGCTCGGCGGCATGTTCCTGACGATCGCGATGGTGCTGGGCGAGGTCGTGATCGCCAACCTGATCGACCAGAGCAACCTCACCTTCCCGCTTGAGATGATCCAGTTCGCATCCCAGGACAACGCGCCCGGTGTGTCCGTGGCGCTCACCCTGACGGCGCTCGTGTTCACCTTCATGCTGCTGTTCGCGCTGACGTTTTTGGCGCGCGGGCGCGGAGCCTCAAGGGCCGGAGTGATATAGGCAGATGACCACGCCGAGCACCACCCCCGCGCAGGCCGTCGGTCCGGGCGCTGGGCCGCACGTCCCCCCCACGCCGCACGACGCCGCCACAGCGCACGGCGCGCCCCCGTCGCAGGCCGCCACAGCACGCGGCGCCGCCCCGTCGCGCGGCGCCACCGCGGCCCCGCCGAGCACGCCCGCGGCCGCCACCGCGGTCGAGTTCCGCGGCGTGGAGCGCCGCTTCGGCACGGTCGCGGCGCTGCGGGGCCTGGACATGGAGATCCGCCCGGGAGAGCTGGTCGCGCTGCTGGGCCCCTCCGGGTGCGGCAAGACCACGGCGCTGCGCCTGCTCGCCGGCTTTGATCGCCCCGACGCCGGGGTGATCACCGTCGGCGGCCGGGATGTCACCGGCGTGCCCGCGCACCGGCGCGACATGGGCATGGTGTTTCAGGCCTACAGCCTGTTCCCCAACCTGGACGCCCGCGCCAACGTGGCGTTCGGCCTGCGCATGCGAAGGGTGCGCAGAGCGCAGCGGCTCGAGCGCGCCCAGCAGCTGCTAGAGCTCGTCGGACTGCCGCAGGCCGGCGACCGCTACCCCCACCAGCTCTCAGGCGGCCAGCAGCAGCGCGTCGCGATCGCACGCGCCCTGGCGATCGAGCCGAAGGTGCTGCTGCTGGACGAGCCGCTGTCGGCGCTGGACGCGCGCGTGCGCCTGCAGCTGCGCGCGGAGATCCGCAGCATCCAGCGCCGGCTTCAGATCACGACCCTGTTCGTCACCCACGACCAGTCGGAGGCGCTGTCGCTGGCCGACCGGGTGGGCGTCATGCACGACGGGCGCCTGGAGCAGCTGGACACGCCGGAGGCCGTCTACCGCCACCCCGCGACCGAGTTCGTCGCCGAGTTCGTCGGTGCGATGAACCGGCTGCCGGGACGCCTGTCCGAGGCGGCGGAGGTGGTGGTGCTCGGCCAGCGCCTGCCCGTCATCGCAGCCGACGGCATGGCACCCGGGACGGTGGTCGATGCGCTGCTGCGCCCGGAGGCCCTGCGGGTGAGCGCTGATGCCGCCGGTGCCGGCGAGATCGTCGAGCGGACCTTCCTGGGCTCCTGCGTACGCCTGCGGGTCCTGCTGGACGGCGGCCAGGAGGTCCAGGTCGAGGCGCCCGGCCACAGCGCCGACCTGCCGGTCGGCGCGCGCGTGGGCATCGAGATCGCCGCCGAGCGGGTGCCCGTGGTCAGCCCGTCAGCTCGTCCATGACCTCCGCCGCGAGCGCGAACGCGAGCGTCATCCCCAGGCCGGACACGACCTGCGCCACCCTGACGCCCGGCATCGGGGCGCTCACCAGGAAGTTGCCCTCAGGCGCCGACGGGTACACCCCCTGCCAGCGCTCGCGCACGCGCAGCCTGGGCGCGCCGAGCAGCAGGCGCGCCTCGGAGAGCAGCAGCTCGTCCAGGCGCTCATCGCGGAACGGCGAGGGGGTGGCGTCGTAGCGGTGGGTGTCGCCGATCACCAGATCACCGTCGGGCAGCTGGCAGACCAGCAGGTGGATCCCGGCCTCCAGCAGCTCCCGTCGCTGCTCAGACAGCCGCGCGCGCACGGCCGCGGCCTCGGGCCGGCGCGCAAAGGCGGGGTAGCGGATCAGGCTCAGCCCCGTCGCCAGGGCCGGTCCGTAGCGGCGCCCGGCGGGCGCCCGGACGCGCAGCATCTGCAAAGCGCAGAGCGTCAGCTCAGCGCACCCGTCCATGAGAGCCGCCGGCAGCCCGCGCAGGTCCGGCCCCGGGCAGACGACGATCAGCGGGGCTTTGACCGTCAGCGTGGCCGCGTGGGCGACCCCCGGCTGCACCACGGCGACCGGTTGACGCCAGTGGACCTGCACGCCGCGCCCATCGGCAAGCAGCCGCGCGAGCGCGCCGACCGCCCTCCGAGGGTCCACGCGCAGATCGAGCCGGCTGTGAAGCGCGCCGGCCAGCCCTTCGCCGGGGATCGGCACGAGCTCGGCGACCTGATCCCGGGTCAGCATCCGCGCGCGACGGGCCGGGTCGCTCGCCACCGCGCCCATGAGCGCCAGCTCGTCCTCGTGGCGCGCGACGATGACCGTGCCGGCGCTGTGCACCGCAAGCCCGGCGCGCGCCCCAAGCTCAAGCCACCGCTGGCGCGCGAAGAGGCCGCGCTGCAGGTCCTCGCCGTCGGCGAGCGCTCCGACGAACACGTGCCCGAAGTTGCGCACGCTGGCGCCCACCTGGCGGTCGTCGCGTTCGAGGACCACCACCCGCAGGCCGCGGCGGTCGGCCTCGAGCGCGTGGGCGAGGCCGACGATGCCGCCGCCGACCACGCACACGTCCGCCGAAAGCGCGGTCGCGCCGACGCGGGCGTTGCAGGTGGCCTGCATCGCGTGCAATCCAAGCGCACCGTCGCGACGCGCCGTGTGACCATCCGGTGAATGACGATGAGGATCGGGTGAACATCGACGTGTCGTCGCCCAGCGGGCGGGTGTCACTTGTATAGTCACCCGGAGATGGCCGACGTGTTCTGCGCAAACGGCCGCGCATACCGCGTGCCGCACCGGCCGGTCCTGGCCGTCTGCGCCGACGGGTGGGACCCTGACTACGTGGACGATGCGCTCCAGCGGGGGTTGATGCCGCGACTGTCGGAGGCGCTTGACGGTGGCGGGTCCTACGCGCTCGCGCGCGCGCAGGTGCCGACGTTCACCAACCCAAACAACGTGGCGATCGTCACCGGGGTCAGCGCCCGAGTGAACGGAATCGCGGGCAACCACTACCGCACCGGCGACACCGAGGTGCAGGTGACAGATCCGAGCTTCCTGCGCGCAGAGACGATTCACGCGGCGGCGCTGCGGGCCGGCGCGCGCGTGCTGTGCGTGACCGCCAAGGACAAGCTGCGCGCGCTGCTGGCGGCCGGGGGCGTGCCGGCGTTCAGCGCCGAGCGGGCGCACGAGCAGGCGCTCGACGATGGCACGCCGCTGCTGGACGCGGCCGGCATCGGCGAGAACCCCGGCATCTACGACTGGCGCCTGTCGCCGTACACGATCGACCTGGCGGTCGCGCTCGCGGTGCGACTGGACGCCCACCTGGTGTACGCATCGCTCACCGACTTCGTCCAGCACGCGGCCGCGGCGGGCGAGCCGCTCTCAGACGGGCTCTATCGTGCCGTCGACGAGTCGCTCGGACGGGCGCTTGACCGCGGCTTTGCGGTCGGCCTGGCGGCCGACCACGGGATGCGCGCCAAGACGCGCGCGGACGGGGCCCCCAACATCCGCTTCCTGGATGAGGCGCTCGCCGCGGCGGGCGTGCACGGCGCCCACACGCTGTGCCCGATCACCGACCCCTACGTGACCCACCACGCCGCGCTGGGCTCCTGCGCCTGGGTGCACCTGGACGACCTGGGGGAGCTTGACCGGGCGCGCGGCGCGCTCGCGTCGCTGCCCGGCGTGGAGGCGGTGCTGGACCGATTCGCCGCCGCCGAGGCGCTCGAGCTGCCGGCCGACCGCATCGGCGACCTGGTCGTGCTCGCCGACGGGGTCACCGCGCTTGGCAGATCGCGCGCCGCCCACGACCTGGGCGCGCTTGTCGGCCCGCTGCGCTCGCACGGGGGCCTGCACGAGCGCACGGTCCCGATGATCCTCACCCATCCCCTGCGCGAGGGGGCGATGCGCGGCCGAGACCTGCACAACCGTGACCTTCACGACCTCCTACTCAACGAGCTCTGCTGAGATGGCGGTCACGAGCGCGACGATCCCGGTGCACAACCCCTACGACGGCGAGCTGGTCGGCGAGGTCCCCTCCGTCTCCGAGCGGCAGCTGCGCGCGGCCCTGGATGCCGCGGCCAGTTGGCGGCGCGAGCTCGCGCGCCACGAGCGCCAGAGGATCCTCGGCGAGGTGGCCGACGCGCTCGAGGCCCGGCGCGAGCAGCTTGCGGCGCTGATCACCTCCGAGTCCGGCCTGTGCCTGAAGGACACGCGCCACGAGGTCGAGCGGGCCGTGGACGTCTTTCGCCTGGCGGCGATCGAGGCGCTGCGCGACGACGGCGAGAGCTTCGCGGGCGACATAACCGCCCGCGGGCGCAACCGCCGGGCGCACACCCTGAGGGTGCCTGTCCGCCTGGTCGCCGCGATCACGCCCTTCAACCACCCGCTCAACCAGGTCGCCCACAAACTCGCTCCGGCGATCGCCGCCGGCGCGCCGATCGTGCTCAAGCCCTCCGAGCGCACGCCGATGAGCGCGCTGGCGCTCGCAGAGCTGATCGCCGCCGCGGGCCTGCCGGAGGGGGCGGTGCGGATCGTCTGCGGCGATCCGGCGGCGGTGCTCGACGGCTTTCTGGCGCACGACGCCGTCGAGGTCGTCTCGTTCACCGGCGGCGTGGCGGTCGGCAGGATGATCGCCGCGCGGCTCGGGTACCGCCGTGCCGTGCTGGAGCTCGGCGGCAACGACCCGCTGATCGTGCTCGCCGACGCCGACCTGGAGGAGGCGGCCGCGCTCGCCGTCGCCGGCGCGTTCTCAAACTCCGGCCAGCGCTGCACCGCGGTCAAGCGGATCATCGCCGTCGAGTCGATCGCCGACGAGCTCGCCGACCGCATCAGCGCCGGCGCGGCGCGCCTGCGGGTCGGCGACCCGGCCGACGACGCCACCGACATCGGCACCGTGATCGACGAGCGGGCGGCGATCACCATCCAGGAGCGGGTGCGCGCCGCCGTGCGGGCCGGCGCCAGGCTGCTGCACGGCGGCGAGCGCGCCGGCGCCCAGCTGACCCCCGCGGTTGTCGACCACGTCAGGCCACAGATGGAGCTGGTCGCGCGCGAGACCTTCGGACCGGTCGCGCCGATCATCCGCGTGCGCGACCTGGACGATGCGATCGAGGTCGCAAACGCGACCCCGTACGCGCTGTCCAGCGGCGTGTGCACGTTCGACTGGCGGGCGATCTCGCGCTGCATCCGCGAGCTGCGCGCCGGCACGGTGAACATCCGCGAGGTTCCGGGATGGCGCACCGAGCTGACGCCGTTCGGGGGCACCGGCGACAGCGGCCTGGGCGTCAAGGAGGGCGTGCGCGAGGCGATCCGCGCGATGTCGACCACCAAGCTCTACACGCTGCCCTGGGACTGACGGTGAGGGCGAAGGCAGCTGGAGACGCGGTCCAGGCGACGGTGCAGGAGATCATCGACGCCTGCCTGTCGATGGCCGGGCTGCCCTACGACGGCGAGCCGGTCGACCAGCTCTCGCACGCCCTGCAGTGCGCCGCGCTGGCGCTGCGCGAGGCGCCCTCAGACGACGAGTTCGTGATCGCCTGCCTGCTGCACGACATCGCCCGCGCGCCGGCGGTCGCGGACATGCCATACGATCGTCCGCTCCGTCGGCTGCCGGGCGCCGGCGACGGAGGTGCAACCGACGCCCCGCCGGCGGGCGCAGGCGAGCCCGCCGAGCACCACGGCGAGGCGGCGGCGCGCTGGCTGGCGCCGCGGGTCGGCGCTCGGGTCGCCCGGCTGGCCTGCCAGCACGTCGACGCCAAGCGCTACCTGGTGGCGACCGACCCCGCCTACCGCGCGCGGCTCAGCGCCGTGTCGCTGCGGACGCTCGAGTCGCAGGGCGGGGCGATGGGCGATCGGGAGGTCGCCCGCTTTCGGCAGCGGGACGAATGGGAGCTCGCGGTGTCGCTGCGGCTGATCGACGACCGAGGGAAGGTCGTGGGCCTTCAGGTTCCGGGCATCGAGACCCACCGCGAGCGGCTGGCGCGCGTCGTCGCGGCCGCCCACGGGGCGGCTGCGGGGCCCTGCTGAGGCGGCCCACGCGCGGGCGTCCCACCCGCTCAGGGCTCTGAGCGAGCCCGCACGGCCTCAAGCAGCGCCGGCCAGTGGCGGGTGAGCGCCTCGCGCCCCATGAACAGGCCCAGATGGCCCCCGGGGCAGGTGTCTCGGATCACCTCGCCGGCGGGCGTGGCGGCGTGATCGGCGAGCGCGAACACCTGCGCCGGCGGGGTGATGTGGTCGCTCTCGCCGCCGAGCAGCCCAAGCGGGCAGCGGATGCGCGACAGCTCCACGCGACGGCCGCGCAGCTCAAGCTCGCCCGCCACCAGGCCGTTGTCGCGAAACAGGCGCTCGACGATCCACAGATAGAAGGCGCCGGGCACCGCCTGGGTGTGCTTGAACCAGTCCTCGAACTCGCGGTAGCGCGCGACGTGGGCCTCGTCGTCGATGTTGGCCAAGAGCTTGAGCTGGCGTCCGATCTCGTTGTCCGGGTTGATCGCGATGAAGCCGGCGAGCAGGTGCTCGCCGCGCAGCACCCCGCCGCCGGCGGCAACCAGCGCGCGGTAGAACGCCAGGTTGCCCCCCGGCGCCAGTGAGCGCATCGCGGAGACGATCACCGGATCGCCCGCGTGGAAGTCCACGGGCGCCCCCGCGATCGTCAGCGTGTTGACCCGCTGGGGCTCAAGGGCCGCGTAGATCGTCGCAAGCCACCCGCCCTGGCAGTCGCCGATCAGGTTGACCGGGCCGCCGATCTCGTCGATCGCCCGGTCGACCACCTCCAGGTAGTCGTCGATCGACGCGTCGCGCGTCTGGCGGGTCGCTCCGACCCAGTCGAGCGCGAACGCGCGCTCAAGGCCCGCGTCCAGGATCGCGCGCATCTGGCTCTGCTGCGAGGAGTAGTCGACGATGCAGGAGTCGTGCCCCGCCTGCGGGGGCAGCACCAGCGTTGGGACCACGCGCGCGCGCGCACGCGCCGGCGGCGTGAAGTCACGCAGCCGGGCAAGCGGCTCCTCGAAGCGCACCCTGTGCGGCGACGCCCAGGCGGGCCGCCGCCGGTCGGCCACCACGCGCGCCCAGCGCAGCCAGTCGATTGCCATGTCAAGCGGCGTGGCGCCGCGCCGCAGGGCGGCGGCGATCCAGTCGCTGGCCCCCTCCACGGCGGCCGTCCACGCGCGCAGCGAGTCCGCCAGCGCGATCTCCTCATAGGTTGGGCCGCATCCGATGGCCACCTCACACCTCCCGTGCCGCTCCAGTGCAGGCGCGCACGCTACCACGGCGCCCGGCGAGGACGCGCAGGACCGCGCGCACCCATGCTAGCTGTGCTAGCTGCCGATGTGCTAATCTGCAAGCATCTGAACCCGACGCCAAGGAGCATCGACGATGGCAACCGCAAAGCAGCAGTCCACCACCTACCCCGACCTGGAGACCGTCGGCGAGCGCGTGCGCGAGACCGGCGACCGCCTCGTGGAGGCCGGCCGCAAGCTGACCGGCGCCTACCTGGACGGCCTGGAGCGCTACGTGCACGGGCTCGCGCAGTTCGAGCGCAAGCTCGGCGAGCACGCGTACCTCGAGCCGGTCGCCGGCGTGCTCAACGCGCACGCCAAGCTGACCGAGGATCTGACCAGCGCGAGCGTCGCCGCCGCGCGCGAGCTGATCGCCGCCTGAGGCGGCCGCCGCGATGCCGGGTGCCCGCGACGGCGGGCGCCCGGCTCTACTGCCTGGAGCGCCCGCGCGAGCGAGCCGGGCGCGGACCGGTGGCCACGAACGCCTCGTAGACCTGAATCAGCGCCTGGCGCTGGCGCGCGCTCAGCCGCTGGTCCTGGCGGATCGCGTCGACCACGGCCGGCGTTCCCGGCTCCTGGTCGTCCTCGGCGATCCCGGCGTGCTCATAAAGCGCGTCGGCCGACAGCTCAAGCGCGTCGGCGATCGCGTTGAGCACGTGCTCGGAGGGCGCTCTGAGCCCGCGCTCGATCTGCGACAGGTACGGGTTTGAGATGCCGACCAGCCGCGCGAACTCGCGCATCGACATCGCCGACAGCTCACGCTGGCGGCGGATGAACTCCCCCAGCGATGACGGCCGCTCGCTCATGGACGGAGCATATGAGCAGCCCAGCGCGGGCGCGGCGCACGCCTGGGCGAGTACGAGCAGCCGGGCGCGGGCGCGGCGCGCCCCTGCGCGAGCGCGAGCAGCCCAGCGCGGGCGCGGCGCACGCCTGCGCGCGAGCGCATACAGTTCCCGGGTCCCCGGTGAACGCGCCGGTGGCTTTCAGGGACGCTCGACAGATGCTGAACGCCAACAGGGCAGCGCTCGAGAAGGCGGTGGCCGCGTTCAACGACCCGCGGCGGCGGGAGGGCTACCTGGACCTCTACGCGCCGGGCGTGGTCCTGCACGGCTACCCGCGCGGGCTCTCCGGCCACGAGGGCGCGCGCGCCTTCTACCTGCAGCTGTGGCGCGCCTTCCCGGACGTGCGGCTCACGGTCGAGCGCGTCCTCGGCTCAGACGAGGAGCTGGCGGTCCGCTACACGCTGTCGGGGATGCAGGCTCACGACTTCTACGGGGCCCCGGTCACCGGTCAGCAGACGCGGCTTGAGGGGATCGCGTGGCTGCGCTTTGCCGCCGGGCGGGTGGTGGAGGTCTGGCAGGCTTCGGGCACGCTCGATCTGCTGACGCGGCTGACCGCGCGCGCAGCCCAGGCCCCGCCGCGCCCGTCGGCCAGCGCCGAGGCCGCCGCGCTGCGGTGGGCCGAGCGCCACGGCGAGGCGTAGGCCCGTCCTCAGCCCTGCGCCAGCACCTGGGCGGGAGACACGCGCGCCGCGCGCCAGGCCGGGTAGAGGCCTCCGAGAACGCCGATCAGCACGCCCACCAGGAGCCCGCGCCCGAGCCCCCAGGCGGTGGTGCGCGGGGCGACGAACTCCTGCGCGCCCAGCTCCGACACCAGCCAGCTCGCGCCCAGCACGCCGACCGGGATCCCGATCGCCGCGCCGATCACCGTGGTCACGACCCCCTCCACCAGCACGCGGGCGGCCACCTGCGGCCGGCTCCAGCCGACCGCCGACAGCAGCGCAAACTCGGTCCGGCGCTCCACGACCGACATCAGCATCGTGTTGATCACGCCGATCCCTCCGATCAGAAGCGCCAGCACCGCGATCACCAGCGCCGCGTTGGCGACCAGCTGCGCGTTGGCACCGGCACGGCTGGCCTCCTGGCCGTCGGCGATCACCGTCAGCCCGGGGAAGCGGCGGGCGATCAGCCGTCGCGCCGCGGCCGGCCGCTCGTCCAGCGCCAGCTTGACCGCGATCGTCGTCGTCTCGCCCTGCATGCCCGCGATCGACTGGGCCAGCGGCAGGTCGACGAACGCGCCGGCGTCCTGGTAGGCGATCCCGATGTGGTAGATGCCCACGACCGTGAGCCGGTGGCCGTGCACCGACACGGTGTCGCCGACCGACAGGTGAAGCTGACGCGCCATCTGGTCGCCGACCACGATCTGGCTGGGCGAGCTCAGCATGTGGCCGCTGAAGAACACCAGCCGCTGGGTGAGGAAGCCGTGCGGATCGGCCCCGAACACGATCGCGCCCGGGTCGCGCGGGACGTCGCCGACCAGCAGCAGCAGGGGAGTGGCGTCCACGATCCCCGGGGTGCGGCGAAGCTGGGGGATCAGCTGCATCGAGAGCACCGAGGTCGTCGGGTCGGCCGCCGCGCGCTGAAACAGCCCCAGGTCGGAGGCGCCCAGGTCGTAGAACTGGCCGGCGGCGTGCTCGGCGCCGTCGGCGACCGCAAGCAGCGCGACGATCGTGGCGATCCCCAGCGCCGTGCCCAGCGCGGTCAGCAGCGTGCGCCCCGGACGGCGCCGCAGGCTGCTGAAGGGGGCGAACAGTGCGGTCACAGCGCTGCCCCCCCGGAGGCGGTGCCCGCGCCGGAGGCGGCGCCCTGCTCAGGCCGAGCGCCCGCGGCGGACGCGGCGCCCCGCTCAGGCCGAGCGCCCGGAGCGGCGGCGGCGTCCTGGCCGGGGATGGCGCCCGCCTCGCCGGGCGGCATCGCCCCCTCGACCAGCCTGCCGTCCACCAGGCGCAGGCCGCGATCGGCGCGCTGCACGAGCGTGGCGTCGTGGGAGGCGACGAGCACGGTCGCGCCGTGGCGCTCTCGCGCCGCGGCCAGCAGCTCCCAGACCCGGCGGGAGGCGACCGAGTCCAGAGCGCCGGTCGGCTCGTCGGCGAGGATCAGCCGCGGCTCGCCGGCCAGCGCGCGCGCGATCGCGACGCGCTGGCGCTCGCCGCCGGAGAGGTCGCCGGGCATCGCCCGCTCGCGGTCGGCAAGGCCGACCTCGCCCAGCAGCTCACGCGCGCGACGGGCGCGCTCGCGCCGGCGCATCCCCGCGGCGACCAGCGGCAGCTGCACGTTCTGCGAGACGGTGAGGGTCGGCAGCAGGTGGTGCAGCTGGAACACGAAGCCGACCGTCTCCCGGCGGAAGCGCGCGGGGTGCGCGAGCCTCTCAACGACGGTGTCGCCCACGACGATCGACCCGGACGTGGGGCGGTCGAGCGAGCCGATCAGCTGAAGCAGCGTCGTCTTGCCCGAGCCAGAGGCGCCCGTCAGCGCCACCAGCTCACCAGGCTCGATCGTGAAGCTCACGTCGTCGAGGACCACCGACGCGCCGTACGCGCGCGTGACATGCTCGGCGATCACACGGGCGCCCGGCACCCTTCACCTCGCGCTCTGATCGGGGCGGGACGGCGGATCTTGGGTCTCATGCTGCTGAGCTGTGCGTCACGTCGGCCTCACTCCCGGTCGCACGCCGAGACGAGCCCTCGGCGGACGGGGACATGCACCGACTCCACCTACACCATAGCCAGGGCGCGATCCCGGCAGACGGCGAGGACGGATCGAGCGCGGAGGCGGTGGATGGAGCAGGGAGGCGGTGGATGGAGCGCGGAGGCGGTGGATGGAGCGCGCGCGGCGGTCACGCCGCGCGTCCGCCGCCCAGAAACGACTCGACGAACGCCGAGCTCTCCGCAAGCCGATCGGGGGTGCCCTCCATCTGCAGGCGGCCGCCGCCCAGCACGTAGGTGCGGTCGGAGATCTCAAGCACCGCGCGGGCGCGCTGCTCGACGACCAGCACCGAGGCGCCGGTCTCGGCAAGCCGGCGGACGTGATCTCGCAGCACCGCGGTGGCGAGGATCGGAGCGAGGTTGGCGGTCGGCTCGTCGAGCACCACGAGCGCCGGCGCGAGCATCAGCGCGCGCCCCATCGCGAGCATCTTGCGCTCCCCGCCGGACAGCCTGCCGGCCCTGCGGGAGAGCATCCGCCCCAGCTGGGGGAAGATCGACAGGACATGCTCGATCCGCTCCCGCAGCTGGCGGGAGGCGAGCAGGTAGCCGCCCATCTCCAGGTTCTCGCGCACCGTCAGCGGCGCGAACACGTCGTCGACCTGGGGCACGTACCCGACGCCGATCCGCGCGATCGCATCAGACGGCCAACCGGTCACATCGCGGCCGCCGACGGTCACGCGGCCCGAGAACGTGCGCACCACCCCCACGATCGCCTTCAGCAGCGTGCTCTTCCCCGAGCCGTTGGGCCCGACGATCGACACCACCTCGCCGGGCGACACCGAGATCGAGACGCCGTGAACGACCGGGCTGTGACCGTAGCCGGCGACCAGGTCCTCGGTCGCCAGCGCGAGGCCAGGGCGGGCCGCCGCCCCGTTTGCTGAAACCTCAGCCGACAAGGTAGGCCTCCACGACCTCCTCGGTCGCGCGCAGCTGGGCCATCGTGCCCGACGCCAGCACTCGCCCCTCGGCCAGCACGAACACCGGGTCGCAGAACTCGTCCATGATCGACAGCTCGTGCTCGACCATCACGATCGTCATGCCCTCCTGACACAGCGACACCAGCGACATCCCGATCTGGTGCGCCAGCCGCGGGTGCACGCCCGCCATCGGCTCGTCGAGCAGCAGCACCCGGGGCTGCGCCATCAGCGCGCGCATGATCTCCACGAGCCGCCGCTGCCCGCCGCTCAGATCCCCGGCGTAGCGATCGGCGATCCCCAACAGCCCGAAGCGCTCGAGCATCGCCTGCGCCCGCTCGATCGCCTCGCGCTCCTGGGCCCCCCAGAACCGGCGCCCGCGCACGGCGCCCAAAAGCGTCTCGCCCCGCTGATCGGGGATCGCGGAGAGCAGGTTCTCGAGCACCGTGAGGCGCTTGAACTCGCTGGCTAGCTGGAAGGTGCGAACCAGGCCGCGGCGCGCCCGCCGGAAGGCGGGCAGGCCGGTGATGTCCTCCCCATCGAGCAGAACGCGGCCGTCGGTGGGCTCAAGCGTGCCGGCCAGCATCGCGAGCACGGTCGACTTGCCGGCGCCGTTGGGGCCGATGATCCCGGTCAGGCGTCCGCGCTCGAACGCCATCGACACGCCGTCGACGACGCGCACACCGTCGAACTCGCGCACCAGATCCCGGCACTGAAGGATCGGCGCCGCCGTGCGCTCGGGCACCGCGGACCCACCGGCAGCATGCGGCAGCCGGCCGCGATCGACGGGAGGGGCCAGGGCATCGAGCCCGCCGGCCGGGGCATCGAGCCCGCCGGCCGGGGCATCAAGCCCGCCGGCCGCAGGATTTGGCAGGGCGGCCTCCGCATCCGCCGAGGGCGCCCTGGTGGCGAGACGCCGGCGGCGCTCCGGAAGGACGCCCTGCGGGCGAAACCACAGGAACGCGACGATCAACAGGCCGATCACGACCCACTGCAGCGCCGGCACCAGATTCGGGTTTCCCGCCACCGGGGGTATGTAGCGGGTCGCCTCCTCGAAGGCGACCGGAACCAGCAGGGCGCCGAGCATCGCGCCGCGGTGGTTTCCCGAGCCGCCGATGATCACCGCGGCGAACAGCACCACGGTCTCGGCGTAGCCCCACGCCTGTGGATCCCAGAGGTTGATGAAGCCGACCAGGACGCCGCCGGACAGACCGGCGATCGCGCCCCCGATCACCAGCGAGGAGGTTCGCAGCGCGCGCAGGTCCTTGCCCAGCGAGTCGGCGACCGCATCGTTGTCGCGCATCGCGCGCAGCGTGCGGCCGTAGGGCGACTCGGTGATCCGGTTCACGAACCAGTACACGCCCAGGGCCAGCAGGATCGCCGCAGCCCCGTAACCCCACTGGTAGGCGCCTGACTGGGGGTTGACCGCGCTCTGCAACGGCGCGGGCACCAGCGAAAGGCCGGCGGCGCCGTTGAACAGCGGCACGAAGTTGGTCACCAGCAGGTTGAACATGACAGCGGTCACCAGCAGCGCGACCGCCGCGAAGTCCCCCCGCAGGCGCCGGCCGACGACCCCGGCGAACGGGACCGAGACCAGGGCGCCGACGATCGCCGCTCCGATCCACGGCAGCGGAAACGGCAGGTTCCAGCCCAGCACGTAGCTCTGAAAGCCGCCGTTGGCGCTGTCGGGCGGCAGCGACAGCACGCCGGCCGTGTACGCACCGGCGGCCTGGAAGATGATGAAGCCGAAGTTCGTGACGCCGGCGATCCCGAACTGCTGGCTGAGCCCAAGGCAGGCCATCGCGTCGACGCCCGCGTAGACCAGGATCGTGGTGATGTAGTAGACCATCCGCCTACGCCCTCAGGGCCATGCCCTACACCCGCGCGCCGAACAGGCCCTGCGGCCTGACGGTCATCATCGCCAGCAGGATCAAGAACGCGATCACGTCCTTGTAGTCGGACACGATGACCGACGCGCTGGCCTCGGTCGCGACGCCGATCACCAGCGCGCCGAGCATCGCGCCGTACGGCTCACCGGGCCCGCCGAGGAACACGGCCGCGAGGATCAGCACCAGGAACAGGTCGGTGCTCGTGGCCCCGAACGTGCCGGAGTTGATCCCGAACGCCAGGCCCGCCAGCCCGCACAGCGCGCCGGATATCAGCCACGTCGCCGCGACCACCCGTGAGGTGCGGATCCCGCAGTTGCGCGCCAGGTCAGGGTTGGCGGCGGTGGCGCGCATCGCCTTGCCGAGCTTGGTGTGGCGGATCAGCACGTGAACCGCTGCCATGATCACCAGGCTGATGGCGATCAGCAGAAGCTGCACCACCGTCAGATCGAAGGATCCCGCCCTGACGGTCGCGCCCTGGCTGAAGCTGTAGGAGACGTTCGTGGGGCCGGCGACCGCCTGGGTGCCGAACTCCAGGATCAGCGTCATCCCCAGCGAGACGATCACCATCGCGATCGGCGAGCTGCCGCGCCGCTTGAACGGCGTGTAGACCAGGCCGTTGAGGGCCACCGAGATCAGCGCGCCCGCCGCGATCGCCGCGGGCGCCGACAGCCAGATGCTCACGCCGCGCTCGTTGAGCATGTAGGCGGCGTACATCGAGACCGTCATCACCGCCGCGTAGGCGAGGTTCAGGACGTTGGTGACCGCGAACTGCAGCGTGAAGCCGACCGACGCCAGCGCCAGCACCGACGCGGTGACGAACCCGAACCCGACCGATTCGACGAACAGGCTCACAGGGCCCGCGACCGTCCTGTCGGACCGCCCGTCAGGTGATCGCGAGCCCTGGGCCCCAACGCCAAGCTCCGCCTACAGGCCGAGGGAGCGAAGCTCCGAGTCGGCGAGGTGGCCGACCACCTTGACGGTGCCGTTGGGCGTGTAGGCGTCAACCTGGAACAGTCCAGCGGAGTCATGGTAGGCATCGAACCTCGTCGGCCCGCCCGGGCCGATGTAGCGGATCGCCTTGCCGGCGCGCAGCGCGGCCACCCCCTGCGAGAACGAGTTGACCACCGTCGCCCCGGGCGTCCCGTCCCCGATCGAGATGATGTAGGGCATGAACTTGGCCGGGGACGTGCTCTTGGCGGCGATCATCGCCAGCGCGGCGAGGTTGATCCCGTCGTAGAGGTGCACCGCGCCCGGCGCGGTCAGATAGGTGGAGAAGTCTCCGGTCTGACCAACCTTGCCCCGCTCGGCGTAGATCGCCTTCTCGAAGGCATCGAACGCCGGGCCGCTGGTCTCGGTCACGAGGTTGTCGGCCTGGAAGTTGGACGCCAGCGTCGACGCGCCGACGGCCGCGGCGACCGCCTTGAACCATGCCGGCGAGATCGTCGCCGAGGTGCCGATGACCGGGATCATCTTGCCGCCGTTGAGCTGCTTGACCTCCGACAGGAACGCCGCGTCGGCCGGCCCGAGGGCCTCGGTGAGGATCACGTCCGGGTGGGCGTTGACGATCGCCGCCGCCTCGGTCCGGAAGGTTGTGGCGCTGAGGTCGAGCGTCTCGTTGGCCACAAGCTGCATGCCGGCGCGCTTGATCGCGGCGATCGCCGGACCGACGAACGTCTGTGATCCGATGTCGTTGCCGAACGCAAGCGCAATCCGCTTGTATCCCCTGTTCTTGGCGATCGCAACCATCGCGTAGGACTCCGACAGGTCCGGCGGCACCAGCCGGTAGAAGTAGGGGAACTTGACATGGTCAAACTCCGACTGCCCGGTCATGCAGAAGGAGACCGTCCGGTTGGCGTTGAAGATCGGCACGACCGAGGCCGCCTCGTCTGAGGTGCAGCCGATGACCAGCGCCAGGTTCGAGGTCGAGGCGTACATCTGCCGCACCGCGGGGACCGCGTCGGCCG
>Ga0209061_1001268_pt1 | contig 44130 bp, 37 predicted proteins | sample Coa_R1_10_FD_187157 | JGI IMG/M metagenome (GOLD analysis project Ga0209061, IMG submission 187157) | Surface soil microbial communities from Centralia Pennsylvania, which are recovering from an underground coalmine fire - Coalmine... | ecosystem: Environmental > Terrestrial > Soil >...
GAGCGCGAGCACCGCAACGTGTGCGCCGTACATCTCCGGTCCGGGAAAACGCGCGGCGAAGCCCGGCGGCAACTCGACCAGCCGTTCGAAGACGCGCTGCGGCGCCGTGATCAAAACCGCGCGGCAGCGAAAAGCGCCGTGGTCGGCGGTCTCTACTTCAACTGCGCCGCATACGCGCCGAATACGCGTTGCGCGCGCACCGAGCACGATCTCGCCCCCCAGTTCGCGTACCCGGCCGCCCAGCGCGTCGTAGAACAGCTGGAAGCCGCCGCGCAGATAGCCGAGCGCCAGCGAACGGTCGTGGAAACGACTCCACAGCCAGCCCATGCCGATCTCGCCGGCGCGATCGCCGAACTTGTTCTGCAGCAGCGGCTCGACCAGCGCCGCGTACGCCCGCTCGCCCATCCAGCGGCGCGCCTCCTCCGCCGCGGTACGGCCGGAGAACAGCCGCTCGTTCGGGATCAGCTTCATCGCCGCAAGAAAGGCGACGAACCGCGCTTTGTCGAGCCAGGGCACCTCGCGCATGCGCACCAACCCCCACGGCATCGGATAGACGCGCCCATCGCGCAGGCTGGCGGTCGTCGGCCGCGCCCAGACGAGGCGGTGGCGCAACCCCAGCTCATCGATAAAACGCAGCAGCGTCGTATCGGTACGAAAGAGATGGTGGTAGAAACGCTCCAGCGTCGCCCGGCTCGTGTCTCCAGGCCGGAACCCAGCTGCCAGCCCGCCGAGACGCGGCTCCGCCTCGATCACAACCACGCGGCGCCCCGCCTGTGCCAGCCGCAGCGCCGCGCCCAAACCCAGCGCGCCGCCACCAATGATGCCGATCGTCTCGCCCACCACGTCGCTCCGTCCTCCGCCCAACGAGTGCGGCTACTCGGCCGCGCTCGCCGCTGCGCGCCGGGGCAAACGCGCCAGCAGCTCGGCCGTAGTGAGAATATGCACCCCCATGCGCGCCAGATCGTCGAGGTTGGCACGCTGCACCGCGTCGCTCTCGGAAGCCGTCGCGTCGCTCAGCACGGTACACTCGTAGTCGTACGATGTCGCATCGCAGGCGGTGGCGCGAATGCAGTTCGGCGTCTGCACGCCTGCCAGCACCACGTGCTCGATCCCGGCGCGCCGCAGCAGCAGATCGAGATCGGTTGCGAAGAAGGCGCTCCAGCGCCGCTTCTCGATCACCGGCTCGCCGGGTAGGGGCGCCAGACCCTCCACCAGATCGACACCAGGGCTTGCGCAGAGAAAGGGCCGCACCGCGAAAAGAGCGCGCCGCGCGCGATCGATGTCACAGCCATCGGGGCGGTGACGGCGCATTACCCAGATCACGGGCAGGCCAGCAGCGCGGAAGCCTTCGACCGCCGCGATCGCGCGTGGGATACAGGCAGGCGCGCCCGCGACGAACAGCGGCGCACCGGGCAAACAGAAATCGTTCTGCAGATCGATGACGAGCAGGGCCTGGCGCACGTTTCCCTCCGCGGACGCGATCCTTTTTACTGTAGCCGATACCGCCCTGTACGCCGCCGGTTGCATTGCGTCGCCACACCTGCTATGGATCAGCGCACGCATCGGTGGCAAAAGCGGGAGGTGCCGCATGAACCGGACGCTGCTCGACCTGCGCTGCGAACGCGCCGCGCCCGACACCGTGGAGCCGCTGCACGCGATCCTGCGCGCCTGCAGCGCTGATCTGCGCGACCGGCGCGGGCTGCGCTTCTGGGATCCGCCCTACCCGCTCGAACGGCTACGCCAGGACGCCGCCGAACGCGCGGTATACGGCGTGCGTCTGGGCGGCACGATCGTCGCTACCTTTACCGTCGGCACCGTGCCGCCGCTCCCCTACGACCCGGCAGCCTGGTTCGAGCCGGCGGCCCGCGCGCTCTACGTGAGCCGGCTGGCGGTACTGCCCAAGCACCAGGGGCAGGGGATCGGCAGCGCCTGCCTGGCCGCGATCGAGCGCCTCGCCCGCGACGCAAGCTGCGCCGCCGTGCGTTGCGATGCCTTCGCCGGCGATCCGCTGCTCTTGCGCTTCTACGAGCGTGCTGGATTCATACCCCGCGGCACGATCGAGCTGCCGGAAGGAGCGTTCACCTTGCTGGAGAAACGGCTGCCCGGCGCGACGGCGATCATCGTGGGCGAAGAGCGGGAGGGCCGATGATCGCCGCAGAGATGTACGCCGCCGCGATCGATGCTCGTGCCGCCCAGGACGCCCGCCTACGCCCCATGCCGCCGGGCCACGACTACTGGGGCGGTGAGATGGCGCGTCGCTTCCGGCTCGATCCGCGCCGCACACTCGATCCCGCGCTCGCCGCCATCGCGGAATACGTCGAGGCCGATGACGTGGTGATCGATGTAGGCGGCGGCGCTGGCCGCGTCGGTCTGCCGCTCGCGCTGCGCTGCCGCGAGGTGATCAACGTCGAACCCTCGCCGGGCATGTGCCGACAGTTTCAGGAAAGCGCCGCCGAGGCAGGCATCGAGAACGTCCGCTGCGTCCAGAGCGACTGGCTCTCCGCCCCGGAGATCGTCGGCGATATCGCGATCGCGGCGCACGTGACGTATTTCGTGCGCGAGATCGTGCCGTTCGTGGAGAAGCTGCAACGCGCTGCGCGCCGCCGCGTCGTGATCGTGCTCGCCAGCCCTCCGCCGCCGGTTCAACAGGCGCCGCTGTTCGAACTGGTCTATGGCGAACCGGAGCTTGCGCCACCCGACCATGCCCTGCTGCTGCCGGTACTGTGGGCGATGGATCTGCTCCCCGATGTGCGCAACTTGGGGTCGCTGGTCCCGCTGCGCCAGCCGCTGCCGCAAACGCCCGAAGCGGCGATCGACCAGGCGCTGGCCGCCGTCCACGCGGACCGGGACAACGCCGCCGCGCGCGAAACCGTACGGCGCCACTTCACCAGACTGTTCGTTGAAACGCCCGACGGTTACCGCCCTGCCTGGCTGCAGCCCAGCACGCAGCTACTGATCACCTGGATGACAGGAACGTAATTCCTCTCGAGAAGCAGCGTGCTACAGCCGAGCGCAGCGCTGATGCGCTGGCTCTCCCTCGCACGGCCGGGTGCCTTCCCCCACATCCGGCGGCGGCATCGTTGTGACGGTTCCAGGCGTGGCTCTGCCCCGGAAAAGGGCGGTAGACGCGCTAAGCCCGCGCGAACGCCCGCTCCAAGAACGCCTCCACGCGCGCAAGCCAGGCGGCGGGATCGGTCGTGAACGTCTGCGCATGGCCCGCGCCGGGCACCAGGTACAGCTCGGCGTCCGGCAGCGCGGCGTGCAGCCGTTCGGCGTGCGATGAGGGAATGTAATCGTCGGCGAGGCCGTGCACGATCAGCACTGGTATGCCACTCCAGCGCTCTGCCGCCTCGATCGGCCGCGCGCGCACGAGATCGACGCCAAACAGCCGCCGCGCCAGCCAGCGGATCGCCGGATCGGGGTAGAGGCGCGTGAGCAGCGGTGCAACCTGGCGCATCCGCTTGCGGATCACCGGCCACGCCTCGGCGTAGCCGCTATCGGCAACAACCGCTGCCAGGCCAGGAGCATCAGGCGCGGCCAGCAGCGCCGTCGCCGCACCGTACGACACGCCGATCACCGCCACCCGCTCGGGCGGAAACCCACGCGCCGCCAGCAGGTCGAGCGCGCCGAGCACATCGTTGCGCTCCGTTAGGCCGAAAGCGTGGCGCGCCGGCGCAGAGAGGCCATGGCCGCGCAGGTCGAAGAGCAACGCGCCGTAGCCGCGCTCGACGAAGTGCCGCGCGATCGCGTCGCCGCCCCACAGCGCATCGACGCGGTAAGCGCCGTAGCCGTGCACGAAGAGCAGCGCCTCGCGCCGCCCACGCGGCGGAAACCACCAGCCATGCAGCTGCGCGCCGCCGTCGCGGCTCGAAAAGCAGACATCCTCCCAGCACGGCCCGATCGCCGCCGGATCGTGTTCCAGCCCGTGGCGGGGCCGCCGCGTGATCTGATCGGCGCCGTAGAGCGCCACCAGCCCATAGAACGCGCCGGCAAGCGCGGCCAGCCCTCCGGCTACGCCAAGCGCGATCCGCACACGCGAACCATCCACCGCGTTACCTCCTCGCCGCGCTTTCAGGCCGCTCTCAGCCCGGTCCGCACGCCGCTTGCTATCGTACGGCAGAGGAGGCAGCGATGTGCCGCTGGCTGTGCGCATTCGCCATCGCAGCGCTGGCCGCACTCGCGCCGACGCGCGCAGCGTTCGGGACAGCGTGCGCCTCGCCGCCGCTCGCGCTCGACGACGTGGCGCGCCGGGCGAACATCGCTGTCATCGCCGATGTCGTGGCGGAAACCGACGACGACGCTGGCGGCATGGCAGCGACCTTGCGCGTGCTCGCCACGCTTGCCGGTGAGCCACCAGGGATCGTCATCCGCCTCGACGGTCTTGGCGCGGCAGGCGAAACGTGTCCAGGTGGTCCACGCCTTCTGCCCGGGCGAACGTACGCCCTCTTTCTCTCGCGTGTCGAGGCTGCTTCGGGAGGCGTCGGTTGGACGCTCGCGGGCGGCGACCAGGGCGTCTATACGCTGACGGCACGCGGCACGATCGCCCCACCCGCCCGGCCGGGTGGTTCGCCGCGCCTGCTACCGCTCGCACCAGCCGCCTTCGCGCGCGCGGTCGGCGAGGCCGCCGGTACCGACCCGACGCGGATCGCGGCGATCATCGACGCGCTAGGGCTGCCCGCGACGATCGAGGCTGCGCCAGCCGCGGATCGTGGCGGCGCGCCGCGGCTGCCGGTACCACCACGCGAGGTGACGCTCGCGATCGGCCTCGCCGCCCTGACGCTGGCAGTAGTGACGGCGCTGCTCTGGCGACCGCGGCCACGCGCGCGGTAGCGCCACGGCGCGGCGCCGTGGCGCTCGGTGCTCAAGCCAGACTCTCTTCGACAAACGGCACGGTTTTGCGATCGCGCTTGCTGGCGTACATATCCTGGTCGGCCCGGTGCAGCAACGCTTGCGCATCGAGGCCATCGCGCGGATAGCAGGCCAGCCCGATGCTTGCATCGAGCGTGATCATCCCCGTTGGCAACTCGATCTCGCGAATCAGCACGGCGCGCAGCTTGCGCGCAACAACACGCGCGCCGCTTTCATCGATGTGCGGCAGCAGCGCAACGAATTCATCACCGCCGAACCGGGCCACGGTATCGACAGCGCGCACCGCTGCGACCATACGCCGCGCCAGTTCGCGCAGCACAGCATCGCCCGCATCGTGCCCGTACGTATCGTTGATGCCCTTGAAACCATCGAGGTCGATCACAAGCAGCGCGCCGGACGTCTGGCCACGCCGGGCAGCGCGCAGCTCCTGATCCAGACGATCCTGGAAGCAACGACGGTTCGGCAGGCCGGTGAGCGCATCATACAGCGCCATCCGTCGCAGGGCCGCATCGCGCTGCTGCAGCGCGTCGGCCATCGCATCAAACGCCTCGCCGAGCTGCTGGAACTCGCCCGCACCGCGATAGCCCGTGCGCGCCGCCAGGTTCCCCTCTTGCAGCTGGCGCGTCACCGTCAGCAGATGACGAATCGGGCGCAGCACGAACAGCTCGCCACCGAACCAAGCGGCGCCGATAGCGAGCAGGATCGCGACACCAAGTGCCACCAGAGCGCGCTCCAGCGGACGGTCGGCCCGGGCGAGAGCGCCGGCCAGCGGTACGCCCACGGCAATCATATCGCCGGTTGTCGCGCCGAAAGCGGTGTAGCCGTACAGCCGCTTCTGACCGCGCTCGTCGGCCGCCTCGACTGTTCCCTCGCCGCCGCGTTGGAGCGCGCTCGCGAGCGCCCCTGGCGGCAGCGGCTGCCCAATCGCCAGGAGGCCCTGCGGCCACGCGCCGAGCACGACGCCCTGTTGATCGACGATGACGATGTGCGTATCGGCCGCCGCAGGCTCGGGCGCGAGCGCACTGCTAAGCCAGTCGAGATTGAGCGCCGTCGCAACAATGCGCGCCACCGTTCCATCGGCAGCGTGCACGGGCAAGGCCAGCACGATCACGGGCTTGCCACTCAGCCGCCCAACCTCGAAGTTACCAACGGTAAACGCACCGGTGCGCGCCGCGCGCACCAACCACGCCCGACCAGCATCGCTGAATCCGGGCGGCACCGGCACAGAGGCGCACAGCACCATCCCGTCAGGCGCATCGACCCAGATATTAGTGTAACTTGGATATTGCGTCGCCAACCCGGCCAGCGTTGCCGGACATTCGGCGGGATCGGCGCTCTGCACGGCCGGCAAGCGCGCAACGACCGCCAGCATCTGCTGCGCCGCGATGATGAAATCACCCTGCTGGGCAGAAACGCTACGCGCCCTGGCAAGCGCATCCCGCCGAGCGCCGGCAAGCGCTTCTGCTCGCGTCTCGCGCGCCAGCCGAGCGATCACAAGCAGCGCCGGTGCCGCTGCCAGTAGCACAAGCAGCACCACGCGCATGCGCAGGCTGAGGCGCAAGCGCGGCAAAAGCCTTCGGGTGCGTACCACGTTACGCAAACTCGACACATTCTATCGTCGCCTGGAGGGAGACACGGTAGCACTGGGGCGATCCCGGATAGAAGCGCGGTGCGCTACGCTGAAATATCCACACAGGGCGTGAGCAGACGACCACGAACGGGCTTGATGCCCCCCCGAAAGCGGTATACTGAGGGCGTCCGCGGCGGGTAGCCGTGTTCATTCCAGGGGGAAGATAGGGACAAGGTATGGCGACGAGCATGGAACGACCCCGCACGCTGGGCGAGCTGCGGCAGTCCGGGTACAAGGTCCTCTCCGTCCGCGAGGAGATGCGGAAAAACCTGATCGAGAAGATCCGCAAAAACGAACCCCTCTTTCCGGGCATCGTTGGGTACGAAGAGCGCGTGATCCCGGCGATCGAGAACGCCATCCTCGCCGGGCAGGACATCATCTTTCTGGGCGAGCGCGGTCAGGCCAAGTCGCGCATGATCCGCCAGCTCGTCAACCTGCTCGATGAGTACGTGCCGATCCTCGCCGGATGCGAGATCCCAGAAAACCCGTACGCACCGATCACCAAAACCGGACGCGACATGGTCGCCGAGTTGGGCGACGACGCTCCGATCGTGTGGCTGCCGCGCGAGGAGCGCTACGGCGAGAAGCTGGCCACGCCCGATATCACCATCGCCGACCTCATCGGCGAGGTCGACCCGATCAAAGTGGCCGAGGGGCGCTACCTCTCCGACGAACTGACGATCCACTATGGTCTGATCCCGCGCTCGAACCGCGGCATCTTCTGCATCAACGAGCTGCCCGACCTCGCCGAACGGATCCAGGTCGGCCTGCTCAACATCATGGAAGAGCGCGACGTGCAGATCCGCGGCTACCGCATCCGCCTACCGCTCGACGTCTTCATCGTCGCCTCCGCCAACCCGGAGGATTACACCAACCGCGGCCGGATCATCACACCGCTCAAAGACCGCTACGGCGCGCAGATCCGCACGCACTATCCCACCACGATCGACCACGAGATCGACATCATGGAACGGGAAAGCACCCAGTTCCCCACCGAGGGGATGGAGGTGAAGGTCCCGCAGTACATGAAGGAGATCGTGGCCGAGGTCACGCGCGCAGCGCGGCGTAGCCCCGACGTGAACCAGCGCTCGGGTGTTTCGGTGCGCACCAGCATCGCCGATTACGAGAGTCTGCTCGCCAACGCGATGCGGCGTGCGATCCGCCTCGGCGAGACGGAGGTCGTGCCGCGCATCACCGATCTGCCGCACATCATCCCCGCCATCTCCGGCAAGATCGAGCTGGAGACGGTGGAGGATAACCGCGAGGAGCAGATCATCGAGAAGCTGATCGCGGGCGCGACGGCGACGGTCTTCAACCGCAACTTCAACATCGGCGAGCTGGAAGACGTGGTGCAGCGCTTCAAGAGCGGGCTGATGCTGGAAGTGTCGGACCTGATGCCCTCCGAGGAGTACGCACGGCTGGCCCGTTCGATCGACGGTCTGCAGCGCGCCGTGCAGAAGCTGGGCGCCGCCGGCGATCCGGCGCTCACCGCTGCCGCGGTCGAGTTCGTGCTCGAAGGGCTGCACCTCAACAAGCGTCTCAACAAGGATCGCATCTCCGGCCGCGTGCAGTATCGCGGCTGAAGCCTGCTTCGCCCTCGGGCGAAGCTTGCAGCAACGGATTGGCCCCATGGTGCTCTACCGCTACTCCGAATGGGATGGCTCGCAGGAGCTCCCCGAACTCAACGCCGATGAGGTGCTCGAAGGCCTCACCGACGATCTCATGAACTTCGGCGACCTCCAGCATGCCCTGCGCAACTTGCTCAGCCGCGGTATGCGCGGCTCCGGCATGAATCGCATGCAAGGCCTGCGCGATCTGCTGCAACAGCTTCGCCAGCAGAAGCGGCAGATGCTCGATCGCTACAACCTCAACTCTGTCTTCGACGACCTCAAGCGCCGCCTGAACGACATCATCCAGCGCGAACGCGACACGCTCGAACAGCGTCTGCGCGAGGCCGAGAACGTGCTCCGAGACGAGGCCGACGGCGGCGCGGAAGGGCAGCAGGACGGGGCGTCGCAGCCGGAGAACGGCATGGCGGGCACGCAGGGCCAGCCGCAGGCCATGGACGGCGGGCAAAACGGTGAGCAAAGCGGCGCACAGGCCGGCACCGAAGCGGGCGGGCAGCCCATGGGCCAGCAGGGCATGCAGCAGGCGGGCCAGCGCGGCCGCGGTGGGCAGAACGGCCAGCAGCGCGGGCAGCAGGCGAGTGACCATCAGCGTCAGCTCGCCGAGATGCTGCGCAACATGGCCAACCGCAAGAAGGACTTCCTCGATAAGCTGCCCACCGACCTCGGCGGCGCCGTGCGCGAGCTGCAAAACTACGAGTTCATGGACCCGGAGGCGCAGGCACAGTTCCAGGAGCTGATGGAATCCCTGAAGAAGGCGATGATGGAGACCTTCTTCAAGGATATCTACCAGCAGATCCAGAACATGACGCCAGAGGATCTCGCGCGCCTCAAGCAGATGGTGCGCGACCTCAACCGCATGCTGCAGGAGAAGATGGCGGGCGGCCAGCCCGACTTCGACCAGTTCATGCAGCAGTACGGTGACCTCTTCGGCAACAACCCGCCCGAAAGCCTCGACGACCTCATCCGCCAGATGCAGCAGCAAATGGCGATGATGCAGAACCTGCTCGACAGCATGGGCGCCGAGCAGCGCCGCCAGCTCGCCGACCTTCTCAACGAGCGGATCGGCGATCCAGAGTTGCAGGACGAGCTAGCCGAGCTCCAGGCCAACCTCGAATACATGTTCCCCATGCGCGATCTGCGCAACCAGTATCCGTTCCGCGGCGATGAGGAGCTTGACCTCGAAGCCGCGATGCGGGTGATGGAGCGCATGCAAGGCATGGACGAGCTCGAGCGTCAGCTCGACCGCGCCCAGTACGGCGGCGATCTGGACGAGATCGACGCCGAGAAGTTGCACGAGCTGCTCGGCGACGAAGCGTACGAAACACTCAATCAGCTCAAGCAGCTTCTGAAGGTGCTCGAAGATGCGGGGTACATTCGCCGGCGCGGCAACGCCTACGAACTGACACCACGCGGCACGCGCAAGATCGGCCAGAAGGCGCTGGCCGAGATCTACGGCCAACTGAAGAAGGATAGCTTCGGCAAGCACCAGGTGCACGACCGCGGCTCAGGTGGCGAACGGAGCGATGAGACCAAACCGTATGAGTTTGGCGATCCGTTCCACCTTAACCTGCAGGAGACGATCTTCAACTCGTTCTACCGCGAGAAACCGTCGGTGCCCGTTCACCTGCACTCCGATGATTTCGCCGTTTACCGTTCCGAAGCGCTCACGCAAACGGCCACGGTGATGATGCTCGACCTCTCGTGGTCGATGGCGCTGCGTGGCAGTTTCCAGGCAGCGAAGAAGGTTGCGCTAGCGCTGAACAACCTGATTCGCAGCCAGTTCACGCGCGATAGCCTGTACATCATCGGTTTCTCGGCCTACGCGCGCGAGCTACGCGCAGAAGACCTGCCCTACCAGCGCTGGGACGAATCGGTGCTCGGCACCAATATGCACCACGCGCTGATTCTGGCGCAGAGTTTGCTGGCGAAGCATAAGGTCGGCACACGGCAGATCATCATGATCTCCGACGGCGAACCAACGGCGCACCTCGAGCGCGGCCGCTCGTACTTTGCGTATCCGCCCTCACCGGTCACGATCCGCGAGACGCTCAAGGAAGTGAAGCGGTGCACGCAGAAGGGCATCATCATCAACACCTTCATGCTAGACCGCAACTACTATCTCAAAGAGTTCGTCAACCAGGTCGCGCGGATCAACAAGGGGCGTGTGTTCTATACCACGCCAGATAAGCTCGGTCAGTACATCCTCGTCGATTACGTGTCGTCGAAGCGCAAAGCGATCAACAGCCGCTAACCGGTTGAGTTGCACGTGCGCTACGGGGGCTTTCCTCTTTTCGAAGGGGAAAGCCCCCACGCTATCCGTACCGCAATCGTTGCCCGTCGTTCGAACGGCTATCCGCTGGCAGCGCCTGCATCGTCGCCCTCCGCGCTTTTCCCACGGGCAATGCCATGCCTGTGCGCATGCAAGCCAGATAGAGAGGGCTCGCCCTGGCTATACCTGGCGCAGCAGGGCGCAGATCGCCCGCCGGACGTTGCGCGCACCGCTTTCCCGGCCCTGGCGCACGCACCATCCAGCACGCCCGCGATAGGAGCGGGGACAACAGACGTCTCGCCGGGAATCGCGCACCGCTAGCGGTGCCCGAGCAACAGATGCGCCGCCCGAATGATCACCAGCAAGCACGTCTGGTAGAGATCTCGCATCCACGCGCTCGGCGGCAGCAGACAGGGACAGCCCGCCCGGAGCGCCGCTCGCCACAAAGGTCCTGGACGCTAACGCCGCGCCTCCTGTCGCGGGCCAAGCGGAACGAACGTCGTTGCCGAGACGATCTCGAGGCAATCGATCATCCGGCCGGCCGCGGTTGCCTTCTGCACCTCGGCCTGGATGTTGCGCAGCGCCGGGCGCGGATCGTCGCCTTCAAGCTCGTAGATCGCCAGGTACTGGACGTTCGGCGCGTTTTCGGGTGGCCGACCGGCAAGCTTGAAGCGCTGCGCCGCCACGACCCCTTCAGCGGCGAGGACATCCGGCACGTGCACGGTATCGTACCAGCGATTGAACTCCTCTTCGCGGGCTGGATCGGTGCAGCGGGTCTGAACCAGGAAGAGCGCGCCCATGCTGTGCCTCCTCTACGCGAATGTGGCCGCGTGCGCGGCATCTGCCTCACTATCGCCGGAAGCGAGGCTGCTGGCAATGCATCCTCGGGCTACTTTCACGCCAGCGAGACTGCCTGCCGGCGTTTTCACGCGCCGCTCGCGGCTCAAGCCTGGGTCGTTGATGGTCCGCTCGACGGCCGCACGAGACGGCATCGAGCAGCGCGATGCTGCCACTCTCGCAACAGCCTTCGCGGCGTGTGCGCAAACGCGGGCGCGACCTCTTGTGCCCTTAACGCCGACGGCCGGCAGCGCTCGCCAGGCCATGCCGGTAACACGCCGCTAACGCGCTGCGTTTATCATCGAGACGGCGCGAACGCAGCGCATGGTGTGCCATCGGTTCGCCACGCATGGTGGGCGCCACGGAGCACGCAATGACATCCGCCGCTGATTGCCTGCTACACCCTGACCGTTACATTGCGTTCGAAGCGATCCACAACTTCCGCGATCTGGGTGGTTATCCCACGCGCGATGGCGGCGTCACCCGCTTCCGCACCCTCTTTCGCTCGGCGACCGTGCACCACGCGACGGCCGCCGACCGGGAGCGGCTGCGCGCGCTCGGCGTCGGCAGGATCATCGATCTGCGCTCCGTGCACGAATTGCAGCGCGATGGTCTCTCCGAGTTCGGCGATCTGGGCATCGAGCGCGAACACGTGCCCGTTTCGCGCGATACCGATCTCTCGCCCGAACAGCTTCTCGCCCGTTATCGCCTCTACTCGATCGATGCCGCCGAAGCCTACGCCTCGATCCTGGAGCGCGGTGCGGCAGCTTTCCGCCGTGTCTTCGCCATCCTCGCCACCGACCCGCGCCCCGTTGTTTACCACTGCTCCGGTGGCAAGGACCGCGCCGGCGTACTCACAGCGCTGATCCTGAGCGCTGTCGGTGTCGAACGCGAGATCATCGTTGCCGATTACGCGCTGACCACGCGCTATCTGCCGGAGCCGGCAGAAGAGCGCGTCGAGCAATTTATGCGTCTCTACGGGCTGACGCGGGAAGAGTTCTCCGCCATGCACGCCGCCGATCCCGACGCCATGGTACGCACGCTCGCGCGTCTGGACCGCGAGTACGGCTCCCCCGAAGGGTACCTGCGCGCGATCGGTGTGGATGACGCAACCCTTGCCCGCGTGCGCGCACGCCTGCTGCGCGCCAGCGAGGCCGACACACCCGCGTGACGCGCGGGCGCCCCACAAGCCATTCAACGACGATGCCAGCAGCGCGGATGAGTGAGATATGCAGATCGTCGCGCCCTGCTGACAGTCGCGACGCGCGTGGTCGCCCCGGTGCTCGAACGCCTATCGCAGAGCCACGGCCATTGCCGCACTTGTGCGCGTCTTGCACGAACCAGGCCGGGGATCTACGTCATCGCGACGCCCTCACCTGGCCAGCGGCAGACGCTTCCTCGTCACGGCGACGCAGCGCTTGCCGCAGAGAACCGTCGGTAGTCGCTGGCAACAACCAGATTTGCGCGGCTGAAAGCGACCAGGGGTTGCGAGTCCTGCCTCTCCGTGACGGCGCAGCGCGCCAGTGCCGGCGGCCACACGCTCTTGGGAGAACCAATCGCACGTGATCCGCGCTGCTGTTCAGAAGCGCGGCTGATTACGCACCCGGGCCGCTATCGTAATCGAGCAGGCCATCCAGATGCGCGCAATCGTTCCACGTGCGCATGGCCAGAGCACCCCCGGCGCCAGACGCGACCTCAGCGAACGCGCAGGGCTGCGGCCCCAGGAGCGCCGCGTGGATATCCGCCCACTGCGGCAGCGGCGCCTCGGCTGGCAGCAGCAAGGTCGCGACGATGAAGCGCAGGATCGTCCCGTGCGTTACCAGCACCGTCACGCCCGGCTCGTCGGCGTGCGCGCGCAGAAAGCAGACGGCCTCCCGCGCTCGCTCCACCGTCGTCCGCAGCGAATCCTCGTCCTCATACGCCCAGTCCGGATCGTGAGTATGGCGCGCGAACTCTTCGAGATAGTCGGTGATCTCGTCACGACGCTTGCCCCAGAAGCGGCTCGGCATCCGCCGTTCGGCGAGCGCGGGGAGCGGCTCCACTGGCAGGCCGAGCATGTCGCCGATGATCCGCGCGGTTTCCATGGTGCGGTACACGGGGCTGCTGTAGATCGCGACGATGCCACCCAAACTCTTGAGGCGGCGCGCCGCTGCCTGCGCCTGCTGACGCCCGCGCGCCGACAGCGGCGCATCCGACCATCCCTGGATGCGCCCACCTTCGAGATTTTCGGTGATCCCGTGCCGAACGAAGATATACTCCACGCAGACCCTCCGGCAGTAGGGTGCAGGAACGCCGCGCTTACGGTAGCAAAGCGGGCCGCAAGGCCCAACGGTTGCACGATATGCCAACGGGCGCCCGTTCCCTTTCGTCGCCGGGCACGCTAGCATGCATCACTACGCGATAGGCAGTATCGCCTGCGCGCAGAGGCAGACGTGAGGAGAGAGCAGTAGAGATGAACTGGCGCGATCGCTGCCGTGACAAGCTCACGACGCCCGATGAAGCGGTGAAAAAGATCAAGGACGGCGACATCGTCGGCGTAGCCCCGTTTACCTGCACGCCGCACACGCTCTGCAACGCGCTGATCGCGCGCGCTAAACGCGGCGAGGTGCGCAACGTGCGCGTGGAACACCCCGCCGCGCTCGCAAATTGGACTGCTCCCGAGCTGCGCGGCGCGATCGAGCTGCGCGACAACTATGTGACACCACCCAACCGCGCTGCCTGTCACGCCGGCGAGATGGATTACCTGCCGATCGGCCTCTGGAAAAGCCACGAGATACCACCCGGCTTCACCGCGCACCCCGACGTCTACCTGGTGCCCGTCTCGCCGCCGAACGAGCACGGCTACTGCAGCTTCGGGCCGGGCGTCTGGGTCTCGGGAACGCTCTGCCGCAACGCCAAGCTCGTCATCGCCGAGGTGCACGAGGATTTCATCCGCACCTACGGCGAAAACTACGTCCACCTCAATGAGCTAGACGTCATCGTCGAAGCGGACACGCCCACCGGCACAGCGCCGGTACCACCACCCAGCGAAGAGGAAACAGCGGCCGTCGAAGTCATCTGCACGCTGGTCGCCAGCGAGCTGATCAACAACGGCGATACCGTGCAGATGGGCGTTGGCACCGTCTCGGCCTCGCTCGGCCTCTACCTGGGTGACAAGGAAGACCTGGGCGTGCAGACCGAACTGATCACAGGCGGTATCGTCGATCTGGTCAAACGCGGCGTTGTCACGGGCAAGTACAAGAGCATCCACCGGTACAAAGTCGTCGGCAGCGCGCTCGTAGCGCTGGCACCGGAGGAGATGCGCGAGATCCACGACAACCCGGTCTTCGAGCTGTACGACTTCGGCTACACCGACGATCTGCGCCGCCTGCTGCAGGTTGAGCGCTTCGTGACGGTGAACAACGCGCTGAGTGTCGATCTCACCGGTCAGGTCTGCGCGGAATCGATCGGGCACCGCATGTTCACCGGCGTTGGCGGCCAAACGGTATTCATGATCGCGGGTGCGTACTCGCCGGGCGGCAAATCGGTGACGGTCTTGCCCTCCAGCTCGGTCCCCACGGCGACCGGGCAGCGTGTCTCGCGCATCGTGCCGGTGCTCGATCCGGGCGGCGTGGTGACGGTGCCGCGCACCTTCGTCGATTATGTGGTGACCGAGCAGGGGATCGCCACGCTACGCGGCAAAACGATCCGCGAGCGCGTGCGCGAGCTGATCAGCGTGGCGCACCCCGATTTCCGCCGCGATCTCGAACGCCAGGCACGCGAGCTGTACGGCGTCGTCGTGTAACCTTCTCTGCATGATAGCGCTGTCCGTGCCATGGGCAGCGTGCTGGAGGAGGACGGTATGGGCAAGCTCGATGGCAAGGTTGCCGTCATCACCGGCGCGGCGTCGGGAATGGGCCGAGCCAGCGCCCTGCTGTTTGCGCGCGAGGGAGCGCGGCTGCTGCTCGCTGATGTGAACGCCGCAGCGGGCGAAGAGACCGCGACCGCGATCGCGCGCGAGGGCGGCCAGGCGTTGTTCCGTCGTGTGGACGTGAGCCAACCCGAGCAGGTAGAGGCGATGATCCACACCGCCGTGACCGAGCTGGGCGGGTTGGACGTGCTCTTCAACAACGCCGGCATCGAGGGCGAATCGGCGCGCCTGGCCGATTCCTCGCTGGAGAATTGGGACCGCGTGCTGGCGATCAACCTGAAGGGCGTCTTCCTCGGCATGAAGTACGCGCTGCCAGTCATGATCGAGCGCGGCGGTGGCAGCATCATCAACACCGCCTCGGTCGCCGGATTGGTCGGCTGGCATGGCGCGGGCGCCTACAGCGCATCGAAGGGCGGCGTCGTGATCCTGACCAAAACCGCCGCGCTCGAATACGCGCGCTGGAACATCCGCGTCAACTGCATCTGCCCGGGTGTGATCCACACGCCGATGGTAGAGCGGATCACCCACGGCCGGGCGGACATGCTCGAACGGCTCAAGCAGGCCCAGCCACTGCCGCGCATCGGCGCGCCGGAGGATATCGCGCGGATGGCGCTCTACCTCGCGTCAGACGACGCGGCCTTCATCACCGGCGCAGCCATGGTCGTCGACGGCGGCTACACCGCACGGTAGCGCCTCTGGCCACGCCACGCTCGTATCGCCCCAGCCCCATGCGCGACAGTGGCAAACTGCTTCGGTCGCAGACACGTAGCGCACAGCGTGCCAGGCAAGCGTGGTGAACGAACCAGGCGCCCGCCTACAGCAACCCCTCGCGGCGATCGAGCGCGGCAACCACCTCGGCATCGACCAGACCCGCGCGTGCACCACGGCGCAGCGTGCGCGCCGCGATCTTGATCGTCGCTTCATCGAGCAATTCGCCCGTATCGGGGTCGAGGAGCGCGCCGAGGCGATCCTCCGTGCCCGCCCGGATATACAGCTCGATCACCTTGCGCGCTCGTTCGAGCTGGGCCGCTGGCGGCGAGAAGACCTCGTTGATCACCGGCACGTGCGTCGGCGAGAGCGCCCACTTGCCATCGAAGCCATAGCTCACCGCTTCGACGCACGCCTGGCGCAGGCCGTCGAGGTCGCGCACGTGCAGATGGCTGTTATCGATGGCATCCAACCCTGCGGCCTTGGCGGCGTTGACAACGCGTTGTTTGGCGTACACAAAGCGAATGTTCTGGTTCGCCATCGGATCGACCATGCCGAGATCGGCGGCGTAATCGGCGATACCGAAGATCAGCGCCGCCATACGGTCGGACGCATCGGCGATGCGCTGGGCGTTTTCCAGGCCGCGGGCCGTCTCGATCAGCGCCTCGATCTGGAGCCGGTACGTCCAGCCAGCCTCCTCCTCGAGGCGGGTGAGCAAGTCATCGAGCCAGACGATATCATCGGCGTCCATCACTTTGGGCATGATGATGCCGTGGAAACGATTGGGCGCACCGCACACGATCGCCGCGAGATCGTCGGCGCCGTAGATGGTGCGGCGGCCATTGGGGCGGATGAAGACGGCCTTGGTGCCCCAATCGAGCGACCGCAGCGCCTCGACGATCGTGCCGCGCACGTCATCGCCCTTCGCCGAAACGGGGCACGCATCCTCGCAATCGAGCATAACTTCATCAGCGGCAGAAGCCGCGGCCTTGCGCAGCAGATCGGGCAGGTGGCCGGGCACGGTCAGCTCGCTGCGGCGTATGGCGACGCGCGCGAGCGGTTTGCGGGTTGTGGATGGCGTGGTCACGGGCGTTCCTCCTCGCTGGCGTCCGGGTTCTCCCGTCGCGGGCGAGGCTCCCGGACACATCAACAGCCTCGCCCCCGTTGCCAGGGACGAGGCTGCGTAACAGGCAACCCCGCGGTTCCACCCTGGTTGGTGGCCGCACCCTCGCGGGTACGCCACCCACCTCGTTTGGAGAATGCAGCTCCGGAGCGCCGTTCCCGCCGCCGCATCACCGCCCGGCTTTCCAGCTGCCGCCGGTTCTCTGTCGGGGCGAAGGCGGTACTCCTCTCCTTCATCGCCGCGCTATTCGGTTGTAGCCCCAGCCTACCTGTCCATCAGCCCGGAGGGCAAGGGGGCGCGCAACCGTGCGCTGAACGCCGTGGCATCGTCGGCGCTGTCGTACAGCGGCGCCACGGCAAGCACACTCTCGGGCGCCAGCGCGCGCAGACCGTCGCGGCACTCGCGACGAAGCAAGCTCGCCTCCCAGTCGCGGCAGGCCTGCGGCCGCGCCGGATGCACGCGGCAGGAGGCCCGGCCATCGCGCATCTCCAGGAAGACGCAGCCGCCCTGCGGCCTCTCGCGCAGCTGATACGTCGCTTCCGCGAGGGGGTAGGGCCGGGCATAGGTTGCAAGGAAAGCTTCGGGCGCCATATCGAGAAATACCGCCAGACGCGCCGTCTCCTCGGGGCCGATCAGCGGTTGCCAGCGCTGGCAGCACACACCGCAGCGGAAGCACGGGATCGCCTCCGCGTCGATGAAGCGGCCTAGCCCCTCGTCGTACCGTCGCTCGACGTCGCCGGCGCGCAAACGGATCAGGCCCATCGCCTGCCTCCCGCGCTCAGCGTAGCAAAGGCGGCGCGCACCGCCGATCCGCGACCATTGGCCGTACCGATCCGGATCTATAGATCCGTCCTCGTTTGTAGACCGCCTCACCCACGGGTGGTACGCTGCAGACACCACACGCGAGGAGGTCGAGCAGATGACGCGCACCACGATGCAGCGCGCGACCACAGCCAAGACGATGCCCGGTGGCACGACCGGCATGCTCGCTCTCCGTGCGTGGCAGCCAGTTCAGCATCTCGCCCTCGCGCTCCCTAATAGCGTGCGCGGTTTCTCTAGATAGTTCGAGAGAAGACCCGCACCGCCGAGGGAGCCGCGGGAACAGCGCCGCGGCTCTTTTCTTTGCCATCGCACACGAGTAGAGGGAGTCCGTTTCGTGCCCTAGCACGCGGGCTGGTCACGCGTTGCTCAGAACGCGGCGACGCGAGTTTGTCCCGGTAGGCCCGTAGCACCACAAGAGAGAGAAAACGATGTTCAACCATTTCTCTTCGCAAACATATCACGATCTCTGGCGTCTGGAGCACGATCTGGCAGCCGCGCGCGCCGAGCGTCTAGCCCGACTGGGTCCGCTGCCCTCGCGGCCTTCACGCCTGAAGCAGCATGCGCGCGCGCTGCTGGCCTGGCTGCGCCACGCCACGCCTTTCGGGCGTCGCACACGGGCGCCACAACGCGCACCGGTACTGTGCGCGGTACGGCTACCGCGGCGCTGCCCCGAGTGCACTGCCCGTCTCTCTGCCTCACGTCGGCGTGCGTTGCGGCGCGGCCACTGTACGCCTTACTTCAGACATCCCCACACCGAGCGGGGCAGGCGTAGCACCTCGCCCGGAGCGGGCAGTCCATGAAGCGAGGGGATGGCTGGCTGCCATCCCCTCGCCTTTTCTTCTGGATCCAGCACGACACCGCAGCGGCTATTCGTACCGTAGCGCCTCCGCCACGGCCACGCGCGATGCGCCGCGGCTGGGCCAGTACGTCATCAGCAGTGCGAAGAGATACGCGATCACCACGAAGAAGATCACGTTCAGCCAGGGGATTGAGAACGCGATCTTCGTGCCGCTGGTAAAGCTACTGGAGTTGAGCAGATTACGCGAGAGGATCGCCCCGCCAACAACGCCCGCGATGATCCCCATCACGGCGATGAAGCTCGATTCCAGCATAAAGCTGAGCGCGACCGTGCTGCGCTGGTAGCCGATGGCCCGCAGCATACCGATCTGTTGCTGCCGCTCCACCACGCTACGGAAGCCGATCACGCCGATCGCCGCGATTCCTACCAGCAACCCCAGCGCCAGGAACCCCTGGAAGAGACGGCTGAAGCCGATGCTCTGCGCCTGCGCGTCGTCGAGTTGCTTCTGGATCGAGAACGCCTGCACTCCCTGCGACAGCAGTGACGATTCGATCGTCTTCGCGTAGCGATCGCTGTTCGTACCAGGCTGAAGACGCAGATAGTATGTGAGGAATTGCGGCTCCCCAAACACCGCCGCGAACGTCTGCGTGTCGGTGTATAGCCCATCGAGGATACCCGGCGGCACCTTGGTGCTGACGATGCCGATGATCGTGATCTTTGCCGTCGCGCCCGTGACGGGGTTGCGCACCTCCACCGTGATCGGCGAGAAGGTCTTCTGCGTCGCGGTGATGTTCTTCAGCTTGAAGGTATCGATAGATGGCCCGAAGTTGCCCTGCTGAGGCAGCGCGTCGGACGTGATCACCGCCAGGCCTGCCCCGGGTTTGATCGCCCGCCACACAGCCTCGTCGCTGGCATAGCCGGTGGCGCGTGCGTGTAGCTTGGCGGTGTTCTTCCCAAAGAAGCCCTCGTCGCCGGCCAGCACCGGGAACGGCTTGAACGCAGCGCCCGTCACGCCCTCCTGCTGCAGCTGCTGTAGTCCGTTGAGGTCGGAGACCCGGCCATCGGCCACGACCTTGTCCGTATCGACCTGCCCCGTGCCGCGCAACGCCTGCAGGAGGTCTGGGATCGGGTTGTTGCGGTTGAGCGAGACGATCACATCCCAGCCTGCGCGCGCATCATTGCCGAGCAGGATCTGGGTGAAATTCGAGTTCAGCACGCTCATCACCGTGAGCGAGAAGATGATGAGCGAAAACATCGCGATCGTCATACCAGTACGGAAGCGGTTGGCTACCGGATAGGCGATCGCCATCTTCAGCGCGGGTGCAAGCTGCGGGAAGCGGATCGCGGCCACCGTCAGCAGGAACACACCCACGAACAACGCGGCCAGCAGGTAGAGCAACTGTCCCAGCCCGCCGCCACGATCCCCCAGCACTAGCCCAGCGATCACGCAGGCCACCGCAAGCACCGCGGCCACGCTCGGCACGCGAAAGGCACGGCGATCGCCGCTCACGAATAGCCGCTCCAGCAGGTTGGCGTTGAAGACGATCACCAGCGTCAGCGCAGTGACGATCATGATGCCCGACAGCACGAACATCTCGATACCGCCGGAGAGCTTCTTGCCCAGCAACGTGTTGCCCAGCTCGTTCGGCGTGAGCCAGTAGAGCGCGAGCAACAATCCGGCGACCGTCCACGTCGTGCGCGAGGAGACACCGAAGCGACGGGCAATCGCCGCCACACAGAGAACCAAGAACGATACCGCCGCCGAGAAGAAGAACACCTGGCCCGTGCTACGTGCCAGCGGCAGGAAGAACAAGCTGACGAGGACGCCCAGCGGCACGAAGACCCAAAACCACGTCAGGCCGAAGCCTTTGCGCAGCAGGACGATCAGACCCAGCGGCGGGATGATCAGCAACACGATGCCAAACAGCGTCCACCAGATCGAGAAGCGCCCACGTGGTGCGCGTGTCTCGTCCGCGGGCGTGCCGCGGATCGCCGAGACGATGTTCAAGCGGCTCACCCGGAACGACGAGACGACGACGGTGATGAACGTGAGCACCACGCCAAGGCAGTAGCTGGTGATCAGCGAGGCCCAGGTTACGTGCGCGCCGAAGAGATTGCCGACAGAGCCCAGGATAAGCTTCAGGCCGCCAACCACCAGCGCGAAGGCGATCGCCACGCCCAGGATCGTCCCCACCACGCCGGCAAGGATGTCGTAGGCCATCCCCTCCGCGACGAACGATTGCACGAGGTGGATCCGGCGCGCCCCGACGGCGCGCGCCATTCCCATCTCGCTCTTCCGCTCGGCCGCGAGCATGACGAAGATCATGAAGATCAGCAGGATGCCCGCCGCGATCGAGAATAGCCCCAGCACGAGAAAGAACGTCGTGATAACGTTGCCGAAGGTTTCAGCGCTATCGAGGCTTTTGCGCTTGATCTCGTGGGTACGCGGTGTGGCGCTACCCAGGCCAAACGCTTGTTGTGCCTGTCCCGTCGCGAAGTACGCATCGAGCGTCTTTGCCGCCGCGGCCGAGCGTGCGACACTGCCGCGCACGCCGCCACGCAGCGTGACGGCCACGAAGTTGACCTGCCCCGCATGACCCGTTATCTGCTGAACGAGCGCAAGCGGCGCAGCAAGACCGCCACTCTGGTTCGGCCCGTTGTCGAACTCGCCCGAGGCCAGCTCGTTTTTCACGATGCCAACCACGTGCAGTTGCTGCTGGCCGCCCTGCGTGAACACCGTGAGCGTATCGCCAGTCTTGATATCCAGCTTGTCGGCGGCATCCTGGTCGACGAAGACGTTGTTGCCCGTCAACTGCTGCAGGTCCGCTTTGCCGCCGCTAACCAGTGTTAGCCCGCCGATCGCGCTCACCTGTGCCGGATCGATGCCCGTCACGAAAACGTTCGGCTTGGAAAGATTGGTGCGCGTATCGAGCACAGGAAACTGCTCGACGACCATCCCCGTGAAGCGCTCGATGTTCGGATCGTTCTGGAAATGCTGTTGCAGCGTCTCGACGCCGCTTTGCGGCACGTACACTGCCGTCGCACCCGTGAAAGCATCGGTGCCCTGGAAGTTGATCACTAGATCGATCCGCTTGAGCGTGTCATACGTCGCCTTCGTGATCGAGTAGCTTAGCGAATCGCCAGTAGCGAACGAGGCGGTGATGATCAGCGTGCCGAGCATCAAGCCGAGCACGATCAGCAGCGCCTGCCCGCGGCGACGTGGAATGTTGCGCAGCCCGATCCGGAACATGGTGCGGTTGGAAAGCCAGATCGCGACCACGCTGATCAGACAAAGCACGAACAGCACCGCCATCACGGCGGCGATGGTTGTCAGGGGCACGCCAAAAAGCTTGTTCATCCGGGTGCCATCCTTGCGTTTCTGTATGGTGCCTCTGGCCACACGCCGTGGCACACGCCCTGGCCAGGTGAGAGACGTAGAGAACGTGCAGCGGCGTGGACGCTAACGCAGGCGCTCCTCGCCTTCGATATGGCCATCGCGCATACGGATGATGCGGTTGCAGCGCCGGCCGATCGCCGGATCGTGCGTCACGATCAGGAACGTTTGCCCTTGCTCGCGGTTCAGGCGCTCCATGAGCGTGATGATCTCCTCGGCGGCCGCCGAATCGAGGTTGCCGGTTGGCTCGTCGGCCCACACGATCGCCGGGTTGTTCACCAGCGCGCGTGCGATGGTCACGCGCTGGCGCTGGCCACCGGACAGCTGCGCCGGGCGATACGTGGCGCGGTCGCTTAGCCCCACCAGCGCCAGCGCCTGGAGCGCTCGTTGCCGCGCCTCTTTCGCTGATACCCCGGAGACGATCAGCGGCAGCTCGACGTTCTCGACCGCCGAGAGCACGGGCAGCAGGTTATAGAACTGGAAGACGAAGCCCATCCTGCGGGCGCGGAACCTGGTTTTCTCATCATCCGACAGAGCAGCCAGATCGTGCCCCTCGATACGCACGGTGCCCGAGGTGACATCATCGAGGCCGGAGAGACAGTTGAGTAGCGTTGTCTTGCCGCAGCCCGACGGCCCCATGATGGCCACGAAATCGCCGCGCGGCACCTGGAGCGAGACGCCACGCAAGGCTGGCGTCTCGACCCCCTGCGAACGGTAGATTTTGACGACATCGATCGCTTCGACCATGAGCGATGTTTTGGTGCCGCCAGCGACCCGTTGTGCCGCGGCGGTTTCCGGTTGCGATGCTTGCGCCATCAAATTCTCCTTGTTCTGGATTCGTTGCCTGGTTTCGTAGGCCGGTGCCCGCGTCGAGCACATCCTAGGTAAGCCACCGCACGCTTGCACCGGCCTTTGGGCGGGATCTCCCCCGATCTTTAGTCGCGATCATCCACCATCTTTGGAACGACTAGCATCGCTAAAACGATGCGGTGTCGCGCTTTGCTTCAGCTTCGCCGAGCGACGTTATCCGCATGTAAACGCAGAAGGCGAGGACTTCCCTGCCGCGATCGTCCCTACGCCAGCAGAGACCCTCGCCCGATCGCTGTCGCCGTCTACCGACCACTATGGAAGAACAGCCGCGAGACGCAATGTATTTCCGCCGCTCGCGGTCAACCATTGGCAGAGCACGGCCATCAGCGCTCGTCTGCCGGCCAGGCCCACGTCACCACGCGCTCCGGTACCACGCGGAGCACCGGCGCATCCTCGAGCGGCATCGTTCGATACTGGGGGTAGCGTGCCCGCAACGCCGCGATCGCGCGCGCTTGCTCGGGACCGGGTTCGATCAGCGTGGCCACGCCTCGCACCTGCAGCCAGGCCAGCCGCGTCCAGTCTTCATCGTATCGATCGGCCATCACGCACACAGCGGGATGCGCGCGGATATCGCGCACGCGCTGCAGGCGCATCACGGGCACGCGCTTAGGTTTGGCATCGAGCGGGATGTACAGATAATCATCAACGACCGCGAAGCAGCAGGGCACGACATGCGGCACGCCATCAGCGCCAACCGTGGCAAGCGCGGCACGACGGCAGCCCTGCAGAAAAGCGCGATGCGCGGTGGTGAGTGTCATGGCGTCCCTCGCGGCATCCTGTACCGGGATCGTACGCTGGTTGCTACCGTGCGCGGAGGCGCGGGCCGGCGGGAGAGAAGACGGGAGCTCGCATGCCGTGATCATCTCTCTCCTGGCCTGCTGCCAGGCGCATGGAGAAGACGGACCGGACCAAGCAGGTTAGCCGCGGGGAGACCTGCCACCGCGGCGCTGGCAGAGGATGTCAGCATCGCTGCCGATGAGCATGCCAGGCGCAACCTGCCTTCACAGGCCTGGGCAAAAGACAACCGGCGCGCAACGCGCGAGCAGCGCGCAACCCTGCTACCATGCGCGAAGAGGACACTGCTTGGATGCTCCGCTCGGGTCCGGTGCTCCATCTCGCCCCAGAGCAGCCCTACGCTTTCGATCTTGCGCTCCGCTACTTCACGCGCCGTGCGGGCGAGATCTGCGATCGGGCCGTTGCCGGCTGCTACCGGCGCCTCTTCGCGCTGCCAGCAGGGCTTGTGCTGGCCGAGATCGCCCCTGCTGACGCAAACACGCTCCGGCTCGCCGTCCGCGCTCCCGAAGGCGCGCCCGCATGCGATCTCGACGCGGCGGCGGCGCAGCTCGAGCACGTACTGCGCCGCACCCTCGGCCTCGACGACCACAGCCAGGCGCTGGCTCACGCACTGGAGCACGATCCGCAACTAGCGGCATTGGTGCGCGCGCAGGCTGGTCTGCGGTTGATCAGCACACCCGATCCATTCGAGGCGTTCGTGTGGGCCGTGCTCGGCCAGCAGATCAGCCTGCAGGTAGCGTTCAGGCTCAAGGCGGCGCTCGTGCGGCGTTTCGGCATCGAAGCGCATGACGAGGGAGAGGCATACTGGGCATTCCCCGCGACGGCGACCCTGGCCGAAGCCGAACCGGCGGAGATCGCGGCGCTGGGGATCGGTACCCGCAAGGCCACCACAATCGTGCAAACAGCGCGGATGATCGTCACCGGTGCGCTGAATCTGGCGGCGCTGGCCACCCTGCCGCTCGAGGACGCGGTCGCGGCGCTCACCGCTCTGCACGGTGTAGGGCCGTGGACGGCGCACTATACACTGCTGCGCGGCCTGCGCATCGCCGATGCGTTCCCCGCGAGCGATATGGGGCTGCGTGTGGCGCTCGCCCGGTTGCGAGGCTGGCCGGAGAAGGCGCCGGTGACGGCGGTAGAGGAAGCGGGCGAACGCTGGCGACCATACCGCGGGCTGGCCGCATTCCATCTCTGGTTCATGCTGAGCCATAGTTAAAGCGCCCCTGCGCTGGAAAGCAGAGGGAGGCGCTGGGTCCGGCGTTGGAGGGGAACGAAGATGGAGGCTCACGCATTGGAGCGGTCGCTACCGCTTGCCGACGTGCGCGTGCTCGACTTCAGTAGCACCGTCGCTGGGCCCTCGGCGGCACGGCATCTGGCCGATTTCGGCGCCCAGGTGATCAAGATCGAATCGCTGGCGCACCCCGATACGCTGCGCGTCTCCACGCCGTACGCCGGACGCGAGCCGGGCATCGATCGCTCCGGCTACTTCGCCGTCTACAACGCGGGCAAGCTCTCGTTCCACCTCAACATGCAGAAGGCCAGGGCGCGGGAGATCATCCGTCGCCTGATCGTCTGCAGCGACGTGCTGCTGGAATCGTTCGTGCCGGGCGTGATGGCGCGCTGGGGGCTGACGTACGAGCGCGTGCGCGAGTGGAACCCGGCCATCATCATGGCCAGCCACTGCCTGCAGGGGCAGTGGGGGCCACACGCCACGCACCGCGGCTACGGCCAGATCGCTAGCGCCATGAGCGGCTGGTACGACCTCACCGGCGAAGAGGGCGGCGAGCCGCTGGGGCCGTACTCGGCCTACACCGATTTCGTCTCCTGGCCGTTCCTGCTGACGGCGATCCTCGTGGCGCTGGAACAGCGTGAACAGACGGGCGCGGGCCAGTACATCGACCATGCGCAGATGGAGACGTCGATCCACTTCCTCGCCGCGCCGCTGCTCGACCTGCAGATCAACGGCCATCTCGCCACGCGCCGCGGCAACCATGAAGACTACGCCTGCCCCAATAACGCTTACCCCTGCGCGGGCGATGACCGCTGGATCGCGATCACCATCACGAGCGATGAGCAATGGCGTGCGTTATGCGCCGCGCTCGCTCTTACCGATCTGGCCACCGATCCGCGCTTCGCCACGCTGGCGGCGCGCCAGGCACGCGAGCGCGAGCTGGACGCGCTGATCTCGGCGCGCACCGCCGAAGAAGAACCGTTCTCACTCGCCACGCGCTTGCAGACGTTAGGCGTGGCGGCAGGCGTGGTTCAACGCGCGCAAGACCTTTTCGCCGATCCGCAGCTTCAGCACCGTAGCTTCTTCCGCCGCCTGCCGCATCCCGCGATCGGCGAGCACGCGGTGCTCACGCAAAGCTTCCGCATCGCGGGCTTCGCGCCGGGGCCGCATCGTGCCGCACCGCTGCTGGGCGAGCACACGCTGCCGCTCTGCCATGACCTGCTCGGCATGAGCGAGGAAGAGATTGCGGCCTGCGTTGCCGAGGGCGTGCTGGAGTAGGCGACGCAGGAAAACGCCGCGCCCCATACAAATCTGCAGGATTCGCCAGCGTGAGCGGCTTCCAGGCAGCGGAAAACGGTGTAGAGTAAGGTTCAGTCTTCTCTGTATCAATGGCGATGTGGAGAGAGCGAGATGCAGCTTAATGGTCGCGTAGCGCTAGTCACCGGGGCGGGACGCGGCATCGGCGCGGCGATCGCGCGCAAACTGGCGGAACGCGGCGCGGCCGTCGCCGTGTGCGACATCGATAGCGCGAACGCCGAGAACGTCGCCGGCGAGATCGGCACGCACGGCGGCCGCGCCGTCGCCGTGCAGATGGACGTGACGAACAGCACTGCCGTCCGCGACGCCATCGAACGCGCCGCGCGTGCTCTCGGCCCGATCGAGATCCTCGTCAACAACGCGGGCTGGGATAAGGTCGAACCGTTCATCCAGAGCACCGAAGAGACGTGGGACAAGATCATCGCGATCAACCTCAAGGGGCCGATCATCTGCGCCCGCGCGGTGCTGGACGGCATGATCGCGCGCGAATACGGCCGCATCATCAACATCGGATCTGATGCCGGCCGTGTCGGCTCCAGCGGTGAAGCGGTCTACTCGGCAACGAAGGGCGGCGTGATCGCCTTCACCAAGACGCTGGCACGCGAACTGGCGCGCCATAATATCACAGTCAACTGCGTCTGTCCCGGCCCCACCGATACGCCGCTCTTTGCCGAGGTTTCCGCCAGCAATCCGCGCCTGGCCGAAGCGCTTGCTCGCTCGATCCCGATGCGGCGGCTGGCTCGCCCCGAAGATATCGCGGGTGCTGTCGCCTTCCTTGCTAGCGACGACGCCGCGTACATCACCGGCCAGACGCTTTCGGTGAGCGGCGGCCTGACGATGTGCTGAACCTGCCAGCGTGGAAGAATGCGCTATGACGAGACCCGCGGCGATCCGCCCGAAAGAAGGCCAGCAGCCCGGCACGCCGTTCGAGCGCTTCCACCCCGGCGATCCGCTCGCGCCGATGTCCTTCACCCTCGACGCCGACGTGATCGACGAATACACGCGGCTGCTAGGCGGCGATCTCGCCTGGTACCACGCGCCGCCAGAAGCAGAGGGGCCGCTCGCCCCCGCGACAACGCCAGCGCTCTTTCTGCTAGCGTTGCTCTACCGCACCTTTCCCCCGGTGCAGGGGCTGGTGCTCACGCATCAGGAGTTCGCCTTCATCGAGCCCTGGTCGCCAGGCATGAGCGTTACCGGCACGGGCACGATCGTCGAGACGACGGTGCGGCGGGACCGCCCGTACGTGACCTGGGAAGCGCGCTTCACCAACGACGCCACCGGTCGCCTGCTCACCACCGCGCGCAACACCTTCACCCTGCCGCCGCGGGAGCACCAGGCGACGACGCCCGATATGCGCCTGCCCGGTCCCGAACCGGCGGGTGGCGTGCCCGTCACGCCCGTGCGGTTGAAGCAGCCGGCCACGCTCACGCCAGGCGCGCGGCTGGAATGCGCCGAAGGGCTGCGCATGTCGCAGGAGCTGATCGATTGGTACGGCCGGCTCAACGGCGACCACGACGTGGTGCACTACGACGAGCCGTACGCCCGCGCGCTCGGCTATCGCGCCCCCATCGCGCACGGTCTGATGATCGCGGGCTATCTGAGCGAGTTGCTCCGGGCAGCGTTCGGCCTGCGCTGGCTCGCGGGTGGATACATGGCGACCAAATGGAGCGCACCCGTCTACCCGGACGATACCGTGTATCCCATCGCGGAGATCGAGACGCCTCGGGAGGGACGCCTGCCGTTACGCGTGCGCTGCGAGAACACTGCCGGCCAACCGGTGCTCGTCGGCGAGGCGAACGTGCCCGCCTGAACATTCGGAGGAGAGAAGACCATGCATGTGGGCTACGCACCGCTCTTCCAGAATCCGGAGAACCGTCTGCCTGATCACGAGGTCTACGCGCAGGAGCTCCGCCTCGCCGACCTCGCCGAACCGCTTGGCTTCGATTCGGTCTGGTCGGTCGAGCACCACTTTACCGACTACACCATGTGTCCCGATGTGCTGCAGTTCCTGGCGTACATGGCCGGGCGCACCACGCGGGCGAAGCTCGGCTCGATGGTCGTGGTGCTCCCCTGGCACGACCCCGTGCGCGTCGCCGAGGAGGTCGCCATGCTCGACAATCTCTCCGGCGGGCGCGTCATCCTCGGCATCGGCCGTGGACTGGGGCGCATCGAGTACGAAGGCTTCCGCCTCGACATGAACGAGGCGCGCGACCGCTTCCTCGAATACGCCGAGATCATCCTCACCGGGCTGGAGCGCGGCTACGTCGAGCACGAGGGGCGGCTCATCCGCCAACCCCGGCGCGATCTGCGCCCGGCGCCGTTCCGCTCATTCAAGGGGCGCACCTTCGCCGCCGCCGTCTCGCCCGAGTCGATGCCGATCATGGCGCGGCTAGGGGTGGGGCTGCTCGTGATCCCGCAGAAACCGTGGGACGACGTCGCGCGCGATTTCGAGGTGTACCACCGCGTCTGGGCGGAGGAGCATCCAGGCACGGCGCCGCCCCGACCATTCATGGGCGCCTTCATCTACGTCGATAGTGATGCTGAGCGCGCCCGCGAGCTGGCGCTGCGCTATATCGGCGGCTACTACCACACCGTCATCAAACACTACGAAATGACCGGCGACCATTTCGCGCGGACGAAGGGCTACGAGTTCTACGGCAACGTGACGAAGTACATCGGCCGGCACGGCACGGAGGGCGCGGCGCAGAGCTTCGCCAACCTGATGCCCTGGGGCACGCCGGATCAGGTGCTGCGCAAGCTGGAGCAGATCCGCGGCATCATCGACATGGCGGGGATGATGTGCCACTTCTCGTACGCGGGCATGCCATACGACCTGGCCGAGGCGAACATGCGGCTGTTCGCGCGCGAGGTGCTGCCCGAGCTGCACCGCTGGGAGACAGCGCCACTGCCCGAACCAGCGCCGCTTACCCCTACACTCGCCCGCTAAGTGGCCTCTACGCCACCGGGCCATGCCATGGAAGAGAGCGAGGCATCCATCCTTTACACCCGCGAAGACGCGATCGCGCTGATCCGGCTCAACCGGCCGCGCAAGCTCAACGCGATCGACCCGCGCATGGTGCGCGAGCTCGGCGAGACGATCGCTGCCATCCGCGCCGATCCGGCGATCCGTGCTGTCATCATCACGGGAGAGGGACGTGCCTTCTCGGCCGGCGCCGATATCGCCGCCATGGCCGCCATGCCGGATCCTCCAGCGTTCTACCGCTTCATCGAGGCGATCCAGACCACGTTCAGCGCCATCGAGGAACTCGATCGGCCGGTGATCGCGGCGATCAACGGCATCGCCCTCGGCGGTGGCTGCGAGCTGGCGCTCTGCTGCGATCTGCGCGTCATGGCCGAGGATGCCGCGATCGGCGTGCCCGAGATCACGCTCGGAATGCTACCGGGAGCCGGTGGCACGCAGCGGTTGCCGCGGCACCTGCCGCCCGCGATCGCGCGCCAGGCGATCTACTTCGGCGAACCGTTGCCAGCGGCGCAGGCAGGCCAGCACGGGCTCGTGAACAGCGTTGTACCCAGAGAGGAAGTGCTCCCGACAGCGCGAGCCTGGGCGCGCAAGCTGGTAGAGCTCCCCCCGCTGGCGCTGCGCGCAGCGAAGCTCCTCGTGCAAACCAGCCTCGACGCCGATCTCCACACGGGCATCGCGGCAGAGCGGCAAACCGTTGCCTTCCTCTTCGGCACGCGCGACCGCGCCGAAGGCATGCGCGCCTTCCTCGATAAACGCGCGCCGCGGTTCCTCGGTCAGTAACAGGGGTACAGGGGGAGAGCGAACAGGAGAACGCAACCATGCTGTACGAAACGATCCTGACGCGCGCAGACCGCGAGCGGTACCGGGCTGCCAATCTGTGGCCTGATCGACTGCTGAACGATGATCTCGCTGTTGCCGTGGCGCGTAGCCCGGATAAGACCGCGATCACCGATGCACGCGGCAGCTATACCTATACCGCGCTACATGATGCAGTCGATCGTTGCGCGCTCGGGCTGCTCGATCTGGGTGTGCGCCGGGGCGACGTGGTCACGGTGCAGATGCCAAACTGGAACGAGTTCGTGATCGCGTTGCTAGCGATCGAGCGGATCGGCGCCGTCATCAACCCGATCGCGCCGATCTTCCGCCAGCGCGAGCTGCGCAGCATGCTGCGGCTGGCGCAGCCTGTCGTGGCCATCGTGCCTGCCGCGTTCCGCGGCTTCGTATATCCCACCATGTGGGAAGAGCTACGGCACGACGCGCCATCGCTGCGCACGCTGGTTGTCGTTGATGGCCAGGAAAGCGACGGCACAACGCTTTCCTGGCACGATCTGCTCGCACGCGGGGCAGCGCAGGAGCGCTATCGCCCGGCGCTCGATTGGCTGCGCCCCTCGCCCGACGACGTCAGCGAACTGATCTTCACCTCCGGCACCACAGGCGAACCGAAAGGCGTGCTGCATACAGCCAATACGCTGGGAAGTAACGTGCAGGCGGTGATCGCTGGGCTGGGTCTCACGGCCGACGATGTCATCCATATGGCCTCGACCTTCGCGCATCAGACCGGCTTCCTCTACGGGATGCGGATGGTGATCCAGCTTGGCGCGCGCGGCGTGTACCAGGATCTCTGGGACGCAACGCGCTTCGTCGAGCTGGTCGATCGCGAGGGGATTACCTTCTCGATGGGGGCTACTCCCTTCCTGAGCGATATCCTACGCGCACCTAACCGCGCTGCCCATGACCTCCGCAGCTTCCGCTACTTTGTTTGCGCCGGGGCGCCCATCCCGCAGCCCCTGGCCGACGCGGTGGCTCGCGAGCTGCCGTGCCGGCTTGTTCCTGGCTGGGGCATGACCGAAAACGGGCTCGTGACCGCCGTGCTCCCCGATGATCCGGCAGAGAAGATCGTCACCAGCGATGGCCACCCCTACCCTGGCATGGAAGTGATCGTGCGCGATGACGAACGGCGTCCAGTGCCGCCGGGCGTCGAGGGTGAGCTATGGGCACGCGGCGCGTTCACCTTTGCTGGCTACGTGCAGGGACGGCGCTTTACCGAGCAATTCTTCGATGCCGACGGCTGGTTCGACACCGGCGACCGCGCGCGCATGGACGCCGCGGGCTACATCCGCATTACCGGCCGTACCAAGGACCTGATCATCCGTGGGGGCGAGAACATCCCGGTGAAAGAGATCGAAGACGTGATCATCGGCCATCCCAAGGTGCGCAACGTTGCCCTTGTTGCCGTGCCGGATCCCCGTCTGGGTGAAACAGCCTGCGCCTGTATCATCCCTGAGCCAGGCGAAACGCTGACGCTAGAAGAGCTGCGCGACTACCTCGCCAAGCAGCAAGTGACGCGGCAATTCTGGCCAGAGCACCTGCTCCTGCTGGAAGAGTTTCCCACGACGCCAAGCGGCAAGGTGCAGAAGTTCCACCTGCGCGAGATGGTGCGTGATCGCGTTGGAGCATCGCGCTAATCCGGGCCGTGGTAGCCCGGAGGACTTGAACAATAACGGGCGAAAAGGCGACTCCGCCCGGTCGTGTTCCGCCTTGAAAGCAGACAGAGACACAAAGGTGTTCGCCAGAAGGGACGGCGGTCGGAAACCGTGGTCCGAAAGGCGCGAGAGCGACGTGCGGGATTCCGCCCCGCGCACGCTGGCAAGGAAGGACCATTCCGCCCGCTGGCACCGATCTAGCGAGGGCGTGCAGCTCCACGTTGCAAGAAGATCGCAGCGAGCGCAGGCCTTTTCCTGCTGGCCAACCCCACGTGCTTGGCAAAGCCGGAGCTTCCAGAACGTATCCCGCGCTGGCTCGGCAGTGTCTGGTACAGCCGTTCGCGTGCACGGGCGCCCCACTACCGCATGCTACCTCCTCATTGCTGGCCGGGGATCGTGCTTTCATCGCCGTTCAGGGAAGACCCGCTTGCCAGAAGCAGGGATGTCATGCGCCGCCAACCGCCTCCAGCTCCCGGCGGACAACGCTCTGCACGCCAGGGCCAGCAGCCCTACCGAAGCTGAGATATTCGGTCCCCGCGCCAGAGCTGCCAGTCCGGGGTGCCTCGTCTTTCGCGTTCGGGTGCAAGATGCGATGATCGAGCCCCAGCGACTGCTTCAAGCGTACCGGCGTAAAGGACCAATCCGCTCGATAGGGGGAAAGGCGTGATCGACCGGAAAGTGGCGCTGATCACCGGCGCATCGCGCGGCATCGGGCGAGCAACGGCGCTGCGTCTCGCTCGCGACGGCGCTGCCGTGATCGTGAACTATCGCCGCGATGCCACCGCGGCAGAGGAGACAGCACGCCAGATCACGGCGCTGGGCGGCGAAGCGCTGGCCGTGTGCGCCGATCTGGAGGACGGCGAGGCGATCGGCCGCATGTTCGCGGAGATCCGCGAGCGGTTCGGCCGGCTCGACATCCTCGTTGCCAACGCGGCGGCGACCGCCTTTCGTCCGCTGCTGGAGACGAAACCACACAATCTGGCTCGCACCTTCGCGATCACGATCGATGGCTTCGTGCGCTGCGTGCAGGAGGCCGTGCCGCTGATGGAAGGCCATCCTGGTGCGATCGTCGCCGTCTCAGGGATCGATACGCGCATCGTCATGCCCAACCACGGCACGCTCGGCGCGGCCAAAGCGGCGCTGGAGACGCTGGTGCGCTACTTCGCTGTCGAGCTGGCGCCGCGCAACATCCACGTGAACGGTGTCATGCCTGGCTATGTTGATACCGATTCGTCGCGCTTCTACGCCGCGCTCGACGACGCCGAGCGCGTACAGGCGGAGTGGATCGCGCGCTCGCCGCTACGGCGTCTGGGGCGCCCGGAGGAGATCGCCGAGACGATCGCTTTCCTCTGCTCGCCTGCCGCCAGCTTCATCCTCGGACAGGTGATCGTCGTCGATGGCGGCGTCACGCTCGTTTGAGCGGTGGCATCTACGCGCTGCGGCGCAACCAGGTGCTGCCGCGTTTGCCCCCAGCTACGATGATCAAAGTCCCACACCGTGGGACCAGAAACGACGCAGGGAGACCGCCGCGGCAGGTGCACAAAACCGTTTCTCTGCTGGTTGCCCGGCGGGGCAGGCTGAAAAGACGTGAAACCGCGCGCGCGATCGCTCACGCCACGTTTCTCTGTGAGAACGCACAGGATGGATTGACATGGAACGCTCATTGCTCGTGATGGTGGATGACCTACCCGCTGCGCTGGAGATCGCACGCCGCGCCGACGCGGCCGGCTTCGCAGGCCTCTGGACCACCGAGTTCTACGACCGCGATGCCTTCGTACGCATGGCCGCGTACGGCATGGTCACGACGCGAATTCGCATCTGCAGCGGCATCGCCTATGCCTTCGTCCGCAACCCGGTGCTGACCGCCGCCGGCGCCGCTGAACTCGACAACCTCACCGGCGGCCGTATCGTGCTCGGCCTCGGCACCGGCACGCGGCGCATGAACGAAGCGTGGTATGGCATCCCCTTCGCCCACCCGGCGCCGAAGATGCGCGAGACGGTGCAGCTCATACGCGCGCTGTGGACGGCGCGGCAGGGGCCGTCGTTCTCGTTCGACGGCCGCTTTTACCACATCGCGCTGGAGAACTACAGCCTGCGCCAGATGGTACGCGAACGGATTCCCATCTACGTCGCGGGCGTCAACACCGGCATGATCGGCGTTGCGGGCGAGGTTGCCGATGGGCTGGTGGGGCACCCGCTCTACTCGCGGCGCTATCTGGCCGAGGTGGTGCGGCCCGCGCTACGGCGTGGCGAAGAGAAGGAACAGCGGCAGGCAGGCACGGCCAGGATCGCCGGCTATGTGATCACCGCCATCCATCCCGACGCCGAACAGGCACGGCGCGAGGCGAAACATCAGATCGCTTTTTACAGCACCGTACGCACCTACGACGCAATCATGGCGCTGCACGGCTGGGAAGAGGCGGCAGAACGCATTCGCGAGGCGTTTCACCGGCGCGACTGGCGCGGCATGGTTGAGGCGGTTCCCGATGAGATGGTAGACGAGATCGCCGTGGCGGGGACGCCGGACGAGTGCCGCGCGCAGCTACGCCGCTGGGACGGTCTGATCGATGAGGCGCTGCTGTACACGCCGACGTTCGCCATCGCGCGTGAGCGTGTGCTGGAAAACCATCACAGCATCATCGAGACCTTCGGCAGCGAGGGTTGAAGCGTAGCGCTCGGCTGGCGACGCAACGGCATCCCGCGCCGGCGCTTTTTACCCGGTTGCCAGACGTTTCAGCGGCCACGGAAGAGCGGCGGGCGCTTTTCGCGCTGCGCGGCCAGCCCCTCGCGATGGTCCTCCGAGGTGAGCGTGATCGTCTCGGCGGTCGCGGCCCAATCAAGGTGCGTGGCGAGGTCTTGCTGCAGGCCGCGATAGATCGCGTTCTTCGCTAGGCGTACGGCCAGCGGCGCCGCCCGTGCCAGCCGGGCGGCAAGCTCGCGCGCTGTTGGCAGCAACTGCTCGGGCGGCACCACGCGGCCCACAAGACCGATGCGCAGCGCCTCGTGCGCACCGATGCTCTCGCCGGTCCAGATCAGTTCGCACGCGCGCTCGATGCCAACCAGCCGTGGCAGGAACCAGCAGCCGCCGGTGCCAGGGAACAGCCCGATGCGCGCGAAGACCGAGATGAACGTTGCCGTTTCTGAGGCGATGCGCAAGTCGCAGGCGCAGGCGAGGTCGAGCCCGCCTCCCGCCGCAACGCCGTTGATCGCCGCGATCACCGGTTTTTCGAGCTGCTGCAGCGCCAGTGGCAGCCGCTGCCCCAACCGCTTGAGCCAGTCGCGCGCCTCCATCGGCGTGCGCTCGGCGCCGATCTCGCCCGGCGTGCGCACGTCGCCGCCCGCGCAGAAGGCGCGCCCCGCGCCGGTGATGATCAGCACACGCAGCCCGGCATCGCTCTGCACCCGGCCGATCGCGTCGACGATCTCGTCGGACATACGCAGGTCGAAAGCGTTCAGCCGTTCAGGGCGGTTGAGCGTGAGCGTCGCGATCGGGCCATCTACCACGACGTCGATCGTTTCATACGCCATACCTTCGCCTCCATGCCTCGTTCACCGCGCGGGCCTTACGCTTTTCGTCGCGCATGATACCGCTCGCGGACCTGCCGCTGGCCTCTCCCGCGCGCAACGATCATCAAGAGCGCTCCGGACAGGTTGTGCGCATCGTTCCTGAACGCAGGCCGCGCTTGCGCGCGAGGAGAGGAGGAGAACGATGGCAGAAAGACGAGAGCGCGTGCCGGAAGAGCTACCAGGCCCTGGCTCGCTTTCAGGAAAGGGCGAGGCATCGCCCGGCGCACGGGCATACACCGAGGCGCAGCCGTACGTGCCTCCCGGTACGGAGCCAGAACCGCCAGCAGATAAGCGCGGCGACACCGGTGCCCGCGGCGAGAGGCAACACGCGAGCGAGAACGCACCCGGCACACGGGCTGATCCTGCCGCGCACGCGCCTTAGAGCGACCGGTTCACCTCGGCGATCGCCTCGCGCAGCGCATCGACGAGGAAGGCGATCTCCTCCTCGTTGATGATCAGCGGCGGCGCTAGGCAGATGACATCGTTGCGGTTGCGCGTGATTACACCGCGAGCGCGCAGCGCCGCCATCACGCGATCGCCAACCTTCTTCGCGGGCGGGAAGGGCGCGTGCGTCTTCGGGTCATCCACCAGCTCGACGCGGGCGATCAGTCCCAGACCGCGCACATCGCCCACGTGCGGCAGTTCGCGCAGCTCCTCCAGCCGCGACAGCAGCATCTCGCCCATACGTGCCGCCCGCTCGACCAGCCCTTCGCGTTCGATGATCGCGAGGTTCGCCAGGCCAACAGCGCAGGCAACCGGATGCGCCGAATAGGTATAGGCGTGCATCCACTTCACATCGGGCGGCTGCGCGGCGAGGATCGCCTGCAGCCGCTCGGAGATCATCAGCCCGCCGAGCTGGTGATAGCCGCTGGTGACCGCCTTCGCGAACGTCATCATGTCGGGCTGCACGCCGAAATGTTCCATGCCAAACCAGCGGCCGGTGCGCCCGAAGCCGGTGATGACCTCGTCGGCGATGAGGTACAGCTCGTAGCGATCGCACAGGTCGCGCAGACCGCGGATGTAGCTCGCCGGCGGGATAATCACGCCGCCCGCGCCCTGGATCGGCTCGGCGACGATCGCGGCGCAGGTCTCCGGTCCCTCACGCTGAATGATCTCCTCGATCGCTTGCAGCGCCAGACGAGCGGTCTGTTCGGGGTCTTCGCTGTAATCCTCGCGCAAACCAAGGTGGTACGGGTTGGGCGCAACGGCGTGCAGGAACCCCGGTGCTAGCGGCCCGAAGCGATCCCAGTACGGCGGAATGCCGGTGGCAGCCATCGCGGCGGTGGTCACGCCGTGATAGGCGTCGAAGCGCGAGATGATCTTGAACTTCTCAGGCTTGCCCTGCACGTTCCAGAGGAAGCGCGCCATCTTGAACGCCGATTCGTTCGACTCGCCGCCGCCGCTGGTGAAGAAGACCGCGTTGAGGTCGCCCGGCGCCAACGCGGCGAGGCGCGTTGCCAGCTCGATCGCGGGCACGTTGCTAAAGCCGGTGTAGCCGTTGGCGAAGGCGAGCTTCTGCATCTGCGCCGCCGCGGCCTCGGCGAGTTCGCGGCGGCCATGCCCCACGGCAACGTTCCACAAACCGGAGAGCGCGTCGAGGTAGCGACGCCCCTCGACGTCGTATAGCCACACACCTTCGCCGCGCTCCCAGATGATCGCTCCTTGCTGCGCGGCCGGATGGTAGAGCGGATGAATCACGTGCTCGAGGTCGGCACGCGCAAGCTCATCGGTCCGGGTCGTCGTTGCCATCGTTCGCTCCTCTTTTTTGCGTGCAGAGTATCGCCACGGTCTCGCGCCCCAGTATACGCCCCACATCCGCCGCCCGCCCTCAGAACGGCGAGATGCAGAAGCGCCGTCGTGTCAAAACGGGTCGCTCTTTCTCTCTGAGCCGCCTCGCGCTCTTCCAGGATCGTCGCTCTGGTGCTCCCAGTAGTCTGACGTTTCACATCCCTCCGAGACGCTCGCTCCGCGCACCATGACGCCGATACTCCCGGCAGGTGGGGATGCGCCACCACGCAATCCTGACCAGACCCAGGCTGCCTGCTCCGGAGCGGCAGCCACCCGTACGGTCCGGCGCGCGAATCGCCCAGGCTACTATCGGCTCTGCCAGTGCGGCGCGACGCGGCAGCCACGGCCATGCGCGCTCTCCTGTGAGCGCACCTCGACGATCGCATCCAGCGCGAGTCCGCGCGTTGGCAGAGGCGCCACCCGCGCCCGTGGCTCGCGTCGGCGAGAGGAAGCAGGTACGCTGGTTCGACGGAGGGTTGTGTGCTTCTCGGAGAGCTGGCCGCGATCGCCAGCGCGGCGACCTGGGCGGTTACGAGTCTGCTGCTCGTTGAGCCAGCGCGGCGCGCGCCATCCGTCGGCGTCAGCGCGATCCGACTGGTGGGCAGTCTGTTTTTCTACCTTGTACTGCTCGTCGCGACTGGTCACGCAGGCGATATCGCGCACCTCGGCGGTGCCCGGCTGGCGGGTTTGCTCGCCAGTGCGGTGCTCGGTTTCGGCCTCGGCGATACGCTGTACATCGCCGGGCAGCATCGCGCGGGCGTCGCCATCGCCTCGCCACTGAGCGTCACTGTCTTCCCAGTGCTGACGATCGCGTTAGCCTGGGCACTGCTGGGCACAGCGCTGAGCGACCGCACGCTCGCCGGAACAGTCCTGACCCTCGCCGGCGTGGCACTGATCTTGATCCGACCGGGTAGCGCGACACCAGAGGAGGCAGCGCTGGAAGCGGCGATCACGCCCGAGCCAGATGCAGCCGGCGGAGTAGTAGCAGTGGTGGCGACGGTCGCCAGCAAGATGACGCGGAGAACGATCAACTGGCACGGCGTGTGGCTGGTGATCGCTGCGACAGTCGCTTGGGCGGCTTCGTCGGTCTGGATGCAGCAGCTCACGCGGGACGAGAACGTGATCGTCGTGAACGCGGTGCGCGCGCCAGCAGTGCTGGCCGCCGTGGGCGGCTTCGCGGCGCTGCACGGCGATCTGCCCGCGCTCCGCCGCCTCAGCCGACGCGATTGTCTCCTGGTAGCCGGCGCCGGCATCTTCGGCACGGGGATCGGCTCGCTCGCGTACGTGTATGCGCTGCAACAGGCGGGCGCGGGGCTGGCTGCCGTGCTCAATTCGCTCTCACCGATGCTGGCCTTGCCGCTGGCGGTGCTCTGGTTGAAGGAGCGGCTAACGCGGCTAATGATTGCCGGCACAGCGCTGGCGCTGATCGGCGTCTGGCTGGTCGTTATATAGCGATCCCCGCGCGTCAACGTCCGCTAGAGGGAACAGGACGCGGGCATCGGCATGCACCAGCCCAGACGCGTAACGGTCCCTCGCGCGTGGGAGACGTGCGCAGAGTGAGGCGGTCGATCTCGGCCTGAACACGGCATGCCCCGTGCCCGGTGCTTCTCGCGGACGCCGCTCGCTTGCGTTCATCGCGCGACGTGGGCTCCGTAACAGAGATCTGCTCCCGCGGTTGCCGGCTCGCCAGCATCGGGCACACGATGCAGGTGCTCCCCCGCGGCACGCCTCTGCACGGACCAGACGCAGGGGCGCGCCCTACGGCTCTGCCTGGTGGTAGGCCCGATGAATCAGCGCAGAGAACGTTCGGCATCCGCGAAGACGAAGAAGGTGACGCCGGTCCTGGCGCCACCTTACCTCGTGGGTGAAACGCGCAAACGCGGCGCGGTTGCCCGCCGTAGCCGCGCCAGACGCCGTTATTCGAACTCCCAGACGCTGCCTTCCTGGAACTTGCGCAGCACCCGCCGCGCCACCACCATCCGGTGCACCTCGTCCGGCCCATCGTAAATCCGCGCCGCCCGCGCCGCCCGGTACATGCTCGCCAGCGGCGTGTCCTCCGTCACCCCCAGCGCCCCGTGCACCTGGATCGCCCGGTCGATCACGTTGTGCAGCATCTGCGCCCCGTAAAACTTGATCAGCGAGATCTCCACCCGCGCATCTTCCCCAGCATCGATCTTCGCCGCCGCATGCATCGTCAGCAGCCGACACGCCTGGATCTCCGCCACCGAGTCCGCAATCCAGTTCTGAATCGTCTGCTTCTCCGCCAAAGGCCCACCAAACGCCTCCCGCCGCAGCGCCCGCTGGCACAGCAGCTCGAACGCCCGCTGCGCCTGCCCCAGCCAGCGCATGCAGTGGTGGATCCGCCCCGGCCCCAGCCGCTTCTGCGCAATCAGAAATCCATCCCCCGGCTGCCCCAGCGTGTTCGTCACCGGCACGCGCACGTTCTCGTAGCGGATCTCCGCATGCGTCCCGTAACCACGCCCCGTGTGCCCCATCACGGGAATGTTGCGCACGATCTTCAGCCCCGGCGTGTCCGTCGGCACGATGATCTGCGTGAACCGCCGGTGCGGTGGCGCGTTGTCGTCCGTCCGCGCCATCACGATCCCGAACGCCGATCCGTCTGCCCCCGACGAAAACCACTTGTGCCCGTTGATCACCCACTCGTCGCCGTCGCGCACCGCCCGCGTCTGCAGGTTGGTCGGGTCCGCCCCCGACACCTCCGGCTCCGTCATCGAGAAGAACGAGCGGATCTCCCCCGCCACCAACGGCTTCAGCCAGCGCTCCTTCTGCTCCGGCGTCCCGAACAGGTGCAGAATCTCGGCGTTGCCCGTGTCCGGCGCCTGGCAGCCGAACGCCCGCGGCGCATACGGGCTGCGCCCCAGAATCTCGTTGACGAAGGCATACGGCAAGAAGCCCGTCCCCGTGCCGCCCGCCTCCGGCCCGATGAACAGCGCCCACATCCCCTCCTGCTTGACGCGCGCCTGCAGCTCCTTCATTAGCTGCTCGGCCGCCTCGTCCTCGGCGCTCAGCGCCGCCTCGTTCGGGTAGATGTAGGCGTCCATAAACGCCTTCACCTTCTGCCGCAGCGCCTTGATCTCGGGGGTCATCAAAAAGTCCATCGTCGCTCCCTCCTGCGTCGGTGCCGCCCCGCGCTCACGCCCGCACGGTGAAGTAGCCGGGGTCGGTCACTGCCAGCTTATCCTGGACCGTCTGCCGCAAACAGGCAATGAGTTGTGCCCGCGCTGCGGGCGTATCGCCGAAGCCGGCGCGGATGCGCGCGCACAGCTCCGCTTCGCGCGCCTGCAGCGCCGCGCGTAGCGCCGCCAGCCCGCAGGGCCGCTCGGCCGGACCGAGCACCGTCTCGAGCGCCGTCCAGGCGCGGTCGAGGTGCGTCTCTTCGAGCTGCAGTTCGCGGGCGAGCATGCGCAGCACGTTGGCGCTCACGCGGGCGAGGAACTGGCGGCGGCCATCGGTGTGCGGCACGATCTCCTCGTCGAGGAAGCGCTGCACCGCATCCAGAAGCTCGACCGCCGTTGGCCGCCCGTACATCCATCCCCCTCCTCGCGACGGTAGCATACAACCGCCGAGAAGCGCAGCAAGAGAGACGCTAGCTCATCAGCTGCTCGTCCTCTACCGCGATGCTGCTTCGGCCGAGGATTGCGCCAACCAGCCGGCCGCGCCTGCCTCGCTCAGCGTACCTGGTCGAGGTACTCGGACAGCCCGTAGCCGACGAACTCGCCGCAGCGGTACTCGGTCATCCCTTCGCCGATGTGCGTGACCTGCCCGGCGCGACGGTTGCGCAGCGGAATGAAGCCTTTGACCTCGCCCGTGACGTCGAGCGTTTCGCCGCTTTCGAGAGTCAGGCGAGCGGTAAAACCGCGATGGTAGAGGCCGTTCTCGGCGTAGCGGCTGTCGATCGCCACACCAACGATGTTCGTGAGCGCGCCGTTGCGCACCACGACGCCGCTCTGCCGCGCCTGAGCGCGATCGGCATCGGGCCAGATCACCGAGGCCATGAAACCGAAATCGGGGCCGAAGTTGCACGTGAGCCAGCGATAGGAATCGATCGCCTGCCAGTAGCGCGGTCCCCAGGAGTGATCGCGCAGCCCGAGGCCATCGATCGCGAAGGTTTCGTCGCCGATACGCAGCGTGCCAGTGGCGCGCATGTGCTGTTCGTAGTGGGCGCGTGCGAACTCCTTCTCCGGATTCTGCACGGGGCCTTCCGCTTTGTGACCATACATTGGCCCCACCGCCTCATGCACGAGGTCCAGCGCGATCGAGACGTGCGGGTTGTTTTTGAACGCCGAGGACGGGTCCGCCATCTGCTCCGGCTCGCGCAGCTCGACCGCGCTGCCGGCGTACGTGGTGCGCAGCCGCTGCCCCGGCTCGAGCACCTCGAAGCGCATCCCGCCTGCATCGAAGGCATCGTTGCTGGTAATCTGCGGCCGCTTGTATTGGAAGAGCACGCGCCCATCCGGCAGGTAGAGGCACGCGGTCATCTCGGCGTACCCCTCGTTGGCGCGGTTGCCCAGCCGCACGAAACCACCGATCTGGCGCGCGCGATCGAAAAAGTTGAAGTACATGCTCTCGTTGAAGTTGGTTTCCGGCCCGAGCGGGTGCAGGTAATCATCCGCCGGGACGATATTGCCGACGACCGCGACCATCGTTCTCTCCTCTCTCTGCCCAGCGTCACCCATTCTACAGAAGGCGAGAGCGAGCTGGCGGTGGGTAGAGCGCACCTTGGGCCGTCGCGCGCGGCGCGGTACGCTAAGCGGCGAGCCTACCCTCGGGAGAGATGCGCATGCCACCACTGCCATCCTCCGGCCCGCTCGCCGGGCTGACCGTTCTCGATCTGACCTGGGTTCTCTCCGGCCCGTACGCCGCGATGACGCTCGCCGATCTCGGCGCCGACGTGATCAAGGTCGAGCGACCACCGTACGGCGACATCGCCCGCACCACAGGGCCATTCCTGCGCGCCGAAGGCACAGCAGCTGATGGCAGCCCGCTCGAAGAGTCGGTCTATTTCTTCTCGATCAACCGCGGCAAGCGCTCGATCGCGCTGGATCTGCGCACCGAGCGCGGCAAAGCGATCTTCCGCCGCCTGGTGCGGCACGTAGATGTGCTGATCGAGAACTTCACGCCTGGCACGATGGACCGTCTGGGTCTCGGCTACGCGGCGCTACGCGAGCTGAATCCGCGACTCGTCTACTGCGCGATCTCGGGCTTCGGCCAGACCGGCCCTGATGCTCACCTGCCTGCGCTCGACATCATCGTGCAGGGCATGGGCGGCATCATGTCGATCACCGGCGAACCAGGACGGCCGCCGGTGCGTGTGGGCACCTCGATCGGCAATATCGCCGCCGGGCTGTACGCGGCGATCGGTATCCTGGCCGCGTTACGCCACCGCGACGCGACCGGCGAGGGGCAATTCGTCGATATCTCGATGCTCGATTGTCAGCTCGCCATCCTCGAGAACGCCTTTACCCGTTACTTCGCCACCGGCGAGCGCCCGGGGCCCCTCGGGACGCGCCACCCTGCCAGCACGCCGTTCCAGGCCTTCCCCACCGCTGATGGGTGGATCGTCGTCGCGCTGGCGTTTGGTGCTGAAAACCAGTGGCAGTTGCTCTGCGGCATCCTTGGCGTCGTCGAGCTGATCGACGATGAGCGCTTCGAGACCTCGGGCAAACGCACGGCCAACCACGCGCAGCTGGAGCCGATCCTCAGCGCCGCGTTCCAGCGCCGTACCACGGCAGAGTGGCTCGCCGAGCTACGCGCCGCGGGCATTCCCTGCGGGCCAGTGAACGGCATCCCCGAGGCGGCGGCGCTGCCACAGGCCGCTGCACGCGAGATGTTTCTCGACGTGCACCATCCGAAAGGGATGGTGCTGCGCGTGGTGAATACACCGGTTAAGCTCTCGGCCACGCCCGGCGGCGTCAAGGGACCACCACCGACGGTCGGGCAGGACACGCGCGCCGTGCTACGCGAGCTCGGCGGCCTGAGCGACGACGAGATCGCGGAGCTGCTGACAAGCGGCATCGCGCTGGAAACGGAGCCCCGCACCGCGCCGGCGATCCCGCACTGAGGTGTGGCATGTTCAGGCGGGGCGCTGAATCGTCCCTGCCTCCGCAGAGGGTGCGTCGTAGAGCGAGACGCGCGCCTTTCCCGCCGCCTTGGCCCGATACATGGCCGCATCGGCCATGCGGATCAACCCCTCGGCAGTCGCGCCGTCGGCGCCCATGGCCACGCCGATGCTGGCCGTGCAGCGCAGCGTTCGCCCGGCGATCTCCGCCGGCTGGTGGATCGCCGTCTGTAGCCGCCAGGCCACCTGCAGAGCCTCGTTCTGGTTCGCCACGCCGTCGAGCAGCGCCGTGAACTCATCGCCACCCAGGCGCGCGACAGTGTCGCCGGCGCGCATGCTGCTCTGCAGACGCTCCGCCACGACGCGCAACAGGCAATCGCCCGCCTCGTGGCCGAGACTATCGTTGACACCCTTGAAGTTGTCGAGATCGATGAAGAGCACGGCGATCTGCGCGCGCGTGCGCCGTGCTCGCGCCAGAGCCTGCTGCAGCCGGTCGAGAAAGAGAGCGCGATTCGGCAAGCCGGTGAGCGCGTCATGCGCGGCGGCGCGGGCGAGCGCGGCGTTGGCTTCGCGGATCTCGCGCTGCAATTGCAGGCACGTGACCGCCATGACGATCTGCTCGCAGAGCAGTTCCAAAAATTCGACCTCATCTTGCGTAAAGGCACGCGGTGCTATCGTCGAAAATTCGACCGTGCCGATCAGCTTCTCACCGCTCCAAAGTGGAAAAACGGCGTGCGAGAGGATGTGCGCCCGTGCGAAGAAGCGTCGCTCGATCTCGCCGAGCGGATACGGATGGTCGATGGCGGAGACATCGGGATACAGTAACGGCCGCTGCGTCTTGGCGCAGATGGCCGCGGTCCGCACCGCGTAACCGCGCTCTTTCGCGCCCATCCGTGTTGTCGTGGTATCGGAGTACCGGTGGCGATTGAGCCTTCGCACGAGCACACGCGAGAGATCGAGCGAGAGCAGATTGATCGCCACGACATCGAAGCTAGACGCCTTGGCCACCGCCGTCGCGATCGCACCCAGAG
>Ga0209061_1001270_pt1 | contig 43955 bp, 45 predicted proteins | sample Coa_R1_10_FD_187157 | JGI IMG/M metagenome (GOLD analysis project Ga0209061, IMG submission 187157) | Surface soil microbial communities from Centralia Pennsylvania, which are recovering from an underground coalmine fire - Coalmine... | ecosystem: Environmental > Terrestrial > Soil >...
CAAGAAGGCGGACGTGACGCAGGAGCAGTTGCCCCGATCCCTTCCGCGCCTGCTGTACCTCGGAATCTGCGTCGGAGCCTTTCTCATCGGGGCGGGGATCCTGACGGGGATCTTCTTCATCTCAGAGTCCACCCCGGTTCCTTCTGGGGCGGTTCGTCAAACCGACACTTTTCTCTTGGGCCCCTATCTCTCGATCTTGTGGGGCTGCCCATCCGGATTCACCTGCCCCTCGAGCTCCTACGTGCCTTACGGCCAGGCCCCCAACTTTGCCATTCTCCCCTCGATCCCCGATACCGGTGTCCTTCTGACCGTCGCCTTGGTACCTATCGCGGCAACCCTAGCCGCTGCGCTTTGGTTTTTGATCGTCTTCAACCCCATCCGACGGCCCCCCCTGCCGCAGTATCGGCCCTCTCTTCGGCTCATTGGAGCCCTCGGTATCATGAGCGTAGTCACCGAGGTTGTGTGCCTCCTCCTCATTCCGACGCTGATTGCCGTCGACCTTGCGAACTCCTCCGCCGGGGTCCCTCGAACTCCAGGGCCTTGGAACTCTCTCAGCGGTAGCTCTAGCTACGGCCATCTCGCGTTGGCTTGGGGACCGGCATCAGGAGCCTACCTAATCATTGCGGCCGGAGCCATCCTGGCTTTGGTTGCCCTCCGCTGGGCCCACTCCAGGGCCCCGTAGTTCAGTAATATACATACACATATGAGCATACATACTTCGGGTAGTTCGCCCCTGCTCTAACGACCCACCCAGGATCGGATTCCGACAGCCCCGTACGAAGCGTGACAGCAGCGGGTCCGGCCCCACACTTCTGTCCCAGTACCGCGTCCCCCACTATCCAAATCCTATGATACTAAGTCCCACAGATGCGGAACAATAGGCCTCTTGGGGACCACATGTGACTTGGCGCCCATGTTGCACCCTAAGCAGGTATTGCAGACCAGGATCGGTGGCGGACAGAACCCCTGGCGACCCCCCGTGCCACATCTCGGAGAATACTCTGCGCTCGACTTAACCCACGAAGGCAGCCAAATGATTCGCGCAGAGACGTCCCCATTGCCCCCAGGGGCCTAACGCTCAGGTAATCCCAAAATTGACTCTAAGAAGCCGATCGCGGGCGATAGAGCGCCCACTGCGAGCATGTAGCAATGGCAACCACCCAGGGATCTCCTGAGCGCAACCCACCGGAAGGTGCCTTCAGCCCCCCCGCGTCGGCCAAAACTGCCCCAAAATAGGGTCGTATAACTCCTGTTATACAACTTTACCTCGAGAGAGACACCCCCAAGATGGGGCCACAACAGCTCCCCCACTAGCCAGAACCCAGCACAATGAAGACCAAGTATCACTTAGTGCGAGACAACGAGCTTTAGGGTCCAATAATGAGACTTTGATGACAATCAGGCCGGCCGCATGGACACATTACATCCTGACAGCTTGACTCAGCCATAGCCACGGTCAGAGGTCAGAATCCTCAGGACCCACAGTTGCGCTCTCTAGGGCTGGAGTATTGTATCTACTGAGACACACTGGCTTGAGCTTCCAGCCCCGCCCCACATGGAGATTACTAAGGGAGTAGACGACTTCGCAGCCGGCAGCCTCCAGGGCGCAAAGTGAGTGGAGGTTGGCCAAGGAGCCCCCCTGCGCAGCACCTTGGGCCAACGCTTGCTCAAGGACTCGGCTAGCGCGGTCATCTATAGGAATCACAGTTATCCGTTCCCGGAGTCGACGAACCACCTCCCTCCGCAACTTCTGACGGGACTTCGGGCCCGTCTCAGCCAGCTTGACAAGAGCCCCATACTCGATCTCCGTCGTGGCCAACCGCTCGCCTCGCAGGGTGGAGAGGAACCTGAGGATCCTGGGGTCTCCCTCCAATAGACCCCTCAGAAACGATGCGTCGACCGCCTTCATTGGCCCCCTCGAAACGCCCGTCGCTTGCCGGGCTTTGCCCTGGAGGTCGGTTGACCTCGTGGCGGACTTCCCCAGGCCCCAGCCAAGTCCTCGAGCGACTGTCGGTCTTTCAACAGTCGGCGCAGGAGAGAGGTAAAGCTCTCGGATCCTCGACGCTCCCGATTCAGGGCATCATATACTTGAGACTGGACGGCGATGTTCTTTGACGACATATGCATCTACATATGAAGGCAGTAGATAAGGCTGTTGAATCACTATACTTTAAAACGGGGGACTGGGAAACAGCAAGGAGGCGCGCCGAGCTCAAGGTCAGGCAATGGTTCAACCCTCAGTGAGCGTCGGAGGGCTGCTCGAGGAAGGTAGTGCGATTTCGCCCCCGGGTCGGGCGAAGCCGGTCCCAGGCATAGGTTCCAGCCCCGATCAGGACGGTATCAGGACCCAGCCGGGCTCGCAGAACTCGGACCTTGGAGGCTGAGGGTTGACACTGCTCTCGGATCGCCCTGCGTAGGATGGGCACCAGGTGAGGAAGGCCTTCCACAATTCCCCCCCCGAGGACCAGCTGGCTTGGGTTGTAGCTGTTGACGAGCCCCACGACAGCGTCGGCAAAGTACTGCTCGATCGCCTCCACCAGTCGGCGGGCAAGGCGATCTCCTTTGCGATACGCTTCAAAGACGGTCCGGGCCGTGATATGCTCAGGGGTGCCGGCGAGTCGCCCGATAAGGCTCCTTCGTCCGCTCGGGGTCTTGACCGCCCGCCGGGCGCGTTCCCCGATGGCCCAGCCGCCGATGTACGCTTCGATGCACCCCCGGTGAGGACAATGGCAAGGTTCTCCACCGGAGACCAAGGTCATATGGCCCACCTCCCCGAAGGCATTGGAGGCACCCTCGAGGAGAGCGCCCCCCACCACGGCGGAGGAGCCCACCCCGGTTCCCACCATCAAGCAGAGCCAGTTGTCGGCGCCTTGACCCGCCCCAAATCTCCACTCCCCGAGGGTGGCGGCCCGGGCATCGTTGATGAGATAGACCGGAGCGTGCAATTGCCGGGAGAGGTCGGAAGCGAGAGGGCGGCTTTTCCACCGGAGGTTGGGGGCGTAAAGGACCCGCCCTCGGAGGGAGTCGACCTGCGCGGCGATTCCCACGCCTACGGCCGACAGTGTGCGGTTCCCGGCCGACAGGCTGGAGCGCACGCACCGGACGATTTCGGCCACCAGTTCAGAGTACCCCTCATTCCGGTGGATCCGGGCGCCGCTGTGACCGGTCACCGTTCCGTCCGGGTCGACCCAGCCGCTGACGACCTTGGTGGCTCCCAGGTCCACTCCAACGACTCCCGACGCGGTGCGTCGCCCATGGCCACGAGATGGTTCAGTCATCCAGCAAAACCCGGCCGACACTCGACTCGGCAAACTTGTGGATGACGTCGATGAACGTCGAATGGGACCATGCCAGGGGGACTGCGCTCCGAGGTTCCCCGGTCCGCATGTCCACCTGCTCCGGTAGGAGCAAAGTCGGGGTCGCCCGGTCCGCAACCCACTCGATCAACTCCCGGCAGCGCTCCCGGTCCCCGAGCCGGAGCCGGGACTCGGCGAGCCAGAGGGTCGTGATCATCCAGGGATTCTGCGACCCAAAGTACCGATCCCCCTCGTACCGGGCAAGGCCACCCAGCGTCCCCGACCAGAGCCGCGCCTCGACTCGATCGACGGTGCTCCGTGCACGAGGGTCGGACCACGGCACGAGGCCCAGTTTGAGGGCGAGCAGAAGGCTGGCATCCTCCCGATCGTCCCGCGGGCTCAACGAGCGGACAAACCGCTGCTCGTTCGGGTCCCACAGGTGCCGAAGTGCTGCCGCATGGATCTCGGCCGAGGCCTGGCGCCAGGCCCCGGGGTCCTTGCCAAGTTCCTCGGCGATCCGGGCGGCCCGTTCCAGCGCATGAATGACGGCGGCTGTCGAGTAGGTGTGGATCCCCATCCGCTCCTCCCAGAGATCGTAGCTGGCGGCGGGAAGGCCGGTCTGGGGATCCCTGAAGCCGGTCAGGAAGTTGGCGGCCGCCTTCACCATCGGCCATAGATGGACCAGGACGTCGGGATCGTTGCCGCGCTTGAAGTGATGCCAGGCGGCGGCAATCACCGTCGCGGTCTGGTCGATCTGTAGAAACGGAGGAAGGTGCCAGGTCGATCCCCGCTCACCGTCCGGGAAGAACCGGTGGAAGAAGGAGCCATCCGAATCCTGACAGCGTTGGGCGAACTCGAGGAAGCGCTGGGCGTTCTCGTAGAGCCCCGCTTCGTCCATCGCTTTTGAGACGTATCCCCCATCTCGCCACCAGCAGTAGTTGTAGGTGTCCCCTACGCCCTCGAGGGGGGTGGTATCCGGAGAGGCCAGAATGGCCCCGTTCTGAGCCGTCAGGTGCCGCAGCACCAGCACGCTGTGGCGGTAGACCTGGATCGCTCGATCGCTAAGCCCGACGGGAGTTTCGGGAGTCCGCCGTCGGATCCACCCGTTCCAGAAGGCCGAGGACTCCCGGACGAACCGCGAGGGGCCCCCGTGGCGCACCAGCTCCCGCAGTCGGCCGGTTTCGGCGAGGGTTGACCCCGCGGCGAGAAAGATCCGCAGGACGGTGCCGGCCCCCGGAGTCGCCACAAGGTCCCACTGAAGGGCGCTGTCCGGTGATCCGTGGGAGACGTGGGTCCCCTCCAGAAGACCGTCCTCGGCGTCGACATAGGTCCCTTCCAGCCCCTTGAGGCTGTGTTCCCCGCAGGCGGCCCGCGAGAAGGTGGGATCGCTGAAGAGTTCGAAATAGAACCCTCGCTTGAAGTGAACGAGGGAGTGGACCGAAGCGTCGACAAACGCGGTATCCTGGTACATCGACTGGGCGATGCGGAGGGAATGGTACGAAAAGAGTCGGACCGGCCGGGGAACCGGAGCTTGGACCCGGACCACCCGAACCAGGAGATCGTGGTTCGGGTGGACATGGTCGCTGACCGAAAGATGGAGATCCGGACCGGCCCACTCCCAACGGGCGGTGGCGCCTTCCATGAGGATGCGGGGCTCCCCCAGCGGGGGAGCCCGGGAGCGGGTCCACGCGAAGCGTCGCAACTCGACATCGTAGCAGCCGAGGCGGGACTGAAGAAGATGCTGAAACTGGCCCGGATACGGATAGAACAGCGCATTCCACTCCCCGTCCTCGTTGCCGGTCACCAGGAGGCGGTTGTTCCCGACGATCGAGGCGATCACGGCCGGCTCCGGGGTCGGGGAGGGGTCGATCTCATGCGGGGTGTCCGGACGCCGCCAGGGCGCGTCGCCGAAGATCGGTCAGGGCGTTCATATAATTGGCATACGCGTCGAACGGATTGGGGTAGTTGGAGAAGTGCTGGTGAACCCGGCGATCGGCCGGATTGCCTCCGACATACATGTAGTAGAAGTGGTCGGAGGTCAGCAGCCGGCGCCAGTCGGTCCAAAGCTCGGTCTCTTCGGTAAGGCGGACCAGCCGACCGACCTTCTGGGCCGCTTCGAGGGCCGATCGCTGCAGGTCGTTGCCGAGCCAGGCTCCGAGGTCCCTCCGCTCGTCCGCCCATGTGACGATCTCCGGGGAGGCCACGGTGTCGCGGGGCGGTCCCTGAGCGGCTTCGTCCACGGTCGCCCAGGCGAGTTGGGGGTAGGATCGGACCGCGCCGGGCAGGTGGGTCAAAAACTCCAGGATCCCCGACTCGGCCGGTTGGTGCTCCCCGAAGGTTTCGAAGTCCATGAAGAGCCCGATGAAATCCCCCGGGGTCGCCGCGAGCCACCGGGCAAACTTCTCGCTGGTCAGGGGATACTCGCTCCAGTCCCGAGCCGAGAACCGGAAGGCGATGTCGTCGCTCAGGGGGAAGTGCCGCATCAGCACGGTCAGGGTCGGCGCCGACACCGCGCAGTACCGGTACGTCGGGGAGTTTCCGTGAAGGATGCCCGGCCACCCCTCGGCAAGCATCGCCCGGAACCCGCGCGCCTCAGCGAAGCGGGCCAGCTGGTCCGAGTAGGCGAGCTCGGTCATCCGGAGGGTCCGGGGGTCCTGATGAAAGGTCTGGCGGAGCAGCTCCCGGTGGAGTTCGACCTCCTCACGGAGCTCCGGGGGGGGCATCAGGAACGCCAGCGAGTGGTAGTAGGTCTCGGCCACGAGCCCCACCCGGCCGGTCCCCACCAATGCCTGGAGCCGCTCAACGACGTCGGGTGCCGCCTCCCGCGCCTGCTCGAGGAAGGTGCCGGTCACCGATAGGGAGAGGCGGAACTCGTCAAACTCGTCGAACAGGTTGAGCAGCCGGTCGAGCGCGGGGCGGTAACTTCGATCGGCCACCCTTCGGAAGATCTCGAGGTTGCGGGGGTGATCAAAGTACGACCGACCCGAACCCAGGTCCAGATAGCGGAATCGGCCCAGCCGCCAGGGTTGATGGAGGTGGAGCTGCCAAACCACCTGGGTCACGTCGACCTCCGGTCGCGAATCGCCTCACGGTACACCTGGACCGTCTCCAGGGCACGCTCCCGCCATCCTTCCCGCACGGCGTCCTCCCGGCCCTGGGAGCCCAAGGTCTTGGAGAGCGCAGGGTACAGGAGCAGTTCGGCGATCCGGTTGGCGAACTCTTCGACGTCCCAAAAATCGACGCGGAAGAGGTTGGCCGAGATTTCCGCGACCCCGCTCGTCTTGGAAACGATGGTCGGAGTTCCGGCCGCCATGGCCTCGAGGGCCGCGATGCCGAACGGTTCGACGACCGAAGGGAGCACGAACACGGAAGCGTGCGAGAGCAGGTAGGTTCGTTCGGCTTCAGAGACCCGGCCCAGGAACATGACACGATCCGCGATGCCCAGCGAAGCGGCGAGGTGCAAGAGGTGGGGGAGCTCCGGGCCCTCCCCCCCGACCACGAACTGAACCTCCGGAAAGGACGGGGCGACACGGGCCGCGGCCTTGAGGAACGTATCGATCCCCTTCATCGCCGCCAGGCGGCCGATGTAGATGACGGTGGGAGGTCGGTGGTCGGGAGAGGCCGGGCCCTCCGCGGGCCGGACGGCATTGTAGACCACCCGCACACGGTCCGGGGGCGCACCGTATCGGCGAATCAACTGCTCCCGGAGATGGCGGCTGACGGCGATGACACGGTCTGCTTGGGCAATGCCGTGCTCCTCCCGACGCAAGATATCCGTCCAGGGGTGGTCGAGCGACCGGTCATACTCGGTGGAGTGGATGGTGACCACCAGGGCCGCATGCTCCCTTCGGGCCAGTGCGGCGCCGCCAATGGTGCCGAACCAGTCGTGGACATGGACCACGTCCACCGGGCCCAGCTCGCCTAGGTCCGCAATCCACGTATTGTAGAAGTCGGCCACCTCCGAAAGGTTCGTGATGGTGCCCGTCTCTGGGGAAACGTACGCCCGGAGGGGCTCGGTGTCCGGCGTCTTCGCCCTGTCCTGGGCATCCCCCGGAGCCCGGAAGTCAACTCCCGACACCTCCCAGTGCGGTCGGGCCTCCGGGAGGAGGAAGGTCACCTTATGGCCCAACTGGGCAAGCTCCCGGACGATCTCATAGGAGTGGACTCCGAGTCCGCCAGAGTGATCGGGAGGAAACTCCCATCCGACCATGACGATGTGCAGCGGCCCTTCCGATACTGCCCGAAGAGGCGACGGGGTTTCGGGTGTGGCCTTGCGTGAGGTCGCGCGGGCCATCGCCTCGAGGAAGCTCTGCTCGGCCCGAGTGAGTCGGGAGGATGCGGGGGCCGTCCGCTTCGGCTTGGCTTGGGGTCGGCGGCGGGACCGAGCCGTCCCCGGGCTCCGGGTGCGCCGTGCCGTTGCATCGGCGGCCCGGGACGGCTCCGGCTTGCGGCGGCTGCCGGAGGATGTCGTTCGGCGCCCCGAAGGACCCACCGGAGTGGGCCGACGGACCGTCGGCCCACCCGACCGACGCCGGGCGGCTCCCGAAGAGGCGGCCCGACGCCTCCGCGCGGGGGCCCTGGATTTTGTCACGCCCAACCTCCTGGGCTCCCTTCCAAGGAGACCGTGGCCGGGAAGGCTCCGCCCCTGATGAACTCTCCGTCAATTGAGGTCGACCCAGTTGGACTCCGGGGGGGTTACCCCCAAACGCAAACCCCCGCAGTTTCCCCGTTTCGGATCAGAACCCGCGGGCGAGCTCGACCATCGCGGCGCGGGGATCCGGTGCCGTGGCGACCGCACTGGCGACCAGGATCCCCTGGCTCCCAAGCTCGAGGGCGATCGTGACGTCCCGCCGGGTATGGATGCCGGCCCCGCAGAGGACCTTCACCGTGGGGGAGACCCGATGGACGGCCTCTACGGTGGCTCGAATGAGCCCCGGGCGCGCGGTCGAGACCGAGCGGCTGCCGCCGATAAGATCCGGGGGCTCCACCGCGAGATAGGGCGGGGAGAGTCGGGCCCACCGGCTCGACTCCGCGGCATCTCGGGTGCACAGGACGGTGACGAGCCCTGCGCTCCTCAGCCGCTCGACGGTGGGGACCATTCGGGAGGGTGGGAGCCGGTGTTCCGAGTGGTTGACCAGGCTCCCGAGCGCCCCCGCGGCCACCAATGCCTCCGGAATGGTAAATCCGGTCGACGCCCCGGGGGGCTGCGGATCGCAGTGGGGGGCAAGGATCGGTAGCCGGTGAGTCGCGGCAATCCGACCCAGGTCCGGCAGGGAGGGTACGAGGCCCACCGAAACGCCGTACTCCCGGCCGACCGACGCCAGACTTCGAGCGATCGCATCGGCCCGGGGGCCCAACGCGGCCGGGTAGCACTTGAGGTTAAGGAGGAACAGAGGGGGCTTGAGACGACGGTCAATCGTGGCTCGGGGAAGTTCGGGCCCGCTTCGGCCGGGAGCAGATCGCGTACTCGTCCCCATCGAAGAAGACCTCCCGATCCGGGTGTTTGCGCTGGAGCTCGGAGATTTTGCTGAGGACATCTTCCAGGGTCGTGGATTCGTCATTAGGATCGATCCGTTGGTGGACGGTCTTCTCGAACCGTTCCGGTGGCCGTCCAGATGCCTCCGCCATGACGCCCCGGGCCGAGAACCGAGCGGTTAGGGGTCTATCACACTTTCGCCGGCCGACCGTGGCCTCCGGGGGCGTGCGGGTCCCTTCGCGCTTCCTCCCGAGCCGGGGAGGTGACGGAACCGTTTACCTCATACGGATGGTCCCTTTGGGAGGGAGCCTATGCCGGACGGGCAGGATGCTTCGGCCTCCGAGCGCGGGGGGGAGGCCGACATCGCGGTCCACTGGCCGGAGGAGGCGTTGGTGCCCCCTCCGAGGACCGCCGGCCGCCGCCCCCACCTCGCCGATCCCGCGGTCAGGGTTCGGTTCGACCGAAGCCGCTTCCCGGCGTGTTTTGACGCCTACGCCGAAATGCTCACCTGGAACCGCCGTTGGGACCGCACATTGGATGCCGACCACCCACCGTTCTATCGTTGGTTTACCGGTGGACGGCTGAACGCCTCGGTCAACTGTGTCGACCGACACCTTCCGAACCGGGCCCGCGCTCCCGCCCTCCTGTTTGTCCCCGAGGATGAGGCTGCAGAGCCCGAAATCCTGACCTACCAGGATCTGTTCGACCGGGTGAACGCGCTCGCCGCCTACCTTCGACAAGGGCTCGGTGCGGTCCCCGGGGAGCGGGTGACGCTGCACCTGCCGATGACTCCCGAACTTCCGATCGCGATGCTGGCGTGCGCCCGCCTTGGCCTTCCCCATTCGGTCGTCTTTTCCGGCTTCTCCGGAGAGGCCTGCGGGCTGAGGATCGCCGACTCCCGGAGCCGGTTCCTCATCACCATGGACGGCTACTTCCGCAACGGTCGCTGGGTCGACCTCCGGCCGACGGCCCAGCGAGCCTACCAGGTCGCCCATTCGGAGGGACACCCCCCTGAACGGGTCCTCGTGCTTCCGCGAACCCCTGGCCGGTGGAGATCGGAGCGGCCGCTTAACCCTCGCATCGAGGTCGATCTGGAGGCGGAGCTGGAGGGGTACCGGCGGGCCCGGGAGCCCCCTCAGGACCTGCCCTCGGACCACCCGCTCTTCCTGATGTACACGAGCGGGACGACCGGCCGGCCCAAGGGGGTCCAGCACAATCTCGGAGGCTACCTGGCCTACGCCACCGGGACGACCTACTACTACCAGGACCTCGATCCGGACGATGTCTACTGGTGCATGGCCGACATCGGCTGGATCACCGGCCACACCTACATCGTCTACGGTCCGCTCGCCCTGGGCGCCCAGGTGGTGCTCTATGAGGGGGTACCCACCTGGCCCGACGCCGAGCGCCCGTGGAGGATCGCGGAGAGGTTAGGGGTCACCGTGTTCCACACCTCGCCCACGGCGATCCGTCAGTTGCGACGGCTCGCTCCGACCGGTCCGGGTCGGTATCGGACCAGGCTCCGGCTCTTGACCAGCGTCGGCGAACCGATTGAACCGGAGACTTGGCAATGGTACTTCTCCGAAGTGGGGCGCGGCCGGGCCGCCCTGCTCGACGCTTGGTGGCAGACCGAGACCGGGGGGATCCTCTGCACGACCGCCCCGGGGGTTGACCCGATGAAGCCGGGTAGTGCAGGCCCCGGCGTTCTCGGCATATTCCCCGAGGTCCGCGACGAGGAGGGACAGGTCATCCCTCCGGGGACCGGTCGGGCGGGAGCGCTGGTGATCCCCCATCCGTGGCCCGGCCAGATGGCGGGGATCTGGGGTGATCCCGAACGCTACATCGACACCTACTTCCGGCGGTTCAACTCCGATCCGGAAAGTACGGATTGGCACCACTGGCCGTACGTGACCGGGGATGGCGCCGTCCAGGCGGCCGACGGGTACATCCGGATCCTCGGACGGTTGGACGATGTCATCAACGTCGCCGGTCACCGCCTCGGGGCGAAGGAGATCGAGTCGGCCTGCCTCGCCGTACCCGAGGTGGCCGAGGCCGCCGTTGTCCCGGTGAGCGATCCGGTGAAGGGCCGGTGCCCCGAGGTGTACATCGCGCTTCGTCCCGGCGTCGACCCCTCCGTTGAACTGGCCGACCGCGTCACACAGGCGGTGGAGACCACGATCGGAAAGATTGCCCGGCCGACCCGGGTCTGGTTTGTCCCGGACATGCCGAAGACCCGTTCGGGCAAGATTCTCCGACGGGTCTTGGCGGCCATCAGCAACCACCGGGCCCCGGGCGACCTGACGACCCTGGCCAACCCCGAGGTCGTGGCGGAGATCGAACGCCTCGTGCGCGCGTCGGGGGATTCTCCCAGCCGACCGGCCCGATAGCCCGGAACGTGCCTTGGGCAGGACCCCCGGGCCCGGGGGTACGGTAGGAGGCTCCGGGTTGGTACGGACGCGGTGGAGAACGCCTGTCCCCGTCCGCAAGCCGCGGCCCAGCGTGCTTGTCCGGGGGCGTGCGGCCCTAGGGTCGCACCCCAGGGGGGGCTAACTCTCGCTCACAACGGTTTATCTGCCTCGGGAAGTTGGACCGCTCGATGAAGGACCGCGCCGAACTCGAAAAGATTCGCCTGGGCGAGACCCGGGTCGTACTGACCCGCGACCTTTCGGTGATGAACCAAAACCTGGTTCCGGGGGCCCAGGGTCTGGCGGTGGGCATGCTGGCGAACTACACCCTCAAGGTCGCTTTTCCCCGAGTCACGGTCGGGATCAGCTACCGGGACTGCGAGATTGTCGAGGGAGCAGTCGGAATGCCGACCGACGCGGAACAGCCCAAGGCGATGCCCCGTCCCCGGGCCATGGGCGAGGAATAAGGCGTACCTCACCAACGATCGGTGTGCGCCTCGGGGCCCCTGAGATCGGTGACTCCGGAGTCAAGAGACGGTTGAAGTGATGTGCGGGGGTCCACTGAAGATTCACGGGATCGCGGGAGCGGCCGACCACCACCCGAGGACTTACGTCACTGCGTGGGCCCGCGCCGCCCTCTGAAACGGCCGCCGATCCACCTCGGACGCGCCTTTGGTGAGCCCCGATGGCCGTCCGACTCCCGACCCCGCCTTGCCGGAGACGAGTCCCCGCCCATCTGCCGCACGCTTGAGTGCCGGCAACCGTCCGACCCCGGGTCACCCCCCGATCACCGATCGGCAAGGGTCGGTCCGGCCGCCATGGAGGATCGGGAGGGAACCTCAACCTCCGACGGCTGGAGGAACTCGAGCCGGTTGCCAAACGGATCCTCTGCGTAAAACCGGTCCATTCCGGGAAGGGGCTCGTCGGTCCAGACACGGACATTGCGGCTCTGCAGCCGAACTTTGAGGTCAGGGAGCGAGTCGACCCATAGGGCCACGTGGGCCTTCCGGGCGGCCCGAAACTCAGGGTCCACCCCCAGGTGCAGCTCTCGATCGCCGAGCCTAAACCAGAGTCCACCGCGTCGGGCGAGGTTCGGGGGCTTCGTTAGTTCGGTCAGTCCCAACAACCGTCCGTAGAACTCGCGGGCTGTGGCCTCTCCACCGGCCGGAATCGCCAGCATGACATGGTGAAGCCGCATGAAGTCGTCTACGTGCCGAGCGAATAAAGCCTGACTGAGCCGCCCGGCTCGTCTACGGCGATTCGTCCGAACCGCGGTCCGCGGTCGAGCCGCGATGAGGGGAGGGGCCGGAGGAGATCGCCTTACCTTCCCGTTGATCGAGTTGCTGTTGGCGGGCCGTGAGCTCGAACTCGCGGCGCGCCTGCTCGCCTTCCATGGCCATGACCCGCTTCTCCCGCTCCGAAAGCTGGGCGAGGGTCGCCTCCAGGGCCTTTTCACGAGCTTGGAGGGAGGCCGCGGTCTCCTGGATCGATAGGGCCCGGGCGTTGACTTCGCTGGATCGGGCGACCCATTCGGCCTGCTGACGCGCCAGCGCCTCGGCCCGGGAACGGTAGTCGGCCTCGAGAAGCTCAAGCTGCTGCCGAGCCTCCTGGAGGGCCGTCTGCTGGCGCTGGAGTTCCATCTGCGTATACACCGTGTGAGTCTCCCGCCGGCCGGCCGTCGATTCACGGTCCTGGACCTGCCGCTCGCGACGCTGGATCTCGTGCGCCAACCGGAACATCCGACTCTGGCCGGAGGTGATCAGCTCGCGTTCGTGGATGGGGGTACCCGAGGCGATCAGGTGGAGCATCGAACCGGCGGTCTGGTAGCTGGTCGCCGCGACAAAGAGGCTGATGGCCAGGGCGGTGCCGGCCTCGGCCCCATGGGCCGCCGGTAGGTAGAGAATGAGGGCGACCGGAAGGGGAAGGAGCGTGGCGACGAGTCCCACCCATTGGCGGCGGCGCCAGCCCCCCCAAGTCCAGATCAGTCCCAGGAGTCCGAGGGTGATGCCCAGCAGGGCGAACGGGTAAAGGCCCAAGAGCTCCGTCCCATCAATCGGCGACCGGCCCTGATAGAGCAGCAGGGCAAGGACTCCCGCATACCCTACACTGTAGACCACTGCCCCAAAACTGAGAGAAAAGTGTCGCTCCCAGGGCCATAGCTGGAAGACCGACCACTTGGAGGCGAGTGATCCGAGGGCAAGATAGACGGCCGCAAGGGCCGGCAACCACACTGCGATCGTCGCTCCCCAGGTGGCAAGGACTCCGGTGGTACTGACAAAGTGGACGTAGAGGACCAGGATGGCATCCAGCAGCAGGACCCCGGAGACCACGACCGCGTTCGTATGGGCCAGTCGGCCGATTCGCAACTGGAGCAGTGCATCATCGTGGGCGAGGCGGAGATCCTCCGGGTGCGGGACCACAATCCCTGAAGTCGGGGGCACGGGGGCCGACGCAGGTAGGGTCGGGCCGTCCATGGTCATCGTCTCCGAGAGGGGGGGCACGGGCTACTTAATCCTACGGTCCACTGGCGGTTCGCTGTGCGACGAGGATGACGGCGGCCGCCGCCCACCATCGATCGGGATTCCGGCCGACCGCTTCTTCCCATTGAAGGAGCGAACGCCACGTTGTCGGGGAGGCGGCCGCCGCTTCGATTCGTTCAGGGTCGGAACCGAGCAGTGGTGCGATGGCCATGACTTCGAGTGGGTCAAAGTTCCGATCCCGAAGGTACCGGAGGATCTCAGCGGCCGACCACCGCCGAAACCCGACCCCGGGCTCGGCTTCCGAACGGACCGGCCGGAAGCCTTCCCGCTCGATAGCCGACAAGAGACCGTGGCCCTTGCCGTCCAAAAGCCTCCGGACCACCGTTGGCGGCAATCGGAGGAGATAACGGGAGGCTTCCCCCGGGCCGGGAGCGATCTCCACGAGGAACCGACCCCCGGGCCTCACTAGGGCGAGCGTGGCGTCCAGCAGTTCGGGACCGAACTCTCCGGAAAAGCCCAGGACGTTGCCTAGGAGTTGGACCCAGGAAAAGACCCCGGGCCGAAACGGCGGCTCGAGGCCGTCCGCCCGGATCAGATCCGGCCGAGACGGTTTTCGAACCTCCCCCGCAGCCCGTCGAAGCATCTCCCGCGACAAGTCGATCCCGACCCAGCTTGAGGGGGCGAGGTTGGGAGGCGCCAAGAATCGCCCCGGTCCGCACCCGAGATCGAGCGATCGGCCGTCGCCAGGATGGTTGCGGTCCAGGAGCCGCATCCTCAGCTCGCGAAAGAGGTCCCGTTGGGCCGTGCCTTCGTATCTCAGCCACTCCCGCTCGGCCCGGTACCGGTCCAGTTCGAGGAATCGGGCTCGGGGCGGAGCCGGCCGGTTCACGGCCGACGGGGCCGGGGGCCCGATCTTCCGTCGTATCGAGGCTCGGGCGGCCGTCTCCCGTCGAGGCCCGCTGCCCGGCCGTACGGTGGTTGCCATCCCCCCGAACCGAGGAGCCAACCCCTTTATAAGGGTCCGTCCGCATCCTCCGGAGGCAACCACCATGCCGTACTATGAGTGTCCCAAGTGTGGAGGCGGGTACGTTATCGATGTTCCTCCCAGCGCGCGGCCGGTCTGCGACCGGGATGGGGCACGCCTCAAGCGAACCAGCGATGCGGCCTACGAGCGCAACGCGCGCGAAAAGTAGCGACGACGCGATCCCGTTCTAGCCGGAGGGTTCCGACGGGGCCGGGCGGACTTGGAGGATCGAGTAGAGAATTACCAAGAACCCCGCCAGGTCAAAGGTCGAAAAGGCGACCCATGCGGTCAGCAGATCCTGCGAGAACAGTTCATACAGTACCCCCGCCACCGCGGCGGCCACGGAGATAAGGACGAACCCGAGTCCCAGCAGGGCCAGGGCCGGGCTGCGGGTTCTCCGGTAGGCCCGAAAGCTCTGGATGGCGATGATCGCCCCGACCACCAGGATGCCTCCTTCGAGCCCCCGCAGGACCCAGATCTCGGGGATCATCCTGGCCTCCGGGCAACCTCGCTCCACATCGAAACGATCCGATCGGCTGAGTCCTCGGCGGGAACAACCTCAACCCGAAGTTGTCCCGCCTCTAGATAAAGCCGGGCCTGCCGTACATTCGAGCGAAAGATTTCGACTTTACGACCCTCCGGGGTAAATGCGAGCCGGGAGATCCTTACGAGCCGCCGGGCCTGCATCTCCTTGAGGTGGCGGTAGACGGAGCTCTGGGGAAGACCGGTGCGAACCACCAGCGAATGGACATCCTGCTCATGCTGGGTCAGTTCCAGCAGCAACCGTCGGGTCGTCGGATCCCCGAGCGCCTCAAGGAGGGCATCCCCGAGGGCACTACCGGTGGGGGGCTTCGGGGGCGGCGGTAGCTGGTCCGCGTCGACCACAGAGGGCTCCAAGACGGCATCGATGAGGAGGGGGTTAAGGGTTCGTACGGATCCGGAGGCCCATCAGGCCACCGACCGTCCCTGTCGAATCCGAAGGGCCGGAGGTCGGCACGCGTCGGCGAGAATCCGAGCATGGTCGAAGGCGAGCCCCCGGGCCCGCGAGAGGGGAACCCAGGCGGCTTCGAGGGCATCATCGCCCCCCCGTGGAGTCCGCGCCCTCCCCCCCACTCGATAGGCGATCGTGAGGGTATGACGTCGGGGATCCCGATCCGGCCCCGAATAGATCCCGACGAGGTGCAACGGACGGGCGGTGAGCCCGGTCTCCTCCCTCAGCTCACGAGCCACCGCAGCCTCCACCGTTTCCCCGTACTCGACGAATCCCCCGGGCAAGGCCCAGAGGCCCTGGCCGGGCGGATGCCCTCGTCGTACGAGAAGCACCCGCCCCCGATGGATCCAAACCGCATCGACAGTGACGGCGGGGCCTCTGAGAATCATGGGGCGTCTCCTCCGTCGGCCCCGAGAAGAAAAGGGGTTATGAAGTAGGAGCCTGCTCCCCCCGCGATGCCGATTTTGCGCAGCAAGGCTCCCCTACGCATCAGCTTTGCCGGTGGTGGTACCGACGTCTCCCCCTACCCCGAACAGAAGGGGGGTGCGGTGCTGAACTGCACCATCGACAAGTTTGCGTATGCGTCGATGCAGGTCGACAAGGATGGCCAGGGTCGGACCCGGGTCCGGTCGCTCGACTACAACCTGACGGTCGACTACGAGCGGGGATCGCATCTGGCCTTTGACGGAAAGCTCGACTTGGTCAAGGCCGCGCTCCGGATCCTCCATCCGGACTCTGAGGGCGGCGCGACGCCCGCCGACTCCATCACCCTCTCACTCCACTCCGATGCCCCCCCGGGGACCGGGTTGGGGAGCTCTTCGACGATGTGCGTCGCCCTCGTCGGGGCGTTCCAGAAGTACCTTCGGGAACCCTGGACGGCCTACGAGATCGCCGAGCTCGCCTACCGGATCGAGCGCGAGGAGATGGGGGTCCGGGGAGGACGGCAGGATCAGTATGCCGCCGCCTTCGGAGGCTTCAACTTCATCGAGTTCAATGGAACGACCACGATTGTGAACCCCCTCAAGATCAACCCCGAAGTCCAGAATGAGCTCGCGTACCGGCTTCTCCTGTGCTATACCGGGACCAGCCACTATTCGAACGACATCATCCAGCAGCAGCAGCAAAACTACACCAGCGGCCGGAAGTCGACCGTGGATGCGCTCGACGCGACCAAGCGGCTCGCCGTCGACATGAAGAACCAGCTGCTTCGAGGCAACATTGACGAGATGGGCCGGCTGCTGGACGAGGGTTGGCAGCTCAAGAAGCAGTTCACGGACGGTATCTCCAACCCGCCCATCGACCGGTTCTACGCCGCGGCCCGTGAGGCGGGTGCGCTGGGCGGCAAGCTGGTGGGCTCCGGGGGCGGAGGCTACATTCTCCTCTTCTGCGACGGCGAGCGGCGGGCCGAGGTGGTCAAGGCCGTGGTGGGCCAGGGGGGACGGGCGGTCGACTTTTCGTTGGAACCCTCGGGAATGCAGACCTGGTCGGTTCGGGGGACTCCCTGACCCTACTGAGGAGGCGGACGCGTGAACCCCGGCGGCTCCCTGGCCGTCTCCAACCTGCGGGGGGCGTGGATCATCGCGCGGTATCGGCTCCGATTCTTCCGGAAGACCTTTCGGCTGCAGGCGGCGTTCCTGTTCGCGCTCCTGCTCACGGCCGTGGGATCGGTCCAGGCGGTCCCGCCCTATGTCGACGGGGTCCTGCCGGTCGTGGAAGGGTTCCTCTCGAATGGGCTCAACGAGATCGGGTTTCTCCTCGCCGTTGTTCCCGCTTGCGTTCTCGCCGGATCCGGCGCTGAGTGGAACCGGGGCCGTAGCGGCCTGCTTTCGCGCAGTGATCCGCACACCGCTTCGGTCCGGCTCTCGGGCATGTGGATTGCCGCAGCTCTCGGCAGCCTCATGGTGGTGTTCCTGTATGCGGTGTTGGTGGCCCTGATCGCCTGGGCCCGATTCGGCTCCTTCCCGATACTGCCGTGGACTGAGGCGATGGGGGTGGTTGCCCTGATCTGCCTCGCCGCGGTTTCGGTGGCGTCCGGCCTCAGCCTCCTCTTTCGGGAGGTTCTTTGGGGAGTGTCCTCGTCGCTGGTCGTGTTGCTCGGGCTCCTGAAGGTCCACGCCGACCTGTTCACCTCCCTCCACCAGGCCGTCCCGTCGGTCTCGGAGTCCTTCGCGTGGAACTTGGCCAGTGTCGCTCCCGTGATGACCTACCCCCTGACCCCGGCGCCTCTGTTTCCCCTGCTAGGGAGCTCCGCCGCGCCCTTTGCGGACGGACTCCTCGTCATCATCGCCTGGTGGGTCGGGGCTTGGCTGGCGGGCTGGCTTCTGACGTTGCAGGAGGACTGACGATGGGTGCCCGCCCGATCCGCCTCGAGGTGCTGCACCTGACCAAACGCCAGTCGGGGATTGACCTGGTCCAGGACCTCTCGTTCCGGGAGGACCGCTGTGGAGTCGTGGCGCTGACCGGGCCCTCCCGCTCGGGCAAGAGCACCGTGCTCTTGATGATCGCTGGGCTGATTCACCGAACGACGGGGCTCATCCAAGTCCAGGGCCAGACGATCGCCGACCCGGTGGCGCGCCAGTACATCGGGAGCGCCGTCGGGGACCCTGCGCCCTACGACGGCTTGACCGTCATCGACACCCTCGACATGGCCGGAGAGCTCCGGGGAATGACCCGAGCCTCGGTCCGGGAACGGATCGACTACCTCGACACGGCCCTCGCCCTTCCTCCCCTCGGGAGCGTCGTCTCAAAGCTTCCCCAGAGCCAGCGGCGACGGGTCATGCTCGCGGCGAGCTTAGTCGCCGACCCTCCGATCCTGGTCTGGGACGAGCCGGCCGATCTCGCCGATGAGGAGGAGGTCCGGCGCATCGAAGACCTGCTTCGGAACCTCTCCGCCCACCACCTCATCCTGCTCGGGACCCGATCGACCCAGCTCGCGGCCCACGTCGCCCGCCGGATCCTGGTCTTGGATCGGGGTGCATTGGTGTACGACGGACCGAACGTGGAGTTCGGTACTCTTCTCCCGTTCCGCCGGATCGAGGTGAGTTTCGCGCAGCCGGTCGCCCCAGAGCGGGTGGCATCGGTCCTGCCGCTCGCCTTCCAGCTGACGGTCGTGAACGATCGGGTGTTCCGGATCCGCTTCCTCCGCAACGACCCCAAGGGGTCCCAGCTCCTCAACTTCCTCCTACCGGTCGGACGGATAATGGATTTCCGGGATCTGCCGACCGACTGGACGCCGCCGCCCCCTCCTGCGATGGAACGGACCGGGTCCTCCTTGGGGCCTGCCTCGATCCGCCCGTAACCCGACGCTACACCTTCCGGATGACCTCGAAGGAGGTCTTGCTGGGCGGCCGGAAGACGCTGAGGATCACCGTTCCCCCTTCGTAAAAGGCCACCACGAACTGGAGCGCGAGCATCTTGAGGGAATACTTCCAGGAGTGCAGCGACGCGGCCCCGTACTGATAGGCCAGGAAGTAGGCGACGAGATTGAAGGCCGACATCGAAAAGACCAGCGGGTCGATCGGGAGGAGCAGCACATTGTCAGCGACCAGGAGGTAGATCCCAATGAATCCGGTCCACCCCAAGATATAGCGATAGATGCCAAAGTAGTAGGTGAACGGGCTGACCTCCCGGATCACCGGGCCGGCCCGGAAAAACGAAAACAGCCAGCGGCGCCGCTGCTTGAAGAAGTCCGACCGAGAGGTCGGAGGGGAGATCTCGACGTACGCGGGAATGAATCCGAACCGGTATCCCCGGGTGTAGACGTAGAGCGCCATCAAGAGATCCTCGGCGCCGTAGGTCCCGTAGTCCCATCCGATCCCCGCCGCCACGTCGGCTCGGACAACCAGTCCCTCCCCGTGGGCGATCCGCGGGACATGCCCGCGGTTGAACTGACGACAGAACACCTCGCAGTCGGTCACCCGGATGAAGTCCGCCAGGGTGGACAGGAGATGGTGGCCGACCGCCCGAAGGTGGATCATTCCCTGGCCGGCATCATACGGCATTCCGTAGACGTACCGGACGTAGTCCCGGGTGACCACGCTGTCGTCGTCCATGAAGATGATGTAGGTCTCGCGGCCGTAGCCCTTCTCCGCCAGCCAGAGGGTTCCGTAGTGGAGGGCCCGCATTTTGTTCCGGGATCCCTTCGGTGCCCGGTAGATCTTCGGGACCACGATCTCCCGGGCCGAGTAGGAGAATCCGTCGCGTTCCTCCTTGATCACGAACTGCTCAATCGGAAACCCGTAGCTCTGGACCCGGGCCAGGATCTGCTGGACCACCTCCGGGTTTTGGCCATTGGTGCAGATCACGGTGATGATTCGGCGGCCCGGTTTGGGCGGCAGGAAGGTGGGGATCGGGCGAAACAGGAGGCCCCGAACGATACCGGCCGTCTGGACGAGAGCGATCGGAAAGTACATCGCGACAAATACGGCGGAAATCAGCTCGAGCCAGAGCAGGTTCGCCATTTCGAAGGCCCGCTACGGCCCAGTCTCCTCCCGGTAGATAACCCATTAACTGGAATCGGCCTACCGGTAAGGGGTAGGGTCATGACCCGAGGAGGAGACCGGAGTCCGATACGCCCGTCGGCGGAGTCGACTTCGGATCCGACTTCGCGAAACCGGGGGAGTCTGGTCGTCCGCTCCCAGGGCGTCGAAATCCTCTCGGTCGATCTGGACCGGCACTGGGCTCGGGTTGACCTCGGCCTCGGCGGTCCCCCCGGGGATCCCGGCCTTCCGCTCCCCTCGGTGCCGGTGCGGCGGGTGCTCGCCCTTGCCTCCCTGCTCGCACGACGCGGCTGGACGGTCCAGCTGGACCGTCACGCCCGGTCCCTGTTCACCCTGGGACAGGCCGCACCGGCCTGGGCCGGCCATCTCGGGCCCCACCTCAGGGGGGTGGCCGAGTGGATTCAACCGGGTCCCCGGAAAGCCCCACACCCCTAGGCGGTATGCTGGGCCGCATGGCCCGCGGCAAGGGCCTGTCGCTCGGGTTCAGTCATCTCCCGCATGTGGACGGAGACGGTCATCGATCCGGTGAGTTCGACAGCGAACCGGGTGCCCGGCAGGTGGACCCGGATGCCGTCCAACTGCACTTCCAGCTGGCTGTGTTTGTCGGTCAACGCCTCGATGGCGCCCTCGATCATTCCCTTGGTCAAGTCGCTCTCGGTTTCGTTCTTCATCTGCGCACCTTCCCCCACCAGTGGAGGACGTCCCGAGTTATACGACTTCCGCAGGGACCTTCCCCCTCAAGGGCGTCGGAACAATCCCTATGAGGGCGAACTCGGTGCGGCGTCCGTGGAGCCCCACTCCCACCCCACCACCCTCTCGGACTTTATCCTGGGCAGCCAGGACGGTATCGTCAACGTTCTCGGAATCCTCCTGGGGTTGTTGGCCGCCGGGACCAGTTCCAAGCTGATCCTGATTGCGGCGCTCGCGGCCTTGGCCGCCGAATCGATCTCGATGGGCGCGGTCGCCTACACCAGTACCCTCTCCCGCCGATCCCTCTACCTGAGCGAGGTCGAACGGGAGCGGCGGGAGATGGTGGAGGTTCCGGAAGAGGAGCGCCGGGAGGTTCGGGAGATTCTGGCGGGATGGGGCTTTGAGGGGGAGGAGCAGGAGGAGATGCTCCGCCGAATCGAATCGAAGCCTCAGGCGATGCTCGATGTCATGATGGCCTTTGAGCTCCGTCTCGCCCCGGTCCACGCCGACCAGGCTCGACAGAGCGCCCTCCTGGTCGGAGGCGCCACCGTGGTGGGCTCGTTCATTCCGCTGATCCCCGTCTTCTTCACGACCAACCCCTGGGCGATCGGGATCGGCTCGGTGGTGCTGAGCGCCGCGATGCTCTTCGCGGTGGGTTGGTACGAGGCCCGGACGACCCTGGGTTCGCTCTGGACGAGCGGGACCCGCATGGTCGTCATCGGGCTCGTGGCCGGATTCGCGGGGTTCCTGATCGGGCACGTCCTCGGCGCGCTCCCCTGAACCCACGAGGGATTGCAACCCGGGGGGCCCCGACGGATCAAGCCGCCGAGCCTCGGAGCCTGCGAGCCTCCTCATCGAGGAAGGAGTCGACCGATCGGAGCGGTCGGTCGAGTCCGACGTAGGGCGGTGGTCCCAGCCGGTCGCTGAGGAGCCACTCCACCTCGTAGGCATAGATCAGGCTCGAGCCCATGTCCTGAATCAGGCGGGCCACCCCGACCGAGAGCGCCGGAGAGAGCTGGACGTAGCGGGGCTTCTGTCCCAGTGCCATAAACATCCGGTCGAGAAGGTCCCGGTACTTCCAGCGTACTGGCCCCCCAAAGACGAGATTCCGGGAGCCGGGAAGCGTCGCCTCCCGCCGAAGAATGGCCGCAAGGTCGGACGCAGCGAGGGGGCTCACATGGTACTCCCCGTCCCCAAAGAGCGGAAACCGTCCGTACCGCCGCATCAATCGGAGCATGACCGTCAACAACCGATCGCCGGGTCCAAAGAGCATCGACGGACGCACTATCGAGTAGCTGAGGGAACTCGCCTCCAGGGCCCGGTCGACCTCGCGCTTGAATGTGAGGTAGGGAAGGCCGCTTTCCAAGGCGGCGGGGGCCGGCGGGACACTGATGTGCACCCACCGGAGCCGGGGGACATCTTCGCAGGCCCGAAGACATCGGCGGAGCCCATCCGCCAGCGAGCGGAATCGTCCCGCCGATCCGTACCGGTACCAAGCGACGTTGAGGACGAGATTCACTCCCCGGAGCCGACGGGGCCAATCCACCCCGCCGCCGAGGTCGGTGGGGATCCATTCGACCCCTGCTGCCGCCTCCCCTTCGACCGGGTGCCGGTGCAGCGATCGGATCTGCCAGTCGGAGGAGAACTCCCGGAGGACAGCGCGTCCGACGAGCCCACCGCCTCCACCCAGCAGGAGCAGGCGCCGGGGAGCGCCCGGCCCGTTCATGTCCCGGGCCCCGGGAGAGGAGCAGCCCCAAGGGGCGGGAGCTCGGACCCCGGTTCGAAGAGTTCCGCCCAAGCCCGGGCCACCTCCGTTCGGACGGCGTCGAGAGGGACCGGTCGTTCCAGCTCCCGTTCCATCGAGGTCATGACCTCACCGGAGAAGCCGCACGGGCGGAACCGGGCGAACATCCCCAGGTCGGTCGAGACATTCAACGCGAATCCATGGAAGGTGACCCACTCCTCGACCGCGATCCCCACCGAGGCGATCTTACGGCACCCGTCGATCCAGACCCCCCGGCGGCCGGGCACCCGGTTCGCCGGAAGCGACCAGGGCGTGAGCGCACGGACCACCAACTCCTCGAGGCCATGGACGAACCGTCGTACGTCCCGTCCCCGGGGCTCGAGGTCCACGACGGCGTAACCGACCAGCTGGCCGGGGCCGTGGTAGGTCGCCTTGCCTCCCCGCTCGACGCGGACCACTGGGAGACCGGTCGCCGCCGCCGCCCCGTCATCCCCTTCGACCCCGACGGTGACCACCGGAGGGTGCTCGACGAGGATCAGGGTGTCTCCGATCCGCCCGGCACGGCGCTCGCGGCGCAGGCGCCGCATCTCCTCCAGGGCGGCGCCGTACTCCCGTCGGCCCCAATCAACGAGGGGCATGGGCCACGGTCCGGCGGGTCACGTGCATCGGTTCGTTGAGCCACAACAGAGCGGCCTCCGAGAGCGCTTCGCTGAAGGTGGGATGGGGGTGGATCGTCTGGGCGATGTCCCGGATCGCCGACCCCATTTCCAGCGCATGGGCTACCTCGGCGATGTAGTCCCCGGCACCCTCACCCGCGGCGTGGGCCCCCAGGAGAAGGCCGGTCGTGTCGTCCCCGACGATCTTGACCCAGCCGTCCAGCGCATGCGACGCGTGGGCCCGGCCGAGCGCCGCGTAGGCAAAGCGCACCTCCCGGGCGGCGGGATAGCCCTTGCCGGCCGCGTCGGCTACCGATAGGCCCACGCTCGCGAGCTCGGGGGTGGTGAAGACGACCGATGGCATCGCCTGGAAGTCGTAGCGGGTCGGACGCCCCGCGATCGCTTCGGCGGCGACGATCCCCTCACGGTAGGCCTTGTGGGCCAGCATGGGCAGCCGGGCGACATCTCCGGCCGCGTAGATGTTCGGTACGTTGGTCCGCTGCTGCGCATCCACTCCGATGAAACCGGCCTTGGGATCCACCGCGACCCCGGCTTCGGCAAGGCCCAGATCCCGGCTGTCCGGTCGCTTACCGATGGTCACAAACAGCATCTCGGCGGTGAGCTGCTCCGGCCCCTTCGGACCCTCAACCTCGAGCTTCAGAAGGGTCCCGGACCGGTCGAGCCGGAGGGCCCGGGTCCCGGTCCGGACCGAGACCGACGAGCGCTCGAGCGAGCGGGTCAGCTCCCGCGCGAGGTCGGCGTCGAGCCCCGGTAGGAGCTGGGGCATCAGCTCGACGATCGTGACGGCGACCCCCACGCGGGCCATGAACTGCCCGAGCTCGCACCCCGAAACGCCTCCGCCGAGCACGATGAGGCTCTTGGGGAGATGGTCGAGGTCCAACAGTTCCCAGGCGTTGATCACCCGCTTCCCGTCGGTCTCGAACCCCGGCAGGGTAATGGGCACCGCCCCGGTCGCAATGAGCGCGGCGGTGAAGTCGATCCGCTCGCTCCCACCGTCGGGGGCCGTGTACTGGGCGGATCGGGGCCCGGTGAAGCGCGCCTCGCCCTTCAGGACCGTCACGCCGGCCGCCTTGAGCAGCGTCTGGACTCCCTGGCGCTCCTTGGCGACGACCTCGCCCTTCCAATGCTGGGTCCGAGCCATGTCGAACCGTAGGCCCTCGGTGGTAACGCCGACCTCGGCGCCCTCCTGGTTCAGCTGCGCGTACAGCCGGGAGGCGTGGATCAGCGCCTTGGAGGGGATGCATCCGCGGTTCAGGCATTCCCCGCCCAGATCCCGACGCTCGACGAGCAGGACCTTCTTGCCCAGCTGGCCCAGCCGGATCGCGGCCATGTAGCCGGCGGGACCGCCCCCCATCACCAGTACTTCGGTTGTGCGCGCATACGTCCCCGCCATGCTGATTCCTTTCCTCCGTCCCGGACGGCGTTAGCCGCCGCCCCGAAAGACGGTGTCGCGGAAAAGTGAATCGGGCGGGGGCGGGGGTGTCGCCTCGGCCCGCTCGACGGCGGCCCGGACCTGGGCGTCGGCCTCTTGGGACCACTCGGCCTCTTCCGTCAGGGAAGTCAGACCTTCGGCCAACAGCCAGGAACGGAGGCGGTCGACCGGATCGTGGGCCCGGGCCCGGGTCGCCCAATCGGCCGGCTGGTAACGGGTGGGATCGTCGGAGGTCGAATGAGGGGTCATTCGGTAGAGGACGAATTCGAGCAGGGTCGGGCCCTGCCCACTGCGGGCCCGCTCGATCGCTCGGCCCAGTTCGGAGTAGGCCGCGACAAAGTCGGTCCCGTCGACCTGCTGTCCGGGGAGTCCGTAGGCCGACGCCTTCATCGCCAGGCGGGGGACCGCGGTCTGCCGGTCGACCGGTATCGAGATCGCCCACTGGTTGTTGGTACAGCAGAAGACGACCGGGGCCTTCCAGACCCCGGCGAAGTTGAGGCCGGCGTGGAAGTCGTTGGAGCTGGTGGCCCCGTCGCCGAAGAAGGCGAGGGTCACCGAGGGGTCGTGCCGGTACTGGGCCGCCCGGGCAAGCCCGACGGCATGGCTGATCTGGGTGCCGATGACGCTCGACATCGCCAGGTAGTGGACCTCCCGGGCGGTCGGGTGGCAGGGCATGTTCCGCCCGAGCGCCGGGTCGAGGGCATCGGCAAAAAGGTGATGGACGTAGGTCGTGAGATCGTGCCCTCGAACCAAGGCCACCAGTTGCTCTCGGAGCCCGGAGGCGATCCAGTCGCCCGGTTGGCTCACGAGACCGGCCGCGATGTTGACGGCCTCCTGACCGGTCGCGGCCCCGTAGAAGCCGATCCGTCCCTGCCTCTGGAGGGCCTGCATCCGGGCGTCGAGGGCCCTCGCCCGGAGCATCCACCGGAAGGCGGTCCGAAGCGTCTCCAACCCCCCGGGGCCGAGCAGCGATTCGGCCTCGCGCCGCCGGTAGGGGAGGGGGACCGTCGCCACCGGCTCGGTCATGCCAGCTCAGCGAAGAGCCGGTGCGGGTCCTCCAGGAACCCCTTCACCACCGCCAGGAACTGGGCCCCCTCGATCCCGTCTATGACGCGGTGGTCGAGCGAAATCGAGAGGTTCATCAGATCGGCGGGGCCGATCGACCCGTCCGCGCGGTAGACGGGCCGGCGGACGATCTTGTGCACCCCGAGGATACCCACCTCCGGGTAGTTCAGGATCGGGGTCGCTAGGATTCCGCCCAGCGCTCCCAGGCTGGTAATGGTGAAGGTGCTTCCCGAGAGTTCGGCCCGGGTGAGGGTCCCGGCCTTGCCCCGGGTCGACAGGTCCTGGAGCGTACGGGCCAGTTCGGCCACGCTCTGACGGTCGGCGTGGTGGATCACCGGGACGATGAGCCCTCCGGGAGCCGCGGCGGCGACGCCGATGTGGTAGCCCGAGTGTAGGACAAGCTCCTGGTGTTCATCGTCCATGCGCGCATTCAGCCTCGGATGCGCCCGGAGGCCAGCGATCACCGCCTTGATGATGAAGGGGAGGTAGGTGAGCTTCGCCCCGGACGCTTCGACATGCTTCGCCATCCGTTCCCGGAAGCGGACCAGCTCGGTCACATCGATCTCTTCGACGTAGGTGAAGTGGGCGGCGCGATGCTTCGACTCTGCCATGTGGTCGGCGATGACCCGCCGAAGCCCCCGGATCGGCTCGCGCTGGGTCGACTCCTCTCCCGCCCCTCCGGCCGGCGGGCCAACCGCAGGTGCTGCGGCGGTCGGGGACCGAGGCGTCGAAGCGGGCGAGGGCGGCGGGGCCGAACTCGAACCCACGGACGAGGCCGAGAGATCGGCCTCCGTGATCTGGCCCTGCGGGCCGGAGCCGCGGATCGTCGAGAGGTCGATGCCCCGCTCGGCGGCCATTCGACGTACCCTCGGGGGGGCCAGGACCCGTGCCCCACCGGTCGGGGCCGCGGTCGGACCCGTTCCCGCGCTGGGCGCCGGGGCCGGTTGGGACCGAGCGGGAGCCGGAGGGGTCGCTGGAGCGGTGGAGAACGAAGGCCGGGGCGAGGCAGCCTCGTCCGTCTCGATGGTGACGAGCAGGCCACCAACCTTGACCTTGGCTCCGACCGCAGCGTGGAGCTTCGTGATGCGGCCCGTCCGTGGGGAGGGGATCTCGACGTTGGCCTTGTCGGTCAGCACGCTCACCAGGGGGGCGTCCTCGGTGATGCGGTCACCCTCCTTCACGAACCATTGGACGATCTCGCCTTCGGCGACGCCTTCACCGATGTCCGGCAGCTTGAATTCGAACGGCATGGCCGCCTCCCGTTAGCCGGTCCGCCCCACCTCACGGGCGGCGTCCAGGATCCGCTCTTCCGAAGGGAGGTAGAGATGCTCAAGGGCGTAGGGGAACGGGGTATCGTACCCGGTCACGCGGACGATCGGGGCCTTCAGGCTGTAGAGGGCCTTCTCGGCCACCAAGGCGGCGATCTCCGCCCCGAAACCGGCCGTGCGGGCCGCCTCATGCACGATGACCAGCCTCCCGGTCTTTTCGACCGACGCGAGCAGGGCCGCCTCGTCGAGCGGAACCAGGGTGCGGAGGTCGATGACCTCGGCCTGCACCCCTTCCTGGGCGAGCCGCTCGGCGGCCGCCAGCGTGGGCACCATCATCGCCCCGTAGGCGACCAGGGTGAGGTCGGTGCCTTCCCGGGCGATCCGGGCCTTCCCGAACGGGATCCGGTAGTCCCCGTCCGGTACCTCACCGGTCACCGATCGGTAGATGCGCTTCGGCTCCAGGAACATCACAGGGTCTTCGTCGTGGATGGCCGTCAGCAGGAGCCCCTTGGCGTCGGCCGGGGTCGACGGGATGACGACCTTGAGACCGGCGGTGTGACAGAAGAAGGCCTCGGTACTCTGGGAGTGGTAGAGGCCCCCCCGGATCCCGCCGCCGTAAGGGGTGCGCACGACGACGTGGCAGGGATACTGCCCGCCCGACCGGTACCGGAACTTCGACAGTTCGCTCACGATCTGGTCGAAGGCGGGATAGATGAAATCGAGGAACTGGATCTCGGCGACCGGTTTGAGGCCGTAGAGGGCCATGCCGATCGCCGTGCCCACGATCCCGCACTCGGAGAGCGGGGTATCGATGACCCGTTCCGCCCCGAACTCCTTCTGGAGACCCTCGGTCGCCCGGAACACTCCGCCGTTGGTTCCGATGTCCTCCCCCAGCAGGAGAACGTCGGGATCCTGCCGCATCGCCTCGGCGAGGCCCCGGTTCACCGCCTGGACGAGCGTGAGCTCGGTCATTCGCGGATCACCTTCCGTTCCAGCAGTCCAACCACCTCGCGCCGCTGGTTCTCCAACTGGGGGGTCGGGGCCGAAAAGACGTCGTCGAGGAAGGAGGTGGGGGGCAGAGGCGGCGTCGCCTCGGCCGCCTTCCATGCCTCCGCGATCCGGTTCCGCGCCTCGGTCCACTCGGCGGCGTCCTGCGCCTCGGTCCAAGCTCCGATCTTCATAATCTGTTCCTTCGTCCGCAGCAAAGGATCCCGGCGCCGCCACTCGGCCACCTCGGAATCGCTGCGATAGCGCTTGGGATCGTCGGAGGTAGAGTGGGGGCCAAACCGGTACACCTGCGCCTCGATGAGGGTGGGGCCTTCTCCCGCCAATGCCCGGGCCCGCGCGGCGGCCACCGCGCGATAGACCTGGCCCAGGTCGGTCCCATCGACCACGACCCCCCCGAATCCGTACGCCTCGGCCTTTTCGGCCAGGGTGGCGCTCATCGTCTGATGGGAACGAGGCATCGAGATCGCCCACTGGTTGTTCTGGCAAAAGAAGATCGTCGGGCTCCGATAGACCCCGGCGAAGTTGAGTCCTGCATGGAAGTCGTTAGTACTGGTCGACCCATCCCCGAAGAACGCCACGGTGACCAGTGCATCGCCCCGGTGTCGGGCGGCGAGGGCCGCCCCGACCGCCTGCGGGATCTGGGTTCCCAGTGGGCTCGAGGCGACGACAAAGTTCTGGGCCCGGTAGCCGTAGTGGTTCGGCATCTGGCGGCCCTTCAAACGATCCCCCGAATTCCCGATGAACTGGTCGAGGAGTTCCTGGACCGGTACCCCGCGAACCAGGGCGACCCCGAGCTCACGGTACGCCGGAAAGACCCAATCCTTCGGATCCAACGCCAGGGCACAGCCCACCTGAGCCGCCTCCTGCCCTTCGAGCGGGACGTAAAAGCCAATCCGCCCCTGACGTTGGAGCGAGAGGCACCGCTCGTCCATGGCCCGGGCAAGCACCATTGTTCGGTACGCGTCAACCCAGGCCGACGGAGGGAGATCGAACTCGCCGGAGGAGGCGTGGGCGTCGGGAGTCAGCGTTGCATTCGCCATGACCGGTTCGGCTGACGGAGCCACGAATTCGCATAAACCTTTGCGCGGCCCCTGCCGAAGCCCCTCGGGCCCGCCGCTCCACGTCCCGTGCTGCGTGAGGGGAGCGGTGAAGAATGCCGTTTGCAGGGTTAAATATGGGGCCGGCTCCCGACGGGCCCCATGACGCCGGAACCGGTCATCGAGGCCCAGGCGATCCGGCGCGTGTTCGAATCCCGGAAGGGCTTCCTCTTCACGGAGCGGAGCCGCACCGAGGCCCTGCGGGGGGTCGATCTTCGGGTCGACCCCGGAGAGATCTTTGGCCTCCTCGGACCCAACGGGGCCGGGAAGACCACGCTCACCAAGATCCTGTCGACCCTCCTCCTCCCCACCAGCGGGCAGGCTCGGGTTCTGGGGATCGATGTGGCCCGGCATCCCCAGGCGGTCCGGCCGCGGATCGGGCTGGTTCTGGGCGGCGAGCGGGGCCTCTACAACCGCATCAGCGCCCGCGAGAACCTGCGCTACTTTGCCGACCTGTTTGGGCTCTTGCCGTCCGACCGGGACCGGAGGATCCAGGAGGTGCTCGACCGCGTCGGTCTCACCGAAGCCGCCGACCGGCGGGTGGAGGAGTACTCCCGGGGCATGAAACAGAAGCTCCACCTTGCCCGGGGGATCCTCCACCGGCCCGAACTCCTCTTCCTGGACGAGCCGACGATCGGGCTCGATCCCAAGAGCGCCCGTGAGACCCGCAAGCTGATCCGCTCCCTCGTCAGCGACGGAGTGACGATCTTCCTCACCACCCATTACATGTTTGAAGCCGAGGAGCTCTGCCAACGGCTCGCCATCCTCAGCAAGGGGCGGATCGTGGCCCGAGACACCGTCGCCGGACTGCGCCGCCTGGTGGGTGGAGACACCACGGTCGAAGTGGAGGCGTACGGCTTCGAGGACTCCGAGATCGAACGGCTCCGCCAGCTTCCCGGCGTGGGCCGGATCCTAAGCGAGGAGTTCGGGCCGCGCCTGCGGCTGACGCTGAGGAGCAACAGCTCCGAGCTGAATGCCGGATCGGTCCGCGCGGCCCTCGGTGCGGCCCACCCCGACCTGACGGTCCGGGAACGCCGGACCGTCCTGGAGGATGTCTACCTTGACCTGGTCGAGGAGGAGGCATCATGAACGCTCCCGCGACGCCCCTCACCGTCTCCCGCTTCCGGTCGACCGCCGCGTCGGTTCGGCTTTCGGTCCTCCAGTTCGTCGCCGACCCCCAGTGGCTGATCCCGTCGATGATCGCCCCGGTCATCTTCGGGATTGTGGCCTACCAGTTGGTCCTCGGGTCGGGCCCCTACTTCCTCGTCTACGCGATCCTCGGCGCCGGGATGATGAGCATGTGGGGCCAGACCCTGTACGGCAGCGGCTGGGCCACCGGCCAGGACCGGGTCTTTGGCACTCTCGAGCCCACCTTGCAGGCGCCCACGCCGTACATCTACGTCGTCCTGGGGCGGATCCTCTGGAACGTGGTTTCGGGGCTCGTGGGGGGCGCCATTGTCTACGGCGTGGTCGTGGCCGAATCGGGGCAGCTCCCGGCCGTGGTCAACCCGCTCCTCTTCGTTGTCCTGTTCCTCTTCGTGATGGTCACCCTCGCGAGTGTCGGGGTGATCCTCTCCGCCGTGTACGTCTACACTCGCTTCGCCGGGTTCATCCAGAACATCGGCGAGTTCGCCTTCTATGTCGGCACCGGGTGCATGTTCCCGGTGATCTTCCTTCCCTGGTGGACCAACCCGGTCTCGCTGGTCTTTCCCCCGACCTGGGCGCTCGATGCCCTGCGTTACGGATCGATCCCGGGGTACCAGGGCTTCGCGTGGGGCTTCGGCTGGGATCTGGTCGGCGCGGTGGCGACGATGACGGCGTATCTCGTGCTGGCCGGCCTCATCTTCCATCGCGTCGAACGGCATGTGCTGGAGGTCGGGACGCTTGGCGACTACTGAGGCCTCCGCCGTCATCCGAAGCCGCCCGACCTTCTGGCGGAACTTCTGGACCAATGCGATCCTTTCCCCGCGCACGACCCTTGGGTTCATGCGGATCGACTTCGTCCTGGGGACGATCTTCGTGATTCCGCTCATGCAGATCCTCTTCTTCGCCCTCACGGTCCAGCTCGGGAACGGCGGAGCCAACGAGATCGCCTTCGTGGCGGTGGGCAATGCGGTGGCCACGGTGACCTACCCGAGCATCTTTTCGGTCTGCCAGACCACCGACAGCGAGAAGGAGCAGGGGACGATGGAGCACCTCCTGGTCTCTCCGGCGCCCCGGTTCCCGATGTACGTGGGACGGGGCCTGATCCCCATCCTGATCTCCCTGGCGACGGTCACGGTCGGGCTGGTGTACGCCGTCCTCTTCTTCGGGGTCCAGATCGCCGTGGGGTCGCTCCCGTTCCTCGCGGTTTCGGTTGTGCTGTCCGCCTTTGCGATGGTGGGGTTCGGGCTGCTCCTCGGAGGCGTCGCCCTCTACCTGCGCTCCTCGACCGTCCTGGGGAACATCTTCCTCTTCATCGGCCTCATCGTTTCTGGGGTCAACTTCTCCTCCTCGGCGCTGCCCCTCCCCGTCCAGCTCGTCGGGTACGTCTTTCCCCTGACCTGGGGACTCGCCGCGGTGCGGGCCTCGATCTCGGGGGAATCGCTGGCCGCTGTCGGGCCCCTCTGGCTGATCATCGTGCTCACCGGAGCGATCGCGGTGGGTCTCGCGATGGCCCTATGGCGGAACTTCGAGCGACGGGCCTTTTCGACCGGAAGCATCGTCCGGTTCTAGTGATTGACCGGCCCGGCTCCGAACCCTTGAGCTCCGCCCGGCCGGTCGACGAATCCGGGACGGGGCTTCACTCGAGGGAGACGTCCGAACGCAGGTAGGCCCGGGTGGCCAGGAACAGCACCACCACGGTCTCGACGGCGAGCACCGCCACCTGAATCCCCTCGGAAGCCGATAGGGTCCCGGTGAAGGCGCCGCGCACAGCGTTGGCGATGTAGGTGAGAGGATTGATGAGGAACAGGTACCGGAGTGCTACCGGCAGGGACGAGGAGAGGGGGTAGAAGACGGTGCTAGCGAAGTTGACCACGAAGATGACCAGAATCTGCACGCTGTTGTAGGCGTTGTTGGACTTGACCAGAGCCGCGATCAGCAGCATCAGCGATCCGAAGAAGATCGCCCCCAGGGTGATGATGGCGAACATCACCAGCACGTTCAGCGCCGACAGGGCCGGGACTTCGACGAGCGCGAAGGCCATCCCCATCATCATTGCAGCACCCCCGAGGGCGAAGAGGACCGAAGTGAACATGATCCCCAGGAGGTACTGGAGCCGGGTAAATGGACCGACGAGGAGTTGGGCGAGCATCCCATAGCGACGGTCGGCCCAGAGCATGCTTCCGCCCACTGTCCCGGCCATCACGGCCTGGAACGACATGATCCCGGGGGTCAGGTAATCGATGTAGCTGCCCGAACCCGATCCTCCGGCCAGGGACTGGAAGCCAAAGCCGAAGAAGACCAGGTACAATGCCGGGAGGCCCACCAGGATGATCAGGCTGCCTGGGTCGGTATTCACCCGGATGTTCCGGTAGATCAGCCGGAGCAGGTTAGGCAGAGCCAATCGACTCCCCCTCGTGCCCCACCGATCGGAGAAACACGTCCTCGAGAGTATTCTGCCGGATGTTGAGCCAGTCGAGACCAACCCCACATTCCTGGGCCAGGGCGAGAATGATTGCCAGGGCCCCCTTCGGATCCGACGCAAGGATGACCGCGGACCGGCCCGAAACGGTGACGGTCGACTCTCCGTCCAGTCGCTGGCGGAGCGAACGGTAGAACGCCTCACCCTCAGCCCCCGAGATTGTGAGGTCGATCGTCTTTCGGCCCCCGTACATCCGCTTCAGATTCTCGAGGGTCTCCAGCGCCAGGAGCCGCCCCTGGTCGACGACGGCGATTCGATCGCACAGATAGTCGGCCTCCTCCAGATTGTGCGTGGTGAAGACGACCGTCAGCCCCCGTCGGACTTCGGCTCGGATCGAGTCCAGCAAGGTCCGGCGCATGATCACGTCGAGCCCCACCGTGGGCTCGTCCAGGAATAGAATCTCCATGTCGTGCATGAACTCCCGCGCCACCTGGACCCGGCGCTTCTGCCCCCCCGATAGATCGAAGGAGCGCCGTCGCCGGAGGTCGTCCAGCCCGAAGCGTGCGATGAGTTCGTTCCGCCGCCGCACCCGCTCGTCGGCCGGAAGACCCCAGAGCACACCGTAGATGTCGAGGTTCCCCTCCACGGTGGTGAAGTCGAACGACTCCCCCTGCTGGACGACCCCGATTCGCGCACGGATCCGACGTCCGTCCCGGGCCGGGTTGAGTCCGAGGATGCGCAGCGAGCCCTCCGACGGCCGAACGAGGGTGGTCATCACCTTGATGAGGGTCGATTTGCCTGCGCCGTTGCGCCCGAGCAACCCGAAGACCTCTCCCCGACAAACGGAGAAGCTGAGTCCGTTGAGGGCATAGCGGCCGGGAGTGTAGGCATGCCGGATACGCTCGGCCTCGATGACCGTCTCGGAGTCGCTCATTGTCTCGCCCGACACCCGTCCCCCGGCTGGGAGGGTGCAACGTACTTAAGGTCCCAGCCGGACGGATCCCTTGCGCCGACCCGCCGGCCAAGGGTCCGATCCGGACGGGGTGAGTCTAGGCGGATCCGAGGAGGATCGTTACTCGCTCGAACCGGTCGGTGGTGACCCAGGCGATCCCGGCGGTCACCGCCGCCAGCACCGCGACCGCCACCGAGTACGTGACCCACGACTGGGGCAGGATCGCAAACACCGCGATCACCCCCCCGAAGACCGGGAGGGCGACGATGAAGCTGAACCACTGGGCGGTCCGGAGCTCCTTGGATCGGCTCGAGATCAGGAGGGAAACAAACGTGCTCAGGAGCCCGAGCAGGGTCGAAAGCACCAGCATCACGAACAGTCCGACCGAGCCGGGGTACTCGATCGGCAGGTGGGCCGACGCGAGGAAGATATCCCCGGCCAGGAAGACGATACCGAACGCCAGGTAGGCTCCCCCCACCCCGATCACCAAGGGGGGGACCGCCTTGCCCCAGAGGAGTTCCCGGTCCCGGATGGGAGTCGCCAGGAGCGGCTCCAGGGTCCGGCCGGACTTCTCCAGGACGACCGACATCGATCCCACGACCGTGGAGTTGGTGGTCGGGATCAGCAGCAGGAGGAGCAACGAAGCGTAGATCGCGACGGAAGCCTGGCCCGCCGAAAGGTGGCCCGCGGCAATCTCTCGGGTCACCATGTAGGTAGAAGCCACGCCCAAGAGCGTGAGCAACGCGGGAATGAAGATGAGCCCGAATAGAGCCGCTCTGTTCGTCGAGAGCTCCGCGAAGTCCTTTAGGGCCACCTCCCAGACGCGATCCGTCCTCATTCGCTCGGCCTCGCCTCCGACTCGAGGAGCTTGAGGTAGACCTCTTCAAGGGTCCTCACCACCGGTTGGACATAGATGATCCGGTAGCCCGCCTGGATCAACCGCTCGTTCAGGTCGGGGAGCATTCCCTCGGCATCCGGCAGGTCGAGAATGAGGCGGCGCCCCTCGAGCTTCGCCGCCTGGGCTCCGGCGGCCCGGGCAACCTCCACCGCTCCGACCCCCGGTCGGGCCAGTTCGATCGCCACGACCCGATCGAACAACTGCTCCTTGAGCCGAGCCGGGGTGTCGAGGGCCAGCAGCCGGGATCGGAGGATAGCGACCCGATCGCTCAGCCGGTCTGCGTCGTCGAGATTGTGCGTCGACAGTACGATGGTTTTGCCGCATCGACGCTGTTCGAGGATGAAGTCCCGTAGCGTCTTGGCCGCTTCAGGATCCAGCCCGGAAACGGGCTCGTCCAGGATAAGACACGGCGGGTCGTGAAGCATCGCCCGGACGACGGCGACCTTCTGCTTCATTCCTTTGGAGAAGGTCTCGATCTTGTCGTTCCGGCGCTCCCAAATTTCGAAGGACGTGAGAAGAGCCCGCGACCGTTCGTAGATTGTCGCCTCCGAGAGGCCGTGGAGCCGACCAAAGAACTGGAGATTGCGGTAGGCCGTCAGGGACTCGTACAGTCCCGTAACTTCAGGTAGAATCCCCAAGGAGTTATGGATCTCATCCAATCGACGGGGGTCTCGGGTATCGAGGCCCAGCACCTCGACGTGACCGCCCGTGGGTTGGATCAAGGCGGACAGCATCCGGAGGGTGGTGGTCTTACCGGCCCCATTCGGTCCCAGCAGGGCGAAGATCTCCCCACGCCGGATCGTCAAAGACAAACGCTCGACGGCCGGCGGGGCACCCCGATATGAACGGGTAAGATCTGAGGCGACGATGACATCCCCGGAGTGGGCCTGAACACCGGCGGCCATGGAGCCAGGGACCGAGCGGCCCACTCCCAGATATAGGCCCCCGGGCATCGTGGTCGGCCGAACCGGCCGAGGGAGGCGCTGGCTTTTAATGCCTCCCCATTCTGGGAGCGGATACTGGTGGCGAACGAATGCGAGTTCTGCGCCGAGGGTTAGGTCTTTCCCTACGGGAGTGGGCCGGCCCTAGGGCCGAAATCGAACGGCCACCGATGATGGGCCCATAGCTTAGTTTGGCTGGAGCACCCGGCTGATAACCGGGAGGTCGTCGGTTCAAATCCGACTGGGCCCACTTAGAACTTGCGCTATACTACGGAGGCCCGTAACCCCCTCCACCCCCCGAAATCGACCTCCGCGCCGACTGCCAGATCGCCGATGGACCCCCCGCCCGCCGAGGGTCGTGCTACGCATTCAGCCTGCCCCGACCAGGGCACGCTTCAGCCGCTTGAGCGCGTCCCCGCGTAGCGTCCCGTTCTTCTTCAGCGACCGCTTCCACGATTGAGCGGTTCCCCAGTCGAGCTTGAGCCGTCGGGCCTCCGCCCTCCCCATCGCGAGGAGGCGGCGCTTCCAGTCGATGAAGACGGAGGGGTCGGCGGCGGCGGTCTTGCCGATCTTAATGCGGGCCGCGAGCTTGGTCCCTTCTTTGCCCAAGCCGACGAGAGAGGTCCGCTTGACGAAGACGTGACGGCGGACGATACGGCCGTCGGGCCCCACCGCGTACTTCCGATCTCGATGTTTGGCGTATCCCTCGATGATTTGTGTCCAAGTTTTCGCCCCATCCTCTTCGGCGAGGGCCAGTTAGGCAGGCTCTTTCGGGGAGACGAACGGCCGCAGCTCGAACGTTTCCGCTCCCTCGGGTAGTGCGGCTGGGTCAAGGTAGCATATCGTCAGGAAGTTGAAGGGACGCATCCCCTCGACCTTCGAAACGCGCGGGAGCAACGCTGGCGTCGTCAGCGCGAATTGAGCCGTCGCGGGCAAATGCCCGAAGCCTTCCGATGCGCTTTCGTCGGGGTTGTCGGCCGCCTCGATAATTCGCTCCCAAACTCGCCTCGCGAACCTCTCGCGGTCCTCGGGGACCTGATACATCCCGAGCCCGTGGTCCGACGCTCCCTTCTTGAAGACGAACGGGCGGCCGTGCTTGTCGCGGACGAAGAGGCAGTAACGTTTCGAGGAGAGACCGAAGAACCGAGGCGCCGTGTCGGAGGTGCCTTTCGGGTGCTCAGCGTTCGGAGCCTTCTCCTCGGTCTCGTTTTTCAGGAATGGCACGGACACGGAGTAAGGATTCAACGAATCGAACGTCCGCGCGATCTCCGGCGCAGCCCTCGATGGGGCGACGAAGGCGGAGTCGGTGTCGCAATAGACTACTTCGGCGCCGTTTCGCGCGGCTACCAGATCGAGGAGGGAAAGCAGCAGGTGCGCCCCACTCGTAATCGTGGCCCCGAGGAGCGGAGAGAACAGCTCGCCTGGCTCCTCGACCTTCGCCCCGTCTTCCTCGAACGACTCCTCGGAACCGAGGCCGAATATCTCCATCTCACCGTCGCACCGTTTGACGTTGACCTCGACGAAGACCCCGTAGCTGGCGGCGTTGACGAGAATCTTCAGGCCGAGGGCGCGCGCTTCCCAGCCGTCGCGTTTCTCTGCCTTCTCACGGATGCGAGCTTCGCTCAGCCGTTGATTGAGGTTGTCCTCGGGCAGAACCTTCGTTCCAAAAATGGAGATCGGGTTGAGGGCCTGCTTTCCCACTGGAACGAAGGAGATAGCTCGGACAATTTTTGGCGCCTTGCCCCCGAGCAGCATCGCCGCGATTACGTCGGGGAGGAGGTAGGGAAGCGTGACCCCCGCCTCTGTCTTGACGTAGTTCCAGCCGATAGTCGGCGCGTCTCCCTTCGTCGAGTAGGACGACCGCACGGGCAGCAGATCGTCGTCCGCCTCCACCTCGCAGAGCGACCAAAGGAGCGGGTTTCCCCACGACTCCCGCTTGAGCAGATCGTCGACCGTGACTTTGTCAAGGAAGGCGCGGACCTCCTCCGTTGAGTCGTTAGCCTCGAACTGCTTCGCTGTGAGGAATCGTTCCGCTCCGAGGAGGCAGAACAGGCTTGGATACTGGCTCGTAAAGTCGAGAACGGCGACGTCGGGAACCTCTCGCCCCACGACGCGGCATTCGACCTTCCCCGCGTAGAACGCGGCCATGATTCGGCCCTCTACTTCGGGCGGCAGCCTCGGCGGAGCAACTCCCCGCGCTCGGAAGGCTGCCTTGCCCAAGGAAGCGGATGAGAAGACCCGAGATGGGTGCTCGGGGAGATTGAACTCACGGTAGCGGGCGAGACACTTCCCGTAGAGTTCGGCCGTCAGCGAAGCGTCGTTCAAGCAGTAGTCGAGGTAGGTCTCGGTGACACGGCCCGAGTAGTCGGCCCCGGTCTTCTTGAGGGCGCAGCCGAACGCTTCCCCCGCGCTCTTGAGCGAGTGCCCCTCTCCCGTCAGGGCGGCGGCGAGGGTCTTCAGGTCGACGAACGCGCCCCGATAGGCGCGCCGCTTGCCCTTTGTCCCCGTGAACGAGATGAACGACTTCCGCGCGTCGACGTGCTGGATGCGGATGCCAGGTGTGAAGGCGAACGCGGGATCCTCCTTCGAAACGATGCGCAGCGTCCACGCCTCGGTCGCTTTCACGTTCCGCTTCGGTGCGAAGTCAACGGCCAGCCGCGATAGGTCAAAGGGGAGATTGAACCCCACGACGACGGCGCGTTGGTCGAGTGCCAGAGGCAGGAAGACGGTCTTGACGAACGCCTCTCGGTCCATCACTTCAGCAGCTCGCGCCTTGGCCCACTTGCCGATCGTGTCTCTTTCCGTTGCGGTCACGCAGTCGTAGAAGACCAGCGTTCGCGTGGGATTCCCGACTGCGTAGACGCGCGCGATACCGAAGCGCAGGTCTTGGCGGAAGTCGGTCGTCGTCTCCGTGTCGAAAACAATCCACAGGTTGTCGTTCGGCCGCTCCTCGCGCCTCTCCCACTTCGCGCGTTCCTTGTTTGGGTTCGTCAGCACGCGGAGATAAACGGGGAACGAGTCCGCATCCGCGCTCATGACGCCGACCCCCGAGCGACCTTCGCGTAGGCAGCTCGAAGCCGTTTGCCGAGGACGTGGTACGCGGATTCGAACCGCCCCTTCTCCTCGCAGAGATCGGACAAGCCCCTGAGGAGAAGGGAGTCCCTTAGTTCGGGCGCATTGTCGGCCCGAGTCCATCGCGGGTCCCAGCCATTCTGTCTCTCGCTCAACCGTTCGTGACAGGGACGGCAGACGGGAACGACCGTATCGGAGTTGTTCTTTCCCGCAACGTGATGGAGTTCGAGCGGTCCCCACGACCCGCAGACGATACAGCCGCTTGCGTTCGGGGCTCCTGCCCGCACCCATTCCGTCCATGCGGTCGCCTCGTTGATAGCTCGGTCGAAGGTTTCCCGCGCCGCTTCGGTCGAACGTCCAATGAGAGAGGAGAGGTCTGGCATCGTCACGCTTCCGCGAGCGCCTCCTCCGACTCGTCGCCATCGGGGTAGATGTCAAAGGCGCCCGTCTCGCTCTCGGCCCGCTCGACGGCCGACAGGATTCGAGCGGGGTCGGTTTCGAACGTGTGGACCTGTCCGCGAGCGTCGACGAACGTCCGTCCCTCCCACTTCAGGACCGAGTCGTCCCTCGCGGGGTCTTCGAGGAAGCTTCGGACGTCTCGGTTGTACTTTCCGATCTGTGAGGCCGTCTTGGAGCCGCGAACCGTGACAGTTCGCCGTCGTCCGTCCTCGTAGAAGGCCATTCGGCGAACGAACGTATCGGACCGCGTGGGGCGGTAGCGTCCTCCGATCTTCCGATATCCCGAGCGACCGAGGTAACGGCGAACCGTCCCGGGGGTGGTGTGCGCGTCTCTGGCGGCTTTCGACAGCGGCTCACCGAAACGCCGCGACCTCCCGAGGACCCGAAAGGCGGTCTCCCGCTTCGACCGCTGCATAGGACTCAACAGGGAGAGTGGTCGCTGACTGACGGGGCGAATTCTCATCAGGCGACGAAAGCCCTTCTGACCTCCTCGGACGGGGCCATGAGCAGCAACGTAGCTGTGGTACGCGGCCTTTTCGCGGAGATTGAACGCTCGCTGGGCCTCGGCGGTAGCATGAGAACGGGGAGGCACTTTCACTCCACCTCCACGGTGTCGGGGGTCTCAAATTCAAGGTGTGGCTGAGCGACCGAAAGTCGTCAAGCGACTTCGGCAGCAATCGCGTTCGCGTAGTTTTCGTGCTGGCCCCTCCCTTCGTCTTCGTCCGCTGGGCGAGAGAGCCGGGGCAGGGACCACGAGTCGTATTCGGTGAGGACGCGGAGGTCGGCGACGTGGGCTAGTTCGTGGGCCAGAATCTGTAGCCACGTTCCGTTTGTGGTGAAATCCGGCTCCCAAAACACATCTACTCGGATCGCCGCTCCACGGGCCCGCTGTTCGGGCCAAGGAGTTGCGGTAAGCCCACGTATGTCGATGTAGCAGGATGGGTCGCCGCCGGAGGCGAGGTATTCCCTCCAGTCCGAACTACTCCCATCGAACCCGCACTTCCTGGCGTGATAGTATGTGTTCGCGCGGTCGAACCGGACGACGGCCCGAGAGGTCGGGGCATGTCCTACCACGTCCCACGTTATGCGTTCGACTTCGCGGAGCAGGCTCTCGGAGAAGGGAAGATGGCCCCGGTAGGATACCGGCCCCCGCGAAGAGCACCGCGGCATGGCTCAGTTCCTCTCCTCCCGTTCGCTTCCCCAATTCTCCATCTCTTCGACGATCAACGACTCGATGGCGAGGTCCTCGGCGATATCCTCAAGCACCCATCCGGGCAGGCCACGCGTCATGGTTACGCCTCCGCGCCGAGTTCGTCGAGGCAGCGCTTACAGAGATCGCGGCCGTCCTTCGCTCGGATCAGGAACCGTAGAAGGGAGCCGCAGCCGTCACAGCGGACGTAGACACCGTCGCGGCCGCCCGCGACGACCGAATGAGGTGTCGGGGAGAGAGCAGCGGACAAGGGCTACTCCTCCTTTCCGAGATCCGCGGCCAGAATCTCGGCTGCTGAGACCCCTCGAAGCTTGCCGTCTCGAACGCAGTAGGCGCGCCCCTCGAACTGGAACCACTCTCCCTCCTCGAACTCGGTCTTCTCCCCCTTCGGCCAGTAGAGGTGTTCGAGTCTCCCGTCCTCGTGGATACGGTAGTCGTCCCCTCGGACTCGAAGGATGGTCTCGGGCGTGACCTCGGGTAGGGTTGCGATCTCTTCCTCGACAGCCCTCCGCAGACGCTCGGACTTCGGGACCGCCTCGGCGGCAGCAAGTTCGCGCTGGCGGCGCGCAATCTCCGCCTCTCGGCGCTTGACAGCCTCAGCGGCTCGGGCAGCCTCTGCCGCCCTGCGTTCCGCTGCCTCTTGGCGGGCCTTCAGCTCAGCTTCCTTCTGCTCAGCACTCCGCTTGCGCTCTTCCAGCTCTCGGGCAGTGCTGGTCGAGTGCTTGAGCCGTCGATGCCCCGCCAGTCCCTGCGGGGTCTTGGACGACTGACCGCAGTCGGGGCAGGGGATGCTTTCGGCGGTGGGCTGCTCTGTCGCTTCTTGGCGCTCTTGGTCGTCCATTGGAAGGCCACCAATGGACTCCTTTCAGGCTACGCTATTCGTCCGTCCGCCTCGGAGGGGGCCGATCTTCGAGAGTCATACCGACCACGAGCCCGCATTGAGGGCAGTTGTACTCCCCCGGGGCCTCGTCGAAGGTGAGCCTTCCCATGAACCCGCATTCGCACGCGAACCTGTCTACGGTCCCTTCCCCACGCGGGGGAGTGAGGTCTACGTCAGGTCGGAAAACTACGAGGCCTCGGCATTGAGGACAGTAGAGCCCAGGGAGTAGGTCCGTCGAAGACACCCCCAGTTTCTCTCTCGTCTCAGGAGTCGTGAACTTCTCGGCGAGGTACGGCCCAGCCCCCGTCGGAATCATTGGCCCAAAGTAACCGCAGTACTCGTACGGACATTGGAAGTCAGGGGTGAGCCGCTTCAGGCGGGCTTCGCGGACCCGCTTTTCTGTCTCGCGGATATCTGGCGGACCGAGGTGCCGTTGCAGGACCTCGTCCTCGGTCGGGAGGTCATCGCGATGGGGGTATCGGTCAGGGATGCGTCGGAGCATCTCGTCGCGGACGAACTCTTTGAGATCGAGGTTCTGACCCTTGCCTCCTAGTCCGAGGAGCGTGCTGAGATCGGGGCAGCCCGTCACGAATTCCCATGGGCTATCAAGGTTCGGCCAACGGCTCTCGAGGATGTAGGCTAGGTCGGCTCGCTCGTTCGTCTTGGTCCCGCAGGCATTACGGGTCGGCAAGCTCGCCTCGGCAGGGATGGGTTCGTGAGGACCGATGATTCGGTAGCGGGATCGCAGCTCAGCGATCTTCGCGGGGTCGCCGCCAAGTTCATGTCGCCCTCGAACGCCTGCCTTGATGGACTCCTTGTGCTTCTCGTAGTAATCGCGATTGGCCTTGTGGCGCGCCTCCATGACCTCGGGCTTTCGCCGATAGCGGGCTTGGCGCGCCTGCCGCTTGGCTCGCTTGATGATATCAGGAACGCGGGGCCGGGGCACATGGCGGAGAGAGCATCGACGGTACTTGCCGTCTATCCCCAGTTCTCGCCGAGCACTGACGAGTGCCCACGAGTGCTGGCCCAGTACTGGCGAATGCTGAAGCGAGTACTCGGCTCAGTGCTGAGCACTGACGGCGGATAGCCGCCGAGCGACCTTCCCGTAGAGGCGGACGGGCTTACCCTCGGCTGCCCTCTGCTTGAGGTAATGAAACGTATTCGCCCGGATGCCGAGCGCCTTTCGCTCCTCCGCAGATAGACCAAGGATGGACTCGGCCGCCTCCCTGTCGACCGCCCCATCGAACGCCCCGAACGGGAAGCTGAGGACGAGCTGCTTTGACTGCCCGAGCAGGTTTCGGGCAAGCTTCCGAGCAGTCTCGAACAAGATCGCGTCGAACGTTCTCCGCTGCCCGCCGAACGGTACGGCTCGGTTGAAGTTCTCTCCCAGCCGCTCGGCGAGCAGGCCGATAGCGTGGGGTCGAAGGCGAACGTGGTAGTTCTCGGTTGTGATGAAGTCCTTCGTTCGGTCAAGTTGTCGTCCCGCGATGGTCTCAACGACGGACAGATCGACGAGCCAACGGAACGGCTCTTGCAGATCGTAGACCACAGGCAACTTCGAGGCTGCCGTTTCATGCAACCATCCCACCGAGGGTTCGAGCCCTATGGAGTTGACGGCGTGCCGAACCCGCCCTTCGAGCAGGGCGTACCCGAAGTTGAGGAGGGCGTTGACCGGGTCGGTCGCTGACTGCGCCCAGGACTTGCCCTTCCCCTTGCGAGAGATGAAGCGAGCCTCGGGCCAGAGGCGGTTGACCACCTTCCCGAACTCGACCCAGTAGGCGACGGCGGTACGACCCTCCCAGACCATCAGGTCGGAGATGGTCTCTGCCGAGGGGCCGCGCTCGGCCTCCGCCTCGACTGGTCCAGGGTCGCAGGGGTAGAAGCGCGAAAGGAACCGAAGCAACTCGACCGACTTCGAGAGCTTGACGTCCAAGATCGCGCGAGCGATCTGTGCCCTCCTCTCGGGGGTATTGTGGGAAGCGAATTGAGCGAGCTTGAGTTCCCCCGCGACGGGGCCGCGCGGGAGCAGGGTCGACAGGACCGAGCCATCCCAGCGGAGGAAGACCACGGGGATATCGTGGATAGCAAGGAAGCGCGCCGCTTCAAACGAGATCGTTCCCGAGTTTCCCTCAACTACGACGGAGTCAAAGGGGAGTTGGTGCGCCGAGAAGGACTCTCTGCCGCCCTCCACTCCGTTCGTGACTTCCAGGACATGGCCACTCACGCGGAGCGAGGATCCATAGCCCGAGAGGAGGAGGGGGCGCATATGCTATAGTTGCGGATACAACTAACTCTCTTATAAGCAATGCACCATTCATCCAATTATGCCTCGGATTTCGGTCAAAGCGTGGCTCTGCAATCGGTGCGGCCATAAATGGCTCCCCAGGTTGGACCACGAGCCCTCAAGGTGCCCGAAGTGCAAGAGCCCTTACTGGAACAAGAAGCGGGTGCGGCCACGATCCTCGGTGCCAGGTCACCCGCCGAGAGCGGCATGACAGGTAAAAGACTGCCACACGCACGAAACACTTCCCGCCCACGAATTTCAAACGGTTCACACTGGGCCGCGGAAGCCCACTCGACAAGCCAACCGGTGTTTCGACGCCGGGAGCAATCCCCTGACCTCCCGCGGAACGTCAGCCTACGGATCTACGGCTCCTTGCGAGGGAACCGCCTCTCGCGACCCCGCCTTCGCTCCTGACGCAGGGCGATCGGGATTGCCCGCTGGGGCTTCACCATGCTTTGCGTCACCCCAGCGGCCACCAGTCCGGCCGCAATCGCCACCGAACTGACCACCGGGCTCGCAATTGCGGCCGATCCGGGAATCGT
>Ga0209061_1001271_pt1 | contig 43948 bp, 35 predicted proteins | sample Coa_R1_10_FD_187157 | JGI IMG/M metagenome (GOLD analysis project Ga0209061, IMG submission 187157) | Surface soil microbial communities from Centralia Pennsylvania, which are recovering from an underground coalmine fire - Coalmine... | ecosystem: Environmental > Terrestrial > Soil >...
GCCATGCCAACTTCCTCTACAACCGCCTCGCCCTCATGGATACCCCCGGAGCTTTCGTGCTGAGCTTGGGGTGGGCGCTGTGGGTTGGGGGGCTTTTGGCCAAAGAGAGACAGGGGGTGTGGATGGGACTGAGCGGGTTGGTGCTTGGAGGGGTTTACGGGGTGCGCGGGCTTGGCGCTTTGGTGTGGGGGGTTCCGTTGGCCTTGTTGGTGTGGGAGAGGCGGTGGCGACTGTTGGCCTGGTGGAGTGGGGGATTGGCCGTCTCGCTCCTGTTCTATCTGCTCTGGTGGTATCTCCCACACTATGCACAAATTAGCCATGTAGACCACTACTACATTAACGTACAACTCGAGCCGCACAGCATAGCCCAGCTTTGGCATAATGTGAGCGAAGCGTTCTTTAGTTGGGGTAGGGGGCTCTGGCCGTATCTCCTAAAACATATGCCGATTGAACTGCTGATGGCGATTTATCTCCTTGTAAGTACATGGAGACAAACCTTTCATCATCTACAAAAGAGACGTCTCTCCGTACAGGAAATGAATATTCTCTACTTGGCGGGATGGATCGGGGTATTCGCGCTCTTCCTTTGTGTTGTAAACTATGCTCCATCTCGCTACTACGTGCTTTTCTACCCAGCACTATCCATACTTGCTGCCGTAGGACTGAAGCAGGTAGCAGAAACCCTTCTTCATGGAAGGGCCGCACTTATAAGCCTACTCCTTTTATGGGGGCTGGTGAATGCTTACTGGACAACGGATTGGCTCACTCACCTAACCTATCGTCAAGAGGCAGCTGATAGGTGGTTGGGTGAGCACCTCCCGGCAAATGCGGTTGTCTTTGGTGCCGTAGCTCCTGGGTTATGCATCAACAATCATCTACTACCCATTTGCATGATCGTCGGTTTGTGTAATGATCACCACCCTGTAGAACGCTTTGCGGGAAGGCCGAGGTACATCCTTATACTTGACAATAGCGGTAAAGACCATCGCTGGAGAGAACAATGGTGGGTACGACACTATCCCGATCTGGTTGACCCTAAAAAGCGAATACATGCGTTTCGACATATACTGCGCCCATTTTTTACTATCGGGCTCTATGAGGTGCCGCCAAATTGGCCTGGGGAAAGAGAGCTTTCCCCGGGAAAACACGGCACCTCAAACGAGTAAAGCGTCCCAATACGTCTTAACAAAAAGGGGGTTTGTGTGCTATTCTGAAAGGGTATGTATGTGCGTGAACTCATCCGAACCCATATCCCAACCGCCAGTCCAGAGATGAGCCTGCAAGAGGTGCTGGACATAATGGACATACATCAACTTGCACTGATCCCCGTTGTGCGGCCAGATGGCAGCTTACTGGGTACCTTCGGGGAAGAGAATATCGCGCGCCTGCTTCAGGAGCGACCTGACAATGTAACCGCTCAAACTCGTATTATTCACATGATGAACCGTGATGTGCCTGTTTTGAAGGAAGAAAGCAGCCTGCAGGAGGCGATAGAGTATGTGCAACATCATGGCCGGCGTCGCCTTGTAGTGGTAGACGACAAAGGAAAGGTCGTAGGCCTTGTGTCTATAGTAGATATCTACCGAGCTATGCTAGGAGAGATGAATGTTGATGGATAGTGCCGCTCTTCGCCAAAGGTTGCTTGACGGGGATAAGCTGCTAAGCGATGGCGCAATAGGTACCGAGCTTATCGCCCTCCATGTCGCGCCGGATGAGATACTTTTACAAAACTGTACGGCCCCTGACCGTGTGCAGAACCTACATAAGAGATATCTGCAAGCCGGGGTGGATCTTATCACAGCGAATACGTTTGGCTTGAGACACAGTAGCTCTTGGAACAAGACCATAGTAGCGGGAGTAGAGCATGCTCTCCATTGTGCCCAACACGTGGAGCGTCCTGTGGGAGTCATGCTCTCCTTGGTACCAGGCCTGGTGTCCTTGGAGATCGAATTTCTTGGGGAACTTATCCGGCGGCACCAAAGCGAGGTAGCTGTCATTCTTCTAGAGACGAGTACCGATCTGACTCAGACTATGAGAGCGGTAAGCTCCCTTCGGCGTCTGTGGGATGGACTTCTCGCCGTCACTTGTCACTTCGATGCTAGCCTACGAATGCTCGACGGGACTTCAGTAGAGGAGGCCGTGACAATGCTGAGCGAAGAAGAAGTAGATATTCTAGGCGCAAATTGCGGCGATGGATTAGACCTGTTTCCTACAATAGCTCGGAGAATGCGCCGACTTACACCGAAGTGGCTTCTCTTACAGCCAGGAGCAGGTATAAAACAAGATAGCAGAACGCCGGCGACTTCCACTCCTCAAGCTTTTGCAAAGGTGGGAATCCAACTCTATGAGGAGGGAACTAACATCGTAGGGGGCTGCTGTGGCATTGGGCCAAGGCATATAGAATTTCTTTACCAAACCTATGTTCGCTCAGGAGGACACACTTGTCAAAAGTAACGCTTCGAAAACTTAGCTTAGCACTTGGATTCGTGGTGGCCACGCTGTCGCCGATAGGATGTAAAAATGGTCAAACGGCGACGAACGCGACCACGGGTAATACCATTTTAGTGGGCGAATACGGCTCGCTTACAGGGCCGCAGGCTTCGTTTGGTATTTCCACCAATGATGCCATTCAATTGGCTACGGATCAGATCAACGCCAAAGGCGGTATCAAGGGAAAGAAAGTTATCGTTAAGGTTGAAGACGATATGGGGCAGCCGGCTCAGGCATCGACTGATGTCAATCGTCTCATAGATGATGGCGCCATTGCTATTCTTGGAGAAGTAGCTAGCAGCTGTAGCTTAGCCGGAGGGCGGGTCTGCCAGCAGCGTCATATCCCGATGATCTCCCCATCGTCCACCAACACCGCTGTGACTGAACTAGGGGATTATATCTTTCGTGTCTGTTTCATTGACCCATTCCAGGCAGCGGTTGTCGCGCGTTTTGCACACGATGGTCTTCATGCCACCCGCGTGGCCATTTTCACAAATAAGGATCAAGCTTACAGCACCGGATTCAGTGACAACTTCAAAAAAGCGTTTACAGCTATGGGTGGGCAGATCGTTATTGAGAAATCTTACAGTGGTAACGATTCAGACTTTCGTGGTGCTTTGACGGCTATAAAGCAGGCTAATCCTCAGGCCATTTTAATACCCGGCTACTATAATGATGCGGGCAGTATTGCCAGACAGGCCCGCGCCTTAGGTATTACCTGCCCGCTTCTTGGAGGGGATGGCTGGGATTCGCAAGACCTCTTCAAGACAGGCGGCAGCGCAGTGAACGGCTGCTACTTCTCCGATCACCTTTCGATAGACGATCCGAGCCCGCGGGTGCAGGCTTTCGTGCGGGCTTTTGAAGCAAAGTATCATCACAAGCCCGACGCCCTGGCAGCGCTGGGCTACGATGCGGCCAATCTGCTGTTCAATGCGATGGAACGTGCGCCCTCGCTTAAGCCGGAGGACATCCGAAATGCCATAGCCTCCACCAAGGACTTTCCTGGTGTTACCGGCAACATCACCATTAACGCGCAAAGAAATGCCGATAAACCGGCCGTGATTATTAAAGTAGATAATGGCAAGTTTCGCTTGGCAGCAACAATCACTAATCCATATGCCCCCCTGCCGCCCGGCAGCGTAAAGCTTTAGGAGCGGAAGCAGTTGAGCGCTGTTCAGGGGTTTCTCCAACAACTCATCAACGGCATCCAGATAGGAAGCGTCTACGCTCTCATCGCCGTGGGCTATACCATGGTCTATGGGGTTCTCAACTTTATTAACTTCGCCCATGGCGACGTCTACATGGTAGGCGCTTATATAGGGTTCTTTGCCGCCAGCTTGTTGCTTGTACACACACCTCCGATCGTGCAGGGAGGCGTATCGCTGTGGCTGAGCATGCTAGGATGTGCACTGCTCGGCGTTTTCATCGAACGGCTTGCCTATCGTCCATTGCGCAATGGGTTGAGCGAAAAAGATGCCGTGCCGTGGGCTTTATTCTGGAGCCTTTACGCAGCTCTTTTCGGTAGTATAGTCGTTCGCCAGCGCGCCCCTCAACTCCCCGCATGGGCTCTATTTATAACTTTGACTTTGGCCGCCTTCCTTATTCTTATCCCCATTCTCCGTAAACTTCTATCGAGTATTAGTCCTTTCATTAAGCCCGCCAAAGGACGCCTGGCGGCACTGATCACGGCCATTGGCGTGTCGCTGTTATTGGAGAATCAAGGGCTGGCCGTTTTCGGGGCGGACCCGCGGGCGTACCAGATACATGGCGTTTCCGGAGAGACGCGAATCGTACTGTGGAAAGGCTCAACACCTCAAAATCGGCTCACGCTTCATATTAGTGAGGGCGAGCTTCTTGTGCTACTGGCGGCCGTTGTGCTCACCATTCTTTTAGTGTATCTCATCCACAAAACGCGCCTAGGCCGCGCCATTCGGGCGGTTTCCTACGATCCAGACGCGGCGGCTCTTATGGGCGTTCCAACCGATCGAACTATCGCAATCACCTTCCTCATCGGATCGGCTTTGGCCGGGGCAGCAGGCTTTTTGAACCATCTTCTGACCCACCTTACCTTTGATACCAACGTCGGTATTGAACTTGGGCTGAAAGCTTTTATTGCGGCTGTGCTCGGAGGGATCGGCAACATAGAGGGAGCGGTGTTGGGAGCGCTGTTAATGGGCATGGCAGAGACATTTACCGGAGGGTCCGTGCTTTCTTCATTTCGCGATGCTGTCGCTTTCTCCATATTGATTATCGTGCTGCTTTTCCGACCGACCGGTCTTTTGGGCAAAGGATACGTGGAGAAGGTTTAATGAGGGAAAAAAGAGAAGAACTAGCCACATCCACGTTAGGAAGAGCGCTCTCGAGAGTGGGAATCGTTCTGCTGATACTCATAGGGGCCTATGCCCTTAATCTTGTGGTCAATAATGCCATCAATGACTACGTGGCAGAGATCATTAGGCAATGTGGAATCGCCATCATCCTCGCTGTCAGCCTCAATATCGTTAATGGGCTTACAGGGCAGTTCTCAATCGGGCATGCAGGCTTTATGGCCATCGGTGCCTACACGGGAGCGAGCATTACCTACTGGGTTGAAATGGCCTATTTTCATGGCAATAACCCAAATCTTAGCCTTCTGTGGCTCCTCATTGCGATGCTTGGTGGTGGCATCGCTGCCTGCATTTGCGGCTATCTCGTTGGGGTTCCGAGCCTTCGTCTGCGTGGCGATTATCTTGCCATTGTAACTCTTGGATTCGGTGAAATTATTCGCGTTCTCATCGAAAACTCCGCCGAGATCAGTCCCTCCCTGAAGTTTTTGGGAGGGGCTGTTGGCTTTGTAGGCGCGAGCGGTTACTACCAAGTTCCCCTCATATCGAACGTGTTTATCATTTATGCGACAGCCGCCATAGTTATTTTGTTGTGCTGGAACCTCAAATTTACGGCTCATGGGCTGGCGTTTATGGCGATTCGAGAGGACGAAGTCGCAGCCGAAGCCATGGGCGTTCCAACCACTTATACAAAAATAGTTGCTTTTGTGCTTAGCGCCTTCTTTGCAGGCGTAGGGGGTGCCCTCTATGCCCATGCGGAGTTCTTCCAGCCGATCACATTTAATTTTATTCTTTCGATGAACTATGTCATTATGGTTGTCTTGGGAGGGTCTGGCAGCATTACCGGCACGACCTTGGCAGCTATATTCCTTGTTGTCCTACCGGAGTTTCTGAAACCCGTGCAGCATCGTTTCGGACTACCCGACGCCTATCGGGTTGTGATCTATGCGCTTTTGCTCATTTTAACAATGCTCCTACGCCCACAAGGGGTCTTTGGAACGGGGGAGTTAAACCTCAGACCATGGCTTGAACGCTTGGGCAAGAAACGGAATTTGCATCCAATAAGCAATGTTGATAACAACATCACAGCCAGCATTTCAGAATCTGCGAACTCTACCTCCTTGACACGCACATGGGATAACGCCACCGATGCTGCAGTTGATCAGATACTCGTCATAGAGAATCTCTCAAAGCGGTTTGCTGGGCTTTCTGCGCTATCAGAAGTCAATATACGCCTGCGCAAAGGGGAACTGGTCGGATTGATCGGTCCTAATGGCGCCGGCAAAACAACCATTTTCAATATTCTTAGCGGTGTGTATGAACCTACGGAAGGGCGCATTATCTTCTGTGGGAAAACGATTGCGGGGAAACAGCCTGCTCCCTTTTTACCTCACCTGACACGCGTATTACGCGATACGCTTTTCGGTGGAGTTGGAGGCTGGATTCTGGGCACCATAGTAGCCACTTCGATTTTACCGTCTTCCACACGCAATGTTCATACCTTAGAAATAGAGCATGTCTTAGAGGGGATCATCACGTTGGGGGTCGCTGTTTATGCATTCATTGTGAGTTGGCGTTCCAATCGCTACTTGCCTGGCTTACAGCCCCATCAAATGGCGGAACTTGGGATTTCCAGAACGTTTCAAAATATTCGACTCTTTGCCAACCTTTCCGTGCTTGATAATGTACGGCTAGGAGCTTACCTACGAAGAAGCACTCATCTTTTTGATGCCCTGTTTCGCTCTGAAAGGTTGCGTAGGGAAGAGCAGGAAAGCATTCATAGGGCGAGGGAACTGCTCGCTAGGTTTAATCTGCTCCGATTTGAAAATGAACTTGCCTGCAATTTGCCTTACGGCGACCAGCGTCGCCTCGAGATCGTGCGGGCGCTGGCCACTCAACCGAAGCTGCTGTTGCTCGATGAACCGGCTGCAGGAATGAACCCGCAAGAGAAAATGCAATTGATGGAGCTTATTCGGCGTATCCGCGAGGAATTTGACTTGACGGTTCTATTGATCGAGCATGACATGAAGCTTGTTATGGGCATTTGCGAGCGTATCTACGTGTTGGATTATGGCCGCATCATTGCAGAGGGTAAACCGGAGGAGATTCGTACAAACCCAGAGGTGATAGCGGCCTATTTGGGTGAAGAGCACCTTGGTACACCCAATGAAGGTGGTAACCTGAATCGCATAGGCATTCGTGATGCCGAGGAGGCTTCGTGACATGCTGAGCGTTTCGAACCTTTCAGTCTACTACGGGGCCGTACGCGCTCTCGATGAAGTGTCGCTGGAGGTTATGCCCGGCGAGATCGTAGCCATGATAGGCGCTAACGGAGCAGGAAAAAGCACTACCATGCGCGCTATTTCTGGTTTGGTAAAGCCTCGCTCAGGCGAAATAACCTTTTTAGGTAAAGCCATACATTGCATGGCCCCACATGAGATCGTGCAGTTAGGTATATCCCAGGCACCGGAAGGAAGGCGCATTTTTGCCGAAATGACCGTTATGGAAAACCTGCGCTTGGGGGCCTATGTTCGCGAACACCATAAAACCGCCGTTCAAGAAGACCTTGAACGGATGTTTACTATTTTCCCGCGGTTAAGGGAACGTCAAATGCAGCTTGCAGGCACGTTGTCGGGCGGCGAGCAGCAGATGTTGGCCATCGCGCGGGCACTCATGGCTCGTCCACAGCTGCTCTTACTCGATGAACCCTCTCTAGGACTGGCGCCCAATCTGGTGCAAACAATTTTTCGAGTTATCCAAGAGATCAACGCAAACGGAGTCACCATCCTGCTGGTAGAACAAAATGCGAACCAGGCCCTTCGCATTGCGCATCGGGGCTATGTTATCGAAACGGGCCGTATAGTGCTAGAGGATAAGGCAGCGAACTTGCTGAATAACCCGATGGTGAGAAGCGCCTATCTGGGGGAAGCATGAACGATACCTTTTTAGATATCAGCATGGGTCTGCTTGCTTTATTGATCATTCATATCGGTTTGGGGCGACAGGCCTATCTAGATGTTCGACGACAAGCGGCACTGCTTTTTAACAGCAGCTCGCCGATTCGGGTAGATATTGAGCCACGAGGCCTCTTTGGTTTCGAAGCGAACGATCTCTACTCCATCTCTATAGAAACATCACACGTCGCTCTCAATCATCCACCGTTCTATCTCTATCCCAAATCAGGGTGGAAAGGCTCAATTCGCCATCTCTTTGTAAAACTTCACGACCTAACGGTCTCCGGCTATCCGGTCAGAGGGTTTTCTGCAGATATTCCTTCCCTTACCTACGATCTGGGATACGCCTACTATCAAGGCCGCCTCATAGTGCGGGATGCTGGGAGAGGAAAAGGGGAGATTGTTCTCTCCTCAACCGATCTACACGATTTTATTGCTAAAAAATATCAAGGGCTTTTTTCCAACTTTTCCGTCGCCGTTCTACCTCATGGAGAGATTCACTTGAGTGGCCAACTGAACTTTCTTGGCGGGCCACTGCCGGTTAGTATTCAGGCGAAACTCACCATCATGACGCCTACATCGGTTGGTCTTATGGCCGCAACGGTCAGGCTCAATGGGCGTCTTCTTGATAGTGCCCAGACCACACTGTTACTTACCAGAATAAATCCTGTGGTGGATTTAAACTCCGATCTGGGAATAGGAGATTTTTTTATGATAGAACAGCTGCAGTACAAAAAGGATATGTTGATAGTTGAAGGGAGTTGCCAACTGCCGATTGCACCGATAAATCGGCACCCTTAGAAAAGGCGATACGTACGATGAACCAAACACTCTATCGAACCCCCCTCTACGACGCTCACGTGGAACTAGGTGCTCGACTCACTCCGTTCGCGGGGTGGGAGATGCCTTTATCCTATAAGTCCATTTTGGAGGAGGCAAAGAGCGTACGCTACCAAGCTGGTATCTTCGATATATCTCACATGGGACGCCTCAGGATTGCGGGCAAAGGTGCTGCCTATATATTGCAGCTTCTGACTACGAACGATATCGAAGCTCTTTCTATAGGTAAGGCGCATTACTCTCTGATGACCAATCCGCAGGGCGGCATCAAGGACGATATCATCGTTTACCGGACAGGTAAGAGCGAGTTCTTGGTGGTAGTTAATGCCTCAAATACTTCAAAGGTTATCGCATGGATTGAGCCCTTCATACCACAAACGGAAGAGGAGTTACATGTCGAGAACACAACGTCGCATACGGCCATGATTGCCCTGCAAGGTCCCAAAGCACAAAGTATTCTCGAAACGGTACTGGGAACCCCGGAATTGAGAGAGCTTGAGAGGTTCTCGCATCGGGCCATCATATTCAAGGAGAATGAGACGAGCGCCGAGTTGTTGTGTTGCCGCACCGGCTATACCGGTGAGGATGGCTTCGAGTTGATTGTTTCGAAAGAGTATGCCTCTCTCGTCTGGAATGCCTTGTTGGCTGCAGGAGCAACGCCGTGCGGGTTAGGCGCGCGTGATACACTGCGTATTGAAGCAGGCTACCCGCTTTATGGTCATGAGATTGATGAGAGCATTTCTCCTGTGGAGGCGGGACTTATGTGGGCCGTTAAGCTAGAGAAGGGCAACTTCATAGGGCGCGATGCCATTCTGGAAGCTAAGCGTTTAGGCCCTAAGTGCCGGCTTATGGGACTTCTGATGCATGGGCGGGCGCTTCCGAGGCAAGGGTATACTATATACCGAGAGAACCGAGAGGTGGGTGTTATCACAAGTGGTACATTCTCGCCGCTACGGGAGGTCGGTGTCGCTATGGGCTTTCTCAATACAGAGGTGGCGCGCCCCTATGTATCGGTGGAGGTAGATATTCGTGGGCAAAGATATGGGGCCACCGTAGTGCCTAAGAAAGAGTTGCTTCAGAAACCACACTTGGAGGAGAAAAGTTGACGCTCATCCCTGAGAACCTAAAATACAGCAAAACGCACGAATGGGTGCGCATGGAGAATGATATCGCCGTCATCGGTATTACCGATCACGCCCAATCGGAGTTGGGTGATGTGGTGTTTCTAAGTTTGCCTGAAGTAGGACGCATTCTCAAGTACGATGAGCCTTTTGGTGAGGTGGAGTCGGTTAAAGCCGTTTCGGAACTCTACTCGCCTTTGAGCGGTGAAGTTGTTGAGGTGAACACGGCCATTATAGATAGCACAGAGGTCGTTAATGAGGACCCGTATGAGCGAGGGTGGTTGATAAAGGTGCGGATAAGTGACCCGAGCGAACTTGACAAATTAATGGATGCCGACGCCTACGCAAAGCATTGCGAGGGGAGCTAAATGGGCTATATTAGCAACACTGAAAACGATCAAAAGGAGATACTTGCGGCTATAGGAGTAAGTAGTACGGAGGAACTGCTTGCTCCAATACCCGAATCGATTCGGCTTAAGCGCTCTCTTGACCTGCCTGGCCCCTACGATGAACTATCGCTTTTGCTTCACTGTAGGAAGTTAGCTGCGCTTAATAAAGATATCGATTCGACGCTTTCATTTCTAGGGGCGGGCATCTACGATCACTTTCGACCGGCGATCATTGAAACGCTAATAGGGCGTGGGGAGTTTCTGACCTCTTATACGCCTTACCAACCGGAGATGAGCCAGGGTATGCTCCAGGTTCTTTATGAGTACCAAACGCTTATCTGTGCGCTGACCGGTATGGATATTGCAAACGCCTCGATGTACGATGGAGCCACGGCGACTGCCGAGGCTGCTATGATGGCGACAGATATTACTGGCCGCAAAGAAGTCCTCGTTTTATCTACCGTTCATCCCCACTATCGGCAGGTTCTACGAACTTATCTACAATGGGCGCAGTTTATCTATAAGGAGGTAGTACCCGAATCGGAAGCTATCGGTGAAGCGCTTTCCGAGCGCACCGCCTGCGTTATTCTTCAGCAACCTGACTTTTTAGGTTATGTGGTTTCCGACATTGCAAATATCATAGGGGCTACCCACGCATCTGGCGCTTTGGCCATTACCGTCGTTGACCCCATTTCTTTAGGCATTTTATGTGCTCCTGGAGAGTTAGGGGCGGATATCGTCGTAGGAGAGGGGCAGGGGTTAGGCATCGCCCCTGGATATGGTGGGCCGTTGCTGGGTTTCTTCGCCTGCCGAAAGGAGTTTATGCGCCACCTTCCCGGAAGAATAGTTGGGGCGACGACAGACCAGCGCGGGCGTCGAGGATACACCATGACGCTCCGCACGCGTGAACAAGATATTCGGCGTGAAAAAGCAACCAGCAATATCTGCACCAATCAAACGCTTCTTGCCTTGGCGGCCACGATCTATCTGTGCGCTTTGGGAAAAAACGGCTTACGAAAAGTGGCTGAGCTTGTTATCCGTAAAGCGCACTATGCACACAAAGCGCTTTGTAGCATTCCAGACATTACCGATCCTTTCTCTGGAAAGCCCTTCTTCAAAGAGTTTGTCATTCAGCTTCCTATACCTGATCGAGATGTTTGTGAAAAGCTCCTGGAAGAAAATGGCATCATGGGAGGACTCCCTTTACAGCCCTATTATCCAGAACTCGGCAACGCGTTGCTGGTGTGCGTTACGGAGACAAAGACACGTGAGCAGATCGATCTCTATGTGGAAACGCTACAGCGTGTGGTTGCGGAAATGACGGCCTATGCTAAATAACAATTATCAGATGAATAAGACTGCTGCTATGGAAAGTTATGAACCACCTATATTTGAGCTAAGTCGCACAGGGAGAAGCGGTGTCAACTTACCGGATGAAGACGTTCCAAACTACGATCTGGAGGAGATGCTTCCTCAACACCTTATCCGGAAGGATTTGCCGCTTCCCGAGGTATCAGAGCTAGATGTCGTTCGCCATTTTACCCGCCTGTCCCAGCGTAATTACGGTATTGACGTCGGTTTCTATCCGCTTGGCTCCTGTACGATGAAGTATAATCCGAAGGTGCATGAAAAGATCGCGAGCATGCCGGGCTTTGCCATGCTGCATCCTTTCCAGCCGGAAGAGACGGCGCAGGGAGCGCTTGCCGTGCTATGGAGTCTGCAAAGCTTCCTGTCCGAGATCGGTGGAATGGACGCAACGACGCTGCAGCCCGCTGCCGGAGCCCACGGGGAGCTTCTCGCCATGATGATGACGCGAGCTTATCATTTGGAAAAGGGGGATGATAAGAGGAACGAGGTTATTATTCCCGACTCGGCTCATGGCACAAATCCCGCGAGTGCGGCACGCTGTGGGTTTACCGTGCGCTCCATTCCGTCCGGCAGTGACGGCTGCGTTGCCGTAGAAGAGTTAGAGAAGGTGCTTAGTGAGCGCACTGCAGCCCTTATGCTCACAAACCCGAATACGCTTGGGTTATTTGAAAAAGAGGTTGTAAAGATATGTGCTCTGGTGCATGATGCAGGTGGGCTAGTCTACTGTGACGGAGCCAACATGAATGCCTTGTTGGGCATCGCACGACCGGGAGATATGGGATTTGACATTATGCATTTCAACCTGCACAAAACCTTTAGCACGCCTCACGGTGGTGGGGGGGCCGGGGGTGGGGCGGTGAGTGTGAAGCAACATTTGGAGCCTTATTTGCCCATACCGGTGGTCGAACGTCGAAAGGAGGGCGAGAACGAGCGTTATTGGCTTAATTACGAGCGCCCGCGCTCTATTGGTCGTATTCACTCATTTTACGGCGCCTTTCTCGTCGCGTTGAGAGCCTACGCCTACATTCTTACCTTAGGCCCGAAGGGGCTGCGTGAGGTTGCGGAAAACGCAATACTAAACGCGAACTATGTGCGTGCGCAGCTAAAAGATCATTACGATGTTGCCTACAATTCGCCTCTATGCATGCATGAGGTCGTGCTGTCGGCAAAGCGACAAAAGCAAGAGTCTGGGGTGCGAGCCTTAGACATATCCAAGCGATTGATGGACTACGGTTTCCACCCTCCGACGAACTATTTTCCACTGATCGTGCCCGAAGCGCTCATGATCGAACCGACGGAGACCGAGAGCAAACAGACTTTAGATAGGTTTGTGGCGGCCATGATCCAAATTGCCGAGGAAACAAAGGAGAACCCGGAACTGGTGAAATCCGCCCCTCATGCAACACCGATATCCCGACTTGATGAGGTAAAAGCGGTTAGGGAACTCGACGTTCGGTACGAGCCTCTGTTCATTAAAGAGAACGCTTGACTTGAGGCGGTTTCTGAGATATAATGATATTAAATGAAGTGCCACCCATGTGCCGTGGCGCTGAAATGAGGAATTCGAGGATATGCCGAAGAAGATACTAGCAGTAGATGACGAGCGGGCGATTGTACGCCTAGTACAGATAAACCTTGAGCGGCAGGGTTACCAGGTGGTAACGGCCTACGATGGTAAAGAGGCGCTTGAAAAAGTGGCCTCCGAAAAGCCGGATCTAGTTGTTCTTGACGTAATGATGCCGTATATGGACGGTTTTGAGGTGCTGCAGCAGCTTCGCAAGAACCCAGAAACGCGCGATCTGCCGGTCATTATGCTAACCGCTAAAGCACAAGATACAGACGTTTTCCGCGGCTATACCAGCGGAGTGGACCTCTATCTTACCAAGCCCTTTAACCCTATGGAGCTTGTCTCTTTTGTGAAACGCATTTTTAGCTCCATGGATTCGAATGATGGCGGTAATGTTCTCGACCTTGGCTAGCTGTCTGGAGATAAACGACGTTGAGTGAGACAAGCTTGAGCCGGCGAAATACGGTAATACTGCTCGCCAGTACCGCAGCCTCCATCGGTGGTGCTATAACGATTTACGCGATTTGGCGATGGCGTGCGCGACAACAGGCCACACGCGATGTGGCTCATCATCTGCGCGACGCCAACTCGATTCTTCAGGCGTGCTATGAGAAGATTAGCGAAATAGAAGCCCGTTTGCCCGATATCGGTGATGTTTTAAGCGAGAAGCCGTTGCATCAAAAGAGGGAGCGCCGCCGACGGCGTACAGTGTCGCCAGTTGAAGGTGAGACGTAGGTTTTATTGAAAAAAAATAAACGTCCGATAAGACAGGGTATGTGAAAAAATACCCAAACGCGCATCTTACAAGCACCCACCTTAATTTAGACTGCACGATGGCACTAGTCCGATTGCACCGCCTCTAACACCGACTCCGCTACATAAATGGGCGCATCAAAGCGCAGGGCGAGGGCGATGGCATCGCTCGAGCGCGAATCGATCTCAATGAGCTTACCCTCATGCGAAAGCACGATTTTGGCATAAAAGATCGATTGATAGAGATCGTCAATAATCACATGGTCAAGTGTAGCCCCCAAGCGCTCGATGACGACCTTCAAAAGGTCATGGGTGCCAGGCCGATCGGGTGTAGCTCCTTGTAAAGCAAAAGCAATGGCAAAGGCAACCCCTTTTTCGATGTGAATGCGCAGACGCCTACCAAGATTGTCTTTTAGGAGAACAAAGATCGAGTCCGACCCGATATCAGGGAATATACCACTGTGGGTCTCTTGAAAAACGTTGACCACTTGTACCTGCCTAGCTTCAATGGGTCGATCGGCAGGACGCGCAGGATGCTCCGCGCTTTCATCATCGAGGTTCCACTTCCGGAACAGCTCTTTCATAGCCTCCTCGATAGACTCCTTATCAGGCTCAGAGGATGGCTCGGGCTGCTCTTTCCCTTCTTGAGGTTCATCTCCGTATCGATCTCTGTAATCGCTCTCTCCCATAAGATAGCCTCCTAACGCCTAAAGCGCTAGTCCACATCCTTCTTCAAGGTACGCTCTACCATTGCCAGAAACTCTTTATTGGATTTTGTGTGTTGTAAGCGATCACGCAACAGCTCGAGAGCCTCAGCCGGATCGAGGCTATAGAGCAGCCGACGCAGCTTTGTGATCTGCCTGTAGGTCTCTTCATCATAGAGAAGCTCGTCGTGCCGTGTGCCCGATTTAACGATGGAGATGGCAGGGAATATTCGGCGATCTGCCAAGCTTCTATCAAGCTCAACCTCCATATTGCCGGTTCCCTTGTATTCCTCGAAAATCAGGTCATCCATGCGGCTACCGGTATCTACTAAAGCGGTAGCCAATATCGTTAAGCTACCTCCCTCTTCTATGTTACGTGCTGCTCCGAAAAATCGTTTCGGCCTGTAGAGGGCGGCAGGGTCAAGCCCACCAGCTAATGTGCGGCCACTTGGATTCACCGTAAGGTTTGAGGCACGCGTATAGCGCGTTAGGCTATCCATGAGGACAACCACATCTCGTTTCCCCTCTGCAAGCCGCTTGGCCTGTTCGAGCACCATATCGGCAACGCGCATGTGGTTTTCCGGCGTTTCATCAAAGGTAGAGCTAATCACTTCACCTCGAACACTACGCCGAATATCGGTTACCTCTTCAGGACGCTCATCAATAAGCAGTACGATTAGAACGCACTCGGGGTGGTTGGTAGTAATTGCATTTGCAATAGTTTTAAGAAGCGTTGTTTTGCCGGCCTTCGGTTGGGCAACAATGAGACCGCGTTGCCCTTTCCCGATCGGGCAAATGAGATCCATGATACGGCCGGTCATCTCGGTACGGCCCGTTTCGAGCACCAATCGCTCGTTGGGATAGATTGGCGTAAGGTCATCGAAGTTGACACGATTGCGCGCAACTTCTGGGTCCACGCCGTTCACGGTCTCTACCCGCAAAAGCCCATAGTACTTCTCGGTATCCTTAGGTGGGCGGATCATACCCGCCACCTCATCGCCGGTTTTTAGACCAAAACGCTTGATCTGCGCTTGAGCCACGTAGATGTCTTCGGCGTTAGGTGAGAAGTTACTGCGGCGCAAAAACCCCCACCCTTCCGGCATGATCTCCAGGATGCCCTTGGCAAAGATCATGATATTTTTTTCGGACTGAACCTGGAGTATCTTGCTTATCAGTTCGTCCTTCCGAACACCGTTGGAGCTAGGTGGAATACCAAGCTCCTTGGCAAGTTCCTGAAGCTCAGCTAGACTTTTATTTTCTAGCATGGATAGGTCGAAGCTAGTGGTCGTTGTGTCTTCCATAGATACTGAATCACCTCGCGATTAAGAAAAGATAGGTTATGAGTTGAATTTCGAAAGAGACTCGCTGAACTTGCTGACGTAAATGCTTATCGTCACGCCGATAGCGCAACGGTGCAATAGTTCTTGCAATAGACGCATGGATAAGAGTATTGTTCTACCACTCCATCGGGGTGTCGAAAGTGCTTATGGAAAATTTGGGAGAAATCGGTAGTTTCTAGAATAACCGACCGAGGAGCTTACGAATGTCTGTTGATTGCGGGTTGGTTTCTATATAACTTGGCGCAAGCGTATCGCCAAAGGAGTTTAAATGAGAACCATTCCTATAATATTATATCATATTCTCTCGCTCTCCGCCGAGCGTGTCTCTTCTATCGCTAGTATGTTATTCTCACTTACATCTACGATTCCTATGTAAGGAAGGTTTCTATACTGCTCGGCATAGTCCATGCCGTAACCTACTACAAAATGGTTGTCAATCTGAAAACCACAGTAACGCACTTCAATCGGAACCTGCCTTCTCGATGGTTTATCAAGAAGGACACATACGCACACACTAGCAGCATGCCGATTGCGTATGTTCTCCATCAGGTAGCTAAACCTCAAAGTCAAGCCGGTATCCAGAATATCCTCCACGATAATCACGTCTTTACCGGCCACAGAGGCATCAAGGTCTTTCAGAATGCGCACCTCACCCGACGTGCGCGTCGCCTTGCCGTATGATGAGATGGCAACAAAGTCGAATTCTACCGGACGCGCGATGTTCCGTACAAGGTCTGCCAGAAAGATCGTGGCTCCCTTTAAGACCCCTACCAGCAACAAAGGACGATGAACATCCCGATAGTCTTCGGTGATCTGGTTCCCTAGTTGTTGTACCCGATGTTGTATCTGCTCCTCGGTGATAAAAGGCATCACCCGATGTGGCGGGAGCGATTCGATGATGTCTGACATGTGGTCTATTCCCACTCGATGGTCGCCGGCGGCTTCGTGCTAATGTCGTAAACGACTCGATTAACCCCGACTACCTCGTTAACAATACGGCGGCTCACCTTTTCTAGAAATTCATAAGGCAGTCGCGCCCATTGAGCCGTCATAAAGTCCTCGGTTGTAACGGCCCTAAGCACGATAGGATAGGCATAAGTTCGCCGATCGCCCATCACCCCTACACTATAGATAGAGGTAAGCACAGCAAAAGCTTGGCTAAGGGAACGATAGAGACCGGCCTTCTGTAACTCGTCGATAAAGATGGCATCGGCCTCTCGGAGAATATGCAGTTTCTCAGGGGTTACTTCACCAATAATACGAATAGCTAGGCCAGGGCCGGGAAACGGATGACGCCACACAATACTTTCCGGTAACCCCAGAGACAACGCTAAGTCGCGAACCTCATCTTTAAATAACATGCGCAAAGGCTCGATAACCTCAAGCCGCATATCATCAGGTAGTCCCCCAACATTATGATGGGTCTTAATAACATGCGCTTTAGTGCTTGCGCCGCTCTCAATCACATCCGGGTACAGCGTACCTTGGGCGAGAAACTTTGCATCTCCGACTTCTGCAGCACATTCCTCAAAAACGCGAACGAACTCCTCTCCGACGATCTTTCGTTTTTGCTCTGGGTCCATCACCCCTTCAAGGCGCGAAAGAAAGCGATCCCGCGCATCCACATATATCAGATGAATACCAGAAGCCTCTGCAAAGTCCCGACGTACCTGCTCGGCCTCCCCTTTTCGCAGGAGACCGTGGTCAACAAAAATGCAAGTCAGCTGCTCCCCGATAGCCCGATGAAGCAACGCAGCGACACAACAGCTATCTACTCCCCCCGACACACCGCACACGACACGGCTGTTTCCCACACGCTCACATATGTCGTTAATTGCCTGTTCTAGGATGGAACGGGTATTCCATCCTCCCTCACAGCGACATATCTCGTATAAAAACGTACGAATGAGCTCTTTGCCGAAGGGAGTGTGTTCAACCTCTGGATGGAACTGAACACCATAAAAGTGCCGATGCTCATCTGCCATAGCGGCCACAGGAGTAGCCGAAGTGATAGCTAGCACCTCAAAGTTAGCCGGCGGAGAAAGCACCTTGTCACCATGGCTCATCCAACATGGCAGGTGGGAACCCTCCTGCGCAATCCCTTGAAACAACGGGCTTGTCCTCACTAGCGTTATATCTGCCGGCCCGAACTCACGATGCGAGGCCGCCTCCACTTGTCCTCCAAGTTGGTAAGCCATAAGCTGAAGTCCGTAACAGATACCGAGGATCGGCACGCCAAGCGCATATATCTCCGGGTCGGCTTTGGGAGCTTGTAACTCATACACGCTACTAGGCCCGCCGGACAGGATAAGCCCTTTTGGGTGCCGCGCAGCGAGATGTTTCGCCGGCGCATCACCAGGAACGATCTCACAATAAACCCCGCACTCGCGCACGCGACGCGCGATGAGTTGGGTGTATTGGGCGCCAAAATCAAGAACTAAAACAATCTCATTGGCTCTACTCATCTTCTTCCTCTAAGCCATCCTCTCCTTGTGTCAGTCCAGCACGCTCATCACGCTCCGCTAAAATAACCTCAATAGGAGACTGATTCTCTAATCGCTCTTGCGGTGTGCGCACCCAACTGGCGTAGGCAGAGAGCAGTATCTCACGAATATCCGACTCTTCTAAGGTCGGGTCGGTCAGCAATTCCTGCCGCAACTTAAGCCATAGCCTTAGGGCTTGGCGATATAAAGCCGCCTCTCGCCAGCCCGCCGGTTCATTCCACGAGATACCCTCTACCAGTACTTTCGGAAGGAGAAGGAGACGGTTGTCCAAATCTTCCAAAAGCTCCTGATTCCAACGTGAATAGGCCAATTCGGCGGACTCGATATCAAGCGTGGAGAGCTTCTGATAATCTACTAACCGTGTCTCAAACCAAGCCTGATTCTGCAGCGTCTCAAACACCCACTGGGGTATCTCCCATTCTTTCTCTTCCTTAAGAAATCGAAAAAAGAGAGCTAACGAGGTTGGAAGGATATGCCTCGCTTCCTCTTCCATATAGGTGCTATCATGACGTATATAGTAGTGAAACAGGAACCACCTTAGGTCAAATTCGTTGAGATTGAATACCGTAATTTGAGCGACAGTAGACAGGTAGTCCAAAAAGGCCTCCACATTTGCATAGTGCCATCTTATTTGAGAGGTATAATCCGGCAATGCAGCCATCCAGTTAAGGAAGGCTTCAAGAGCAAGGTTGTTTTGCGCGGTCGCATCCTCTGCATTGCCGATCACTTCCTCATCAGCAAAGGAATAGTGCACCTTAGCCTGTTCACCTGTCATCTCACGAAGTAGCGTGGAGATACCCGTGTGCAAACGTGTAATGGAGGAAACGTTGTCTGGTTCAACCCTCCTTCCACGCTTCCCTCCTTTCTAGACAAACTGCAGCACTCACTGGATGGCATCCTTCCTACTTTTTATGCTACCCGATAAACCTCTAAAATGTCGGCGTATTCGCCGACTGAATAGCGCTCAAAAGAATGATCGACAGTGTACCCATTAGGACTAACAGCAGATAGCTAGCCACTTTCAAGTAACGCTCCGGAATGATACCCCACCAACCTAGGCTCATCAGCACTCCTAGAGGCAGTATTACCGGATACATATAACGCCCTTGAACCTGAAAGTAGTGCGACAGAAAGAAAAGGAACGAAATGCCCACCAGCCCAACCGCCGCCATCAGCAACCAGACACAGTGAACCTGGTAGGGCGCCAGCTTCCTGCGTTGTGTATGCACTTTTACCAAGCCTGCCAACATAAGAACACTAATCAACGCTGCAATCAGGTAGAATGTGCCGGGCAAGTAGGCCGGTATACCCTGCGCAGCAAGCTTTGGTGTGCCAAAAACGGCCCAGAAGCTCATAAAGCTCCATAGAAGACTATGCAACCAGTAGCTGCCCCATCCTCCAAGATGCTGGGCGATCACGGGCGCCTGCGCTGTTCCGGCAAACGTCTGTGAAAACTCTTTTAGAGGAAAAAGCGTTCCATATATCACCACATTCCGTATATACCACCAGCCCGACACTAAAATGCTAATGAAGATGCCCACGACGGCAGAGGACGCCAGTTTTCTGGGCGATTGGCCCGAGAGATACATAAGCCACAAGAAGAGGAGAAAAAGCGGTAAAAGGAGCACACCGGTTACCTTAGTTATTAGCGCAAATCCTATACTTAGCCCGATCCAACAGCTTCGGGCCATGGTAAGCCCCTCCTTCATGCTTGTCACCATGGCAAGAAAAGCCGAAGCAAAGCAAACTTCAAGCAAGGCATCATTGTTGACAACGGAAGTGAGCATGATATGACCGGGGAGTAAAGCCACAAGGCCTGCCCCCAGAAAAGCAAGTAATTCCTGATCGGGAAATAGCTTTCTACAAAACAGATAGGTCAGCAGGATTACGATCAATCCGCAACAGATGGACAGCACCCGTACAGCCTTATACCCCAGACGATAAAACGGCAGCGCCAGAAGATAATAAAGAGGAGGTTGATGCCACTCGTAATTCTGCTTCTTGGCATCGTTTTGCCAGTCACGAAATGTGGGGAGATGCCCCGCCGACAAAGTCCGAATATACTGCACATGGGCGTTTTCATCCGGTGCATCTTGATAACCAGTCTGCCCTGTTGGTAGCAACCAAGCATGGGTCAAAGTGGCGCACAAATAGGCTGCGAGAAGTATCAGCAATGGCATGGGCAGTAGGCTGCGGCGCCCCGATTGGTTTGGATCAGTGCTCATTATCAAACCTCAGAACCACACATCCGTGGCTTACATAGACGGGTACCCATAGGTGTTGGCTAATTGCCGCGCCAATTAGCTGCCTCCAGTGGTTTAAATTAGCTGAAGGGGTCGTGTACCACTGAAAGAGGAGTGAGAGCGCACTATCCGAAGGAATGGGAGTATGCTGAGTGTTCATGGGAGACCAATTGAGATTGATGATCGCATAATGATAACCGTGCCTGAGAAACCAAGCGGTGAGTTGCGCGGCATTTGAAAACTTCTGATAGGGAATATACGCAGAGTGTTCAGCGTCACCCCACAGATAGGGCCTATTGAGATAGTATCCTCTATCCTCTTCATATAACAGGATACCATCTTGAGGTGACGTGTGGTGATTCACCCAATTTTCAGCCCCATAAACGTCTATCGTGTCTTGTAAAAATTCCTGCTCGCGATGCTGACTCGATAGAATATCGAGAACCTGTGAAACATTGAGATCGGAAGCAGGTAAACCGGTCTGTTGCATGAACGCGAGCGCGCTCTGCCCATTGAATGGGAAGACGGTTAACCCAAGCATCAAGTAGACCACTTGACCAACGAGCAGCAAGGACACCACCGTTTTAACGATGGTATCGAGAGGTGTGGTTGACGTTCGGCACAGAAGTTGCCACGCGCAGTATCCACCCCCCATAGCAAATAAGGGCATCATTTGGATGAGGTAGCGACCAATCTGCGCAAGAAAGAACCAAATAACAAGTTGGCATAGGCCCAGAACAAGTATGATCTTCAAAGTACGAGGGATTCGACGAAAGAGAAGAAGCGGCAAACAGAAGCCCTGGTAAAGCCCACCAATGAAAGCACCGAAATTATACTCTCCTCCATTGAAGTATCTCGGTACGCTCGCCAAAAGCTGCCATGGCACAAGCAGCAAGTTAATCAGAGCCTCATGAGGGTTGCGTAGGAGCATATGAGGAAAGCCAAACCGATTCTGTTCAGAATTGTAGGCCTTTTCCCGACTAAGGCTCCAATACAGACTATGCGGAAAGAGCCGATAGTAGAAAGGGTAGACAGGGTTATGCAGTAGCATGGCGTTCTTGAGATACCATGGAGAACCGACAAGGAGAGCAGCGACAAAATAGATTAATGCATACCGAAGATTCGCACGTCGAAGCAGAAGCAAGCAACCAAGCAAACCAAAGGGGATTAGCCCTAGATACTTGATTCCCAAGTTGAACCCCATGAGTATCCCGGCAAGCAGACTACATTGAACACGGCTCCGTGGTTCGAGAGGACGATTGTCCCAAAATGGAAGCAAAACAAGCACAGCGAGCGTCGAATAGCAGGCACCTGCTATGTCAACATAGGCCGTAGTTGCCTCCCACAAGATAAGCGGTGTTGTAGCAAGGATGAGAGCAGCGATAAACCCTACGGGCGCTTCGTAGTATCTGGCACATACAGCGATGATCCCTAAAACAAGTAAGAAGAACGTCATTAAGTGAAAATAGTTCGCCAACGCGGAACCGCCAAGTAGCAGGCCAATAACGTAGAGCATCTCCATAAGCATTGGGAAGTTGCTGTGGTGGTCGGTAGGCAGCGGGGCCACTCGATGGTTGGCTATAAAAACTTTCGGGTCGGCCAGATGATACGCTAAAACGTCCCACTCCATTGCCGAAGGAGGACGCATAGCCAAAATAGCGCTAACAACGACAATGAGGCACAACAAGAGGAGACAAACCCGGTTCACTACCGTAGCTACAGAGACTTGGAGTTCTGAACGAACCAGGCGCCTTGTCATGAGCCATCGCCTTAGCTCTCTAAGCTGAACAACGATGCCTGGAACGCCCAACAAAGCCACTACAACCAGCCAAGCCACCACGATAGGCACATAGAGAAACCCCATGAAACCAAGCAAAAAAACTCCGTAGCCGATAACTCCTAGACCGAGAGCGGTGGCATAGACGAAACGCTCCAAGGGGTATGGCTTTAGCGCATCGAATGGACGAAGGAGAGTCTGGCCAAATCCTGATGCCACTCCAAAAAGAAGGAGGGCGAGAAGAAGTGATAAGAGATGGTGGACTATCATAAAGTCTCAATCCAAGCCGTTAGGCGCCGCTTATCTCCCCTATCCCGATTGGTATCCCACTCGACATACCCAATATGCCTTGCGTAACAGCCCGTCTGGACAACGAGGGTATTACCTACCCACTCGCCATGGGTGAGAACGTCGTGTGAATGCCCTCCGATGATGAGATCAAGAGTGGGCAGCGACTTGGCTAACGCTCTATCCCGTGTGATGCCAATATGAGTCAACGCGATGGTAAGATCGGGTCGAATCCACGCTTGGAGTTGAGGGATGATCTCTGTGGCGACTTTGAGGGGTTGTTCAAATAAGTAGGCGGAAACATGTCGGCTCGCCATTCGAGATGTGATCATCGGAACGGAGAGACCGACAACAAGCACTTTCTGATGCAAGGGCGTCGTTTTGGAGAAAGCGGCTTGCAGGGGCAAACCAGGCGACGGCGCGAAATAGGAATCCATCGGTTTAGAGTAGAGTGAAGGATCGTCCTTTACGTATAGATTAGCACAAAGGATAGGAAACTTTGCACGGCTAATTTTGCAGTGTAGTCCGGTCTTTGTGAAGTGAAACTCTCGGTTCCCTAAGGCCATCGCGTCGTAGCCGCAGGTGTTCATCAGGTCGAGAATAGGTTCGCCCTGAAGATGGTAGTTAAGATTTCCTGCCGAAATAGCATCTCCGGCATCTAGAAGCAGAAGGCAACGCTCTGCAAGTGCTTGCTTTAGATTCTTGATACGTGTTGCCTTCTCAGGTGTCAGCCGGTTATGGAAATCGTTTGTATGCAGAATGAAAAAACTCATGATCCGATAAGGTTTGATTCGGATGAAAAAGTTCGGAAGTAGGCGTCCTCTAAGTAGGTATACGCCCTACGTAGTACAGAACTCTTTGGGTCACGGGACATCGCATGATAAATATCCGACAATGCCGAGGTTATGTCTGTACGGGAGGCTACGGCTAATCCCGCATCGTATGCACGTTTCGCACTCCCCCAATCCCCCTTCACCGCATAGATAAGACCGAGATTAAACTGTACGTACGCCAGCGTCTTGTCCAGCTGAAGCGCCTTCTCGCTTGAAGCTATAGCCGCTTCATATTCGCCGGCGTTATACTGCGCCCAGCCTAAATTTCCCCACAAAATCGCTTCTTTTGGATTAAGAGCCAAGGCTTTCTGGTACGTTTCAATCGCTTGTGTATGTTTCCCTGCCGTATCATACACCTCTGCAAGAGTCGCCAAAACATCCGCATTCTTCGGGTACTGCTCAACAAGTTGTTTTGCGAGCATCTCGGCCTGCTGATAACGCCCTGCACCCGCAAGCGCATTAGCCAGACCCATCTGTATCTGTTGGCGAACCTGCTGGCCAGGCGGTGTATTGGCTATAGGACTTTGTGCTAGCAAATGAAGAGCTGCGTCATACTCTAACACCGCTCGATCGTACTCATTCAACTGCTCATATACGTCGCCTAAGGCGGCATGGGCTTGCAAACTATCCGGGGACAACCCTAAGGCATCTAAGTAGGCTTGTGCCGCTTCATGATAGTTCTTCGACTGAACATAGGTATCGCCGAGCCTAAGCCAAAGAGAGGCATCTGAAGGCTCAAGCGCAATTGCCTTTTGCAAGGCTTGCGTGGCGGCTGTATATTTCTGTTGTCCTGACAACGCTTCAGCAAGAAGCTCGTAAGGTGCAGGCTGATTCTCTGCCAATGTGATGGCTTTCTGCGCTTCCGATTCCGCCTCCGCATAGTTCTTAAGTTGCAAGTCCACTGAGGCTAGTAGTTCATGCGGGGGCAACTGATCGGGGTAGAGTTGCGAGGCCTGGCGCAGTACACTGGCGGCATCCTGCAGTTTGTTTTGAGCAAACGCCTGACGCGCCGCATTCATTAGCGCCTCAAAAGTAGGCTTCGTAGGAGCCATGGATGGTGCCGGCTTTGTTGAACCCCTAGGAGACTGGCAGAAGCCTAACGGCTCCAACAACAAGAGAGCGCTTATGATCACTGCCATATAAAGAAAGTAACGCATTCAATGCTCCTTCTGTTTATCTTTGGGGCTAATCTACAAAAGGATAAGCCGATTTGTCAAGATTCGACTTGCAGGATTTTTTTGGCTCATCGGAGAATATATAAATTATGAAAGATAAGCGCTGTTTTCATGTTCTCCGCCCCTGTTACATTTGCCTGCTCGTTCTCTTTTGTCTTTGTCTATCTATTACTTTCGGATATTCTCAGGAAAGTCTCACATCCGATTCGACGCTCACACAAACCATAAGTGCTATCCTCGATGACCCGGTATTCCATACGGCATTCGAGGGGGTATTCATTCAAAGACTCAAAGACCAGCACGTACTCTACGAACGCAACGCCGACCGAGTCTTCTTGCCCGCCTCAAACAATAAGATTTTGACATCTCTTGCGGCCCTTAGCGAACTTGGTGCTGACTACACCTACCACACCACGCTACTTGCCGCCGGGCACCTCACTCGAGATGGCGTGCTGCACGGCAATCTTATTATCCGAGGATCGGGTGATCCTACCCTTACCGATAAAGAGCTACAAGAGATGGCTCAAGAGGCAAGGAAACATGGCTTGCGGAGGGTACTCGGGACCCTTCTGTATGATGATAGCCTCTTTGATAAGCAATGGCTCGGTGTCGTCTGGGCATGGGACGATGAACCCTACTACTACTCTGCCGAGATCAGCGCGTTAAATGTGGATGGCAATCTCATTACCGTGCACCTGATGCCCGGGAGGAAAGTAGGGGCACCAGTGCGAGTTGAAACAAGCCCGATAACGAATTATCTGCGCATGGAAAACCAAGCTGTAACCGGTCCACCAAAATCTCAAAATACGCTCTTCTGCACCCGTCTAGAGGGACGAAACACGCTTCTGATAACCGGACAGTTGCCGATAGATATCAAACCGAGTGACGAACCGACCCTCCGATTAACTATCCTTGATCCGGCACGCTATACAGCCACTATTCTGTTGAAAGAATTGCAGGATGCCGGCGTTCACTTCGATCACACGCGCATTCTCGAAATTCCTCAAGAGCCGGATAACGCTGTGCCACTCGTCGATCACGAATCGGCACCTCTCGCGACTATCCTTCACCTCATGAACAAACCGAGCAACAATCTCATCGCCGAGTGTCTACTAAAAACAGTCGGCGCAAAAGCAACAGGCAAAGGAACCGGAGGAGTTGATGGCAGTGCTGTACAAACGGCACGGAAAATATTTCAAAAAGCCGGGCTTATCATGGATGAAGTTCGCCAAGCCGACGGTTCCGGTCTCTCACGAATTAACTTTGTATCGCCACGCGATCTTGTCATTGCACTCTCCTTCCTTGCCAAGCAGCCCTATTTCGGTGTATTCTATGACTCTCTGCCCATCGCAGGCGTAGATGGTAGCCTCTACTATCGCATGAAGGAAACGCCGGCAGCAGGAAACTGTCATGCCAAAACCGGCTATGTATCCCAAGTAAATACCCTAAGCGGATATGTCATGGATAAAGATGGTGATACCATTGTGTTTTCCATCATGTTCAACAACTGTCTGGCTCCCTACTCTGCCTGCACTTCCGCCCAAGACCGGATCGTAGAGGCGCTTGCCGACTGGTCGGATACAAAAACCGCCCTCAAGAGACCCTAAACAGATGCGACGAAGAGACTCGCGTGCCCTTGTTTATCCTGCGCCCAATCAACCCCCAGAAATAAGGCGCTATCCTATTCCCGCTCTAGAGCCTGGCGCTGTCCTTTTACGCGTGCTCGCATCGGAGATATGTGGAACGGACGTCCACCTGTTCCATGGACGCTTGCAAGGTGTCCCCTACCCGCTCATTCCCGGACATGTATCCGCAGGCATCGTGGAAGAAACAAATGGGGTCGTCTATGATGTGGAAGGTCGTCCCCTTGAAGTGGGCGATAGAGTAACCTTCCTAGACGTTCATGCGACATGTAATCATTGCTGGTATTGTCTTGTCGCAAAGGCATCTACACGTTGCCCTTATCGAAAAGTCTACGGGATCACCTATGGTGCGGAGGAACCTCCCGGCCTTGCAGGAGGTTGGTCAGAATATCTTTATCTTCGCCCGAACACAAAGCTCCTACCACTACCTGCAGAAGTCTCCACGGAAACATGGATGGGAGGTGGGTGCGGCTTGCCAACGGCCACCCATGCTGTCGAGCTTGCTCAAATTCGACTGGGAGATCGTGTTCTTATTCAAGGCAGTGGCCCCGTTGGTCTCTCCTGTGCGGCCTTAGCGCTGCTTTCGGGTGCAGGGTGGGTCGGAGTCATCGGTGCCCCCGAACTGCGGCTGCATCTCGCACGCTCCTTTGGAGTGGATGCTACCTTCAACATCCAAACTACAAGTTTGGAAGAGCGCGCCAACGCTATCAAGAACCTGACGGGAAATCGGGGACCCGATATCGTTATTGAAGCTAGTGGTAACCCCCAGGCTGTTGTTGAAGGCTGTGAGCTTGTACGCGATGGCGGGCGATATGTTATTGTGGGGCAATACACCAACAACGGCGATGTGTTGCTCAACCCACACCTACACATCAATCGCAAACACCTAGAGATAAGGGGATGCTGGGGGTCGGACTTCTCGCACTTTTATCGTGCCATAGAGATATTAAAGCGTTTTGACAGCCGTATTCATTGGTCGCGTTTCATCTCTAAAGCATATCAACTTGATGAGGCATCACAGGCTATTGAAGATATGGAGCAGCAACGCGTTATCAAAGCGCTAATTACTCCTCATGGCCCTATAGACTCTTAGCGTCCCGAAGGCTCGTAGCCGAGTACTGGCGCCAACCATTGCTCTATCTCTTCAACAGGCATCCCTTTACGCTCGGCGTATTCAATCACCTGATCACGCCCGATCTTGCCAACAGGAAAATAACGTGAGGCGGGATGGGCAAAGTAAAGCCCTGCAACAGAGCTACCCGGCTTCATCGCAAAACTCTCGGTTAGGCAGATGCCGGTGTGTCTCTCGGCATCAAGAAGATCGAATAGAGTGCGCTTCTCAGTGTGATCGGGACAGGCCGGATAGCCTGGAGCCGGTCGGATGCCACGATAGCGCTCCCGAATCAGGTCTTCATTGGTCAAGTTTTCGTCTTTTCCGTAGCCCCACTCTGCCCGCACACGTTTATGCAAATATTCTGCGAACGCCTCGACAAGTCTATCGGCCAACGCCTCTGCCATGATGGCGCTGTAGTCATCATGCTCTGTCTTAAAGCGTGCCACAAGTTTATCTAATCCATGTCCTGCGGTCACCGCGAAGGCACCAATGTGATCGGGCAGACCGGTCTCTACCGGAGCCACAAAGTCGGCCAGACAGTAGTTTATTGTACCGTCCTCGCCATCCCCTCCCTTATCTACTTGCTGACGCAAGAAGTGAAATCGCGCGATCTCCTGACGGCGCGTCTCATCGGCATAGACGGCTACATCATCACCAAATCGCCATGCAGGGAAAAGCCCGTAGACCCCATGAGCGGTCAGCCACTTATTTCTGACGATCTCATCTAGCAGATGACGAGCATCCTCATAAAGCTTACGTGCTGCTTCCCCAACGACAGGGTCGTCGAAGATGGCAGGAAAACGCCCGCGTAACTCCCAAGCATGGAAGAAGGGAGACCAGTCAATATATTCTACTAACTCCTGTAACGGGAGATCACGCAGCACCCGTATTCCAATAAACTCAGGGGTGGGAATGTCCTCGGCTTTCCAAACAATCGGGACAGCCCTCTTACGTGCCTCCTCGAGGGGGAGCAACCGCTTCTCCGTCTGTCGAGCGGCATATTGGTTGCGCAGTTGCTCCTGCTCAGCGCGCACCTGCTGTAGAAAGCTATCCCGATGCTCCTTAGACAGCAAACTGCTTACTACACCGACTGCGCGAGATGCATCGAGCACGTGAATAACAGGACCATGATAGACCGGCGCGATCTTGAGAGCCGTGTGTGTACGGCTTGTCGTAGCACCGCCAATGAGCAGCGGTATCTCAAACCCCTCGCGTTCCATCTCTTTTGCTACATGCACCATCTCATCTAAAGAAGGGGTAATGAGTCCGCTTAAGCCGATCATGTCGGCATTTGTCTCTCTGGCGACCCGCAGTATCGTCTCAGCCGGCACCATCACGCCGAGGTCAATAACCTCATAGTTGTTGCAGCTTAGAACAACCCCCACGATGTTCTTGCCGATGTCATGCACGTCCCCTTTTACCGTCGCCATCACGATCTTGCCCTGTGGCTCGATATTGCCGCCTTGTGCCCTCAAGGCCTCCTTCTCGGCCTCCATGTAGGGCATGAGAACGGCAACAGCTTTTTTCATGACGCGCGCGCTCTTCACCACTTGGGGCAGAAACATCTTTCCGGCCCCAAACAGATCGCCCACTACATTCATCCCATCCATTAGAGGCCCTTCAATAACGGCAAGTGGGCGCTGGTACTTTTCCAGAGCCTCTAACACGTCCTGCTCGATATAGTCTGTCACTCCCTTAAGGAGGGCGTAGGAAAGCCGCTCCTCCACACTGCTCTGTCGCCAAGCTTCCTCTTTCTCTGCCCCTTTCGTTTTTTGCCCTTTAACTTCCTCAGCGTAAGCCAAGAGACGTTCTGTGGCATCTGGGCGACGATCGAACAGTACGTCCTCTACCCTTTCGAGCAGCTCTGGATGTATCTCTTCATAAACGGCAAGCTGTCCGGCGTTAACGATACCCATATCGAGACCGGCTTTAATGGCATGATACAAAAAGGCACTGTGCATTGCCTCACGAACGATGTTGTTGCCACGAAAAGAGAAGGAGATATTGCTGATGCCCCCGGAAACCTTGCAGCCAGGAAGGTTCGCTTTTATCCAGCGAGTGGCCTCGATGAAATCAATCGCATAACGGTTGTGTTCTTCAATCCCTGTTGCAATGGTCAGTACATTCGGATCGAAGATGATGTCCTGCGGCGGGAAGCCGACCTCCTGGGTCAAAATGCGATAGGCACGGGCGCAGATTTCAATCTTACGCTCAAAAGTGTCTGCTTGACCCTGTTCATCAAACGCCATGACCACGACTGCGGCCCCATAGCGACGCACTCGGCGTGCCTGTTCTTTAAATTTCTCTTCGCCTTCTTTCAAACTCAACGAGTTAACCACGCTCTTCCCCGGTGTGCACTTCAATCCGGCCTCGATCACAGAGAATTTGGAGCTATCAATCATGATCGGTACCACGTTAATGTCCGGCTCTCCCTGGATGAGCGTGAGGAAGGTGCGCATGGCCTGCTCGCCGTCAAGAAGCCCTTCATCCATGTTGACATCCAGCATCTGTGCCCCGTTTTCAACTTGCTGACGGGCCACTCCCAAGGCCTCTTCATACTGGCCATTCAGAATCAGCTTTGCAAACTTGGGAGAGCCGGTCACATTGGTACGCTCTCCGATGTTAACAAAATTGGTGTCCGGTCGAATAACGAGCGGACGGGTACCGCTTAGGCTGGTGTACGGCGATGGGGAAACAGGTTGACGAGGAGCAAGGCCGTGCATGGCCTCGGCAATAGCTCGAATATGCTCTGGCGTTGTCCCACAGCATCCTCCAACGATGTTGAGCCATCCGTTCTCTGCCCACTCCCTCAGCATGGTAGCCATCGCATCGGGTGCTAGATCATAGCCCCCTAAGGCGTTAGGGAGACCCGCGTTCGGATAAGCGCTTACATACACGTGCGCCAAACCCGACAACTCCTCAATGAAGGGTCGCATGAGATCAGGGCCGAAAGAACAGTTCAACCCTACGCTCAGCAACGGAGCGTGCATGATAGAGTACCAAATAGCTTCTAGAGTTTGTCCGGAGAGGTTGCCGCCCGCCAAGTCCACAAACAACGAGGCTATCACGGGGACACGGCGCACCCCCTCGTCGAAAAGCTCTTGTATGGCAAACAGTGCGGCCTTCAAATTCAAGGTATCGAAGGTTGTTTCGCAAAGGAGGATGTCAACCCCAGCATCTATGAGGGCATGAGCCTGCTCTTTGTAGGCCACAACAAGCTCATCCCATGTAACGGCACGATATTCAGGACGTTCGGCATCTACGACGACCGAAGCGCTCCGCGTTGTAGGGCCTATAGCTCCTGCAATAAAGCAGGCACGATCGGGGTTTTGGCGCTTCGCTTTTTCCACAGCCCTACGGGCGATCGCCACCGCGACATGATTGATTTCGGTCGCCAAATCCTCAAGCTGAAAATCGGCTAGGCTAATGCGATTGGCGTTAAATGTGTTCGTCTCTATGATGTCGGCTCCCGCCTGTAGATACTGCCAATGTATCTCTTCAATTACTTCGGGATGCACGAGCATCAGAGCTTCATTGCAGTTTTTCAGGTCAACAGGATGGGCAACAAAACGCTCCCCTCGATAGTCGCGCTCCTCAAAACCATGGCGCTGGATCATGGTGCCCATCGCGCCATCAAGGATAAGAATTCGTTGTTTCAAAAGAGCATGCAACTGTTCTTCTACCGTCATGTTGATATCCTCTACGTCTACAGCGCAAATTTCCTCTACAGCCCTACTTGAGTAATACGTCCACCGGTCACCGGTATGTAAGCACCGGTAATGTAGCTGGCCAGGTCACTTATTAAAAAGGCACATGCGTTCCCTATCTCCTCTGCGCTGCCATGACGACGCAAGGGCAAGGAGCGAGCGAAGCTTTTTGAACTCTCCGATTCCGTATCTACCTTCTCATCCGCCATCCATCCTGGAGCCACCATATTCACGGTAATGTTTTCTGGGCCTAACTCGCGTGCTAGGGAACGCGAGATTCCTACCATCGCTCCCTTACCTGCCATATAAACCGACCACTCCTCAGGCGCTAAGTTCCACAGCTCTGTCACAATGTTGACAATGCGCCCGCCCCCCTGTTCACGCATCACAGGTCGCACAGCTCGTATCATGTAAATAATTGCCATACACCCGAAATCAAATGCCGTTCGGTAGTCCTCATCACTTGCCTCCGCCAAAGTTCCGTGCTGCCGCCCCGAAATGGCGTTATTCACCACAGCATCTAGATGTCCGAAATCTTTCCGAATCTGAGAGATCATGCGTTGTACTGCCTCAAAATCACGAACATCGGCAGCGTAAGCGATGGCCTTCCCACCTTCCTCGGTAATGCACTGTGCCAGCGCTTCAGCCTGCTCACCGCTATGCGCATAGTTGATGGCCACTGCCGCCCCTTCGCGCGCTAAAACGCGCACAATAGCCGCTCCAATTCCACGCGCCCCTCCGGTCACTAAAGCGACCTTACCCTCTAATAGCATTTACGAAACTCTCCTACTCCTTATGTTCGTTTGAATTGTGTTTCTATCTCGCGAAGAGTCACCTTCACCATAATAGGACGGCCGTGCGGGCAGAGATAGGGGTTCTCGGTCTCTGCCAATTGGGCGAGGAGAGCCGTCATCTCCTCAATGGTAAGTGGGTCTCCCGCCTTGACCGCCATCTTACAAGCGTTCGTGATCGTTACATGGTCTTGTTGGACGAGAAGCCGCTTAGAGATGGATTGATTGACCAACTCATCTATCATATCCCTTAAAATCTGCTCATATGGCTTTCGCGCCAGCAAAGCGGGGATAGCGCGTACCACAAAACTCTCTCTCCCGAACGGCTCAATCTCCCAACCAGCCGATGCAAACGAGCGATAGTGCTCGGCGAGCAGCAATGTCTCCCGTCGCCCTAACTGTAGCGTTAAAGGGGGCTCTAGTCGTTGTACGGGTATCCCTTCTAACTTATGTTTGACAGTAAGGCGCTCATAGAGTACGCGCTCATGAGCCACATGTTGATCAACAATGGCAATACCATCCGGCGTTGCTGCGATAATGTAAGTGTTTGCATATTGTCCAAGCACCCGAAATTCGCGTAACTGTTCCGCGAAGGGCTTGGGACGCTGGGGCAGTTGTAAAGTGCGATCTCCTTCCGGGACACCATCTTCCCTCTCATTACCAAACGGGATGCTTGCGAAAGGATCGTTTTCCGCGGCTTGGGAAGATTCCACGCCTTGTCTCACCGCTTTCGTTTCTTGCGGGAGAAAGGCGAAGTTCCCAAAGAGCGACCTTCCGAGCGTCTGAGGCACGGCTTGCGACGGAACCGATATTCGAGGGTTAGGTTTGATTCCATAGGCCTTTAGCGCTCCTTTGACGCCTTGGCTTACTGCGTGATGAACCTCCCCTTCTCGACGAAACTTTACCTCGGCTTTAGTTGGATGAACGTTCACATCCACCAAGCTTGGGTCCAATTCAATGAAAATCGCAGCAATAGGAAAACGCGATTCTGGAGTGAGCGTGCGCATGGCCTCTTCAAGGGCATGCCCGATAATACGGCTCTTAACCGGGCGCCGATTCACAAAGAAAAGCTCATGGCTTCTGCCAGGTCGGGTGCAATCCGGTGTTGCTACAAAGCCGGTTACTTTCACCGATGTTCCGATATACTCCAGTGGAATCAGTTTTTTTGTAATATCACGGCCCCAAACGGCGGCCAGGGCCGGCAACATCTCGCCGGTGCCAGGAGTCGAAAACACCTCATGTTCATCGCTGCGCACTCGAAAGGCGATATGGGGTTGAGCGATTGCGTGCTGCCCCACGACATCGAGAGCACGTGCAAGCTCGGTGGGTACGGACTTAAGAAAATGGAGCCTTGCCGGTGTATTGAAGAAGAGCTGTTTTACACTCACCGTGGTTCCATCACGGACTGCAGCCTCCTCAATAGAAACGATCTCACCACCCCTAACCTCAATACGTACCCCCACTTCCTCATCTTTTGGCTTCGTTGTCAACTCGAGCAACGAGACGGAGGCGATAGAGGGCAACGCCTCACCTCGAAAGCCCATACTTTGGATGGCAAATAGATCGTCCGCAGAACGAATCTTGCTGGTCGCATGGCGCTGTAGCGCCAATATTGCATCGTTGCGCGTCATACCGCAACCGTTATCCGAGACGACGATCTCTTCTCGTCCCCCCTCCCTAATCTCAATAGCAATATGGCTAGCTTCAGCATCAATCGCGTTTTCCACCAGCTCCTTTACAACAGAAGCCGGGCGCTCCACTACCTCGCCGGCGGCAATGCGATTCGCCGTGTTTTCATCCAGCAAAATCACTCTGTCAACGGCCATCCCTGCCATCACTCCAAAGCAACTATTCACGGAAGTATCTATTAGCGTAGCATAAAACAGGCCAAAAGAGAAAACGAGAGAGCTTTACGACTCGCTCTCTCGTCCGATCCAGAGCACAATTTCACTTAGCGACGCTGCACATGCGTGCCTGTCTGCTGAGTTTTAATCTCACCCCGGTTGATCGCCATCCGGATCATCTGACGCATCTCGGTGTAGTTGCCCGCATTGGCCAAAGCATCCTGCTCGGTGATAAGACCGGCCTTGAGATATCGCAGCAAGCATTGATTCATGGTTTGCATGCCCCAGTAGGCTTCCATACCCGCTTGCCGAATGGCGTTATATATCTCATCAGAACGACCCTCTTCCAGCAGTTTAGCAATGGTGGGCGTCACGTCCATTACCTCTGTGGCAGCGACACGACCGGTCTTGTCCGCACGCGGTATGAGTTTTTGAGAGACCACCCCTCTTAAAGAGACGGATAGGCGTAGCCAAAGCAGTGGGCGCTCATGCGGTTGAAACATGTTCGACAGACGGTCAAGCGTCTCAGCCGCACTGGCCGTGTGCACGGTTGCAAAGACTAAGTGTCCGGTTTCCGCCGCCTGCAAAGCAACGTTCATCGTTTCAAGGTCTCGCATTTCGCCGATGAGGATTACATCGGGCGCCTGGCGTAACACGTGGCGCAGAGCCTCGTTAAAGCTTTCAGTATCAATACCGACCTCGCGTTGGCTGATGATCGCTAATTTATCCTTGTGCACAAACTCTATGGGGTCCTCAATGGTAACGATGTGAACCCTCCGGCTATTATTGATCAGATCGATCATCGCCGCCAAAGTGGTCGTTTTTCCGCTACCGGTCGGACCGGTTACGAGCACCAACCCATCACGATGCGTAGTAAACTCCTTGACCTTCGGCGGGATTCCAAGCTCTTCCAGAGATCGAATCCGTGTAGGAATGATGCGCAGCGCTGCCGCTATCTCGCCGCGTTGCAGATAGACATTCATACGAATGCGGATATCTTCACCTACGGAGAAAGCGGCATCCATCTCATGAGTCTCCTCGAACACACGCCGTTGACGCTCGGTTAGCTTTGCATATACAAGCTCCCGTATTTGATCGGCGGAGAGTACAGGAAACTCTGTGGGCGCGATCGCTCCGTTAAGCCGAATATAGGGCGGCGTATTAGAGCGGATAAACAGGTCGGAAGCGTTCTTACCCCCAGCCCATAAAAGCATCTCCTCAAGACTTAGGCTCATGGTTCTTATTTCCTTTCTCAAGTCTCTTTCGTATCTCGGTTGTGGTAGAAGGAAAGTTACCGAAGATCTTTCTACCACAAGAACAGATGGCACCCACCTATAGTTCCCATTGTCCCTTACCGACGCTTTAACAAGAGATAGAGTGCCACAAGGAGCAGCAAAACAACCCCTCCTATTACTACGCTTCTGACAAGAACGATTCCTGCTCTTTTTTCACCCGTTTTTTGGGGAGATGCTGTTTGGTAGGAAGATTTTGGGTGAATGGAGGGGCCTAGCAGTGTATTCAAGTCAGCCAGTAGCCCCTTGTGCTTTTTGATAGCGACAATATACCGATAGACGCCACTCTCTGGTAAGAAAATAGCATCGTAATCTTCTGTCCGCAACTCTTGGCCACTTTGTGCAACTGCCCCTGGCCAGAGAAAGTCTACTTCAATCGTATTGAAGCGCTGAAAAGCCTCTAGATAGGGTTGTACATTCGGCCCCGATTTCAGCATCTGGGGCGCCTGCAGCAGACTGATAAGCACCGCCGTGGTCGGAGGCTGCTTTGGGAGAACGGGGGTGTTGTCTAGTTGCATAGATGCGAGCTGCCAATGAGTAGCAGTGAGAAGCCGATTTAAATCGGCCTCAACATCGCGTTTTGGCTCAAAATGGCTATAAGCGATCCCAACACGTGCCCCGTCGCCTACGGTATTGATAAAAATAACAACATCCACCTTACGCGACAATGCGGCGCTGGAAACCGAAGTTGGAGCTGCCCGAAGGGGTTCTGTTCCTAGCAGGGCTAACCCGAAGACTCCGAGCAAAATAAGACTAATAACACGATAAACAGAAAAGGCCTGATGAACTCCATCAGACCTTTCATGAAATGCATCGGGGCACATCTTTATCTCACTATGGAGCTGAGGAGGCTCGAACTCCTGACCTCTTCAATGCCATTGAAGCGCTCTCCCAACTGAGCTACAGCCCCACTTGTCTGTTTGGCTTCATTATACCAAAATTCCCTGAACTTTTCAAGTCAATCGGAAAAAACCTTCCCCTAGAAGTACTTTATTCGCTAGAAGAATACAGCCTTGCCGATACTCGTTCTGTAGTCTTTTATCGTCACTACAATGCACTTAAGACCCATCATATCGAGAGATTACCGCACAAATACAAACCTCCCGAATGCTGTAGGTTCACTGAGCACCGGGAGGTTTGCAACACGCTTTCTAGCCCAGGGCAAACGTTTAAACGTCCTGACCGCTAGTTTCCTATATCGGACATGTCCGAGCTAGAACGGGTCTGAATAATCACCGTTTGGCTCGCCTCATCGTACTGTACCGGCTGCCCCGTCACACTCTCAAAAAAGCGCATTGGAACATACAGCGTTCCGTTTAAAATCTGAGCCGGAGCTTCTAACAACTCGCGCTCGCCATTGTTCACAATAGCAACACGGCTGCCTACCGCAAGACGCACGGTTCTGCCTGTCGCCTCTACACTAAGTACGCGACCATCGAACTTAAATGGAATACTCGCCGTCTCAAGCACCGGACGAATCGGTATGAGGATAGCTTTCCCACTCCTCACCGGCGTCGCATTGGATGTAAAATCTACGTTCCTGTTGCCGATCAGCACGCCGATATCCGTGGCCGGCGTGAAGGTGCGATTGGCGTTCGTGATTGGAGTGATCTCTCGATCAACAGCCGGCCGTGCCCGAGTCGTTCCCTCTTCGTGGAAACGATAGTCGCTCTGCTCGTCCATATTCAGCGCAACTTCACGATCTAACCGAACCCCCAGCTCCGTGCCCGGTTTCAGTACCACATCACGCGCAGTCTCATGAGATTTTTGCAAGGAGCCGAATAGATAGCCTAAACCACCACCTATAAGGAGGTCTTCAAAAGTGTGTTTGGTGAGAAGACCTACGAGCAGTCCCGCCCCCGCTCCATAGCCAACGTAGGTCCAGCGTTTGTCGGTGTGGCCCGGCGTGGCAATAAGACGACCATCAGAGGTCTTTTCCACGCTCTTGTTATCAAGACCTATCAATGCGCCGTCAATGAGGTAGGTGCGCCCGTCAGGCAGGCGAATGCGCCGAAAGCTCAACGCAAGCATTCCGGGTTGATTCCCCTCGTGCCGGCGCACATCGTCCACATAACCATCAATGCGCGTGCCGGGGGGCAAACCGTAGTCCACTCCATTATCGGTAACCACCGTTGTGCTAAAAAGGTCGCCCTTCACGGCAGTGGCAGAGCTAAGCGTCGTGTTGAGCTTTACCGGAATTACGGAGTTGGCCGGCAGTACGACACGGCCTCCCGAATCGGCTCGAGCTAGCGTTGAGCTGACAAGCCCAACGGTTAGCACTCCGTATAGCAACCCGTTCAGAAATAGGTTCGCTGCAAAACTGTTTTTCATCGGTAGACCCTCCTTACTCGAGTCTTTCTGTTTCAAACTGACGATACTGAGCCTCTGATCGTGACGTTCTATTTTCGCTCAATACGCAGTTTCTAATAGTCTGACTAGCATGGCCCGAAATAAGTTCCTTACTCCTGAGACCACGAGAGCCAAAACATGCCCTTCTCCAAGTAAAATTTATGGCAGAAAACCTGTGTCGGGAGAAGCTTATGGTAACACTCTACGGACAATCTTTTACGAGGGAACAACTGCTAGCTCATGTGGGCGATATATCGCAGATCGCCCGTGTGCTTCCCTACAAACTGCAAGAAGGCAAAGAAGAGGGCGTCTATGCGCTTGATGTGTTTAACGGCTCAGGATTGCGCTACACCGTTCTGGCAAGTCGGGGAATGGACATCTCTTCGGCCTCTTTCAATGGATGCCCGCTTGCCTGGCGCTCCGCAACAACCGACGCACATCCGGCCTACTTCGACCATGAAGGAGAAGGAGGTCGTGGATGGCTTCGTAGTTTTTATGGTGGGCTTGTAGTCACTTGCGGCCTGACCTACGCAGGCGCGAATGGTGAAGATGAAGGCCGGCTTTACGGCCTTCACGGAAGAATTAGCAACCTCCCTGCCTACAATGTCTCCTACGACACGCGATGGGATGGGGATCAGTATGCGCTTATTGTGCGTGGAAAGGTGCGGGAAGCAACTGTGTTTGGAGAAAACCTCGAACTTACACGCACGATAACGACCTATCTCGGTTCACAATCCATCCATATTCACGATGAGGTAGCGAATCTCGGTTATCGCACAACGGAACACATGATCCTTTATCATATCAATATTGGATTTCCCATCATTGCCGAAGGCGCCCGCCTCATTGCTCCCACTGTCAAAGCAACTCCGCGAGATGCGGATGCCGCAGAGGATGCCGAACGATATGCCGTGTTCGATGCTCCAAAAGCCGGCTTTCGTGAAAAGGTCTATTTCCATGAGTTCCCTACCCAAGCCGATCAGGTGGCAGTTGCTTTAGTAAACCCAAACATATCGGTAGGAGGCCACAAAGGGCTTGGTATCCGGTGTTGCTACCACCAGTCCCAATTGCCGCGGTTCTCCGAGTGGAAAATGCTCGATGCAGGCACCTATGTGGTAGGGCTTGAACCGGCCAACTGTCTGGTTTTAGGTCGTGCCTATGAACGTAAGGCAGGAACGTTGCAGTTTCTTGAACCAGGCGAGGTTCGCCAATATGACCTTGTGTTGGACATTTTATGGGGCATGGAGGCGATTCACAATGCGGAACAAGAATGCCAGCGTGTCCTTAAGGTAGCTGAGCACTCAGCATGAAAGCGACCGTTTTTCAAGAGACCGAAAATAGATGGGCCCTGTTGATTACAGGGCTTACGCTTTCGCTAACTATGATACCCTACCTTATTGGGTACAGCCTCTCGAACGGACGCCATTATCTCTGGCTCGGATATAATCTCGACGACGCCTGCGTCTATCTCTCATGGATGCGACAAGCAGCCCAAGGACATTTACATCAACACAACCTGTTTACAACGGTGCCACAGCCAGGCATGTTTCCAAACCCACTTTTCTTTCTCATGGGGCTTATCGCGCATCTTCTACACCTCCCTCTCATAGCGATTTTTCATCTCACACGTATCGTGGCGGGTTTCGCACTGCTGTGGGTTATCTGGCTGCTTCTTAAAGATACGCTCGTCTCTATGCTTGCACGCAAGGCGGCCTTCCTCTTCATCTGTTTCTCGGCAGGGTTTGGTTGGTTGCCTCTCTTTTGGCCATCCGGCGCCAGTGTGAATATCTTCCGCACACCCATTGATGTCTGGCAGCCGGAAGCCATTACATTTCTATCTCTCTATCTTAGCCCTTTATTCGCCTTCTCCATGCTGCTGCAGGCTGCGTTTCTACTGTTTCTTCTTAGAGCAGAGCAAGCACGAAGTTGGAAACTAGCCATTGTGTCTGGCCTCATTGGGCTGTTGATCGGCCTCACGCACACCTACGATATTGTGGGACTAGCCCTTACATGGGGATGTTTTCTGCTCGTTCGGACACCATTTGTTGTCTCACAGGAAAAAATCTCTTCATGGTTCCGAGCAGGTTTAGCAGCTCTTATCGCCTTTCCGGGCACCGCTCTCATCGCTTATGAACTCTATGTAAATCCCATCTTTCGCGATCGAGCGAACGTTCCAACACTATCGGCCAGCCCCCCCTGGGTCTTCGTAGGTTATGGTGGAGAACTGCTCCTCACCTTATACGTCCTGTACCTTTTGACTAAGGCAAATACAGAGAAGGAGAGCGTACCGGTTACCTCCTATTTCGCGAATCGGGACGCTATTCGACTTTACCTCTGTTGGGCTGTTGCCCAATTCTGTGCGGCCTATCTGCCCGTTTCGTTTCAACGAAAGATGTTGCAGGGAGAGCACTTCCCTCTCGCTGTTTTGGCAGGGGTAGGAATGACCTATCTGTTAGAACAAAAGTTTAGCGGTAAAGTCGCGCCACGCAATCGTGTGCTGGTCTTAGCCGTTGCCACATTGCTGCTTAGCCTAACCAACATACGGTTTTTAGTGAGAGATATCTATAACGACACGATCAACAAGGTGCAAACCGATCTACAGCGCGCCTATATAAGCCAAGGTGAGTTACAGGCTCTAGGCTGGATAGTCCATCACACACATTCTACAGATGCCATTCAACCGCTGCCGTGGGTACACATTCTTCATTCTCCAGACGGGTCTCACCAATACCTCGCTCCCACGGATATGACAATAGCCTGCATTCTTCCAGGATATACTGGTCGCCACGTCTATTGTGGGCATTGGGGCGAAACGCCAGACTACGGCAACAAGCTGAGGGAGCTTGTGAACTTTGGCCTGGCAACGACATCCGATACCGATCGCATCGCCCTCCTCAATAAAATGCATGTGCAGTACCTCCTCTTCAGCCAAAAAGCGCCTGACGACATAGACGCCGATAGGCTGTACCCCATCTTCCGAGGCCTTGCACCGCTACCCCCCTATCTAAAGGAGGTCTATTCGAACGAAGACGCTACCATCTACCGTGTGCAGCTTGGGCGGTGATGAAAGGTTACGAGGAATTTAAAAACCATATCGTCCGATAAGGTTTGTTATTGGCCAGAAATATACCTCTCTAAGGCCTCCTCTAAACGTCCCTGAGCCTCTAAAATTAACTCGCAAGCCTCTCGCACTGCACCGTAACCGCCAGACCGTACCGTCACATAGTCCGCAAACCGCTTTATCCGATCGGTCGCATCGCTGGGCGCTATCCGTACTCCAACAACCTGCATCACACGGTAGTCGTTCCAGTCATCCCCCATATAGGCTACCTTCGCAAGCTCAATACCCCATTGCTTCAATGTATCACGCAACACCTGGGGTTTGTCGGAGACGCCTTGCACTAAATAGACCCCCAACTCCTCTGCCCTCGCCTTCACCCCATCGTGCTGTCGGCCCGAAATCCACAGGACTCGTATCCCCACATGCTGAAGCAGCACAAGTCCTAGTCCATCATGGACATGAAAACGTTTATACTCCTTACCGTCATTCCCAAAATAAAGCCCTCCATCGGTCAAAACGCCGTCTACATCTAAGGCTAATGCCTGCACAACCGCGAGTTTAGAACGTAACCTCTCCTCCATAAAGTTGAGACAAGGGGACTGCTGCCAACATTGGGAATTGTCTCATCGCCTTTTAAGGCAACAGAGGACAATCCAAGCGAACCTATCCCCGTGCCTAAACCTCCTTTCTTTGAGACGGCATGGCCGTTTACATCGCCTCCGACCCACATTATGGTACATTATACAGTTGGGTTTCTGCCCACTCAAGAGTTAAGTAGAACCCCCTATAGTCTTAGCGTAAAAGGAGCACAGAACCATGCTTTCTCGCGACACTGCCATTACGTTTCTAGGGCATGCCACACTTCTCGTTGAAACACCCGGTCACAAACGCATCCTCATCGATCCTTGGCTGCGTTCCAATCCCGCATGCCCTTCCGAGTGGCACTCGCCTTCCCGACTTGGAAAGCTCGACGCAATACTGGTTACCCATCTTCATGGGGACCATGTCGCGGATTTTGAAGAGGTTATCCAGGCGAATCCGGAAGCTACCGTAGTGGGCATTATCGAGACGGTACGCTTCCTGACAACCAAGGGCGCCAAGAAAACCGAGCAGCTCAATATCGGCGGCAGCATCAATTTCGATGGGGTGCGCATTACGCTTACACAGGCCGTTCACTCAAATGGTGGGGAAGACGCCCACGGCAATATGGTCTATGGAGGCTTTCCCACCGGATTCATCCTTAAAATGGAGAACGGTTTTACCTTCTATGTCGCTTCGGATACAGGCGTATTCGGAGATATGGCGCTGCTCAAAGAGATTTATGCACCCGAGTTGGCCTTTCTGCCTATCGGCGATCGATTCACCATGGGCCCCTTGGAGGCGGCATATGCCACAAAACTCCTCGGTGTTCGCCATGTCGTCCCCTATCACTACAACTCGATGCCCGTACTCACCGGAACTCCAGAGGAGTTTCAGAAGCATCTTCGAGAGCTGCTTGTGAACGTTAACGTTCATATCCTGCAACCCGGCGAGACCCTTAAGTAAGTAGGAAACGATCTACACCGATAGGGGCGCTAGCGACGCCCCTATCTAGCCTTCATTTTCTTGTTGTCCGCGCGTCACCGTCGGCCCTTCGCTTGACAAATTCCCGCCTCATGGATATACTCAAAACAAAGAAGCCAGGAAAGTTGCCGTGGCTGCTCGCCAAAATGAATCGCCCTATCATTGTCATCACAGGTCCCACAGCAGTCGGTAAGACCGATGTAGCTACCGCTCTCGCAGAGCGTGTCGCCGGAGAAATCGTAAGCGCAGACTCGATGCAAGTCTACAGCGGTATGGACATCGGTACCGCCAAACCGACACTCGCCCAGCGTCAGCAGGTTCCCTTCCATCTCATAGACATCGTCCCTCCAGACTACCCCTTCAGCGTTGCCGAATGGAAAGAGCGTGCCCTTGCAGCCATTGCAGATATTACCGCGCGCCATAAGCAAGTCATCTTATGTGGCGGAACGGGTATGTACCTTCGCGCCCTTTTGGAGGATTGGAATCTGGCGGCGACACCTCGCGATCCGCAGCTTAGAGAACAACTCCATCGTTACGCGGAACAGTATGGGCGAACAAGCTTACACTCTCAACTTGAGAAAGTTGATCCTGAAACTGCCCAGCGTCTTCACCCAAACGACCTTGTGCGAGTTGTTCGTGCTCTAGAGGTTTACCATATAACCGGAAGACCGCTTTCTGAATGGCAACGCGCAAACAAAGCAGAAGCAAGACCGCTTCAAGCAAGACAATTTGCTCTCACGATGCCCCGTTCGTTGCTTTATCAACGCATTGAACAAAGAGTGGAAACCATGCTTGCCTCCGGTTGGGAAGACGAGGTGCGTCAACTGCTTGCCCAAGGCTACTCCCCTAACCTTACATCTATGCAATCTCTGGGGTACCATGAACTTGTATGTTATATAATGGGTAAAATAACTAGGGAGCACGCCGTAGAACTCATTAAGCAGAATACCCGCCGATTCGCCAAGAGGCAGCTAACCTGGTTTCGCGCCGTTCCCTATCTAGAATGGCTGTCCGTCGAAAACAAGGAACCCGAAGAAGTTGCAAAGGCTATCATCGAACGTCTATCTGAACTAGACACCATGTGCGCGGTGTGTTAAAAATCCTATTTCCCTTACATCTTTTTGGGGAGGAGCAAAAATGAACAAGTCGCCGTTAAACCTTCAGGACATGTTCCTGAACCAAGTTCGTAAAGAAAACATCGGAGTCACCATATATCTTATCGGTGGCGTCCAGTTGCGAGGACATGTGCGTGGCTTTGATGCCTTTACCATCCTACTCGAATCGGTAGGAAAACCCACACAACTCGTATACAAACATGCAGTGACCTCGATCGTCCCCGCTCGCCCAGTACCTAACTTTTACTCGGAAGTGCATCGAGAACTCAGCGGCGAAAAAACGGAACGAGAACAGCAACCCGCTTCCACAACAACCTCACAGAGCTGATTTTTGAGAGACGGTAAGGCCCTATGAAATTCACAAAAATGCATGGCATCGGAAACGATTTTATCGTAGTAAATGCCATTCATCAGCCTATCGAGGAAGCGATACTGCCGGAACTTAGCCGACGCATGAACCATCGCAAATTCGGCATCGGCGGTGATGGCCTCATTCTCATCTTGCCCTCCCGCGTGGCAGACTATCGCATGCGCATGTTCAATCCGGACGGTAGTGAGGCGGAGATGTGCGGCAACGGAATCCGCTGCTTTGCCAAATATGTCTATGAGCATGGCCTCCACCCCGAAACCCAACTGAAGGTGGAGACGCTAGCAGGCATCAAGAACCTAAAGCTACAAACCCGTGCCGGCAAGGTGGAGTCGGTTCGTGTAGACATGGGCACCCCACGACTGAGGCGCTCAGAGATTCCGATGCGCGGCGATGACAGCGAACAGGTGCTCAACGAACCACTGAAGGTAG
>Ga0209061_1001272_pt1 | contig 43947 bp, 40 predicted proteins | sample Coa_R1_10_FD_187157 | JGI IMG/M metagenome (GOLD analysis project Ga0209061, IMG submission 187157) | Surface soil microbial communities from Centralia Pennsylvania, which are recovering from an underground coalmine fire - Coalmine... | ecosystem: Environmental > Terrestrial > Soil >...
CTGGCAACCATGGGGGATAAACCCCTACAGGCCCATGGCTTTGCGCCCCCACATTTCTATGGGTTTGCCTTTTCTACGTCTCCCGATTCCTATTATCGGCTCCTCACAGTAATATCTTTAGGGCATCGGCTAACCATACTACAGCTTATTCCATAGAGCGTGGCGATGTCAAGAGGTACTTAGGTGCCCAACTTCCAAGAGGAGAGATACTCTTTTTGTTCTGGGGTGAGGGTATCGATCCGATAACCCATACTTTCAAGTTTTAAACGGGCGATCTCGGCATCAATGTCGGTGGGTACAGTGTGAACAGCCTTGCTCAACTCATGGCCATGTTGAGCTATGTACTCGGCACAGAGCGCCTGGTTTGCAAAAGACATGTCCATGACAGCAGCTGGATGGCCTTCAGCCGCTGCAAGGTTGATGAGGCGTCCTTCGCCGAGAAGGAAGAGGCGACGTCCATCCGACATGACGAACTCCTCGACAAACTCACGAACGGGGCGACGGGAAACAGCCATCTGTTCGAGCGCGGGGATGTCAATCTCGATATTGAAATGACCAGAGTTTGCCAAAATCGCTCCATCTTTCATAACCTCGAAATGCTCACGTCGCAAGACATGGGCATCGCCTGTAAGCGTACAGAAGATGTCGCCGATCTTGGCCGCATCTATCATAGGCATGACCGCATAGCCATCCATGACTGCCTCGAGGGCACGTATCGGATCTACCTCCGTGACGATGACCTGAGCGCCGGCACCGCGAGCGCGCATGGCGACACCACGTCCACACCAGCCATAGCCGGCCACGACAAAACGGGTGCCGGCCAGAAGGCGATTGGTAGCACGAATGATGCCGTCTATTGTAGATTGTCCGGTTCCATAACGGTTATCAAAAAGGTGCTTAGTCGCCGCGTCGTTGACGGCCACAATGGGGTAGGCCAGCACTCCCTCGGTCGCCATCGCGCGTAGACGAATGACCCCGGTCGTCGTCTCCTCTGTGCCACCAATGATGTTGGGTATCAACTCGGTTCGCTCGCTGTGGATGACGCCGACGGTGTCGGCCCCATCATCCATTGTAATCGTTGGATGCGCGTCGAGCACCGAGTGAATGTGACGGTAATAGGTGGCGTGATCCTCCCCTTTAATCGCAAAAGTCGGAACACCATACTCGGCCACGAGCGCCGCTGCCACATCGTCCTGGGTGGACAGGGGGTTCGATGCACAGAGATAGACCTCTGCACCACCCGCTTTCAGAGTAATGGCAAGATTGGCCGTCTCCGTCGTGACATGCAAACAGGCGGCAATCGTCACCCCTCGCAAGGGTTTTTCACGCTCGAAACGAGCGCGTATGCTCCGCAGAACCGGCATATCCATCTCCGCCCACTCGATACGGCGCTTCCCTAGAGGGGCAAGAGATAAATCCCGCACATCGTGCGGAATGGGGGCGGAGCGAGTTTGGGTATTTGTTGAATCCGTCAATCCTTCTCTCCCATTTTGTATTTTTGTTGATTATATACAGACTTTACATGAAGCCTAACAAGTGCAATTTATTCATGATTGCCCATTTTCATGACGCTGGGGGTTCACGATGATGCCGTCGAAGATGGCCGCGTTGGTCTTTACCCGGCAGTTGCGGCCCACCACACAGCGCTCAAGATGCGTGTTGCGCATCACCACCGCGCCATCCCATAAAATGCTCTCTTGGACGGTCGCGCCTTCCTCTACGGCACAGTTGTTTCCGATGACGGTATGTTCGAGCACACGGGCGCCGGCGAGTATCTGCACGTTGTTGCCGATCGCTACCGGATAGCCTATTTCCGCCGTAGGGTCGATCTCTACATTGTCTCCCATCCATACAAATTTACGAACTTCTTGCAAGGCGATGCGCGCTTTCACGCGGCCTTCGAGCATGTCACGATGTGTCTGCTGATACACCTTAAGATTGCCCACGTCGCGCCAATAGGCCGCAGTGAGGTGACCGAATAGAGGGAGTTTTTGTTCGAGAAGCATCGGGAAAACCTGCTTCCCAAAGAGATAGAACACATCGTGCGGTATCAGCTCGAAGATGGCCGGCTCGAACACATAAACCCCGGTGTTTGCAGTATTGGAGAAGATCACCTCGCCTTTGGGTTTCTCCAGAAACCGCGTGATGCGCCCTTCCTCGTTCATGAGGACGATTCCATATTCGCTTGGATCATCCACAATGGAAAGGGCGATGGTGGCAAGCGCTTTTTTCTCTCGGTGGGTCTTGAGCAGTCGGGAGAGATCCATATCGGTTAAATCGTCTCCACCGATCACTAAAAACGTCTCGTCTTTGAAAAAGTCTTCGGCGCGCTTCAGGCTGCCGGCATCGCCCCAAAGTTGATCTTCATAGGCCCAATGTATGTGCGCTCCCCAACGTGACCCATCTCCAAAGTAGGCAGCTATCTGGTCACCGAGGTAGTGCAGGTTCACCATAATTTCGGTGAACCCATGGCGAACCAAAAGCTCGATGAGATATTCCATCACCGGACGATTGACGATGGGAACGAGTGGTTTAGGGACGTTACGGGTGAGGGGGTCGAGGCGCGATCCAACCCCAGCAGCCAAAATCATCGCTCTCATATCTGTTGTTTCAGCTCCTTAGCAAGGGGGTTCCCAAAAATGAAGAAAGTTATTGTCTCCTCATTTTTAAGACTATTTTCGGCATCCTAAAGGTGCGTTCTTGAACACAGCCCAGGCGCGAACGCATGATTAATTGCTGTCCAGAAAGTTGCGTATGCACGCGGCTACATACTCAACCTGCTCCGTAGTAAGTTCCGGCACAACCGGAATAGAGAGCACTTCCCGAGTGGCCCGCTCCGCATGCGGAAAGTCACCCAGACGATAGCCGAGGCTCGCATAAGGAGGCTGAATGTGAAGCGGCTGCGGGTAGAACACCTTGCTGTCTACCCCGTGCTGCTGAAGATGGGCTTGCAGTGTATCGCGCTGGGGATGGCGAATGGTGTATTGATGGTAAACATGGTAGTTTCCAGGTTCTGTGCCGGGCAACGTCACACTTGTGTCGGCAAGCAGCGTCTGATAGAGAGCGGCATGTTGTCTTCTTCCCTCGTTCCACTCCTCCAGCATGGGGAGCTTCGCCAGCAACACGGCAGCCTGCAGGGTATCAAGCCGACTGGTGTAACCGATGACCTCATAGTGACCATAGCCGCTTTGGCCGTGCACGCGCAACCTGCGCACGGTGGCCGCGATCTCCGCATCATTGGTAAGCACCATGCCACCGTCTCCGAAGGCACCGAGATTTTTGGTTGGATAGAAAGAGAGGATCGTGGCATCTCCTGTCTCGGCAATACGAAGGCCGCGCTGTTTTGCACCGATGGCCTGAGCCGCATCTATAATGAGCTTCAGGTTGTAGCGTCTACATATCTCCTGGAGTTGCCCACGATCGACCATCTGGCCAAAAAGGTCTACCGGCAGTAGGGCGCGCGTGCGTGGTGTAATGGCCTGCTCGATTCGGGAAACGTCTATGTTAAAGGTGCAAAGATCGATATCTACAAACACGGGGCGAGCTCCAACGAGCATAATCGCCTCACTCGTAGCGCCAAAGGTGAAGGGCGTAGTGATGACCTCATCTCCAGGCCCAATACCGCAAGCGCGTAAGGCTAAAACAAGGGCGTCGGTGCCTGAGGCTACCCCGATACCAAAACGAGCACCGCTTAACGCGGCAATCTCCGATTCGAGCTTATGAACGGCTTCCCCATCAATAAAACAAGCGGTCTCACATACGTGAGTTATGGCAGCGTCTATCGTTTCCTTCAAACTTAGATACTGCGCACGTAAGTCCACAAGCGGTACTCTCAAAACACTCCTCCCCAGCGGGTTTATTATGGCTCCTGAGGCCCTCGCTGCTTATTTGCTAACTACTATACCCGAATCTGAAAAACGTGTTAATTCTTTGGCGGCCACGCGACGTATTTGCGGCCCATACTCCGGATCATTTATCGCCGAGCGCACTGTCTCCGCAAGAAAACTGCCCCAGCTTCCTATATCCCGCCTCGCTTCGCCCTGCAACAACGGAACCGCGATGGCACGTGGCCGAGCCCCCAGGAGCTTGCGAAGCGCATCCGGAATGTTCCATTCGCCACGGGGGTCTGGGGAACTTCGACGAATGGCATCGAAAATGGTCGGCTTAAGTATCCAGCGCGCGGCCACCACGAAAGAGCTTGGTGCCACATCTACCGAAGGCTTTTCCACAATATCGTGAATGAGAAATGGGGCCTCATGTGAGTTCGTTTCTGCAGGAGCCACTACCCCATAACGGGACAGACGCTCCCTCTCCACCTCTTCCACCAAAATAGCCGCCTCGACCTCGTGCTGTTTGAACGCCTGAATAAGGCGTTTCAGAGGGGCGCCTACAGGCGATGAAGCGATAATGCAGTCGCCGAAGGCTACCACGAAAGGCTGTTCTCCAACCCAGTCCGCTGCATAGAGTAGCGCATCTCCCGAACCTTTTGGCTCCTCCTGCACGGCAAAGGCAAAGTGTAAACCGGTACCAGCTCCCACGATCTCTTCGAGATAGGTACGTATTTGCGGCTTGCGTGGTGAAACGATGAACAGAGCCTCGCGAATGCCTGCAGCATAGAGCTCCTCTATCACGTAGTCTAACACAAGTTTGCGCCCCACCGGCAGCAGCTCCTTGGGAAGCAGATGGGTTAGTGGGCGCAGACGGCTGCCCTGGCCGGCGACCGGCACGACCGCACGGGTTATTTCGGCCGACACGGTTTCTGCGGCTTTAGCCGGAACGACCATGTAGCGCCTCCTCTAAAACCTGCAAAGCGCGCACTCCATCCTCCCCACGCACCTCCAGCCTCTGTAGACCGAATACGACCTCGGAGAAGTGGGAGAGGGCGCGCTCTAACCGGTCGCGTCCCTCTTCACGACGACTATACCAAAGCGGGTGATCGGCTGTTGTGAAGTGAAGTACCCCCTCCTCATAATCGAGCGCTGCAGCTCCCGCAGAACCGTAGATCTCGAGCGCGCTCTTGCCTGCAGGCGGTGCCACCATTATCTCAATTGTCCCTAAAGTCAACTCCGATTCCAGCAAGAGCACCAGGATAGCATAAGGGCTACCGGGTTTGTCACGCCATCGGCCAACTCCTTTTCTTACATCCCCACAAAACGTACGAAAAAGATCGATAGCGTGTAAAGCCGTGGCGATGTAGGACGCACACCCATCATTAGGCGAACCAAGCACGCCGAGTTCAGCTAGCTCCCCAACAGAGCTGCCAAATCGGCAGCGAAACATGAGGGGGCGGCCAAGATCGTCATTCGCTATCAAATCTTTTAGAAAGAGACAGGGCGGATGAAAGCGTTGTGTAAAAAGGGGCATGAGAAAGCGCTCTTGCATTTCAGCGATATGAACCAGCTCAGCTGCCTGGGTTGCACTTGCGGTGAAAGGAATCTCGCACACAACGTGCGCCCGCGCTTTTAAGGCACCCGCAACCGCCTCGAACTGGGCCGGGGCCGGCAGACAAACATCCACAATATCGTAGTTGGCGTTGCGTAGCGTGTCGTCTAAGCGCGTGAAGGCCGCACAGTTCGGAATTTGCTCGGCCAGCGGGGCGACTTTAGCAACATCTTTGTCGCATAAAGCCACCACCTCCACACCGGCAAGGGCTAGCCAGCGTTCCAAATGCGCTTTCCCGGCAGCACCACATCCCAGAATCGCCACCTTTTGGGTCTGCATAACTTTTTAATCTCCGGGCAAAGCCAATTGCAGCGCCTTGGCGTGCTGCAAGCACTCATTCTGGACAAAGGCGCGCAAATTCTCCTGCTCAGGCGTTTCGGCAGGTACCACCATCCGCTCAACGGCCTGATGGGCATCAATAACACCGCGTTCCAGATCGCTTAAGATCTGCACCAACTCCTCATCCGCAACCGCCGTGCGATAGCCGTTGCGGTTCAAGAAAGTTAGCGTAGCGATGAGAGCCGTACGCCGGTTCCCTTTGGCAAAAGGAGGAGAAAATAGCAGCCGACGCAGAAATGTGGCCGCCTGAGCCAGCACGTCACGGCTGTTGCCGTAGCGGTACTGGCCGGCCATTGCCGATTCGAGTGCGATATAGTTGAAAGGTTGTACCTCACCGGTGACCACCGTGTTGATCCAGGCGATGTCGTGTGTTGTTAGATATTCCATAAGGCGAACCCCTTTCGCTTTTTCAGAACGCGTAGTCTATTTTTACGCCTCTGCCGCCAAAAACCTGCCGTAGCTTATCGGTCAACCGCTTCAGTCCCGGGGCTACGGCGGGCAGAAACCCGATGTCTACAAGCACAGGGGGTGGTACCCCTATCCAGTCGCTCGGCGAAGTTCCACCCACGATAATAACCTCTATCTTCTGCTCTTGAGCAGCGCCTAGAAGATCATTGCACGAACCGATTCCTACTCCAACCGCTAAATGAGTTACCCCTGCATTCGCCAGTTGAGGATCAGGAGGCGTGTATCTTAAGCGGTAAGCCGTTCCCAAATCCAAAGCCTGCTCAAGGGTGGAAAGCAGGTCATCAAACACCATCGGTTTTTCCAGGCGCACCTTGCATCCCCGCCCGCAGGGTGCTCCAACATTGTGCAGTGGGTAGACATCGTAAGCAACTTCTTCATAGGGATGCGCCTCTTTAACGGCCTCAATGACCGCCAAGAGCGCATGTTTTGGTACAACCATCTCCAAACGCACCTCTTCGACCTCCTCGAGCTGTCCCCTTTTACCAATGGCAGGGTTTGCCCGCTCCGAAGGGAGAAAGGTGCCTTTGCCGGGCGCTTGGAAAGAGCAGTAAGTGTACTCGCCGATGGTTCCGGCACCGGCCTCGGCCGCCGCTCGGTGCACATCAGGTACGGATGGGGGCGGCACAAAAACCACCAATTTAAACTGCTGTGCTGTACCGGCTATATACAGAGGAAGCACCTCATGAAATCCGATCGCCTCTGCCAAACACGCATCGTAGCCTTCCGGAGCGGCGGCATAGCTTGGGGGTAACACATAGAAAGCGATCTGCTTCTCGAACAACTGTAGCAGCAGGCGATGAGCAGGTCTCTTCCAGTCGAACGCAATGGGCGGCGTATCAAATAGCGGCGCGGCTGAGATAAGTAGCGCACTTTTGTGTGAAGGAAGCGCCGTTAATAGAGAATAAGAGGGCTGAGGTATCACGTATATCTGCTCCACAAGGTCTGTGGGCGCCCCTACTTGCAGGTTCGAGGTGGCGCTTAAGGGCGGAGCAGAAGAATCGAGCGAGGGGCACAGGCTTTCCAAAAACGAGACGATCTCTTGTACTGAGGGAGCAGCAACGCTATGGCGTACGGGTCGAGTCATCGTTCTATTGAATGGGAGCCTGTGAAGCCCTTTACCCCTCTCCCTTGGTCTCCTCCTGAGGCGTTGGCGGTGTCTGGGGCTCTGCCGATGCTGACGGAGTCTCTGCTACGCTCTCCTGCGGCTCTTGGGCGACCGAAGCCGTCTCCTTAGGCTTTTCCGATGCCTTTTTCCGTGGTCGTGGGGCCCGAGTGGTAGGAGCTTTTTCCGCCGTAGCCTCTGTGGTGGCGGGAGCAGGTGTGGTTACAGCCACTTCAGGGGCCTTAGGCCGCTCACGCTCGCGTCGCTCTGGAGCCGTCGGTCGCGGTCTTGGCCGCGCCGTGGTGGTTGGGGCAGCGGCAGCGGCGCGTCCTACTGTTCGTGCAGAGGCCTTGCCGGCCGCCGCTTTCGCCGCCTTGATGCGCGCCTTTATTCGCTCCTCCTGGCGCTTGCGCATGCGGCGGATCTCTTTTGCTCGAATACGCACTTTTTCCTCCTAAACATTGGTGTTAGCTCAATATGAGGGCAACAATAGCAGAAGCAGAATGAAAACAGACTGCCATCGAAACCAGCTTGAAAGTGTACCCCCTTTGGGAACGCCCTGTCAAAATCTTGCCATCCTCAACCTCGTTAGCCAACCCCATTCGCTACCGTTGGCCGTTCTCTGTCAGGGCAGAATAGCCCTCTAGCGCTAGTCTATATCTTTGCCGGCAACGCCATCATGGGTGAGATTGATGTCGGGGCAATCATCGGCAGAGGGATGAATCCGGCGCGATTTTAAAAACTTTACATGGCCATCGGCCATAGCAAAGATGCGGCCGCCATCCCAACGATCAGGGCCGGGAAAGGGATAACTGCCCCACAACCCTACAGGCGCACCGGTATGATCGTGGCTGTTGTACCACTCTGTAATCAAAACCTTCTGGGCCGGATAGACCACCGCCGCCTCCGTTTGCGTCACACACGTAAGCCAGGAAGGACTGTTGAGCAGGTCGCTGAAGTGCATCTGGTCAATCTGATCGGGGGTGTGGTAGAAGCTGGCGGAATAGTCGTAAGAGGTTCCGTTGAATTGGCTTAGCGAGAGCGTGTCGGAAGGGCACAGTAAGATAGACGGTGACCCGTTAGCGGCGTTGAAGCTTCCGCTCTGTTGCTTCTGGCCGATGCCGAGGTAGGGCATAATAGGCCAACGCCAGTGGCGACCCGCGAACAGATAGGGATCGTTCGTGTTCGGATACCCCTCATCGTAGTCCTGAGTATACAGCTTAAAAGCTAGAGCGATCTGTCGCTGATTGGACGCGCAGGTAGTTTTGCGAGCCATCTCGCGAGCTTGGGCGAAAACCGGAAATAGAATGGCAGCAAGGATGGCGATAATAGCGATAACGACGAGTAATTCGATAAGGGTAAATGCTCGTTTCAAAGGTTACCTCCTTTAAGATGGTTATGAACAAGTTGCCGAGCGCAACGCCCGAACATGCGGAGACGCATTATACCCTAACCCGCTGTGCACGTTGCAAGCCCGACGAGCTTCCTTTTTCACGCCATTTCTTAGAAAACTCTAAGTTGCTTTTTAGGACTCTTTAAGGGTGGACGTGCAATACTGTTGTCATCTGAAGCGATGAGACGCTTCAACATCACGCGCTAACCATCCTTGAGGAGGGTTTCTTGCGAGTCTATCTACGAACAGCCATCGTTCTTTTGGGGTGGTGCTTGCTGCCCTGCCTTAGCCGGGCGCAAGAGCCTATGCGTCTTTCTTTGCAAGAGGCCATTCAGCAGGCGCTGACACACAATCCCCAAGCATTGGCTGCGGCGGCCCGTGTGGCGAAAGCCCGTGCCATCCTCTCCGGCGCTTCCTCCGTTGATGACCCCGTGCTGAGCCTTGTACATCATGAAGGAAGGAACACCGGAGGATTAGATGAAGACGTGCTGCTAACCCAGACGATTCCGTTGGGCGATAAACAACGCCAAGCGATCCATGTCGCCCGCGGCGAGTTGGAGGCGGCGCTTGCCGACCAGGCAGCTGTTCGCCGAGACATCATCTACAATGTAACAACGGCCTACTATCAGGCGCTCCGTGCCGATGCTGACAACAACATCGCCACCGAAGGGCTTCACTTAGCCCAGGAGTTCCTTAATGCAGCACAAACCCAGTTTCAGGCCGGCGATGTGGCCCATAGCAACGTGATTCGCAGCCAAATTGCCCTGGCAAGCGCACAACAAACGCTTTCCGTGGCGCAAACCGAAAGGGCGAACGCCTATGCGGCTCTGGCCAATGTGATCGGCCTGCCGGCCAACACTCCGTTGCTGCTGACCGATAAACTGGTAGCGCCTACCCCCATTCAGGTGCCTCTGGCGGATTTGGAAACAAGGGCATTGCAGAACCGACCGGAGATTCGTTCTGCCCAGGCGCTCCTGCAGGCCCGACTTGCCGCACTACATGGGGCGCGCGTAGAAACTCAGCCCGATCTCTTCGTGGAGTTTCGGCACAACCCCCTCGGTGGCCCCGACCCTGAAGGCGATTCGGTGCGCGTGGGGGTCACCTTCCCGTTAGTGGATTGGGGCAAAAACCGAGCCGATCGTCAGAGCGCTTTAGCGGCCTATAATGAACAAGAGGCGCTGCTGGCCGATGAAGAGCGCAGCGTGCGCCTTGAAGTCGAAACTGCCTATCGAAATCTGCAAGAGGCTTTTACGGTGTTGGCCTCGTTTCAAACAGGCCGTCTACAGCGAGCGCAGGAGCTTTTGAATATGGAACGTACGGGATATGCCAACCGAGCCGTCTCTTACCTCGAACTGTTAGATGCTCAGCAAACCTATCTTACAGAAGAAGAGAACTTTGCCCACGCTTTGGCCGACTGTAATTTGGCCGTTGCTGCTTTACAACACGCGGTAGGAGGCGATATAAGATGAAGACCCACTATATTGCTTTCCTGGGCATCGCTCTCCTTATGGGCTTGGCCGGCTGCTCGCGCAACAGCGCGGATGAGAGCGACTCGAACCCACCCCTTGAGGCTGTGGCCGTTCAAACGACTTTGGCGACCCTCCATCCTATGGCCTCCGTCGTTCACGCGCATGGACGGCTAGAACCGGCTCCTGGGGCCGACGCGAAAATAGCCTCTCCCATTGCCGGAAGGCTGCGGGCTGTATTCGTTCGCGAAGGCGACTCGGTGCAAGCCGGCGAGGTCGTGGCTATCGTAGATGAGCGGCCCCAACAGGCTCAATCCCTCAGCGCGGCTGCAGCACTGAGTGCGGCACAGGCTCAGGCACAACAGGCCGCTTTAGCCCTGAAAGCAGCAGAAGCTGAACAGGCCAATGCCGTACAGCTGGCGCAACTTGCCCTCAAATCCGCCGAACTCGATAGAGATAATGCTGTGCAACAGGCAAAGATTGACCTAGAAACAGCCCAAACCGAACTGAAGAAGCTACTTGCCGGCGCCCGCCCTCAAGAGATCGCCCAGGCCGATCAGGCCGTTGTGCAAGCAAAAGCTACACGAGATCGGGATGCTGCGGAGCTGGAGCGAGTACGTTTTCTCTATGAGCACGGCATCGACTCGAAGCGCGATCTCGACGATGCGCAAACCGCGTTGCAAGTGGCCGAGGCCAACTTAGCGAGCGCCCAGCAGCAAGATAGCCTTATCCGCGCAGGGGCACGACCGGAGGACATTCAAGCGGCGCGCCTGCGCGTTCAACAGGCTCAACAGGCTTTGCGACGCGCCCAAGCCGATGGAGACGCCAAAGTCCAAGAGGCTAAAACCGCTCTCCGTCAAGCCCAGCAAGGGGCCCTGCAGGTGCTGGCTAAAAAACAGGAGGCCGTCGCCATGCAGCGAACGGTGGAACAGAAACAGGCCGATCTGTTAGCCGCTAAGGCCACGGCGGATTATGCGGTGCTCCGTGCGCCGCTTAGTGGGGTGGTAACCGCTCGAAATCTCAACCCCGGCGATATGGCCGACCCAAGCACACCCGTACTGGAGATAACCGACCCCAATCGCCTTATTTTGGTGGCCCAACTGCCGGCAGAAGATGGAGCGCGTGTACGTAAGGGCATGGAGGCAAAGGTCTTCTCCGACGTACTCCCCGGCGAGCCGCTTGCCGGTCGGGTGATCAGTGTAGGACAAGTAAATCCACAAACCAACCTTCAGGAGGTGCAGATCGCCGTATCCAATCCGAAAGGGCTTCTGAGGGTGGGAGACTTTGCCTCCGCCGACATCATTCTCGCCGTTACCCCACATGCCGTGGTTATCCCCAAACAGGCCGTTCTTACTCAGGAAAACAAGTCCGTGGTCTTTGTGGTCGGCAACGATGGGGAAGCGCATCAACGAGATGTCCGTTTAGGCCCCGAACAAGGCAACCTTGTTGAGGTGCGTCAGGGGGTGGCTCCGGGCGAACAGGTGATTTTGCTAGGTCAATATGAGCTTTCCGACGGGCAAAAGGTGAAGGTGGTTTCACAGGGGCAGAACGAAACGGGAGGGAATAATTCGTGAACCTTAGTCGCTTTGTCTCACAGAACCTCAAAGCCATTCTTTTCGTTACCATAGCGCTTTGCGTTATCGGGGTAGGCGTGGTGGGGTCGTTTCCCGTTGCCATTTTGCCTGAGGTCACCTTTCCGCGCCTCGTTGTGATCGCCCACGCAGGGGAACGCCCTATTCGTATGACCGAGGTGGCCTTGACTCGCCCCATCGAACAGGCCATCGCGACCGTTCCAGGGGTTATTCGTATCCGTTCCAAAACGCAACGTGGAGACACAGAGATATCGGTGGATTTCGCGTGGGGCACCGATATGCTCACCGCTCTTGAACTTGTCAACACGCAAATCAATCAGATTCGCTCCTCTTTGCCGCCGGAAACCGATGTTGAGGTCGAGCGCATGAACCCCACGGTCTTTCCCATCCTCGGCCTCTCGCTGCAGTCCAAAAACCTCTCTCAAGCCCAACTTTGGACTCTCGCCACCTACACGCTGCGCCCCGCCCTGAGCCGGGTGCCGGGTGTCGCCCTGGTAGAGGTACAGGGGGGACGGATTCCGGAGATCGCCGTAGATATCTCTCCGCAGCGCCTTATGGCCTATCATCTCTCTTTACCGGAGGTTGAGCAGGCCATTGCCAACACAAATATCTTCAAGTCGGTTGGCCTCCTCAATCGGCAGTTCCAACAGTATCAGGCCATTGTCTCCGCCGAGGCCACCGACACCGACCAACTTGGCCGCGTGGTGGTGGCTCAAAGGCAAGGGGTGCCCATTTTGCTGCGGCAGATAGCCCACATCTATCCCTCTGTACAAGACCGCACGACCATTGTAACCGCTAACGGAGCCGAATCGGTGCTTATCAATATTGTGCGCCAGCCGGGAGCCAACACGGTGACGGTGGTGCACGACGTAGAACAGGCCCTGCAGCAGTTAAAACCCACCTTGCCGCCAGGCACCCAACTCCATGTGTTCTATGACCAGTCGCAGCTTATTAAAGAGGCTGTTGGCAGCGTGCGCGACGCGGTGGTCATCGGCTCCATTCTCGCCGTCGTTGTGCTCATGCTGTTTCTAGGCAACCTACGTGCCACGCTTGTTACGGCAGTTATCATCCCGGCCACGGTGCTCATCACGTTTCTCCTTATGCGCCTCTCAGGCCTTACGCTCAACCTAATGACCTTGGGCGCTCTCGCCGTTGGCATCGGTCTCGTGATAGACGATGCCATTGTCGTTGTGGAAAATGTGTTTCGACACCTTACCGAAGGAGCGACTCGTTTCGATTCGATCCGGCTCGCCTCCTCCGAGATCGCGCTTCCTATGATCTCCTCTACACTCACCACCGTCGTGGTATTTTTGCCACTCGTGTTGCTACAGGGGGTCGCCGGAGCTTTCTTTACTGCACTGGCCGTCACGCTTACCATTGCGCTTATGGTCTCTTTAGCGCTGGCGCTTTTCGTAAGCCCCAGCCTTTGTGCCGCTTTTCTCAAAGTACGTCCCGGCACCCCAGAGCACGGCCGCCTGTTTGAAAAGCTTATCGGGGTCTATAAAAAAGGTCTTCAGTTCTGTGTAAGACATCCGCGTTGGTTAGCTATAGCTGCCGGTGTACTGGTTGTGGCCACTATCTTCTTTGCAACCCATCTCGGCTCCGACTTCATGCCCTCTATAGATGAAGGCGCTTTCGTCCTCGATTACCGCACGCCGCCAGGCACCTCTCTTGAAGAGACCAACCGCTTGCTGATGCAGATCGAGCATATTTTAGAAACAACTCCCGAAGTGAAATCTTTCTCCCGACGCACAGGAACCGAGCTAGGGTTTGCCATCACCGAGCCGAACCGCGGCGATTTTGCCGTTATGTTGCACTCGCATCGCCATCGCAGTATTGATGAGGTGATCGCCGATGTGCGCGACCGCATTGAGCGCCAAGTGCCCGGAGTGGATATAGACTTCTCGCAAGTCCTGCAAGACCTCATCGGCGATCTATCGGGAGCACCAGCCCCTATTGAGGTGAAACTTTTTGGGGAAGACCAAAATCAACTAGACGACGTTGCACGCTCGGTGGCCGACAAGCTTGCCAAGATTCCGGGCGTGGTGGACGTTCAAAATGGGGTGATCGAGATGGGGCCGGAGCTTACCGTGCGGGTAGACCCGGTGAAAGCCGGCGCCGTGGGGCTTACGCCCGCAGATGTGGCCAATCAGGTAAATGCCGCCATGTTCGGTGACGTTGCCACCCAGATACTGCAGGGCGAACGTCAAATTGGGGTGAGGGTGCGTCTTCCCGAGGCCTATCGCTCCGACAAGAGCGCCATCGAGATGTTGCCCATCCATACCCCAGACGGTTACAATGTCCCACTGGCCACATTGGGGTCTATCCAAAGGGTAGCGGGCACGGTGGAGATAACCCACGAGAACCAGCGGCGCATGGTCTCCATCGAAGCGCGTCTTTCCGGCAGAGACCTCGGCAGCGTTATGAAGGATGTACAAGCCCTTATGCGACGTACGCCGCTGCCGGCCGGCATTACCTATGAGCTTGGGGGGCAATACCAGAGCCAACAGCAATCGTTCCGCAATCTTCTTGAAGTGTTAGTGCTTGCCGTGGTGCTGGTCTATGCCGTTATGCTTTTCCAGTTTGGGTCGTTTACCTCACCCACCGTGCTTCTACTTATCATGCCGCTCGCGCTGTTTGGGGTAAGCTTTGGGCTTTGGGCCACGGGCACCACGCTCAACGTCTCTTCGTTCATGGGCGCCATTATGTTGGTGGGCATTGTGGTAAAAAACGGCATTCTTCTGCTCGACCAAGCGCAGCGTGCCGAGCGAGAAGGTCTCACGCCGGAAGAGGCGGTGGCGCAGGCCGGCGTCATTCGTATCCGTCCTATTCTTATGACCACGCTCACCGCCTTACTTGGTCTGGTGCCGCTTGCCTTTGGCATTGGGGCCGGCGCTCAGATGCAGCAGCCGTTGGCCATCGCGGTTATCGGAGGGCTCAGCTTTTCCACCATCTTTACCCTCGTCTTCGCCCCCACCCTCTACGTCGTCTTCCGGCGTTACCAACTGCACCTGCAGGCCAACCAGGAATCGCCTCCAACGGCGGAGCTAACCGAGCCGATTGTGGAAGGATAGGTTCTTCGCTTAGGCCACCACGGTCTGCAAAAGCGCCCAAGCATGGCGTACCGACTCTAAGCAGCTCTGTATGGAGGGCACGGGGTCGCTTTCATGCAGCTCATATTCGAGCGCCACAAGCCGATTATAGCGAAGCCGTAGCAGGATATCGAGAAAGCCGATGGTGTCGAGCAAGCTGTCCGGATCGCCGATATCGGCAAACTCGCGCCCCCCGTTAGGCGACACCTTTGCGGCCTTAAGATGCACATCGAGCAGGCGTTTGCCATAGCGCACCTCTGCCGCAACGGGGTCTTCTTTAGCCATGATCATGTGGCCAGTATCCTCACAAGCGCCTACAAGCGGGTTGCGACCTGCTACCGCTTTTAGTACCTGATCGGGGTGGCCGTAGAGGGTGTCGCCGGGCCCGTGGTTGTGGATGGCTATGGCGATGCGATATTCACGGGTCAACCTGTCGAGCAAGGGCAGGGAGTCCGGCGCCGGATAGGCCGACAAAACAGGGATGTCCATGGACTTGGCGAACTCGAAAATGCGCCGCGCCTCCGCCTCGTTGTTACTAAAGCCCACCACTCCATAGGCCAACATGCGGATATTATGGGCGGCCAGTTTCTGCTTGAAGGAGGCGATCTGCTGCGCATCATTCGTTAGAGGGATGTGCGACATGAAGCCCTCCCAATAGTGCAAACCAAGCTGCTGGGTGATGTCGAGGGCCTCATCGAGGTTAAAGTGCCTTAGCGAGTACGATTGAATGCCCATCTTGAAGGGGCCGTAGGGGGCGGTGACGCTTTCGGCGGCCTCGCTTTTGGAAGCGCCTAAAGCCAGAGTTGCCGCCCCGCCAAGGGCGCCTTGCAATAGAGCACGACGTGAAAAAGGCATATTCGAATCTCCTTCACGACTTGAGGATTTGGTGGAGAGTTTCCTCTTTGCGTCCTCCATTTCCTGCCCGCCTAAGAAGGGCATCTCAACAAAAAACTTTTTCCGGTGCGTTTTCAGGAACAACAGAGCGACAAATGCAGTAAACTTAACTGCTATGAGCAAGGGAGTTGTGGTCGCCGCCATGAGCGGCGGTGTAGACAGTGCGGTAACGGCAGCCCTCTTAAAGCAGGAGGGTTATGAGGTTATCGGCATCACATTACAAATATGGCAAGAGCATAGTGAACAGGGCAAGTACGGTGGCTGCTGCTCGCTTGGCGCCGTGGAGGATGCCCGTCGTGCCGCAGCCAAGATCGGCATCCCTCACTATGTCCTTAATTTTCGCGACTATTTCGCCGACAAGGTGATCGATCGCTTCATCGAGGAGTACCGTTGGGGCCGAACCCCAAACCCCTGTGTGGAGTGCAACCGCACGGTAAAATTCGAGGAGCTGTTACGCCAGGCCGAAAATCTAGGTGCCGACTTTTTGGCCACAGGCCACTATGCCCGGGTTCGGTTTAATGAGCAGACCGGCCGTTACGAGCTATTAAAGGCGCGCGATAGCCACAAAGACCAGTCTTATGCGCTCTACACACTGCGCCAGGAGGCCCTGGCGAAAACGCTTTTCCCTCTCGGCCACATCGAAAGCAAGCAAGAGACCCGGCGCATTGCTCGAGAGCTTGGGCTGCCGCTTGCCAATAAGCCCGACTCGCAAGAGATATGTTTTGTACCGAAGGAGGGGTACATCGCCTTTCTTAAAGAGAAGGCTCCCACAGCGCTACGGCCAGGGCCTATTGTGGATACCTCTGGCCGCAAGATAGGAGAGCATCCGGGAGTGGCTTTTTACACCATCGGTCAGCGCAAAAGATTGCCGGCCGGCCAGAAGGAGGCGCTTTTCGTGGTGGCCCTCGATGCAGAGACGAACACGGTGGTAGTTGGGCCTGAATCGGAGCTTTACGCCGCCGGATTCCTCGCTTCGGAATGCAACTGGATCGCCCTTTCCGGCCCGCCACTGGAAGCTCCTCTTGCCGTACAGGTGAAAATTCGCTATAATGGACAGGCAGCCTCCGCCCTCATTAGGGAAGGTGAGGAGCGGGGAACCATCGTCGGTTGTTTTATGCAACCGCAACGCGCCGTGACCCCAGGGCAATCCGCCGTCTTCTATGGTGGAGAAGGCGCGGAGGCTGGGCAAGTGGTTTTAGGAGGGGGCATCATCGCGGATGCCCTCAAGCAGAGTTCATGAAACAAGCAGAGCTGTTTTCTGATGACGAACAGTCCTTGGTGGATGCGGCCCGACGTGCTGCGCAAAATGCCTACTGTCCCTACTCGCACTTCTCCGTAGGCGCGGCGGTAGAGACGGACATGGGCATCTTTGTGGGATGCAACGTCGAGAATGCCAGCTATGGGCTTTCTTGCTGTGCCGAGCGGGTAGCCCTCTTCTCGGCCGTTGCACAGGGGGCACGACGTTTTCTACGTCTGGCGGTCTCCTGCCCACAAACGATACCGGAGGCGCCCCTCGAATCGCGCGTGCCATGCGGAGCTTGCCTGCAAGTTATCGCTCAATTCCTGCCCATGGAGGCTCCGCTGCTCATTGATGGGGTGGGCCGCAAACGGCTGAGGGAGTTGCTTCCCTACCCGTTTCGCTAAAATATCGAGCGATCACTAATCACCAGAGAAATGTACGATGACACAAGCGATACAGATAGTTGCCTTTTTGTTGCTTCTTGCCCTGCTCTTCGTGGCCTATCGTCTTTGGGACCTCCTAGGCACCCTCAAGAAGACGATCCAAGGCCTTGAGGAGACGCGACAACAGGTAACGGTGGTGGTGGAAAGGGCTAACGGCATCGTAGATCAGGTAGATTCGATGCTCCATCAACGCATTGAGCCTACCCTGCAAACGGCTCAAGAGGCGGTCGCAAACGTGGAATCGGCCACCCGCACGGTGGTGGAGAGTGCCACGGCTTTACGGGCCGTGGTGGCCAAAGCGGAGGCTGCGGCAGGCGTTGGACAACTCCTTGCTGCAGGAGGCGCCCTGGCCGGTGCTCTGATTCAGCGCAGACGCCAAGCGGCCGAAAAAACGAAGCCTGAAGAGGAAAAAAGACGTAAATCAAAACGACGTTGGCTTCTAGGAAAGTAGAGAACCCCAAAAGCCACAAAGTGAAGCCACAAGGTGCGGAACCGTTTGGACGGTTTATCCATCTCTAGTAAAATAGAAAGAACCAGGAGGAAAGCAAATGGCAAATGGCAGTGACGACAGAAACGTGCTGGTAAGCGTGCTGGCCGGCATCGGAGTGGGTGTGCTTGTTGGGGCGGCCGTAGGGCTGCTGCTGGCCCCTAAATCGGGAGAAGAGACTCGGGATGATCTCTCACGCGCCGTGAAAGACCTCAACGACAAAATCACCGACTTAGGACGTACTCTCAGCCAAAAGGTGGCCGCGGCCAGCGATAAACTGCGCTCGCAGATGGCACAAAAAATTGATGAGGTCGTGAAAGAGGAAGAAGAGGCTGCCGGCTAGAGCATGAACGAGCCTGTACCTGAACCTTCTACGAACGAGCCCCCTGTTCCGCCTCAACACACCCTCCCTGCTCCGGCGGAAACAGGGGCTCTAGGGGAGGGTTCGTTTTTGCCTTCCTACGCAACCTACCCTTTTGGATGGTCAAGAAAAAGCCTACGACGGTTCCTCGGCCTCTCAGCCCTTACCTTGCTTGTTCTCCTCTTCCTGTATGAGGTACGCGCGATTCTGCCGCCTTTTCTCATCGCCTTCTTCTTGGCGGCTCTCCTTGAACCCTCCATTCGTCATCAAGAACAGCACGGGCATCTCTTTCGCTCACGAACTCAGATCATCTTAGCCTACTACCTGTTTGCCGCAGCGGTTCTGGTTGTTCTAGCCATAAAGGTGTTCCCTTTAGCAAGCGACCAGTTTACCTCCATCAGCCATAACCTAAGCCAATACTACGCCAGCATCCAAAGCAGCGTTAACACGTTTCTTGTGCATCACGAGAAGCTCTTACGCTATTTCGGAGTTAAACAGACCAACCTCCAAAGCCTCCTGAACGACCGTTCAGGGCCGGCACAGAAAGCTATTACCGCCTTTTTAACAGGAGTTCGCGATATCATTCAGGCGCTCCTCGACAAGATCACGTGGCTCATTATCATACCTGTTGCCACCTTTTTCATCATGCGCGACTACCCCAAGCTACGGGCTAAGTTCATCTGGTTTTTCCCAGAACCGCTTCAGGAACAGGTGGATCGCATTTCACGTGAGGTTGTAGATGTGTTTAGTGCCTACCTACGCGGGTTGGTCAAAATCTGCATTCTGCTCAGCATCTGCGCCACTCTTCTCTTTGCGGCTCTCGACGTGCAGTATGCCCTGTTTCTCGGTTTGCTGGCCGGGCTTTTCTATGCGGTTCCCTACATCGGCAACATCATTACGGCGCTTAGCGCCGCCATCGTCGCTTTTTTAAGCCCTCACAACGTGCTCGGCATTCTTCAAGTACACGTCAATTCTTTTCCGTTTGCGCTTATTGTAGGAGGCAGCTTCGGACTGCTTGCCGGGGTTATCTTCGACCAACTGGTCTACCCACGGGTGGTTGGAGGCTCTGTGGGTTTGCATCCTGTGTTGAGCCTGTTTGCCCTAACCGCGGGGGCAACGCTTTTTGGAATATGGGGCATGTTATTGGCAACGCCGGTGGCCGCCTCTATCCAAATCGTTTTTAGCTACTTCTTCCCGCGCCTTGCGCAAGCCCCTCCCTATCACCTGTATGAAGATATCTCCGTCAAGTCCGCCGTCACAACGCACTCGTTGCTTCCTCTTGGGCTAATAAGGACGTTCAAAGCGGCTGTAACACAGATGACCGGTATATGGAAAAGTTTTCGTGAACGGAGACAGGGGGAATGAAGGCCATAGTAAAGGCAACTCCGGGGCCCGGAGCGAGCCTCGTTGAGGTGCCAGAGCCGCAGCTGACAGCCCCTAACCAGGTAAAAATTCGCGTGCTGGCCACCTCTATCTGCGGAACCGACTATCATATTTACACATGGGACGCCTGGTCGGCACACCGTGTGATACCACCGCGCATTATGGGGCACGAGTTTGCCGGCGAGGTGATCGAAGTCGGGAGCGAAGTGACCGAGTTGAGGGTTGGGGACTACGTAAGCGGTGAAAGCCATCTTGTTTGCGGCAAATGCCTTCAATGTCGCCTCAATCAACGCCATGTGTGTGCCAACACGCGCATTCTTGGGGTAGATGTGGACGGCTGTTTTGCCCCCTATGTGGTTGTGCCAGAAGGCAATCTGTGGAAAAACGACACCTCGGTGCCGCCTTACCTCGCTTGCGTGCAAGACCCACTCGGCAACGCGGTTCATGCTACCCTGGTAGAGGAGGTCGTCGGGCGTACCGTCGCCGTTTTAGGGTGCGGCCCCATCGGCATCTTTGCGGTGGCGGTGGCCCGAGCGGCGGGTGCCGCGGCCATCTACGCCACCGACACCCATGACTATCGTCTTGAACTGGCCAAAACGTTAGGCGCCGACGCCACTATCAACGTGACGCGGGCGAATGTAGAAGACTTTATAAACCAACAGACGAATGGGCAGGGTGTGGATGTGGCCCTAGAGATGTCGGGCGCTCCCTCCGCCATTCAACAAGCCTTTCGCATCTGTCGCCGTGGCGGGCGCGTTTCGCTAATGGGCATTCCCACCAAACCCGTAGAACTCGATCTTGCCGAAGAGATGATCTTCAAAGGCCTCACCGTCTATGGCATTGTGGGGCGCCGACTCTACGAAACATGGAGCATCATGCAGTCCCTGCTGGCGTCGGGGCGTCTCGATATTGCGCCGGCCATTACCCATCGGCTTTCCATTACCGAGTTCGACAAGGGCATGGCCCTGATGCGCGAGGGGCTTTGCGGCAAGGTGGTGTTCCTTATGGAATAGTAGTTTCTCAAGAGGAGGCTACATGTGCATTCTGCGCCTATGTTTGCCTCGAAATGTTCGTATTTATAGATAATGCAAAATTGGTTTGAATGCCCAATAAACGCACAGCAGACTTCAAATAGAGAAACAAGGAAGAAACTATAGTAAAGAGACTATGCCGTCAAAACTAAAGATCATCTCTCTTGGTGGCAGCGGTGAGGTTGGGAAAAACATGCTCGTTTTTCACTACACCGCCGGCGAAGCAGGCCCGGAAGACGCCATCGTCGTCGTGGATTCGGGCGTGATGTTCCCCACCGAAGAGCACCCTGGAGTCGATCTCATTATCCCCGACATCACCTACCTCCTAGAACATCGCGATTTGGTGAAGGCCATCTGCCTCACGCACGGTCATGAAGATCACATTGGTGCGCTTCCCTTCGTGCTTCGGCAGCTGCCCGTGCCCATCTACGGAACCCCTCTCACCCTTGGAATGGTGCATGAAAAGCTCACCGAACACGGCCTCGCCGCAGCAACAGAGTTCCACAACTATCCCGATCGAGAGCCGGTAAACTTCGGGCCTATCTCCGTGGAGGCCATCCATGTTACCCACACTCTGCCCGACACGGTCAGTCTGGTGTTGCGCACACCGGTCGGCACGGTGGTTCATACAGGCGATTTCAAAATTGACCAGACCCCGGTGGATAACCGTATCTGCGATCTCGCGCGATTCTCTGAGATCGGCGAGCAGGGCGTCACTTTGCTGATCTCCGACAGTGTAAATGCAGAACGCAAAGGTTGGTGCCCTTCGGAGCGTACACTGCGGCCCACCTTCGAGCAGTTTATGCGTGAGGCCGAAGGCCGCTTCATTCTGGCCACCTTTGGCTCAAACCTCCATCGAGTACAGATGGTCTGCGACGTGGCCGCAAGCCTCGGGCGGAAGGTAGCCATCTACGGCCGCAGCATGAAGCAAAATGTGGCGACGGCGCGCTCACTGGGCTACCTCAAAATTGAAGACTCGCTTTTGGTTCGTGTGGAAGACCTCGCCAACTACGCCCCCAATGAGATCGTCATTCTCACTACCGGAAGTCAGGGAGAGCCTTTAGCCGGCCTAACCCGCATGAGTCGCGATGAACATTCCCCGCTTCGCATCCAACCCTCCGACACCGTCATTCTCTCCTCCACCCCGATTCCCGGCAACGAGGATAGCGTATGGCGTGTGGTCAATCGTATTTGCCGCATCGGCGCCCGCATGATCTACGATCACATCCACAACGTGCATGTCTCCGGTCATGCCTATCAAGAAGAGCTGAAGATGATGATCAGCCTCACACGCCCCGAGTTCGTTGTGCCCTACCACGGCGAGCCAAGGCACTATGCCGCCTATGTTCGCTTAGCTCGTGAAATGGGTTACCCGGAGGACCAGATTCTTACCTTTGAAACCGGCCAGGCGCTCGAAATGGATGCGCAAGGAGTGCGACGCTGCGAGGAGCCTATTCCGCACGGCAGTGTGCTGGTAGATGGCATCTCCACAGGGGGCGTGAGCGATGTGGTGCTGCGCGACCGCAAGCACCTCTCTCAAGGCGGCACGGTCATCGTGACTCTGGGCCTAGAACGCGACACCGGCGAGATCGTCTCCGGCCCTGACCTTCTCTCGCGCGGATTCCTGCACCCAGAAGATAGCAGTGAGCTGTTCGAGGAGGCTGCCGAGCGCGTACGTCAAGCCCTTGAAGAGCTTGACGAGCATGAGTTCTTCGATCTCGACACCCTCCGTGTCACCATCCACGACACGGTTGCCCGCTTCTTACGCAAGCGAACCAATCGGCATCCCGTGGTCATCCCTGTAGTCATGGAGGTATAGGCTTGGCCAGAAAAGGCCATTTCTTTTCTTTGAGCGCAGCAAATAGCTTGGCTGCGCTCTGTCTCCTTCTCCTTCCACCTTCAGCCGTGAAGGCCGTCTTAATGCCCGCCCTAATCCCTTGGCCACGCCACGTTCGGCTGCTCGGCGAGGCCATGCCGTTGCGTCCGTCAACCCACATCGTTGCAACGACCGCGAGCCTGTTGCCACACAAGATAAACCAACATGCAGGCCTAAGCTTGCGGGGGGTTATGCACAAAATTCCTAAGTGTGCCCAATCCTTGGATCGTAACCTCCACAACATCGCCGGCCTTCAAAAAAATCGGCGGTTTTCGGAAAACACCCACGCCTCCAGGCGTGCCTGTCGAGAGAATGTCGCCTGGCTGCAGGGTAATGGTGCGCGAGAAGTAGGAGATGAGGTAGGGAATACGGAAGATCAGGTTGGATGTGTTGGAGCGCTGCATGACGTTCCCGTTTAAGGTGAGTGAAATATCGAGCGCATGTGGGTCCGGTATTTCGTCGGTGGTAACCAGATAAGGCCCAATAGGAAAGAACCCATCTGGTGTTTTGCCTCGCACCCACTGCTTGTCGCCGTATTGAATATCGCGTGCCGTTACATCGTTGGCGCAGAGATAGCCGGCCACATACTCCATTGCAGCCGTCTCAGGGATATGACGTCCCTGTTTGCCGATCACCACGGCCAGCTCCGCTTCATAGTCTATCTGGTCTGAAATGCCAGGGAGCAGGGGAATGGTGCCTTCTGGGTCGTTGATGGCCGTAGCATATTTGCTGAAGAGAATAGGTCGTTCGGGAATAGGCTGGTTCTGCTCCTCGCAATGGTCTCGATAGTTTTGCCCTACACAGAGGATTTTTGGAGGGTCGGCGATGGGGGCCAGCAACTGCACTTCGGAAAGCGGCACCGATTCGCGCTCCAGGGTTTCCCGTGCGTGTTGCAACGCCGGCGTTCCCTCTGAAAGGAAGGCGGCCATGCTCCCTCGATAGACCTCTGAGAGCGGTGCCACGGTGGCCTCGTCTCGCAAAACGCCCAGTCGAACTGCATTTTGATAGCGAAAACGCACGAGTTTCATAGGTTATCTCCAGTAGGAAAGGTAAAAAGTGCCCGACTAGCGCCAGGGATGCATAAGGAAAAGAACGATCAGTGCGATCACCAGAAGGACTACTAGGAGAAGAAGAGCCGGTAGAGCCGACGAGCGCTGTTTCTGAGCTTTCCGAAGCGCCACGCGCTCTTCAAGGGTAAGCTTTACCGGCGCCTCCTTTTGGGGTGGGGAAGCGCCCTCATCCGGTTGGGCACCTAAAGTTTTGCCGCACTGCCAACAGGGGTCTTGGGGGGCTGCATCTTGATTAACCGCCCCGCAGTGGGGGCAGCGAATACGTTCCATTCACGCTCCTTTTGAGGTCAGCTTCGTCTCTTTTCATTCTACCCGCATTCCCTTGCACTTGATGAGCTTTTAGCAGCCAGAGAACAGAGCGGCGGGAAGTGAATGTTTTCACCCCCCGCCGGCAGACTTACGGTCAGACAAGGCCTTCAAGGAACGAATTTTAGTGCTGGCACTGATAGAACCAGTAGTCCGGGTGAATCGTGTTGTACATGGCCGAGTCGATGGCATATTTGGCATGGCCATCTATGAAGGCATAGTTACGCCCATTGAAGTGCGGAGGTACCCAGTCCGGGTAGCACTCTGGGCAGGTGAGAGTCGGATTGAAATTTCTGACAACAGGACAGGCCCCATTAACGATGTTAGCGAGGTTAGGGCCGTTAAAGCCCTGTATTTCCACCACGCGGTCGTCCTTTCCAGAATCCCACAGAACGATGAGCTGAGCCGGTTCGGGAATTTGTGCCTCTCCAATGGGCGAGCCCAGATAGACGGTGCCGTCACCTACATTGCTGTTATACATGTAGGAGGCACTATCGGTGTTGGTGGCCTCGTTCCATGTAGAACCATGCGCTCCGGGCGAGGTAGAAGGGCATGTCATTATCTGAGCGTTCTTAATGTAGGGCTGCAGATCGTAGGCCCAGTTCAGCCCATGTTCTGGATGTTGTTGCGGATCGGTATACCATCCTAGCACACCGGCGGGTGGGGCACCGATAAAGGTGCCATACTGGCAAGGCCAAAAGCCGGTACATCCATCGTTGTTATAGTTCTGCCACTCGTTCATAAAGTGCTCGTCGTAGTCTTGAATGTACATTTGGCTGGCCATCCCGAGTTGTTTTAGGTTAGAGAGACAGCTGGTTTGGCGCGCCTTTTCGCGTGCCTGAGCGAACACAGGGAAGAGAATTGCTGCCAGAATCGCTATAATGGCGATAACCACAAGCAGCTCAATCAGTGTAAAAGCCTTTCGCATTGCGTCGTCAATTCCTCCTCGATGCATCATCTAGCAGAGTCATTTTCCGGTGGCAGTAGACCAGGAAAAGGCAGTCTACAGAATTCACCATATCTATTATACCATACTTACGCCACACATATCGCATAAGTTTCTCAATTTAACTTGAGAATATGCCACTTTCCAGAATACACAGAACCGCGAATGGCTCTCGATTATGAGATTGAAGAGGGGTTTCTGTTGCCAGAAATTGACCAAATGTTCGGTCAAAGGAATGAAAATTTATCTCATATTGGTTGACCATTCGTTTGGTTAAATGAAAAGCAAGTTTTTATATAAACTTATATCTTTAGATATAATTTGATCATTACTTTTAGGCACGGTGCGAGGAAACCCTACTTGGCCTGGAGAGTGCAGTTGGCAACTTAGGCAAGTGCCCAGAGGGTCAAACACTACTCCTTGAACACAGGAGATAGAAGCGCTCCTATGTGGGCATCATAACCCACCGCCCACCGAAGCGGCTTACACTAAAAAGCAGAAAGGCAGGTTGGAGGCTTTAGGCAAGCGCCTCTTTAAAACGCTGTCTCAAATGCATAAACGCCTGATGATGGGCAACACGGGGCCGGTAAGTCTTCTGTTGGTCTGCTGTAACACGTCTTAAATCCGGAATGAAACCCACGGTTTCCAAAGCTAAGAGAGCGGCCCCACGGCTGCTGGCCTCCGCCTCTTTTGACAAAACAATAGGATGACCTATAGCATCTGCCATCATCTGCGCCCATAAAGGCGAGTGCCCCAGCGCCCCGCCGGAAGCTACGATGCGGTTTGCCTTCGGGAAGAGAGGTTTCAAGCGCTCGACGGCCTCGGCAAACTGCATGGCCACCGCCTCCATCCCTGCCGCAAGGATATCTAAGGGAGTGGTATCGAGCTGTAGCCCCATCAAAGAGGCCCTGGCGGATAGGCTCCAACCAAAACTTCGCTCTCCCGCGAGAAAAGGGAGAAACAGCAGCCCATGGTCGCCTGGCTCTCTGCCGGCAAGCAGGTTTTCGGCATTTTCGGGGAGGCGTAGCGTGCGCTGCATCCAGTCATATACAAGTCCGCCATCGCTGAAAGCCGCCCCGATAAGCGGCCTATACCCATCTACCCGATATCGCCACAGCCCTGCGGGCGGGTCGGGGTCGAAGGCTTCCCGACGAATATCCCATAAAACCCGAATGGCGCCCGAAGTGCCCAGATTAATAGCCATATGCGTGCTCTCCAGGCATCCACTCCCCACATTGCTGCAGGCACCATCTCCATAGGGCAAACAGAATGGCTTGTTGGCCAACGCCGGCCACCGTGAAGCATAGGCGGATTGTAGCCCCTCCAGCCTTTCGCCTTCGGTGGCGATCGGGGCTAAATGCTTGGCTGAAAGCCCCAAGTGGCTCAACAACTCCTCGTCCCAAATGCAGCGTTTTTGGTTAAAAAGCCCCGTGGCCGAAGCCATTGAGACGGAGATCGGCACGTCTGCTCGGCCGAACCAACGCCGATAAAGGAACTCTCCCGGTGAGAGCCATTGAGTGACTTTAGAAAACGTATCGGGGCAGCTCTCTCGAAGCCAGGCCAGACGAGCCGGATAGTAGGAGGGATGCAGGGGACAGCCGGTACGCCGATGGATGGCCTCCGCATCCAGCCGTTCACGTAAACGCTGGGCAGCGGCGGCCGCCCGCATATCGGCCCAGTTATAAAGCGGCGTTACAGGGCGTCCTTTGGCGTCCACGCCCAAACAGGAGTGCCAAAAGGTAGACACACCCACCACAGCCACCTGTTTGGCCATCTCCCCTGCATTGGCCAGAGCGGTATCGAGGCAATGCTCCACATGCGTGGCAAGCTCCTCCATATCTATCTCCACACCACCCTCTGGGGTGGTGTGCATGCGATAGGCAACCTGCGCATGGGCGTTCTGTACTGCATGTCCCTGAAGGTCCCACAGCATCACACGGGTGGAGGAGGTGCCGACATCTATGGAGAGGGCCAGCGGGTCGCTATCGCCAGTTGGGGGGCACATGAAACTCGGTATCTCCGTACAGCGTTTGAATGAAGTTGATCTGGCCGGCATGGTAGGCCATGTTTCGATAGCCCATGAGGATAAAACGATGCCCGGGGATGCGCACGTTGCGACGCTCGTACTCCCGTTCGAGATCGGCATCCGACAGGCTTTCGATCGCTTTTGCCAGGGCATCGGCGCTTTCCAGCAGCGCTTGCAGGGCCGGCTCCGCCTCCTGAAAAACAGGAGTCTCCACATCGCGCGGCACGCCTTGCAGATAGGATGCGAACGAGTAGTTCACGGCCACGCACTCGGCGATGAGGTCAAGCACCGAGCGTGTGGTAACCGTGTCCGACACCTGTATACGCCAATTGAGCTTATCGGGTGCGGTGGTGCGCACAAAGTGCGCCAACGATTCCGCTATCGCCCGTGTATGCGCCGCAACATAATCTTGAATGCGCATGGTCTTTCCACTCCTCTCACAGTTTTCGGCAGAACCACTCTATTTTACCGAATTAGCCTGCTCTGGCCCCCGGGGCATCCCGTTAAGCTAGGCCGCGAAGAGTGGATGGCGAGAGGGGCGAAGCAACGTGAGATGGTTTTTGGGCTGCAAGCGCCCCTCTATGAGGTGGGTGCTAGGTAAAGCAGTTCAGAGCCGCACGGCCTCATTCCTTGCTGCACAGGGGATGTGATGCCGCCGGCACACGCCCGAAAGCAGATTCCACAGGGCTTCGAGCGCCTGCCGGGCTGCTTCCAGGGCATCTGTAGCGAACTCCTCATTGCAAACCGTCTGCACAAGAAGCTGCTTCTCCTGTTCTCGATGGGCTTTATCGGCCTCGATGTGCACGGAAAAATAGCGCCAGGTTTCCGCATCGCAAATACCGTAGTGCTTCCTTAGACCTGCTATTTTGGTCTCGGATACCTCCGGAATCTGGCTCTCATAGGCGTAGAGCGCTGCAAGTCCGCGCGTGAAATGGCCTTGGCTACAGAGCGCTCGAAAGGTTGCCACACAGTTGGCCGTTTCCGGTTGAACTGCCGCGTTGAGTACCTGGCTTTTCGTTAGGCCAAGTCCCTGAGCGAATCGAAGCCAAAGTTCGGGGTGGTTTGGCGAACCGCCCTCCTCTTCGATGAGGTTCTGCAAGATCGGCTTGCGCAGCTCCGGGTCGGCGATGCGAGAGTGGAGAGCAGAGAGATAGGTGGGGAAGGCCGCGACATGATTGTAGTACTGGCAGGCATAATCTTGAAGCGCCTCCAGAGAAAGCGTGCCTTGGTTCCACGCTTGATAGAAGGGGTGGGTGAGCAGATGCTTGTTTGCGATGGCCGCATCGAGACGGCACAGAAACGACTCCGTTACATACGGCAGCGGGGCGCGGGATGTCATGTATGAATGTCTCCTTTTAAAGCAGTTAGAGGTTGGTAGTTTGTGCGAAACGCCGCAGATAGGCCTCTATTATACCCGCACGTCCGGTGCGGCATTTCTGCAACCCATATTAACTTGCCAGCTGCTCAAGAAACTGCCGCAGTCGTGCAAAAACCGGCGCATCGAGAGGAAAATATTTTGCCTTTGTAGCCTGGCCGATGGGCTTTCCCGGCTCTTTCTGGACTGCCAAAAAGGCATGCAACCAGACTTTGGCCAGGTTACTCGGAAGTTCGATCTGTTGGCACTTCTTCAGGCACTGCAAAAACTGCTTCATACAGCGGCTCCAGGAGTCGGTTTTCACCGCATCCCACAGAAGGTCTTCGAGGCACCCACTTTTGGATTCATCAGGTACGATCAGCACACTAACGACAGGTTTTTCGCCCGCTGTAGGCAGAAAAGGAGCGTTAGGACAGGGCAACCCCGCCTTCTTCAGGGCTGTGCATACGCTTTGGAAGGCTCCAGAAGGGTCTGTATCCGCATCTCATACAATCCCCAATCGCTGTACAATGCCAAAATTTGGCTCATTTTTTATAGCGGCAAAACAATTAGCCAAATTATCTTTCCCCTCCATCCGAATGACCTGAATAATCTCTGCAAGTCCCAGAAATGTTACAAAGGCAGCAATGAATCCCTCATCATCCTTACCTTCTACAAGAAGAATGGACTGCTTTTCTAGGCGGATCGGCATTAGCGAACCTCAAGCTCCATCTCTATGGCCGCTTCCAGAGTGCCCCGGTCATAGCGTACTGCACAGACTGTTTCCTCTTTCCGATCAAGACGATAGAGGGCAAAATCATAGTCCTGTTGCTTTAGAAACGCTTTGTGCGCGGCATGGATGCACTCAAGGCTATGGGTCGTTGCAAAAATCTGTACCTTGAACTCTTGAGCTGTCTTCCCGATAACCTCCCAAAACTTTTCGAGCACGCTGTGGTGTAGCCCGTTCTCGATCTCATCGATCAAAAGAACCCCACCTGCCGCTTCACTCATGGCCAACACAATGCTGGCTATACGGGCCGTGCCGGCTCCCATGAGAGGCAACGGAATGAGCCGCTTTTCGCCGATATCGCCATGCAGCATGGCCTCCCCATTGAAGAGTGCGAGATAGATACTTTTAAGCCGTGGCTCTATGATGCGTAAAGCATCTAGCAGCAGATGAGTACGCTTCTCCACCTGTAGCTTGCTAAAGCGATTAGCATCTTCTTCAATGTTTGTTATATGTGGGGCAGAGATATAAACGGTTTGAAAAGGAGGTGGAGGCGGAGGCGGCTCTATAGATACGGCAAGCGTTAACTGTGGAGTAAACTGCGGCTCCATAATCAAAAAATGGGTACCAGTCCCCCCAGCATCCTTATATACCAACTTGAGCACACGCGCATAGGAAGCGTGAGAAGGAGAAAGGGAGGAAACTCTCTTTTCTGTCTCCGATTTCTTTGCAGGAAAGGGTGTCAGCCTCGACATCAAAGAAGGGGGTAATTCATCTAGCGAAGCAGCCGTCAATTGGACTTCATGTTTACCTTGCTCTGTACTTCCTTGCAAGAGAATAGGCTTCTTGGGATCAAAGTCACGGAAAATAGTACTCCATGGTGGAGGCTTATCTACATTAAACTCTAAACGCTTTGCCTGTACTCCACGAAAGATATCTATGGCTGCGACGATTTGGGGATTGTAGCTACCACCGAGAAAGAGCGCCTCCAAAAGCGCCGTCTTTCCCATGTTGTTCCTGCCAACAACAAGATTAACACGGCGTAGATCGCTAAGTTCCAGTTTTGTTAAGCAGCGATAGTTTTCTACATAGAAGGAGCGATACATACCTTCACCTCTTTTACGCGGGATGCAAGTACATCCAAAGGAGCTTTTGAGCAGGATACCCTAGAAGGAAGCAAGACCAGAAATAGGCATAGGACGCATGAGGGAAGAAGGAGGGGGAAATGGAGCTGGGGGGATTCGAACCCCCGACCTCTTCGATGCGAACGAAGCGCTCTCCCAGCTGAGCCACAGCCCCTTTTCTACTATGTAGTATACGCCGCAAAAGCAGCTCTTGTCAAGCTATCGGCGGCTAACTTCACAAATTGGAAAGGTACAATTTAGCTACACGCGCGGTAGGAAACATAGGTAAATTGAACGAGGACACCATTTTCATCGAAGGGTTGGAACTCTACGCCTATCATGGGGTGCCGGAGGCGGAGCGCGAAATTGGCCACCGCTATCGGATAGATGTGCGGCTGCGGCTCGACCTGGGCGAGGCCGGGAAGACCGACAGCCTCCGGAACACGGTGGACTATGCTGCAGTAGCCCAAATGATCGTAGAGACGGCCACAAAGGAGCGCTTTTTGCTTGTGGAGGCGCTTGCGGAGGCTCTCTGCGCCAAACTGCTAGAGGGCTTTCCTGCGGTGCAAGAGGTAACGCTAACCGTTCGCAAGATGCTGCCGCCCTTTCCCTGCATCGTTGCGGCCGTCGGGGTGGAGCTAACACGTCGGCGCGCCTAGATACGCCGAATGCGCTTGCTCATCGCTTTTCTAGTCGATTCTACGGGAACCCGTTTGGCGACGAGTTGAGCCTCCAGCAGCCTGAAGAAGGCCTCTCTCTCTGCAGTGCGAACAACAGCCTGTTCATGCGCCTCGGCGAGTGCCACCGGATAGCCCGCTCCTTTTCTCGCCTGATCGTAACAGAGGGCATGTACCCTCGCTAGCAGCGCTCCATCTTCCGCCACCCACGCGGGCAACTCGATGCGGGCGATCTCTACTCCTGTGTGCAAGTAGAAGAAGTGAATGCGCTGCTTCTCTCCATAGAACTGCAAAACCTTCGAACGCGAGCCAAAGAGGGCCGAGCGTTCGCCGGGTTGCAACAGCGCTGCGAAGAGGTCGGCATCTGTAAGCACCTCCACGCCGGCGCAGGCCGGCTCTTCATACTGCGGGGTCGAGCGCAACCTTCGGGGGCAGAAACGGTCGCAGTCGGTTGTAGGATGAGGGCATCGAGCCACACGCAGCATGTTGATGACTTCACGGCTTTGGGGCGCACTGATGTAGCCCACTATCGGTGCGCGTTTGGCCTGCATCCGCTCCAGTGCCCCCATGAACCGATGCAAGGCGTGCTCTCGAAAGTGAGGGGCCTCCGACTCGATAGGCCAAAGAATGAGGCTGCCATCCGCCATAAGTAACGGCGGTTCCTTCTCTTGCTCGGCGAGGTTTGCGAGCTGCTCGATCTCGCTTAAAAACCGATAGACGGCAAAACGGCGCGGCAGAATCGCTCCCTGCTCGGCCCCTAAAAACCCTTCGAGACCATCCGTCTGCGCCTCCTCATTGCCCTCCAACAAGGAGAGAGAGGGCAGAGAGGAAAGCTCCGCATGAGGGTCGGGGCGATAGCGAATGATGGCCGAGCCGATGTTCAGCAGATAGCATAGCAGGATGTCATGCCGGTCGGCCACGATCTGCGAGCCATCCACGGCGATTGCGGTATAGACGGGGGGTGCATCAGGCGGGGCGATACTGCCATGCGGCGCACCAAGCAGATTCGGCAGCAGCCAGGAGGTTCGGCTGGACTGCAGCCGTTGATGCAAGCTCTGCCATTCGGCCGCTGCCTTCTCCATGCGTTGCCGGGCCTCTTCCAGAGCGGCGAGGCGTTTCGGTCTAAGCTCAGACACCTCTATGGTGAAACGCTGCAACTGTGTGGCCACATGCCGAAAATCGAGCATAAGCAAGCTCCCTGCCAAGACAAGCGCTTACGCTTATTCTACCGTTTTCCAATCAAACCTCCGCTCCCCTTGCCACCCACAATACGAAGAGTTAGTGTGGAGAGGGTTTGATGGCCTTCCTTATGCGTGCTTGCCTCCTATCAGCTTGGCATCGGCCCAGTTAGCAAGATCGTTCTCACAGTGGCCCTCGTTGTCCCAGTTATCGGAGACGCGCAGCAGCAGGGTTTCGGCGCCAGTCACATCTATGTCAATAGCTTTGGGGGCAGTGTGGGCGTAAACAGGCCCGCTGTCATACATGCAAACTCCGTCCACAAAAACGGTGAAGTTAACAGAGGGGGGTGGGTTTTTGGCCTCAGCCACGCTCTCGTCAATGCCAATGAACGCCTGAAAACGGCGATACCCCTTACGCAGCTTGTAGAGGATCACCGTGTTGGCTGCACAGCCCAGGCCCTTAGCAAACCGCTTCCCGTGCAAAACAATGGGGCCTCCGTTGAAACTTCTATCTTTTGTGAAGACCGGCTGTGGAAGCCCCACACCCCGTTGTGCATCGGCTTCGATGAGGTCGCTAAGATAGGTTATCTCGTCTGCCAGCGGGGGAGCAGACGCTTCCTTCCGTTCCAATACAATGGCCTTGACTTCTATACGGCTCGTGGAACCAGCAGGGACGGAAACCCACAGCCCATCCTCTAGCTCCGCATGAGTTTTCGTGCCCATATCGTGCCCGTTAAAACGGATGCGATACGTTCCGGGTGCCAAATAGCGAATTTGAAGACGGGTCTTGCGTGTTTGACGAGTGGCATTGGCCAGAACGATTCGCCGGTGATGGACTATGTCTAAGCAACGCTGCGATACCGTCTGATCTGCTGCCACAACAAAGCCCTCCTCACTTCGTTCAAGCGCATAGATGAGATTAGCCATTCCTCTAGCATAGGTGTCGTACATGGTGCGCAGGTTCAGATCACGCAGCTCTTGCACTCCAAAAGCATCGTTCCAACGATCTCGCGGCAGTGCCAGTCGCTGTAACACAAGGTAGGCGGCATAGGCCGGTCCCTCGGCATAAGTTAGAAGGTCTCCGATCACCTCTACAAAAACGAGGTCTTTCTCTTGACAAAGGTTAGGGGCGCAGTCGTAGTCTATACAGCCTCGTACTCCCACACAGGTCACTCCGGTAAAAGGCTGTCCCCACGGGTCTTTGTCGAGAGTGATTCCTAAGGTGAGTATCTGTACCCAGATGAGGTCTTTGGCGATGTCGAGATAGGTTTTATCGCCGGAGCGCTCGTATTTGTGGATAAGGGCACGTGGAATCCACCCTATCCAGCAGTTGTACATATTCACACCTTCATGCAGATAGTTCATGCGATCTTCAGGTTCCAACATCTCCTTAAACCAGGTGCAGATGCGGTCGGCAATTTTGAGGTAAGTTGTATCCTTTGTTTCGGGATAGAGCACCTGAGAACAGATTTCTGCGCAGTAGGCGAGCAGAGTGGTCATAGCCCAATCGTCCCGATGATCGCCTGGTGCAGCCCGTTCTACATCCCAGCAGGGCGCAAAGGTCATGGTGTCTAAGTTTAGCTTTTTCCAAATGTCATGCCGCATCATATCCAGAGCGATCTCTTTCAAGGAGTCGTCGCCGGCTATGCGTGCGGCCGTGTAGAGGGCTTCGGACGCTCCCCAATTGCCTCCGTCGAGACGGGGGAACGGATGGGCGTAGTCGCTAAAGTAGCCCCATCGGGTAACCCCTCCATCGCGTCTAACGAAGTAGCTCGTGCCGTCCTTTCCTAGTAGCGGCGTCTTGTCGAGGATAAACTTACCGAAGTTGCGCTCCCACAGCCTTTGTGTCGCAAGACCTTCATAAACGAGAAAGCACCCAATTTGTAGGCTGCATTCGTGACCGTAAGGGTAGGCCGCGTTTGGATACTCCTCCATAGTCCAACCATAGCCGGGCACAAACGCATCAGGAGCCGCAAGCCGTAGGGGCATCTTTTCCAATGCACGATAGGGATTGTAGTCAAAACGGAGCTGCTCAAAGTCGAGGAAAGAAGAGACAATATCGGCATAGTATTTCTCACACACATGGTGCACTCGCCCTCCCAAATCTCGGTCGAAGAGAATCGCGAACTCCTTCGGTTCCTCCTCTCCCATACGTAACCGCCAGTAGCCAAAAGCCTCCTGCTGTTCCGCCCGAATCTGGCCGCTTTTAAAGTAGGTGTTACTGCGCTGTTCGGTGCGTCCATTAGGCTGAATATGGGGGTTCACTTTGGCAATGAAGACATAAGCCGTGTCCACATTTCCCGCCTTGCTGTGCCCTACAACCACAGGGCCGGTGCCGTCAATAAAAACCTCTCTGTTCTCGGCATCGGCAGCGGTTTCCCCGCGCGTAATCCAGGCGCCATGCGGACGCGCATCGGGCTGGGGCGTACGAAAAGCCACAGACGCGGCGTGCGGCCCGGAAATGGCGACATGAAGTAGGGGCAACCTATCGTCCGAATTAAGGCGATAGACCACCTCTCCGGCAGGCAAAGTAAAGGCGATGGCGATTCGATGCGCGTTGTTTTCGAGAACTTTATAATGTGAGGCCAGCCCACCACCCAAGTAGAAACTATCTTCACGACTTACAGGAAGTGCCACTACCACTCCACGTACGGCCACCGCAGCATAGTGCCACGCGCCGCTAGCGTCTTTTTCAAATGTATGAACCTGATCGCCCGTTGCCAATTGGATTTTGTTGACAGATATCTTTAGTGTGGTCATAGGTTCTCACCGTCTTGTTTTTTAGAGAGAAAAAAGGGGGAGAGGTGCCCTCTCCCCTCAACATGCAACCTATTAGGAGATGAAGCAAGGTTTAGTGAGGGCCTCGCAAGGCTGAGATGTAGATGGCACGCAGCACATAGGCCCCTTGGTTGCCCGTTGCCGCGTTAACCTGCTTTTGCTGCTCCGGCGACAGTTTGGTGATGTCGCCCTGGCACTGGATGGCAAGTTGCCGCAAGTTCATGGGCGGCACGGGTTTGACGGCAGGCGTGCTCGGTGCAGGATGGCCGTGAAAAGTCAGTTTGTATATCCCGAAGAGCACACCGGCCAAGACCACAACAGCGATAGCTATCTGCAGAGGGCCTACGTTCTGTTGCAGCCTACTTTCCGCACCACTAACCTTATTGGACGTGCTTGACCGCTTAGGTTCTGAAACGATCGGCATTTTAGGCTCCTTACTTGGAGTAGCGATCTTCGAGGTCTTTCAGGTCTTGCAGGGCGCCCGGCGCAGTGGCGTCGCAATTGATATACTGCAGCTTACTTCCGTCCGGATCGCACCCCGGTCCCTGGTTCGCATTATTATCACCGCACCAGAAGGTACCCCACATATTGAAGGGAGCTTCCGTTGCGGAAGGTTTCATGCTTTTGGCGTGCCCATCGGCAAACACGACATTGAAGGTTGCGTTATGACCTGCAAAGCCACTATCCCGGAAAAAGTGGTTGCTACAGGCGGTCGTCCACCAAAAGGTGCCCACGTCGGGCGAATTAGGTAGTTCGGTCTCGGCCACCTCTATCTTTTGAGCCGGTTTATCTATGATCGCTTGATGCTGCGATCCCATCCAAGGGAAACTCTGCACTCGTGGATTCGTGCCATAGGAGATAAAGTAGTGTGATGAAGGATTCCAAGAGGGCACGAGTGTGTTGTTCAGTGGATTAGATGGGCATTTGAACATATCGGGGTTTTTAATGTAAGGATACAGGAGATCGCCCCAAAGCGAGCCGTCATCCTCGTACTCAAGTGCGTAACACTCATCGTAGTCCTGCAGGTACATCTGCGAGGCAAGCCCAATCTGTTTCATGTTAGAGAGGCAGGAGATTTGTCGGGCTTTCTCACGAGCTTTGGCGAAAACAGGGAAGAGAATCGCTGCCAGAATCGCTATAATGGCGATAACGACAAGCAATTCGATGAGCGTAAAAGCATGGCTTTTCTTTTGCGTTCGCATAGTACAAACTCCTTTCTAAGTTCCTAAAAAGTTGATGGTTCATTGCCTCAAAGCCGAAATATAATTCGTAGCTTGTAGGCTGAATCCATTATAACATATGTTTCGTAATATTTCAAGAGAGTTCTATCCCCTATCTCAATGCCAATCTAAGCGGTAGAAAATGCCCGACTACAAAAACAAAAGCTACCCTCAGCGCCTTAGGAGCGTGTAAGAGTAGCCAACTGTGGTGGAAATGGCTCAGAAGCGGCATAGAGACTAGTTGTAAGCGTTTTCGAGGTCTTTTAGGCCTTGTGCAGACCCAGGCGAAGGCTCATCGCAGTTTGGATCGTAGTAGTCTCCGCAGAACGGCACCGTGTTGGAGAGGATGTCGGCAAAGGTGCCCCACATGTTGAAAGGTGCGTTGGTGGCGGTGGGTTTGAGCGCCTTGGCGTGCCCGTCGGCAAAAGTGCAGTTGAAGGTGTCGTTATGCCCGGCAAACCCGATGTCACGCCAAGGGTCGCTTGAAGGGTTGCTCGATATGAGAAACCAATGCGAGCCGATCTCATAGTAACCTTGCGCTTTGCACTCGCCAAACTCGATCTTTTGGGAAGGCTCTTGTATGTAGGCCTCATTTCTTATCTCTCCCAGCCAGCTATCCGGATGTATCCGCACATTAACGGCATAGGAAACGCCGAAACTGAAAGAAACGAGAGTGTTTACTAAGCTGTTGTTCGGATTAGAGGGGCATCGGTATATCTGGAGGTTCTTAATGTAAGGGTAGAGAAGGCTTGCCCAGGAGTATCGTGGGGTCAGTTGATGCTGCACGTTATAGACGTCTACAAAGGGAGCGTAGTCCCCGTCGTAGTCCTGCAAATACATCTGGGAAGCTAGCCCCAACTCCTTCATGTTAGAGAGACAGGTTATCTGTCGCGCCTTCTCGCGGGCCTTGGCAAAAACAGGAAAGAGAATCGCTGCCAAAATCGCTATAATGGCAATAACGATAAGAAGCTCGATGAGCGTAAACCCAGCACGGTGCCTTGTTGGCGGCATAAACAAGATTCCTTTCGTTATCTTTTTAAGAGATGTCACAGTTTTTAGTGTGTCATACACGAAGTCTAGGTCGAACTCTAGTATCTCCTGATTCCTTGACACCGAGCATAGAACACTGCGACGTGGCAACATTATATTATAATATTATTGGATGAATGTTGGATTTCCAAAAGGTTTTTTTGCGTCTACCCCATCACAGCCGCCAGTGCACGAGCTGGCGGTCACTGAGGGTCGCCTGTTAGGAGAGATCGGCATGTCTTGCTGAACTAAGGAGGAAATAAACCTCGCTCAGCCCGAAGCAGTTGACTTATCAGAATGGTAAAATAGGAAGTGTGGATGAAAAACCGATAATTTTGATGACCTGACTTTATCTGAAAGGGCTTAGCCCTAAGAGAAAGGACGTTTGGCTTATGGATAGGCCTGCTGCCCAAGTGCCTTCTCCGCAAGACGGTTTCAGTAGCAACGTTGTGAACGCGCGCTCCATTATGAAGCGACCGGAAGAGCCTTGCAGCTTCATCATTTTCGGCGCCTCCGGCGACCTTACCCATCGCAAACTGATCCCTGCCCTCTATAATCTCGCCTGCGACAACTTGCTCCCTCCCGAATTTCAGGTCTACGGCTTCGCCATCACCCCCATGAACGACGAATCGTTCCGTAAGGACATGGAGGAGGCCGTGCGCAACAGCAAGGAGGCAAGTCCTTTCGACCTGCGGGTTTGGCACGGATTTGCAAAGAGGCTGCACTACATCACCGCCGATTTTGAGGCACCTGACGGCTACAAGCAGCTTCAGGAGAAGATAACGTCCTATGTAAAAGAAAAAAACATCCCCGACAATCGCCTCTACTATCTAGCCACTTCGCCCACTTTCTACGAGCTGATCGTCAGCAAACTGGGAGAGCATGGCCTTGTGACCCCGGACTATGCCTGCGGAACGCAGTGGACACGCATCGTGGTGGAGAAACCGTTCGGGCACGATCTGCACTCCGCTCAAGCGCTCAACGCCAGCATTCATAAGGTGTTCAAAGAGGAGCAGGTCTACCGCATTGACCACTATCTCGGCAAAGAGACGGTACAGAACATTTTGGCGTTCCGCTTCGCCAACTCCATCATCGAACCGATCTGGAACCGGCGCTATATTGACCACGTGCAGATCACCGCGGCGGAGACGCTTGGTGTGGAGCATCGTGGCGCCTACTACGAATCGGCGGGCTGCCTACGCGACATGGTTCAAAACCATCTGTTCCAGTTGCTTTCCGTGATCTGCATGGAGCCGCCCGTTCGCTATGAAGGCACAAGCCTGCGCGATCGCAAGGCCGATGTGCTGCGCGCCGTGGTGCCTATTAACCCGGAGAACTTGGCCGACATCGCGGTGCGGGGGCAGTATGGGCCGGGTTTCATCGCCGGGCAGCCGGTGGTGGGCTACCGTCAGGAGCCGGGCGTGAACCCCCAATCAAACACAGAAACCTATGTTGCCCTAAAGCTCTTCGTGGATAACTGGCGCTGGGCTGACGTGCCTTTCTACCTTCGCTCCGGGAAACGCCTCGCCGCCAAATGCACCGAGGTGGTTATTCAGTTCAAGCGCGTTCCCCACCTCTTCTTCCAGCTCTCTGCCGAAGACCAGATAGAGCCGAATCTGCTGATCATACGCATTGCTCCAGATGAAGGCATTGCCCTGCGCTTCGAGGCCAAAGTGCCCGGCCCCGAAATGGTGCTTCGCTCTGTTCAGATGAACTTCAGCTACTCTGAAACCTTTAAGGTAAGCCCCGCCACGGCCTATGAAACGCTCCTTCTGGATGCCATGATCGGCGACACCACGCTGTTCAACCGTGCCGATCAGGTGGAGTTGTCTTGGGCCATTATCGAGCCTCTGCTAGAGGTTTGGTCGGCAACACGTCCCTTCCAGCCGTTTCCCAACTATGCGGCCGGCACCTGGGGGCCGGCGGCGGCTGACGCCCTCATTGCGCGCGATGGCCGCGCCTGGCACAATGTGCCCGTCTCCACCGCCCCACAGAAAGCACCCCAAGTCTCGGTGGAGCTGACGGGAGAACCCATTGGAGTGCGCCGTGCCCAGATGCCGCAAAAGGGGCAAAAAGAGGAGTCGTAAGAACCATGCAACGTGAGGTCGCGTTGTTAACTCCAGAGAACATCTATGTGCGCTATCGGGTGGCTGGTTTAGCCTCCCGATTTCTTGCACGGCTTATAGATGTTCTCATCCAAGTCCTCCTTCTCGGGGTTGTTATCGGTCTTTTTTCTCTTGTGGAGCGGCGGCTCAACATGCTTCACTTAGGGCTTGCCGATATATCCGATGCGGTTGCCGCCCTCCTCAGCTTCGCCATCCTGTTTGTCTATGCCGTTTTCTTCGAGATGCTGTGGGGGGGAAGAACTCCAGGAAAACGCCTTCTTGGGCTGCGGGTCGTTCGCGATGGCGGGCGCCCCATCACGTTATTGGCCAGCGTCATACGCAATGCCCTGCTGTTTGTAGACCTCGGCATACTTCCACCCATCTACATTGTAGGGTTTCCGGCCTTCCTTTTCCTCTTTCTTAGCCCGTCCTGTAAGCGGATCGGGGACTACGCTGCCGGCACCCTCGTGATCGTTGAAGAAGACCTTACCCTCGCTGCCGATACCCCACCCACCGTCTCGAACGAGGTGGAACGGTTTATGGGCGTCGTTAAAAACTTAGACCGGCTTACCCATGAAGAGCACCAACTCATTCGCCGATTCCTCGCACGACGCGAAACGATGCCGTTGGCAGCGTTTGCGAGCACGGCGGATAGGCTCGCACGCCCCCTTCTTGCCAAACTGGAGATAGATACTCCCATCTACTATCAACTGCAGTTTGCTCACCTGCTTGAAGCCATCGAGAGGCGTTATGCTGCCGAACGCGGACTGTTTTGAACTGCTCTTTTCCTGACCGGGGTGAGGAGCTGTAGAGACTGCCAATTCGGCAGCTCTAGGGGCAATTCAGCAAGCAAGCCTACCTGTTCGCCCCCTATTCCATCCTTTCGTCTTCGCGGACAGCCATGCAGCGGTCTTAGCAGACAGCAGTGCAGCAGCCAGAGAAAGAGGCGAGTACGGCGATCTTGCTGGCCGCTGAGTTGACCGCCGCTAGATGCCCCTCTCCCAAATTGGGCGAGGGGCGCGGGGGGTGGGGCCTTGAGGGGAAGGGCGCCCTGCCCCAGAATATCTTGCGATTTTCTGGAGACCCCTGTATCGGCCTTGAGGGTTGGGGAGGGGCTTAAAGCCGATGACACAACTGTCATTTCGAGCCGAAGGCGAGAAATCTTGAGTTTCCATTCCTTCACGGTTCTAGAGGCAGTTTTGCAAAGCAAGTCTATCTTGTTCGCCCCCTATCCCGGCCTTTCCCCCGATTCGGGAGAAAGGGGGCTAGCTTGCTGATCTTTCAAAGGAAAGTCTATCAAAAGGAAACTGAGAGTAGACTTGTTGGTCTCCCCTCTTCCTTTAAGGGGAGGGGCGGGGGGTGGGGCCTTGAGGGGAAGGGCGCCCTGCCCCAGAATATCTTGCGATTTTCTGGAGACCCCTGTATCGGCCTTGAGGGTTGGGGAGGGGCTTAAAGCCGATGACACAACTGTCATTTCGAGCCGAAGGCGAGAAATCTTGAATTTCAATTCCCACCGGTTAGGGAGGTGCTAGCGCACCGCGATGCAGCGGCCAGCGAGATAGGCAATTAAGCTGATGAAACAGGCTGCAAAGGTGCTGTCCGCTAGGACGCTCACCGCGAGGTGCCATCTCCCTGATAGGGGGTGGGGCTGGCAGAAACTGGAGCACCTCATGCACCGTGAATTTGCAAGGTGCAGGCGCACTGTCGTGGTAGGGGCAACATAAGACCGCATTGTATGAGAAAGGGCTGGAGTGGTAAAACAATGGGGGCGCCGTATAAGAAGAGAATCCCTTAAAAGGGTGCACACTTACCTGCAGAAAGGAGGTGCGGCGATTCCGCTACGTGCTTGGCATAGGGCGGTTTTCTCGCTGCCTTTTCCATGGAGATAGACCCAACCCAAAATGTAGAAACCAGCCCACAGATCGGAGAAACTACCGAATCGGAGGCGCCAAGGGCGATCGCTTCCGCGTTCTCCGATCGGCTAAGGCTACGTGATGGCCTGCTTTTGCTGCTGCTGCCCCTTATTGGGTTGCTTATAGGGTTCCGCACGGTTGCCATCGCCACACTGCCCCACATCCTTACACCCGACCCCGGCATCGTCTACCAAGAGGTTACGGACAGGCTTCCCATTCCGGCCCTACTCAACTGGAATCTCGCCCTCATTCAAAACCTTATCGATCTACGGGACATGCCGCTCCCCTTTCTCATCCTTCTCGGCTTAGTGGGAAGCATTCTTCTGCTCTATATAGCCCTTTGCCTCTTCAACCCAATCTATCGCCCGCTCGTGCTCGAACCCGCCACCAACGCTCCTTCAGCCGGCACGAATCATCTGTCGGGCACACTGCGCCTTCATAGACCAAACAGGTTTTGGCACGTTATTCTTTTGTGCGGCGTTCCCTTGCTTGCATTCTGGCTTCTCATCGGGGCACTCATGCCTCCGGCGGCGCCCATTCGTAAATACATGTTGGTGGCTGCCCCCTGGTCTCCCCTCTGGGCACTGCGTCTTGTGGCGCTTGGTGTGGCACTCTGGGTTGGGCTGCATCCGGAAGGGCTTCTTTGGGAAGGTTCCCTTAAAGAGAAGAAGACCCCTTTTCCTTACAAGACATTGCTTGTGCAGGGGGCGCTTTGGGGAGTCATCACCTGGATTTTTGCCCGTTTCACTGTGCCAAGTTCTCTTGAGCCGCTGCTTACTCGTCTACAGGCTTTAGGAACCTTCAATACGGCGGAATGGCGTTGGGTCGTTTCGCACTACCTCTTCTCCGTCGCCACTGCGTGGTTTGCTGCAGGGCTGTTTTTGCTGATTCTGGGCCGACCTGGCCTCGTTGCAAAGGCGCGTTTCGGGCTAACCGCTTTGACCGTCTTGGCTTTCTGTATCTCGTTCTGGCTCCAACGGCCCTTCTCTGCCTCGACGTTGGCCGCGCGTTTTGACCTCCAGCCTGATGTTCTCAATGCCATCTCGGTTCCCTACAGCCCTCGCCGCCCAGGCTCCGGAGTGCCGGATGGGTTGGCTGCCGCGCAGGCTTTAGCCAGACGGCTCTACCTTCCCATGGGGCAAAATTCCGCCCGACCCACACGAAGCGTGCTTCTGTTTCAGCCCAACGGCAACGTCGTTAACGTAACGCAAATGGGCTATACGATCAACGGCCTGAGCGCCACTCGCGAATCGGCTTTGAAAGCAAGAGACTTCCTCCTGAAGAAACACTATCACTCGGCGCTTTCCTGGATCGCCACAGAGCATCTCTTCGACTGCAGTGCCCTGCGTTTCGACACCACAAGCGCTCTCGACGTGCTGTTGAGCGATCTTTCCAACGGGCCTCATCTCAGCCGGGTGGGATCGGTTGTGACGACGCTCTTTTTCATCTGTGCGGCGACGCCTCAGAATCATGCCCTACTCGATAAGTGGGCAAACCCGAGGAATTTCGCTTGCCCTGATCGTTTCAGCAAACGTCTTATTGGCGACCTTTATCGTAGGTTTGGTGACGTTAAAAACGCCTTGAAGTGGTACCGTGCCGCCGATATGCCTTCCACCTTTATGGCCCGTATTCGGGCTGAACGCCCCCTGTTCCACACCGGAACCGTCTACGGTATCCTTCGACTAAACGGACGGCCTTTGGCGGGAGTACAGGTAGGTATCATGCCTTGGCGACTCAACGGTTTGCCGCCCCTGCAAGAGGTTCTACTGGCCAACGCATTTCACGAGGTGCTCGAACCCAACGGCAATGGGCCTCTGTTTCCGCCTTTTCACCCTATTCCCTTCGCCTTTCGATGGATCAGCGGTTCGGACGTAACGGATAGCAATGGCGCCTTTCGAATACAGAACCTCACGGAAGGGCAGTATCGTGTGGTGGTGGTGCTACCCCCCTCCATCCAGCTCAACCCGCCCTTCGACCCTCGCATCCGGGTGATGAATCCGCCTCTGCCCTTCTCCTTACACTATGCGAACCAAACCGTGAATCTCGGCATCATAGACATCTTTTACAGAGGTCCTATGGCTGCTCCTCGCTCCCCGGCTCAATCGTCACCTTCAGCATCCGGTCGCCCTGGCGCAGAGCCATCACGTTCTCCAGGCCCTCTATCACCTCTCCAAAAATAGCATATTTCATATCGAGATGGGAGGCCGGTGCCAATGTGATGTAGAATTGGCAGGAGGCGCTGTTGGGGTCTTGAGCGCGTGCCATAGCCACCATTCCCGCCTTGTTATGCTTTAGCTCCGGAGTGACCTCTAGAGGGATGGTATGCCCGGCATCTCCTGTGCCCGTGCCGAGCGGGCACCCCCCCTGAATGACGAAGCCGGGCACATACCGATGAAAAGTTAGCCCGTTGTAGAAGCCCTTTTCCGCAAGCTCGATGAAGTTCCTGGTGGTAATGGGTGCCAGACTTTCGTAAAGGCGAAAGCGAATGGTGCCTTTTGTTGTTTCTAAAACCGCAATGCGATCCGACATTTTTGTTTTCCTTCCTCTTGTTCGTAGAAACAGTGTACCTGCTTTGAAAAGAGGAACAACATACATGCCCCAACTCCGGTTTGTCTGTGAGATCAACGCTCCCCTCGAGCGCGTTTGGGAGTTTCACCATAAAATGGAGTACAACCCACCCCATGCCTTCACCGACAGACAGGAGGCAGGGCCGTTTCGCCGATGGCAGCACACCCATCGGTTGGAAGCCCTCAACCCTAACCAAACCCGCCTTTGCGACACGGTGGAATACGAGCTTCCTCTCGGAGGAGTGGGAGCGATGGGGGAGCGGATTTGGGTGAGGCGGCGTGTGGAGGAGCTGTTTGCCTATAGGCATCGGAGGACGA
>Ga0209061_1001273_pt1 | contig 43915 bp, 33 predicted proteins | sample Coa_R1_10_FD_187157 | JGI IMG/M metagenome (GOLD analysis project Ga0209061, IMG submission 187157) | Surface soil microbial communities from Centralia Pennsylvania, which are recovering from an underground coalmine fire - Coalmine... | ecosystem: Environmental > Terrestrial > Soil >...
TGGCGATCGTGATCAAACGCGAGTTTGGCGTGAGCGATCATCCGACCCATTGCAGTCGTCTCCTCAAAGCGATCAAGCACAGTGTCCAGAAACCGGAAAGCCGGGCCAGCCAGCAAGATGCGCAGGCAATCCAGACGTGGCGCGAACAACGAGTGGCCGAGTTAAAAAAAAGGCAGAAGAGGAAGAGCGTCCCCTTGTCTTTGGAGACGAGTCAGCGTGTTCCCTCTTGCCCCTGGCTGTGCGCACCTATGCACCAGTGGGTCAGACGCCCATTTTGACGGTTCCCTTGACTCGCGATCATCTGTCGGCCATCGGCGGCCTGACGCCGGATGGACGGATGTTCATGCGGTTCCAGGACCATTCGTACAAAGGGCCAGATGTCGTGCGCTTTTTGCAGATGCTTTCGCGCAAGAGCCCCGGCAAACTGCTGGTGATTTGGGAGGCGCTCCCATTCATCGCTCGCATGTCGTCAAAGACTTTTTGAGCGCGGGAGGTGCCAAGCGCATTCATTTGGAGCGTCTGCCTGCTTACGCGCCAGAACTGAATCCACAAGAAGGGGGGGGGAATCTGCTCAAGCGACGCGAACTCAAAAACCTTGGTGTTCAGAACCTGCCACCCCTTGCGCTGGAAGTGCGACGAGCTACCGAACGCTTGCGGCATCGCAAAACCACGCTGGTCCAGTGTGTCGCTCATGCGGGCTTCCCCCTTTAGGTTTTTACAGTGAGATCAATAGTGATCAAGAGTTCTTTGAGCAACAGGTAACAGGCTGGACAAGCTCGACTCTTGAGAAAATTCAATCACGTGGATACTGGCACGTTATTACTCGACCTGATACGTTTTCTCAGGAGAGATTCGCATACAAAGACCTGTTTCCTTTAGTACAGCGATTGGCTGTAGACCTTCATGGGGATGATTTTCCTAACGTTTTGCCAGAATGTTCTCCAATTCGGGGGAGAGATTTTATTAGCCAGGAAATCGAAGCAGGACAATTCCTTGAGGCATGGAAAATATATCAGAGTGGCCAGTTTCTCCATTACTCAGGAATGGTTGACGATTGGCTCGATCAGGGTGGCTGGCTTCAACCGCCAGAGGGCTGGCAGGCGGGAGAGAAACTTGCTGTCGAGGAAGTGGTACGCCAGTTCACGGGTATTTTTGTATTTGCTTCACGTTTAGCTCTCACTGATGCTTATGTACAGGACAATTATGTCCATATTAATGTGCTTATTAAGGGTTTACAGGGACGAAAACTGTATATCAGTTCACCGAGAAAAGTACCTCTCAGGTGGAATTATCAAGCCGATATAGCAGAGTACCCATACGAGATAAGATTACAGAGAGCAGAGCTAATTGCCAATGCAGCAAGCCTTGTGCTTCAGGCATCAAAAGAGTTTTTTTACCGCTTGGGGTGGGAGGCGTCGCTTGCTAGCCTGGAAAGTACGCAAGCAAATTACTATAAAGGGTCATAAACGACGGGGACAGATTGTACTGATCGGTTTGTTTAAGCAGCAAAGGAGCTAATTGTGGAGATACCTTTTCGCTCACAGTTTAACTCGATACATTGGGCATTTGTTATGACGTTTGATGCACAAGATATCAGAGGTATCTACGATGGTGATGTATCTTGCCTCAATTTCCAGGTTCAATTCAAACGCCCAATACCTGATGCAACTCAGGCAAAAGAGGTGTATCCGGTACTCATGAACTTGTATGGTAAACTCTACCGGATGAATCAGCCACAGGACCATGGTGCAGAGTTACAACCTCTTGTAGATTTACCTATCAGTTTCATATACCCTGAGACTAAGTATAGTACGTATCTCTCATTCAGGATTTCCAGACACTACTTACAACAATTAGAGGATTATCGAGCAGCACAACAAACGCAGGATATGCTGCTGCAAGCATACCTATGGGGCATCGTTGCGGTCATGAAATCTCGTCCAGAGGCTGAACCCGTTTCTCATTCCTTACCAAATCGTTCTGGCGAGGTCATTCGCTTTGAGCAAGTTCACACAGACACTGTTAATCCTCAGATTAGAATAGCGCGATCAGACTGGATAGATCGTATTTTGCCTGGACTGGGCTATCGCCAAAGTGTCCTTGTTGAGTTACCTTTAGTTCGTACCCCTCCACTTCCTGAAATGTACAAATATGCTGCCGAGTCCCTTGAGAAAGCGCGAAATGCATTTGAACATGAGGACTACCGTGCAGCGTTGAAATATGCTCGCGAAGTGCTTGAGCATCTTGGGAAAATGAGTTCAAATGGCAGTGGAAAACTGACAGACTTTTGTAAAGAGTACCTCGAGCCTTATGTCGGAGAAACAAAGTCTAACGCAGTTGACCGTTCGCTGAATGCTCTGCGAGATGTTGTTAATGCCGCCAGCCATGCGGACCCTCAGAAACCTTTCCCGGTAGACCGAGCTATTACGACGTATGTGATCGAGACTCTCTCACTAAACCTTCGATACTTTGCTATAGCTCTTGCTTGAAAGTTACTCAGAAAGGGGCTGATGAAACGATGTCTCTCTCTTCCCACCTTGAGGACAAAACAAGCCCTATCGGGCAGTTCATCAAGCAGCGTTTTTCTCAGACTGCTCGGTTGACAAAAGCGGCTAATCAGCAATTGAAAAGCGTAGAAACCATCCGTCCTGCACAGGCGGACAAGTCATATCCTTACGCCGTTATCGGTACTGCAATTGATTATCGCCTGCGCTATGCATTTGCCATCACACCGTATCAACGGCTTGTCGCGTGGCAAGGGGCGCTACAATTAGTAGTGCAGCCCGTAAAAAGTGATCAGGATACCCTTCTAGATGAAGATGAATTGTTTGAAGTACTCTCACTTTCACCCATTTTCTTTGATATCACGCAAGGTGTCGTGCAGGGTCACTACCCTCTCAAGCTCGTCCGGCAGTTCTTTGAGATGTTGGATGCCGTGCTAAAGGCCATCCAGCCTGTGGGGCGATGGTTGGAACCTGAAGCGGAACACCTGCTGGATCGTTACTGCATTGTGCTGAGTTATTTTGAACAGGTCTTTCGCAGTTCCAGCTACCTGCAAGGCCCGCTTATGCAACCAACAGTGAAACGGAAGATTGAAGAACTGCTGGCTATCCCACAGCAAACATGGCTCGACGATCTGGCTCTGTTATTCAACACCTTTTATCACCGCTACCAGCATCTCCTGTCGCTACCCCATACGCTGAATCCTACATTCGCTGGAAGCGGCGATGTTGGGGGAGCCGATGCTGATCTGGTTGTCGATGGCTGTCTTATCGATATTAAAACAAGCATCTCTGCTCAATTGAAGGCTGATTACCTCTATCAGTTAGCCGGCTATCTCCTGCTTGATTATGACGACCAGCTTCACATGAATGCAGTTGGTATCTACATGGCACGGCAGGGCATGCTCTTTCGCTGGACAGTACCTGAATTTTTGCATGTGCTTACAGGAGAGAGTACGGTAGATCTCAAGGCACTACGACAGCAATTCCGTAAGCTTTGTCAGAGCAGGAGAACAAGACGTTCGCCATAAGATGCCGGAGTTGCATAAAATTAGGGAAAAACAAACATATTTACTGGAATTGCAGAACAGATAAGGGAGAGGAACATCAATGGCACAGAGCAATCACGAGCGCGTGGGGCGCGCCTTGAGCCTGTTGAAGCAGGGGTTGCAGCCCTTTGTGGAGCGCCAGATGCAAGCGGTCTATGGCGGGCGCTGGCAGTACGAGGCGGTGCAGGCGCTGCGTGACCAGCATATCGATGATGATGGCCTGCATCTGGATTCGCAGGCGTTGCTGTTGATTATCTGGGATCAGTGGCAGCCGGTGTTCAGGAACGTGTTGGGACACGCGGAGCGCGCGCTGGTGAGCGAACTGCGCGAGACACGCAACGAGTGGGCGCACCAGCGTCCCTTCAGCACCGATGACGCCTACCGTGCGCTTGACAGCATTCAGCGTCTGCTCGACGCCGTCTCGGCTGCGCAGGAGGCAGACGAGGTGAAGCGGCAGAAACAGGAACTGCTGCGCCAACGATTTGAAGAGCAGGCACGCAACGAGACACGCAAGGTCTCTGCCACCTCTATTGAGGGACGACCGGGCATGGGCCTGCGTCCCTGGCGTGAGGTGATTATGCCGCATCCCGATGTCGCCTCTGGTCGCTACGAATCCGCCGAATTTGCCGCCGATCTGGGGCAGGTGGCGCGCGGTCTGGGCGCGGAGGAGTACCGCGACCCGCGCGCCTTCTACCAGCGCACCTACCTGACCTACGGCCTGCGCCGTTTGCTGATCGACGCCCTCCAGCGTCTCGATGGCAGCGGCGGCAACCCGGTGGTTGATCTGCAAACCAGCTTTGGCGGTGGCAAGACGCACTCGCTGCTGGCCCTGTACCACCTCTTCTCCGAGGTGCCCGCCTCTGATCTGGTTGGCATTGACGCAGTGCTGCGCGAAGCCGGGGTAGCAAAACCGCCAGAGGCGCAGCGCGCCGTGCTGGTGGGCTACCAACTCTCGCCGGGCATGCCTCGCATCAAGCCCGACGGCTGTACGGTGAACACATTATGGGGCGAGCTGGCCTGGCAATTGCTCGGCAAGGATGGTTTTGCGATGGTGGCCGAGGCGGATCGCCAGGGAGTCAGCCCCGGCTCGGAGGTGTTGCGCGAACTGTTTGCGGCAGCCGCCCCGTGCCTCATTCTCATTGACGAGTGGGTGGTCTATGCCCGCCAGTTGTACCATGTCTCCGACCTGCCCGGCGGCTCGTTCGATGCCAATCTCAGCTTCGCGCAGGCGCTGACCGAGGCGGCCAAAGCGGCTCCGCGCACGCTGGTGGTGGCCACCATTCCCGCCTCCGATGCCGAGACGGGCGGCGAAGGCGGACGCGAAGCCGCCGAGCATCGGCGTTATCTCGGCCTCAAAGCGGGTCAACCGGTACCGGTCACCCTCAACGCCAGCGCCGTCGTGGTGAAACCCGAAGTAGCCGCAGCGCAGTTCGCGGCAGCCACGACACTGACCTCGACGGTCTCCGGTGCAAGCAGTACAACACCACCTGTCATCAGCGAGCGCGGCGGTTCCATGCTGCCCGAACCTGCCCGCCCGGCACCATCACCTGTGGAGCAGCCAGGCCACCCGACTGAACCCGTTGCCCAGGCGCAACGCTTCCACGGCTCAGTCAAACTCAACCCGCGCATGATGGCAGGGAACGCCGGGACGATTATGGACGAGGTGGTGCGCCACCTGACGGCCATCTATGGCGCAGACGTGCAGGTGACGCTGGAAATTCAAGCCACCCTTCCCGCCGTCTCCGATGACATCAAACGCACCATCGAAGAGAACTGTCGCACCCTGCGCTTCGAGAGCTTTGACTTCGAGGAGGAGTGATGCACAGCGTCAGGAATACTGACCAGGAGGGGCCAGATGCGCCCTGGCCCACTCAATCTTCCGCTCCTGATGAAAACCTGTCCTATGAGCAGCAACCAGACATCCCTCGCCTGCCCTTACCCGCGTTCGGCCAGCGTCCGCAACGTCTCAAACAACTCATCATCCAGCCGCCGCCAGCTTCCATATGGCGGGTCAAGCGGGCGGCGCGAGCGCATCTCGTCGTTCAGGATGACCTGGATACGTTCGATAGCCTGCTCGCAACCCTCCGGCGGAATATCCCTGCCCTTGCGCAGGAGCAATGCCGCTGCCCCGCACATGAGCGCGTCCTCGTCGTCCAGGCGTGTCACGACATCCTGCCACGCCTCCCGCGTCATATTCCACTGCTCGTCGAGCAGGCGCCATGCCACTTGAGCAACGGTATTGTCCCGGAAAAAGTCCTCTCCCGTTATCGTTTTCCAGACGTCTTCTGAAACCTTCCTGTTGTCATAGCAGGCAGCGAGCAATTCTTCCACATCCACTTGCTGTGCCTGGTTGCGTTGCCCGCGCTCTTTGAACTGATTGAGCCGCTGCGCCTGCTTATCTGCTGTTCCTGTCGGCGCTGCCCAAGTCGATCTGGGAGATGGGAGCGTTGCCGTACCGAGACATCGCCGCAGAGCATCGATCAGCAGACGCTGTTCCAGAGGCAATGAGGCCTGCCCCCCAATTTGCCTGAGGCTTTGTTCGGTGTGCTGCCGTAACAACTCAGGTACATCACCAGTGCTGACAACGCTATAAAGCGCAAGCATCGCTAACGGGCGTTCTGTTTCCTGTCTCAAAATGTTACACAGGGAACTAATCAGGTATTTTAGGTTTCCCAGGTTTCTCAGGTCTCCCAGGTCTATTAGGTTTCCCAGGTATCCTAGGTTTCTCAGGTTTCTCAGGTTTCTCAGGTCTCCCAGGTCTCTCAGGTTTCTCAGGTCTCTCAGGTCTCTTAGGTTTCCCAGGTCTCTCAGGTCTATTAGGTTTCCCAGGTCTCTCAGGTCTATTAGGTTTCCCAGGTCTCTCAGGTCTCTTAGGCCTATCAGGCCTCTCAGGCCTCTCAGGTCTATCATGCTTCTCAGGCCTCTCAGGTCCATTAGGTCTATCAGGTTTCTCAGATTTCTCAGGTATATCAGGTCTATCAGGTTTCTCAGGTCTCTCAGGTACATTAGGTCTCTCAGGAAAATAGTAATAATAGTGTTCATACTTTGAACTTGCAGGCGAGCAGGAGATGAGAGATGTTGAAGCAAGGTTGCAATAATCGCACTGCGCTGGTTTTCGTTGCCTTGTGCCAGCAGGAGTCGGAGATTCAGACAGGTCTGATAGGTCGCTGGACGCCCGCGCTGCATTTCTGCATCGAGCAGACGATCCCACGTTGTCTGCCAGTATTCTCCGCTTTGCATTTCAGCTCTCAGCAATTGCCAGTAGAGCAAGGCGTGTGGATAGCGGGCGGCGCTACTGGCCTGCAACAGGTCGGTTTGCAAGCCGTGCGGGTCGCGCCTGGCCCTTTCTTGCCAGTCTTTTCCGATCTCTGTCTGTCTCTGCCAGTTGGGGTCATCTCGTTCTGCGGGGAAAGCCGCGGGCGTGAGCAGGGAATTGAGTTCGAGCGAGTGCTGTGTGAGGCGTGCCGGCAGGTCCGGTTGTTCGTTGGCCCAGGTGAGCCATTGCGTGTGCAGCCAGCCGGGCGGGCCGTCTTTGTCGAGCAGGCGCAGCGTGACGAAGGCGTAGTCTGCACTAGAGGGATGGGCCGGGCGCGCGGGTGGATCGGGCAGGCGGTTGCGCATCTCATCCGGGATGCCGGGGGTGTCGAGGAGATCGGCCAGTTGCAGCAGGGGTGGGACGAGTTCCAGCAGCACCAGGTGCTGGCAAGCTGGCAGGTCGGGCGCGAGAGAGGCCAGCAGGCGCGCGGCCCCTTCCTGTCGCTGTGGGTTGCCGCCGTCGCAGAGCGCGGCCCGCCAGGTCTCCAGCAAAGGCGGCGTTTTGATGCTACTCTCTTTCGGCTGCCCGCGCAGCCAGAGCAGGGCGACTTCTTCAATCTCCCGTTGCAATGCTGTGTAGCGGCCTCTGTCCAGGTTGTCTCCATAGAGATCGAGCAGGCACGTGGCAATCTGGACTTGCAGGGGGGTGTCGATATACAGGAAGTTGCAATCGACGATGCAGGCGGCGGCGAAGAGCAGGTGGCGCTGCAAGATGGCGTCACAGGCAGCAGGAGCCCTGAGAATAGCGCGGATAATATCGTTGGCCTGCGTCCCCCGCTTCTCCTGCTCACTCTTATAGGCGACGACCAGCAGCAGGGGTTCGCGCCACAGGGGCAACTGATAATGCTCGACGGCAAAGGCGACGAGATCGCCAGCGCCGACGGTGACCGGAGCGTTGGCGGCATAGCTTTTGCTGTCCAGCAGGTAGCGGGCGGCGTAATATTCCTGGAAGGTGCGGTGCATGAAGCCATAGAGGCCCTGCCCACGCTCGACGAAGAGGCCGCTGCTCTCGCTGAGTGTGTTCAGGAACTGCTCCACGTTCGCCTGGGCGACATGCTCGGCACTCTGGGGGTAGGCCAGGCTGGCCCGCGCCAGTTCCAGGGCGCGCTGGTGCGTCAAAGGCAGGTCGCGGCGGTGCATCTCGAAGGCAATCACGCTCAATACGTCCTCGGCGACGCCGATCTCATCGTCGGCAAAGCGTTTGCCCCCGCGCGTGCGGTTCCAGTTGTCGAGCAGGGTGCGCGTCACGCTGTTGTAGAGGTCGATGCGGCGGTGCGGCAGCCTGCCGCCACTACGCTGGATCAGCGCCAGGATAGTCAGCATAAGCGGGTTGACGGCCAGCCGCTTGATGCCGGGATTGTCGCGAAACGAGCGCAGCAGGTCATTGCGCTGCCGCTCACCCTCCGCCCGCGCCCGCCGACGATCCTGCGCCGTCAGTGCGTTCTCCTCTTGCGAGCGCGTCTCTTTGACGACCAGCGATAGCTCAACGGCGGGACACCAGCTGCTCAGGAAGGCTTCGATCTGGGAGTCGCTCAGATCAAGCAGCGTGTATTCGCGATATTGCGACAGGGCACCGGGATCGTAGCCGACGATGCGCGAGGTGATGAGGATGCAGTTGAACGGCTCTTGCCTGCCCTGTTTGAGGCAGTGCTGGTTCAGAAAGGCAAAGATATCGGCGGCCACCTGTCGTCTCAGGTCATCGCTGGCCACTTCGTCCAGCCCGTCCAGCAGCACGAGGCAGCGTCCTTGAGCCAGGGCTTCGAGGATGATGGCGGGCAAGCCCGGGTCGATCTCTTCCAGTTTCTGCCTCACGAAGGCCATGAAAAGATGGGGGCGGCCATCGCTGCCGGTCTGGCGAGCAATCTTGCGCTCCGGGTCCACCAGATAGGCGGCGTAATCGCTGATGCGCAGCAGCAAAGGGATGCGGGCAGGCGCATAGGCTTGCTCAAGAGGCGCGTTGGCACGCAGAGCGCGGGCCATGCGCAAGGCTAACCAGCGCATCGTCGTACTCTTGCCCGCTCCCGGCCCGCCGAGCAAGATGGCGACGGGGCTACCAGCCTTCAGATCGGTGAAGACATCCTCGATGGTCAGATCTTTTCCGGCCTTTGCAATCGAGGCGAGTATGCCCTCAACCATTTCCGAGCGCCAGGCAGCGGCACGCAACTGCTGGATGTATTCTTCCCGTTCCTCGATGCTGAGATCGCCACGCTCGTAGAGGCGGCGTGTCTCTTGCTCAAGCTGTTCGCGTTCAAGCGCCATGCCGAAACGCGGGCGGTCAGAGACGGCGCGCAGATGGACAAAAACCCGCTCCAGCGGGACATTAACGGAGAAGATGGGCAGCGAGGCTGGCGCACTGATGCCCGTCGGATTGATGAGCCGGTTGTGACTGATGATGCCATCCAGGTAGTTGTTCAAAAGAGCCTCGCGCTGCGCCTGAGAGGAAGAGGGTGTAGGCAACTCGCCTTGCTGAATAGCAAAATTGAACGTCGCGCCAGGATTTCTCGTGAAGTGATAGACCTGTCCCTGATCCTGAGCCTGGATAGTATCGCCCATATTATGATGGCTCAGTTGGACGCGGGCAGGAGCAAGCACCTGCTGCTCCTTCGGCGCGCGCCGGGCAATCAACCACGAGGCCAGCGTGAACAGGGCCAGCGTGCCCAGCACGAGCAGCGTCAGGGTGAGGTGCAGACCGGGGAGAAAGAGCATGCCAAAGGTACTGTCGTAAAACTGGCTGGCGACCTGCTTGAAAGGTAGTGGGGCAATATTGGCGGCATAGGTGACGACAAAAACGGCAAAAATGGCCAGCCAGAGCCATTTCAGGCTCGTGAAGACGCCGCGCGCAATGGCGTACTGCATAAATCCCACACCTCAGCTTATTCGAGAGAGACCGGTTGTTTTGGCAATCGTGCAGTGGCAATGAATTGACCACTATTATACGACAAACTGGCAAGCATTGTACCCACTCACATTTCTTCTGCAGGTGTTCGCCATCGCAAAAGTCGTTTCTATCGTCCAGTGGTACCGGGAACAGACCAGGAGCGAGGCTGGACAAATCGACTTGCTCAGCACTTTCCCCAGATTGGATCGTTCCATCCGGGTAAGAATCAGTGCTTGAGCCAGGGGAGTGTCAGAGCGTCTGGGGCAAACAGATGAGGGCAAATTTTGCAAAGAGGGTAGGACTCCCTTATGATACTGTTGGCGAATCCCTCTTGTTGAGCTAAGCCACAGCCTCGGATCTGCTTAAAGCCTCACGATCTATGCTCTCCTTGCATTCCCCGTGTGTTCGTCACAGACCTTGTTCCTTCGGCTTCCTGGCGCTGGTTTCTCATGGAAGATGCGGGGAATGCTCAGACGCCTACTCTTTCCAGATCTGTTGCCATCGAGGTAGCCAGGACGCCTGGCCAACTCCAACACCGTGCGCTCCAGGATCAGACACTGCCGTCCTTACTGATCAGATGTGAAGGAGATCACCTCCAACAGCAGGCCGTTGAGGTCTGCCGAGTCTTGAGCGTCTCTCACAGAGAAAGCTCGTAGAATTATTATTTGAGTGTAGTGAGACTCCAACCATTCATGCCCACAAGCGTGAAGCGTAGCGTATGACTTTGTGGCACATCCGTTCACATTAATCGGGATAGAGGGTATCCAAAAGCCAAATGCCTCAAGCAGCCTGTAGAGCCGCTTGAGACGATTTGAAAAACCTCATCGGTGCCGAAGGGGGGATTCGGTGAATAGTGTTCACCTTTATTCGCCAGGTCCCTCCAGAGGCCGGTTCACAAGCTCTATTCTTCATCGTGATTCGCGAATTTTCGCGAAAATTCGTCGGCGTTGCTGTCAAAATTGCTGTCAGGATGAGCTTACTTTTTGCGCTTCCATAATCAGAAGCTCCTCCAGGCTTACCAGCCTTCTGATAACCTTCAGTGCATACCCTCACCGCCAAAGCGAACACCTCAACGATCGCTGTGAAACGAAGCCGCCAGTAATAGGCAGCGAGCAGACAGGGTACAATGGTGACTGAGACGGGCAGCGACGCGAAACGAATCTCAGGGTGAGATGTCACCACAGATACGGTCCTGAGTTGAGACATGCTCCGGGCCGAGTCGCTTTTTCTCACTGGCTATGAGGAAACTGGTTCAACTTCAAAGACGTACACCCCCAGGGCTTCTTTCTCCGGCGGGTATATCTCTCGGATTAAGCGTAACGCCGTGTCCGTATCACCTGCGTCTGGGGCAATCTTTTGCCAGCCTTCCGCGGCCAGCATGTCCTCGAAGCTCGCATAGGTTCGTACCGCCTTGATCTTCACGGTTCCCGACGCTTGCGAGGTCTCAAGCCGGATGAGCTCACCCGCCTGGTAACGCTTGATGGTATCGTAGCCGACACGAACCTCAAGGGTTTTCTGACCCGCCATGATGGCGTCATAATAGGGACGTTTAATGCGCATGACGTGCATCGTGTTTCTTCCTTTCGCGGTTCTCACAGGATCTCTGTAATAAGAGACGAGTTGCCACGCCGCAGGTATACAGGGAACAATCTCTCATCAATTGCTGATGTTCAAATCCGGTTCCATCAATTATCGGGTGCTAGCCACTCGCCCCGTTGCTTGGAGCGGCGATGCTGGCCATCGCTGTCTTGGCCCGCCGGGAGCCGCCGCACGGCGATGGCCAGCATCGCCGCTACGTCCAACGGGGGAGCAGGCGCGCTGTTTGGCACCTGAAAATTGGTGGAACCCTCAAATCCCCACCTGCTCGACAAAATGGCTGTATCATGGTATGCTTTGGGAAAAGCACGCAGGCCAGCCTGATGATTACGTTGCAGAGCCGGGAGGTCAGATAACATGGGACGGGCACAGTTATCCACGATGACGGGGAGAGAACGGACGCAACTCATTGCAGCACGGCACGCTTGCCACTTCTCCCAGGACGAGGTGGCGGCACAATTGGGAGTGAGTAAGACAACAGTCCATCGGTGGGAGAGAGCGGGCGACGTTCCCCAACCGTTGCACCTTCGCAAGCTCTGCGACCTCTTCGGCAAGTCGGCGGCGGATCTTGGGTTTCCAGAGCCGCCTGTCGAGCCGACAGAGAACGTCAGTGTAACACAGACGAGCACTGACCCCCATCACGAGGCAGCAGAGGCCAATGCGCTGACCGCTTTTCGGCAGCATCACCTCACCTCGCGCCTCATGATACAGATCTGGAACTGGCCTCCAGGTGACGCCCGTTATCAGAAGCTCCAGTGGTTGATCATCGCGGAGCTAGAGGATAACGCTATGAGTAACGAACTAAGCCGCCGTGACGCCTTGCGTTTCCTGGCACTGGTCCCTATGGACATGCTCGGTCTCTCGCCGTTCGGCGCGGTCTTCAAAAGACCCTTTTCCTATGAGGACATTTTAAAGCACTGCGCAGCTGGCATTGTTGCCTGCTGGAAGCTACGCAAGGAAAAGGAATTGGCGTTTGCCGATCTCTCAGTTTCTGCGTACATCCCGACGTTACAGGAGATGCTGAAAACCGCGACCCCGCTACAGCGCAAAGCCGCCGCTGAGTTGCTTGCCCAATGTTTCTTGCTGAAAGCGCCGCTCGCCTGGCATCTCGCCACGGTCAGTAACGCAGTCGGCTATGCACAGCAGGCTGAGAACTACGGCATCATTGCTGACAACCTTCTCCTACAGATTGTGGCGCTCAAAATGCAAGCCGCCGCGCTCTATTACGCCAATCAATGGGGGGAAGCATTGCGGGCGACAGAGAAGGCGAAGCGTCTGTTGGAGAAGCGAGACAAGCGGGACCAGCAGAAACATGCTTCGGTCGCACAGGCCGCCACAGAGCCGATTCCTCCGCTCGCGCAGAGCTACCTCTACGCAGGTTTAGCGATCTACCAGGCTTCCAGCGGGCACAAGGAAGAGGCGCTCCTATCTCTGCAAAAGGCGCATACTACCTTCTTCGCTCAAACCGAAACACCGCCGATCTGGATTGACCACAGTCTTGGGAACCTCCTGCTTCACGATGGCGGTACGCACCTGCATCTCGGGTTATATAAAGAGGCGCTTGACTCTTTCGGGCAAATTGAGAAACGGTACTCCCGGAACGGTCAACACCTGTCGTGCTTGATTGAAGCCACTTTTGAGCAAGTAATGGCCGAAACCAGCCGCGATGACCAGCCACGGAACATGGATCGATGTATTGACCTGTGGCAGAAGGGGGTAAACGGCGCAAGAGAACTACAAAGCCAGCAGCGCTTTGCCGAGGCGATCCAAGCCTACACAGCCATGCGTGCCGCTTGGCCCGGCGAGAAGCGCGTGAAAGAACTGCGCGAGATGCTCGTCCGCTGACGCCAGCCGCTCAAAAATATACAGCACTGCCATTTTATCGGCGGTGCTATTTTTTATGCTGTTACCCGGCGCTACCTCTTGCAGTAACAAACTGTTACGCGGGTAACAAAATAGCCACTTTTTGGAAGTCCTTTCCGGTCTCTCATACCCCCGTTTTTCCTTATACTCCCCATTGGTGTCGCTACTGGTCAGGTCTGTGCTGACCGCTGAAGGCATCGTGGAGCGATGGCCGCCCGTGCTATCGCTCTGTCCTACATCGTCAATTGAAAGAGTGAATAATGTCCCATTTTGACTGATTAAAGGTGCTGCTGATGTACTGCGTTATCTGTGGCCGGGGTTTAGATCTATCGAACCGTGTTGGTATCGTCTGCATCGTTTGCCATCGTGCGCGTGCCGCCGATAAGAACGGTACACGGAACCCCCTGACGGTGAATTACTGCCAGGTCTGCGGCGGTCTGTATAGCCCCGGCAATGCTTCTATCTGGCATGTGTCATGCACGCCAGGCTACCTCAAGACATCGCCCTGGATACAGACCACCCGAGGATAGAGAGGAGGAATACATGCCATTCACTATCTGGCGACGCCACCGCAAGCGGATGCCCGAAGCGACGCGGGAGCCGCGAACTCCTACATCCCAGTTTACTGAGCAACGCACGTATGTTCCCGATGTGCCCTATCTCTTACCAAAAGACGCTTTAGAGGATCAACGCTTAAATTACCAGCATCACGCGCTGTACAAGACGATCAGCAACCATTACCTCGCGCCGCTGACGCCCGCGAGTACCCAGACCATCCTGGATGTCGGCTGTGGGACCGGCATCTGGGCGGTCGAAATGAGCGCCTTGTTCCCGCAGGCCCATGTGCTCGGCGTGGATGTGGCGCTCTCCTCGCTCCCGCGTCCGCTGCCCTCCACCTGCCTGTTTGTCCAGGCCAATATCCTGCACGGTTTGCCGTTCCCGGACAGCCAGTTCACCTATACCCATCAGCGCCTGCTGGTGGCGGCGATCCCGGGGTTGCGGTGGCCGGGAGTCGTCCACGAACTGGTGCGCGTGACGCGGCCAGGAGGATGGATCGAACTCTTAGAAATCGGTGACACCATTCAAAATGCTGGCCCGGCCACAAAGCGCCTGCTGACCTGGCTGACGGACATCAGCCGGGAACTGGGCTTCGAGATGGAGGTGCTGCGCCACCTGGGCAACCTACTCACGCAGGCTGGCTGCCAGGAGGTCGAAACGCTGGATATCCCGGTGCCGCTGGGCGCATGGGCTGGCACCATCGGGCAGATGATGAAGACCGATGTGCTCTACGGCTACAACGCGCTCAAAGACTCCTACTGCCCGCGCTCCCACACACCACCGGACGTCTTTGAGGCAATGGTGCAAGCCGCCGCTGACGAGTGGGAGCAGAACCGCTGCTCCTATGTCTTCCACGCGGCGTTCGGCAGGAGGGCGGCTCCATGATGTCTACCGCGCCGCCGTTTCTCCTGACCCGTGAGCAGGCCACGCGCCTGCACGGCTACATCCAGACCTACCGGCAGTATGCGCTCACCAGGCTGCTGCCCTCGACTGAGCGTAACGTCCTGCTCCGTGGCTTGCAGGCGCTGCAAGGCAAGCTCATCGAGGCGCTGGACCGACCGGCAAATCCGCTCCGGCTTGTCCTGAGCCGTGATGAGGTGGGAGTTCTGAACACAATGTTCAACGGGCTCCTCACGCTCTACGGCGGACAGGCGGAAAGCGCTGAACGCACAGCTACCATCAACGATTTAGCGGCTCTCAAGCTGAGTCTCAAAGGCTTCTGACGACGGGGAGGTGTTTCATGGGCAAGAAGACATGGCGCAACCGGAGGCATCCGCCGGTCTTTGCGTTCACGGTGCAGACGGTAGACCTGACGCTCAAAGCCGTGGCAATTTTTGAGCAACTACTCCAGCAGGCGAATCACCTGGACGAGAAGGTCGTCTTCGCCGAGGAGATTCTGCACTCGGTCAAACGGAAGCTTGAACTGATGAAGGAGTCAGTGGGCGCGGTCTGTCTGATGACGTTTGATTTTAATGAGAAAATTGTCATTCGGCAGTCGATGCTGCTGTACACAATTGAACTCCTCAACAAACCGCCCGGCCCGCAGCGAGACAGAGAGATGCGGCAGTGCCGGGTGATAGCGACGTCCTTTACCGATGAAGAAAGGGATGCACACCAATCATTGACCTGAGCTGTTCAGCCCGCTATAATCAACCAATGGGTATTATTCCTTTGTGCTTTGAAGAGAGGGGCGATTGAGCGAACGAACATGCCAGAGTATGAGTATGCTCCCTCGGACGTTTCTACCCGCATGAAGGCGTTGCGTCTCCGCTTGAAGCTGTCGCAGCAACAATTCGCCGATCTGACAGGTGTTCCTGTCACGCTTTTCAAACAATGGGAAAGTGGCATCATTCAGCCACCGGCTTCCTACTGGCAGCGCATTCTGGTCGCTGAAACCGAAGGACTCCAGATATTCTCGCCCAATGGCAGGATAGCAGGTCGTGTTGCTGAGGCAGGTGCAGACTATCAAACAGACGTTGACCAGATCGACCGTGAAGAACGTTTCCCAACAGATTTTCTCGCTGAGCCTGATGTTGTACGCACGTTTGTGGAGGGCCAGCGACTGGCGTATGGCCATCTCTTCAATCCAACGTTTGCCACAGAAACCTCGCGGATCGATCCGCTACCTCATCAGTTGATTGCAGTCTACGATCACATGCTCAAACAACCACGCCTGCGCTTTCTTTTAGGAGACGATGCAGGAGCAGGCAAAACGATCATGACCGGCCTCTATCTGCGAGAGATGCTCGCACGACGACTCATCTCGCGAGTTCTGATTGTGCCGCCCGCAGGATTAGTGGGGAACTGGGCGCATGAGATGCATCATTTGTTCAACCTGCCTTTTCGCATTGTTACGGGGAGCGATGCTCGTCTGGGCAATCCGTTTCGTGGGGCCGGGAGCGATCTGATGATTGTCAGCATTGATACCCTGGCCGGTGAGCGTATGTTCTCACGCTTGCAAGAGGACGAAGTGCAGCCGTATGATCTCGTCGCTTTCGATGAGGCTCACAAGCTTGCAGCCAACCGGGGCGCTGATTTCCGTGTTCGCCGTACTGATCGGTATCGTCTGGCCGAAGCGCTGGCCGGCGTGCCAAACGAGGAAAAACGCTGGTCTCTCTCCTGGAGTTGCCGTCATCTGCTTCTGTTAACGGCAACTCCCCATATGGGGAAGGATTTTCCCTATTATTGTCTCTGGAAACTGCTCGAACCAGACGCGCTTTCTACACTCGACGCTTTTCACGCCTATCCAATAGAGGCCAGGCAACGTCATTTTCTGCGGCGCACGAAAGAAGAGTTAGTCTATTTTGATGGCAGTCCCATTTATCCTACGCGCATTTCCAATACGTTGAGCTACAAGTTGAGCCAGGGCGAGGTGAGTGAGCAGACGCTTTATGAGCGTACCACGCATTACATTCAAACTTTCTACAATCGAGCTCAGGTGCTCAATCGCTCTGCGGCTCGTCTCGCTATGAGTGTGTTTCAGCGTCGCCTGGCAAGTTCAACCTGGGCTTTGCTCTGTTCGTTTGAACGACGAGCCAAAAAACTAGAAAAGCTCATCGAGGCAATTCGCTCCGGCCAACTGGATTGGGCGGACTTTGAGAAGGAGCAACACAGGCTCGATACACTTGTGGATATTTTCGATGAGAGAACTGCTGACGAAGAGAACGATGGATCAGGCAGGGAAGAAAATGAGCGCAATGAGGATGACCTTCTGGGTGGAACGTTAGCGACATCATTGAGAGAATTAGAGGCAGAGTTGCGCCAGGTCGAAGAGTTGCGTGATCTGGCCGAGCACGTCTATAAAATGGGAGAAGAGTCCAAATTTGAAAAATTGCGCGAGATCCTGAGCGACCCGCAGTATCTCCATGAGAAATGGCTGATTTTCACAGAACATCGCGACACGCTCGAATTCCTGGTACGGCGTCTGAGAGGGATGGGACTGGACGGACAGATTGCCCAGATCCACGGCGGCATGAACTACCAGGAACGCGAAGAACAAGTCGCGGCTTTTCGCAAAGCCAGCGATGAGGCAGGGTCAGCGCGTTATATGATCGCTACTGATGCCGCTGGCGAGGGCATTAATCTTCAGGTGTGTTACCTGATGGTGAACTACGATATTCCCTGGAATCCTGCTCGTCTGGAGCAGCGGATGGGGCGTATTCACCGCTATGGACAGAAGCACAATCCGGTCTATATCATGAATCTGGTCGCGGAGAAAACACGCGAGGGGCGGGTGATGACGACGCTGCTAGAGAAGATGGAGCATATTCGCAAAGAGTTGGGGTCAGACAAAGTTTTTGATGTGATCGGACGATTCTTTCAAGAAGTCTCTCTGAGCGAATACCTGGCGCACATGGCTTCCCAGGAAGCGGAGACAGAGATTGAGCAACGTTTATTTGGAACCTTGACCCCTGAGCAGGTGAGGGCGCTTGAGGCACGGGAACGAGCAATCTTTGGTGAAGGCGGGTCGGTCCGCAGTGCTTTGCCCCGCCTGCGCCAGAGCATGGAGCAGAAGCTGTATCAGCGGCTCTTGCCTGGCTATGTGCGCCACTTTCTTGAGAAGGCCGCGCCATTGATGCATATACGTATAGAAGGCAACCTGGATGATATTTTCTGGCTCACTCCACTCGCGCCAAACGCGCTGGATTGGCTTCTTCCCCTGCTAGAGACATATCCTACTGAGATGCGTGGACGTTATACGTTGCATCCATCACGCGCTGGTGAACCTGCGATTTTTCTCCATCCAGGCGAAGCTCTCTTTGATCGCTGGCAAAATATGTTCTCTGACCATTTCGCTCCGCAAGCCTTACGAGGGGCAATATTTGTTGATCCGAATACGGAAAAACCGTACTTCTATCATCTCGCGCTCATCACGGTAACAAGAGAAGCAGACCCGGGCATCCGGGCATTTAAACGCTCGGAGTTGCTGGAATGCCTGCTGGTCGGGCTGAGGCAGGAGGAGAATGGCGAGATTGTTTCCTGTCCCGTTGAGCAATTGCTCCTGTTGCAAAAGGGCTCATCCATTCCTCCACTTCCTCTCACCGCAACGATCTCACGCGCGTGTGAGCAGGCGAAAGCCTATGCCCTGACTGGCATTGCCGAAAAGGTAGCTCGCGCACAGCGGGAGCGGTTGCAAGCAACGCTTGCCGAACGCGAACGCTTTCTTGAGCACGGTTTCACCTATCAGAATGCCGAACTCTTTGAAACGCGGAAACGCTTGACTGAGCGTGCGCAGGCCGGGGACGCACGGGCAAAAGGCGAACTGACCAGAATCAAGACCCTGCAAAAAGAATTACAGAACAGGAAGGCCGAGGCTTTGAGGGTGCTTCGTCGTGAACCTGAGCTGATCGTTCCGGGAGAGGTTGCCTTGCTCGCTCATGCGCTGGTGCTCCCGGCGCGTGATCCCGCAGACCGCGCGCGCTTTGACGCGGAAGTGGAGGCCATAGCCTTGCGATGGGCGCGCTCCTTTGAAGAGATGCGAGGAGCGGTCGTGAAAGATGTCTCGACGGCGAGCAAGGCCAGAGAGGCGGGATTGGAAGACTGGCCTGGTTTCGATCTGCTAGCGCAGCGCCCTGGCGGTGAGACGATTGCCATTGAGGTGAAAGGACGCGCCGGGATTAGCGACGTTGAACTGACCGAGAATGAGTATATCAAGGCATGCAATTTACGCGAGCGCTACTGGCTGTACGTTGTCTACGAATGTGCGAAGGTGGTCCCGCGTCTCTTGCGCATTCAAGACCCTTTTGGTAAGCTAATCGCCAGAGCTAAAAACAGTGTTCTTCTGGATGATCGGGATATTTTTGCGGCGGCAGAGCCGGAGTAGGGGTGCAGAGATCTCTTTGCCGGGATGTGGCCCTTTTCTTCTCTTTCCCAGGAGAGGGATTTGAGAATAGAGTAGAAAGTAACGTATTATGGACGAGCGGTTGATTGAGGTCAATTTTCCCTTATTACAGACCTCACTGGATTCTGTACACGAAAAAAACGTGCGTCATGGACATATCTCCACGCTCCATATCTGGCCGGCGCGCCGTCCTCTAGCTGCCAGCCGCGCCGCGCTGATCACCACGTTATTACGCGATCCCGGCACTACAGCCGCGCGCAAAGAGGTCCTTTCTAAGCTGGCCGGGCATATCTCCGACGAGAAAACGGTGGGGGGCATTTTGCACTGGGGACGCGAGAATGATGCTGCCCTCGACTGGTTTCGTAAGCAGATCCGCGAGGAATATGGCGGGCGCGCTCCCCGCGTGCTCGATCCGTTTGCCGGCGGCGGCGCGATCCCGCTGGAGGCGATGCGCCTGGGCTGCGAGGTGACGGCGGTCGATATCAACCCGGTGGCCTGGTTTATCCTCAAATGTACGCTGGAATATCCTCAGAAGCTGGCAGGACAATCTCGTCCGTTGCCTGAGTTTGTTCTGCACTCACGCGAGTTTATGGAGAGCTATTTAAAGGCAAAGGGCTATAAGGGCAGAGCATTAAAGAAACAGCTTGCCCTCTTTGGCCTGGACAATGAGGCCCAACCGGTAAACCAGCCTGAACTCATGGACATGAACGACGAGAGAGCCTCTATCGAGGCCGATCTGGCCTGGCATGTGCGCGCCTGGGGCTGGTGGGTGCTCCAGCAGGCCAGAGCCGACCTGGCTCCTTTCTATCCCATTATCGACGACAAGCCTACCGTCGCCTATCTCTGGGCGCGCACCGTCACCTGCAAGAATTGCCGCGCGACTGTCCCCCTGCTTAAGACGCTCTGGCTCTGCAAGAAAGAGAAGAAACGGGTGGCGCTGACAATGAAACCAAATGCCGAGAAGACTGGCGTTGTTTTTGGCATCTGGCATGATGTGCCTGTGGGTAAGGGATCAGCAGCGAAGAAGCGAGAGTATGATAAACAGGTTGGCGGGGGAACGATGTCGGGAACTGGAGCTACATGCCCCTGCTGCGGCACTATTATGACTAAAGAAGAGATACGACGAGAAGGAATCAAAGGATGTCTGGGAACTTTGATGACAGCCGTGGCAGTTGAAGGGCCAGATGGTAAGGAGTATCGCTTACCGACCTTAGAAGAAACTCAGTATGCTAAAGAAGCAGAAAAAAAGTTAGAGGCGGTTTTTGCCGACATACCTTTCGGCCTTCCGAGAGAGTCATTAACTCTTGATGCTAAAGGAAACACATGGTGTATCCTTTATGGAATAGATACATTCGAGAAACTTTTTACTTCTCGGCAACTGCTAGCACTGGGATATCTAGTCAAGTATACTCGTATTACGAGAAAAGCAATGAGAGTTGCAGAATACTCGACAGAATGGATTGAAGCGGTAAATTTCTATCTTGCTGCTGCAATTAATAGACTCTTAGATTATTGTAATTGCGGGACTCAGTGGAAAATAGATGTAGCTACTATCAATCACTTTTTTGTACGTTTCGTTGTTCCTATTAGCTGGGACTATGCCGAAGGAAACCCTATTGGAGAGCTTGCTGGAAGCTATAAATTATGTTACGAACGGATCAGTACTGCTCTCGATACCTACGACACTTGGGGAATCTCGGCTCCTGAACCTCAAGTAGTCAATTCTTCAGCAACCATTCAAGGCTTTAGCCAACTGGATGCCATTGTGACTGATCCTCCCTATTATGATTCCATCGGTTATGCTGTCATAATGGATTTTTTCTATGTTTGGCTTAGACGAACATTATATGGTCTCACCCCGCAAATTGACGAAATCTTCCAACAACCGCTAGCTCCAAAATGGGATCATGAGCGCAATGATGGCGAACTAGTAGATGATCCTAGCCGCTTCAATGGCGACAAACAAAAATCCAAAGCCAACTACGAAGACGGCATGGCACGCGTCTTCCAGAACTGCCACAACATGCTTGCGCCAGACGGGCGGCTTGTGATCGTCTTCGCGCATAAGCATCCTGACGCCTGGGAGACGCTCGTTTCAGCCATCATTCGCGCCGGCTTTGTCGTCACGGGGAGCTGGCCGATTCAGACGGAGATGGGCAATCGCACGCGCGCACTCTCGTCGGCGGCGCTGGCCTCTTCGATCTGGCTGGTGTGCAAGAAGCGCCCGGAGAATGCGCGCGATGGCTGGGATAATAAGGTGCTGGATGAGATGCGGAGAAATATCCCTGAGAAGCTGCACCGCTTCTGGGACGATGGCATCAATGGTCCCGACTTTGTGTGGGCCGCAACCGGCCCGGCCCTGGAGGCATACAGCAAGCATCCAAAGGTCAGAAAATCGAGCGCCTCCGGGAAAGAACTCTCCGTCAAGGAATTTCTGGACCAGGCGCGGCGTATAGTGATGGACTACGCGGTTGGAAGGGTGCTGCGCGAAGGGCCGGAGGTCACAACTCCCCTGGACGCGGTCACAACCTATTACCTGCTCCATCGCTACTACTTTGGCACCGAGAGCGTGCCGATCGGGCCATGCATCCTCTACGCGGTCTCTTGCGGACTCTCCGATAGCGATTTGCTCAATCGCTATGATATACTGGCTCGCAGTGGAGGATTGGCGGTAAAAGAGGAATCAGACGATGAAGTAGAAACAGCAGAGGGGGAAGAGGAAGAAGAGCCAGAGGAGGAGGAAGGCACCAGCAGCGCCGTGCGGCTCAAGCAATGGTATCAGCGCAAAACGTCACACCCGGACTATGAGACGCCAAAGGGAACAGTGCCGCCTCTCATCGATCAGGTCCACCGCCTGATGTATTTCTGGGTGGCGCGCGAAGAGAACAAACTGAACGACTACCTGGCCGAGTATCGGTTGAAAGAAAACGAGCATTTTTTCCACCTGCTCCAGGCCCTCATCGAAGTCCAGGGCATCAGCAGCGAGGAGAAAGGTATCCTGGAGCGCCTCAGCAAGCACATTGAGCGCACCAACGTCTCGAATTATCGACTTTTCTGAGCGTTTGTCAAAGCATATACTATTTCCTGATGGGGGAGATGGAAAGATGAGAGAAGACAGAGCAGTAGCAACAGTAGAAGAAGACCTGGCAGAAAGCGGGATTGATATGCAGCAGAGAGTAACACAGAAAGCATGGAATGATATTGTTGAGCTGCGCCCAGAACTGCGCGGCGAGATGGCCATGAATGAGTTTGCCGCCGACCTTCAGGATGTGGCAATGGGAGAGGGACGCCCTCTCTATAAAGATGTTACGGAATTTTTTTCTCTCACCTATCCTACTGGTAGAGTGCTTGATCTTGCCAGAGATGTTGTCTGGCGGCTGGCTGGTCGGAGCGACAAAGCGATTCACCAACTGAAGCAGACCTACGGTGGCGGCAAGACGCACACCATGATCACCCTTTACCACCTGGTCAATGATCCCGCCAATCTCCCCAGGCACTTGCTCGCCGTGCAGGAGTTTCTCACTCATATACGGATTGAGCCTCCGCAAACGCGCATTGCCGTCCTCGCCTTCGACAAAATAGACGTGACCTCAGGTCGAGATGTGCGCGGCCCGTCAGGCACTATTCGCCGCCTGCGCTATCCCTGGAGTGTGCTGGCCTACCAGTTGGCTGACGAAGAAGGATTGCGCATTTTACATCCTGATGGAAACGGAGATGAACGCGACACCCCGCCGGCGGAAAACGTGCTGGTTGAACTCTTCGCCGCAGCGAAACAGCAGAGGCAGGCGATTCTGATCCTGATGGATGAAGTTATGATGTTCGCGCGCGTTCAGATCGCCGCCGATCCTCGCTGGAGAGACTTCTTGAGCTACTTCTTCCAGTGTCTTACTCAGGCAGTAGAAAAGACGCCGGGCTGCGCCCTGGTCGCCTCGTTGCTGGCCGCGAACCCGGATCTGAATGATGATTTTGGACGTACCCTCCTGCTCGAATTCTCCAATATCTTCCGGCGCACGCAGGAAGAGAACATTGAGCCGGTTGGCAAAGAGGATATCGCGGAAGTCATGCGCAGGCGTTTCTTTACTCCCGCGTCCATGAGCGACCGCGCTCCCTTTGCCATCCAGGCCAAAGCCGCGGTCCAGGCCATCGCCGAGCTTGATAAGCAGACCGAGAGGGACATTCGCGCGCAAGAACAACGTTTTATCCAGAGCTATCCATTCCATCCAGATCTCATCGATCTCTTCTATACAAAATGGACCCAACTGGACAGTTTTCAGCGAGCGCGTGGCATGTTGCGCGTTTTTGCTCTGGCCTTGCGGGATGCTGAAACCTGGGATCGCAATCCCCTGATCTCCGTCAGTGTGTTTCTCGGTGAGCCAAACCAGACGGGTCTCTCAAAAGCCGCCAATGAACTGACCGATATGGCCGAGAAAGATGAGATCGAGAGTCAACAGTCCTGGGTCGGGATACTGGCCGGAGAACTGGAAAAGGCAAAGGCGATTCAGCATGAGTTTCCCTCGCTAAGCGAGTATCGCGAGATCGAGCAGGTCGTCTTCGCCACCTTCCTGCATTCGCAGCCGCTGCGCGCCCAGAGTGAAGCGAAGACGCGAGAATTGCTGGCGCTGGTCGGGCAATCGAGCCCGCACTGGATCGACATGGAAAACGCGCTGCGCCTGTGGGCCGAGCGCTCATGGTTTCTCGACGAAAAAAATCTCGAAAGCAGCCGGGGAGACAGCGGAAAAGTACCGGCAGCATGGAGGCTGGGCCTGCGCCCTAATCTCAAACAGGTACATCATACCGCCTGTGAGCGCGTCACAGAGCGAGATGTCGAAACCAGACTGCTCAAAGAGATCGAGAGCTGCCGGTCCCTCTTCAGCGATTTGCCATCGGGCGTCAAGCTCCACCTGCTTCCAACAGTGCCAAGAGATATTGAGGACGATGGGGAATTCCACTACGCGGTGCTGGGGCCGGAGTTTGCTTCTCGGCCAGGCGCGCCCAGTCCCCGCGCACGGCGTTTCCTGGAGCAAAAAGCGGGCGCAGACAGCCCGCGCGTCAATCGCAACGCGCTGATTCTCGCCGTTCCCTCCTTCGATGGCCTGGCCATCGCTCAGAATGCCGTCAAACAACTGCTCGGCTGGCTTCAGGTGGAAGACATTCTGAAAGGGACGGAGATCGACGCGCTTCGCAAGACCCGGCTGGCGGACGAAAAAAGGGAGGCGCTTCAGAAAATGCAGGATGCCGTGCGCCAGGCTTATAATGTCTTCATTACCGTGACCGATAAGGGAGACAAGGGAGAGATCCAGGCGTTCCAGGTGATCTCAACCAATGGGGATTCGCTCTTTACGGCCATCAAGAAGGATCGCAACGCTCGCATCCAGGGGGAGCCGGTCACAGCAGAAGCGCTCTTACCAGACGGGCCATTTGATTTGTGGAAGGAAGGCGATACCGCGCGTCCCTTTAAGCACCTCGTCGAAGCGTTTGCCCAGGTGCCGCATCTTCCCAAAATGCTCAATCGCAAGGACATCGAAAACACCCTGCTCCGAGGAGGAAAGAACGGTCTTTTTGTCTTTCGTCGATCCCGGCTTGATCGCAGCTTTCAAACATTCTGGCGTGAGACACCCGATGATGTGGCGCTCAAAGATCCAGGACTGGAGGTCGTCTTATCGGAAGGAGCAACCTTGAGTTCGCTCTCGACAGCACTTCTTGAGCCAGGTATTCTGCCCGAATTGTGGCAAGGAGAAACGCTGACCCTGCGCGAACTCTACGCCTACTTTGCGGGCGGGCGACGCGTGCGAGAAACACCCGAAGGATATGAATACGAGATTGACACGACGGTTCCAAAAGCTGACCGAGATGTGCTTGATCGCGCAGTCAGAGAGGCGGTTAAAGAGAAACGCCTCTGGCTGCTGGCCGGAAAAGGGAGTTTTCTGGGCGAGAATGTCCCAGAGGGCATCCTTACTGAAGATGCCTATGTGATGCGCCCACCGCATCACCTGCTCACCGATGAGATTCTTCCAGAACAGTTGCCCGAAGCATGGGTAGAAGGAGAAACCACAGCCCTGGCCATTGCGGAGGCGCTTGAAGTCAAGAAGGGCCGACCCCTTCCGTGGAACATTGTGCGTGCCGTCATCGATGCCGCCAGGATCGCTAATCTGATCGACACCACAGTAGATTCACGCTGGCCATGCGATTACACAGATGCCGGACAGGTGAAAATCCATCTGCCGTTGCCAAAGCCAGCAACTCCAGGTGAAGGCGAATCAGCACTCCCCACACCTGCAAAGCCAGCAACAAAAGTTCGTGAGCAATCGCCGCACAGCTGGATTGCCGGAGCGTATCTTGATCTCAATGAGATGCAGGAGCTGTACGAGCGACTGGGCGACCTGGTGAAGCTTGCCGTAGGGCAGGAGCTGGAACTGTACGTGCGGATCGAATTGAGTGGCAAAGAGAATCAGCCGGTCCCAGGGGAAACTGTTGAGAAGATCAACACCCTCCTGGGAGAGGTTTCAGAGCAACTCAAACTTCAGTAGTGGTCCCATCTCGCACGCGGAAGGCGCGGGGACTCAACAATGTCCAGAGTTCCCCCGCCTGGCTCTTGCGCTGCAAGTTTCCCGTCACCATCACCGGATGACCGTCACGATGAGCATCACAGGCTGCTGCGTAATCTTCCGCTTCAAGGAGGAAACTTACTTTCCCGTAACCACTCGCTCGCACTGTGACTTGCCGTTCAGACGGATTCTCCGCATCCAGGCTAATCACTCGCCCCTCAATGGTTTTGTCATACTCCAGGTCAGGCTGCGTCGTTTCGAGGTATCTGGCGGCTTCGTGCAGATAATACGACGCTTCTTTGTCCAGCACGACGGGCGTCAGCCGCTCGATATCTCTGGCAGGAGGCACCGAAATAGACCAGCGCACGGAGTATTCGATCGGAGTATCAGGGAATTCCTCCAACATTTCTAAAACGGCCTTGCACATATTCCCATTGAGACCTATCTCAAAGTGCTTACTAATCTCCTCAGACTGCTGTTTCTCTCTGGCTGCCCGCACGGTCATCAGACCGCGCGTAATGCGCTCAACAACCTTGCGTTCATCGGGAACCTTCGACCCGGAAAGGTGGAGCTGTTCAACGGAAGGCAGGGGAGATTTAATCGTAAAGCCGAAGCTACCATGAAAGGTATGATCAAACAGACAACGTTCAGCCTGTTCTCTACCTACACGGAACGGTTGCGTAAAATAGGGTCTGACCTCCTGCACCATGCAAGCAGCGTAGACAAAAAGATCTCGCGCCCCTTGCAGGAAACTCGCAGTGGCCTCGAGAGATGGCACAGCTTGCTCAGAAGGGAACAGGAGACGCAGGCGAATACTATCCTGACCAACGGACTGAATTCGCTGATACATATCGCCGGGAGACGTTTCCTCCACCTCGGCTAAACGCTGCACTGCTTCAACCATGCGTGTTGCAAAATCACTATAGGTGGACCTGGCCGGTAGGGCAACAATCGCCGGTGGATCTCCTGCCTGGAGTTCTTTTGCATAGACAGCCAGGCGTCTATTCTGATATTTAATCCGCGTCCAACCAGTTGCGCGCAGATAATCGGTGATGAAGCGTAAGCTCTGCTCATCGAAATAAAACGGATCGAAGGTATATTGTGTCATAGCGCTACCCCCGGTTGTGCAGCATCGACGATATCCGTCAGGACATTCGCGGTAAACAACTGGCCGGGAGGAATATGGATAGCTTTTGTACTCTGCTGCCTGGGTATCTCTGTATCATCCGGTCCGGGAAACCAGTAATAACAACACTTATAAAGACGTAAGCATTCCTCGTCCTGTTTCAACCATTCGTCAATAGATGATGGGAGACACATCAGGACCAGAAAGCCGAGGGTGCTGGTCACCAGGTCATTATAATTTTTGCCCCGTAGATCGTAGGAAATAACCTCTTCACCTTTCACTCTGATGATTTTCCATTCAGGCGCGCGCGCGGATTTGATTTGACAAGGGATATTGATGCTGTTCACGTCAGAATAGCGGTTGTCGCTCTTCCTTTTGCGTAAACGCTGGAACTTCATATCGGTCCCGTAATCTTTGCGTGTGACACTTTCAACCTTGATACCAGCATGAGCAGCAATAGCAGAGACATAAGCGACGCTCAGTTCCTCTGATCGATCCGAGTCGGGTGTCAGAACCGGATACGACGAGTCAGAGATGGGTCTCCTCATCGGGGATTTCGACCTCGCTTCTTCACTACAATGAAAGAACATCCATGAAAACTCAGGTATGCATAAGAACCTGACTGTAGGTATAGCGTGCAGTATCCCAATCTAATATTCCACGAAATGCCTGTCGAAATGCTTCTATCTCCTGTTCCCTCGCATCTTCGTCGGGCATCATGGCGCCTCGCCAGATCAGCGAAATTTCTATTTGCCCTGGAATGATTTGACTGGCTGCAATGAAACGGATGATAGTGCCAGGAAATATATGGAGACCACTTTGTCTCACTTCTTCCAGTTTTTGCATCAATGCGTCCTGTTGACCAGGACGTATCTGCACAATAATCGAAGTAACGAATTGCGTATTATCGCCTGAAGAAATGCGCCATGCAGGTACGCTTTTGCGAGGACGCCCAGAACTTCTCCGCTTAAATTGCCGCACCGCTTCCAGAGGAATCATGATCACGTCAGCGGCCCACATACTGGGAAGGCGACCCTCATCAACGTATTCATACACCCGTTTATCAGAAATCCCCAGAATCCTGGCAGCCTCCTTGATAGAAACATACCCAGGAAGATTTGGGCGACCTGCATACTCATTCATGCGTATAACTTACTTGTTCCCTGCATTTTTTGAATAAGCTCTTTATATCTGTGATTTTGTAATTATTGAAGCTGGTTCTGTAAAGATCTATCGGCATACCAGGAGTTATTAAGCAGGGAGCAGAAAACTGGGGTGTAGAATGGAGGAAACGATGGGGAGATGTTGCAAATCTGGCTTTTTTCTTGTACTCTTCCTCTCGGAACCATATCTTGGATCAAGGTCCTTCTCTCCTACAATACCAGGATGAGACAACTACAAGGCGTCTTCTTTGCTCAGTTGACTGGAGTATAGAGTATGTCGAAACTCTCACGCGCCTCCCTTTTGCTCTTCCGCGCCAGACGCGCACTCTCCTCCTTTACTGCCAACCAGGCTATTTCTCCTGTTGCTGTTCTCATCGATGGCGAAAATATTTCTGCAGAATTTGCTGTCCACATTTTGGCAGCCGCAGGAAATTTCGGCGGAGTGACGATTCGGCGCGTGTACGGCAACTGGAATCACCCCTCTTTGGTCTCCTGGCAAGCAGCAGCTCATCATTATGGCTTCCAGACCATCCATCATGCGCATCCTGTAGCGGGAAAGAATGCTGCCGATATTGCTTTAACCATTGATGCGCTCGATCTCCTTTATCAAGGCTTACGCCATTTCTGCCTGGCAAGCAGCGACACCGATTTTATTCCCCTAGTACGACGACTTCGTGAAAGTGGTGGTGTTGTGCTGGGCATTGGGAAACCGGGCACGCGTGAGGAGTTGAAAAACGCCTATAACGCCTTTCTAACTACCGATCAGTTGCTTCCTACATCAGCACGATCAGTGCCGGTGATATCGCTCAATGAGGAAAAAGAGGCAAGTCCTCCTCCATCCTCCCAAAAAGAGAGTAAGCAGCCCACAGTAGCCTCCTCGGCATCTGAAACACCAAGAATAGAAAACGGGCCGTTACTCCAGCTTTTGATACAAGCCTATCAACGTGCGGCAACCAAAGGAAAAAGTGATTGGGTCTCTATCCAGCAGCTCGGAGCGACCCTCCAGCAGTTGCAACCTGGTTTTGCGTCAAAGACATACGGTTTTCCGAAACTGAAGGGGCTTATTCAGAGCTATCCCCAGGTGTTCCAGACGAGATCGCTCAAAGGAGGGCAAATCGAATTGCAGGCGAAGATACAGCAGTAAGAGATAGCAATTTTTTGCTCAGCAACATCATCCTAAAAGCTTTGGACCGAAGCGTTTCCTGTTGGTCGGACCGGCTCCTTGAGAAAAATGTACATGTTGGTATCATTGTCTCCTCGATAGACAGCGGCCTCTGCAGGAACGAAAGGTTGTTTCTCTGGTGGTTCTGGCTAAGACTATGATAGTTGTGTTGACTTCAAATCAACATTGTGATATAATCACAGTGAGGAGAAAGGAGACACGCTATGACACTTGGAGAGTATATCAAGGAGTTGCGTCACCAACGACGCCTAACCCAGCGTCAACTCGCCGAGAAGGCTGGTGTTGATTTCAGCTATCTTTCAAAAATTGAAAACAATCGTCTCGAACATACTCCTTCCATTAAGACCCTTCAGGATCTCGCACGAGTTCTAGAAGTCGATGAATTGGAATTGATGGAGCTTGCTAATAAGGTACCGCCTGTTTTGGAGGCCATTGCACGAGATAAGGATGCAATGCGCTTCTTCCGGCGTGCTACTGAGACAATTAAGGACCCTGAGGGCTGGCGTGATCTATTGACCTACCTCGATAAACAGACGAAAGATCAGTAGTTCACTGTTCAAAATATGAGATTTTGGTCTGAACACAGGAGTGGCTCATTTACGGAAGAAGAGGGGAGAAAAATACTTTTATGAAGTGGTCGTACTCAGTTCACACTGCGATGCGACGTTGTCAACGAGCCTATGTTCTTGGGCAGATTGTTGCTTCCCATAACGCTCGTGACGCGTTTCGCTCGGAGGCATATATTCTGAAACAGCTTCAGCATCTCTCGGCCTGGCAAGGGAGTCTTGTACATCGAGTACTCGCCACTGATTTTCTTGCGAACCTCCGAGCGAAACGCCCATTCAATCCAAAAGCGCTCACTGCGGCAGCCCAAGATCTGGCCAGGAAACAGTTTGCTTTCTCTGCCGCGAAGCACTATCGCAGACCAGGTCAGACAAAGCAGGCCGCCGCTGACGCATATTGCGCCCTCTTTGAGCACGAATATGGGCTGACCATTGCGCCAGACAGTATCGAAAAGGTCAATGCCACTCTTGCCCAATGTTTTGACCATCTCGCAGAGCAACGCGATTTTCTTGCGCTCCTCTACTCAGGTTCAGGTCATAATGCCGAGCAAATGCTCAATTTTGCTGTCAATGGTGCCAACGTGATCGCAGTGCTGGATTTGATCTGTGTTGGGGCCAACCGCCAACTCATCGTCGTAGACTGGAAGATTGCAGAGAGCGAGACGAGCGACTACTCCTATCAACTCCTTGTCTACGCGCTGGCTGTCGTTCGCTGCGGTCGCTGGCCTTGGGTCAAGGCGGAAGCCATCCAACTTTTCGAGGCAAACCTGCTGAAGAATCAAATTCGCTCGTACCCGGTAAGCGATGCTGACCTTGAGGCGACTGAAGATTTCATTTATCGAAGCATGAAAGAAAGAGACTCACTTGTAGGCGATGGCAAGTTCAGCAATCTGGACTTATGCGAGTTCGAGGTTGCTGAACGACCCGGTACTTGCTCTCATTGTAATTTTGGTTCCCTCTGCATGCAGCAATTAGCTGGCGCGGGACATTCCAATGAAGCAGAAACGGTCTGGGAGGAACTATGGTGACTCACACCCATTATCGCAGGGATCTTCCAAAGAGACATCGATGGGTCAATCTTTTTGAGATTACGAACTGCAACAAATTGGAAGTCGATTACCGTCTTCTTGAGATACAAGGTCTGCAATACGGAGGTTATTACGAGAAGAACATCAATCAGCTCGTCAAATCAGTTCGTTATGAACTGCGCCAGCCAGTAGCACTGGTGCGGGTTAGAGATGTTCATTGCCTGGCTATCCCAACAGATAGCGCGCTTCCCCAACTTGAGCGGAGGCTGACGCCTTATGTGGCGAAGTTAATTCCTCACGACGAAAGCCACACGCTCGATTTTGCTCACCTTGATGCAAGTACCATGCCGATTGCTACTACATTCCTGCAATTCGCTTTGGGATCTCCGCTTCAGCGCTCCCAGCATTTGTGGGGCAGCGCACGCGCCTACTATTATAAACAAGCGTCAAATAGCAGGAATCCTAACGACCATGTTGATGTCTATCCTGGCTTCACCTGGAATGTGATTGCTAAAGAAGATGGTCGCCTCTTTCTCGCAGTAGACACAACCTTTCGTTATGTAGATCGGCATTGGATCACAGAGCGATGCCTTGAAAACGATCCAAGAAGCTATCGCCACAGGCACTGTCTCTATCATTTCGGCCATCAATGGTATGCTGTCCAACTTTGGGGATTTCCCAATGAGTCCATCGCGACGCAACAGTTTTTGATTGAAGGAGAGGCACAGGCTCAAAATGTATTCGCCTATACCAAGGAGCAGTGGCGAACGAATTCCCCACCATGGATACAGGATCTGGACCCCCATAGCCCGGCTATCATTTACCGCTATCCAGGGAACGAGAAAGAACGTTTTGGCGCGTTAGCGCTCTGTAAGTTGCTGCTCTCGACAGCTGACGAGGAAACAGCTTCTCTTCATCGTTATTCAATTCTCTCACCAGAGGTACGTTTTAAACGAATCGTTGAAATTGTATCACAGCATTTTCAACAGGCACATCTAGGTCATCAGGCGATTCAAATCAGTAAACAGCCAATGGAGGTCGAACGGCGCACCTTTCCCGTTCCCGCACAGCGTTTTGGGAAGGATCATATATTAGCTGTGGAAAGAAATGCTCCACCACAGGCGACTGATGTGGTTCCGCTCGCACAGCTCGGTCAGCAGCGGCTCCAGCTCGTGCTCGACCCGCAGGTGGGTCCTCTTGATAACAGCCCGTTCGATGCGCAGTACCTTTTTCTCCCTCAAAGTGCGCATCGCTCTATTAACGACGATTTTCTAGAGCGATTTCAAAGAGCAATGCAGAATGTCTCACATCGGCCAGATTATACCGTTCAACGTATCATCTATGATGATCGCCAGGCGAACTCGCTGTATAAGCAAGTCCAGGCTATCAAAAGTGCCATTACTAACAGTGGTATCAATCGTGGCTATGCACTGCTGGTGCTGCCTGAGCGTGCCAAGCGAGATCTGCATAATCATATAAAAAGCGAGCTCTGGCCGGATCTCCAATTCCAATGTGCAATGGTGAGCAAAATTGGTCGCTACTATCAATGGGATAGTCGTTTGTCTGCCTATAGACCAGCACGGGACCAGGAACATAAACTCGTGAGTTATGTGCGAAATTGCGCTTTCGGGATGATGGTGGTGAATCGCAAATGGCTCTATGCTCTGGCCACACCTCTTCATTATGATGTGTACATTGGCATTGATGTCCTGAACGGCATGGCGGGTTTTACCTTTGTTTATAATCAAGGTCAGCGGATCTTTTTTCGCAACTATCCCTGTAAGCAGAAGGAACGTCTGACCATGCACTTGTTGCGAGATGTTCTGCTAAGACATCTTTCCGAGGATCTCGCTGACCTGGATCTTCAACCGCGAAGCATCGTCATTCACCGCGATGGACGTACTTTCGCTTCTGAGTTGGATGGTCTGCACAAAGCTGTGCAAGAACTTACACACAGGGGCACACTGCCGCGCGACATCCTCGTAGGTGTTGTGGATATTCGTAAAACAACTGCTGATCATCTACGTCTTGTTGAAGGAGAGTCCCTGGAGAAGGCGCAGAACTGTTCAGTTGGAGGTTATTACCTCCTCGGCAGCAAAGAAGGCATTATCTGCACCACAGGTTGGCCATTCCACCTTCCTGGCACGGCCAAACCTTTAACTGCATGTATTACTAAGGGGAATCTCGATATTGCATGGGTGCTGCAAGACATCTTTGCGCTCTCACAGCTTGTTTTTACAGCGCCTGATAAATGCGCCCGGCTTCCTCTCACTGTTAAGCTGGCTGATGACTTCCTGGAGCCAATCGCCGCAAAGGTAGAAGATGAGGGTGCGATGTACGAAACGGAGTTTACAGAAGCGCTGGATTCTCTAGAGGAAGAGACGCTTCCGACTGGCACCTAAAGGGTGGCCATCGGTCGCGTGACCAACACCTAAAAGGGAGGGAGGCGAAAGGCTATGAGCGACATGAGTGTCCTTTCGCATGAGTATAAGACGGCTTCCGATCTATCACAGAGTATCAGTGACGCGCTCATCACGCTCAAAAAAGCACGCTATAACGTGCCTGGAAGAGAAACAATTGATGCTGAACAATTGAATAGGAGCAGGCAGGATATAGCAAAGATACTGACTGCTCTCGTTGGTCAATTGAGTCATTCCGGGGGGCAGTATTTCGAGGGAGGTGATATTGTCCAGATTCCTGGCGCCTTCGTTGGTCGATTACGCACCGAACGACGAGGAGATCTTGCCTACTATCTGGATGATCTCTCTCACATAGCTGCTCAGTTACAGCGTGAACCATTGCAACTGAGTGATGATGACCTTGCTCTTCTCGATCATCTCGCAACTCTGGCCGATGCAGAGGCATCAAGAGTATTTCGTAGATTAATGCGTATATAAATTGGAGGAGCGTGTAGCGTGGAACGGTTCTTACACGGACTTCTACAGGACCTCGAACGACAATGCTCTACCTTACGAGACCATCTGGCTACCATTGCGACGGATCGGGAAGTGAGTTTCTATGCGATGACCGCCTATCAGAAAGTAGAGCGCGTTCGGCGCAAAACCTTACAACTGCTCGCTGATCCTGATCTCGATAAGCCCGAGATCCTGCCAAATTATCTCCAACTCTACAAACGTTGGAATGAAGAGGTCAGGATTGTAGAATCCTACCCTTTTCCTTTCGTGGAGCGCTATGCAGAGTCGGATCGACAGATCACTAGATTTTGCCAGCGATTAGCGCAGCAGGTAGGGTGGCCTCTACCTGCTCCACTTGTGGCAACCTTCTCTCATCAATACTACTGGACGGTCGCTGAATTCAACCTCATATGCGTCCCAGCCATTGAGGGAAAGATGCTTTTGAGTCAACCAGATCTCTGTCATGAACTGGGGCATATCTTATTACTCGCATATAAGTCCTTGTTTGTGAAGGAGTTTCTGCAAGCGCTCGCTAAATATATTCGGCAGGAACAGCGTCGCGTGAAGAATGAGCAACGTCCATCACAGTACGGACCTTTATATGATCACCTCCTGGAGCAATGGACTGATGCCTGGCTGCTGGAGTTTGTTGCGGATATGATTGCTACTTACCTTGTCGGCCCGGCCTTCGGTTGGCAGCACCTGCGTCTCTGTATGGGTAACAACCAGGCAATCTATCACCCAGGCTTGGGCGACACGGCAGAGCATCCAGCAGATGAGGCTCGATTGAGAGGGATCATTGCTGTTCTTGAACAGATGGGAGCACTAGAAGCAAAAGATCAGATCAGAGATTTGTGGGATCGTTATCTCACTGTTTGTGGAGAAACGCGCCCTCCCGATTACGAGGTGTGTTATCCTCAGTCTCTTATCGAGCTTTTAGCGCGACATGTTGTGAAAGTCTGTCGATCACTCGATCTCCGAGGCTTTGATCAGGCACAAGGCTTCCAAGGAGACATTCCCTCCCTGTTGAATGAGGCATGGGAGCGCTTTTTAGCCAATCCACAAACCTATGCTGATTGGGAACACTCACAGCTTGAAGCTCTGTGGCAAGAACTTGGAACTAACCAATCATAGCGGGGAGAAATGGCCACGACAAAAATTGTAGAGGAGTATATAATAACGCTGGAGCATTTTAGCTGCTCCTCATTATTCATAACCATTAACTCACATATACTATTTGTTTCGTTCTAGAGAGCCTTCATCGTGGAGAGCACGAAATTATCATTTCGTAGTGCGACTTTTGTACGAGTGTGAATACTATCGCAAGTATGCAGCAAGGAGGTTCTATGTCAGCAAAAAGCCATCCCGGTGATGGAGCAAAACATCAAGGAGAAAAAGGTGGGAATATCGGCTATGTCAGCCATCCTTCCAACAATATCCTGGGAGTGAGTATCCTGAAACATTTGCAAAAGCTCTGGCAGATCGTCAAGAGGTAGTGGATGTTCCAGATGCTCCCTGACCTCTCAGTGAGCGATCCTACAGGACGTATTCCTCTGTATACCTCGCGCGATGGGCAGATTGGACCCGATCCATTTGCCCTGGCTGGAGAGCGCCCACGTTTTTCACTCTCGAAGCTCGCGTTATACCTGGCCCCACCAGCCCTGGTGGGGGAGTTCCTGCCAGATTGTCCCTGGGCTGGGGTTTCACGCCTGCGTCCTTCTGTCCCCTGGCCTTCTCCGGCCCAGACAACGAGTGACGACTTGCTCATGCAATTTCGGCAGAGTGTGGCTACTTGCATGGGAGGCGCTTCGGTTGTCGCGGTTGCCCTTTCTGGCGGCCTGGATTCCACTGCTGTGCTGTTCCATGCCCATGAGTTGTGCCAGCGCGAAGGGCGTCGGCTTCTTGCTCTGACCATCGATTTGACAGACGACGCTGGCCGGAGTTGCGCAGTTGTCGCTCGACAACTCATTGATGCGCTCGGCATATCTTGCGAACTCCATATCATCAGGGAGGAGATCGCCCCATCTCTACCTCTTCCAGAACCATACTGGCACCCTGCAGGGCCGCGCAATGATGCAATGCCACGGTTGAATCGGGCGGTTGCCGACGTAGCCGCTACCGCCGGGGCAGAAGTATTATTATCTGGTGATGGTGCAGATGAACTGTTAGGAGCGGTACGGTATCTCTTCCCACAGTTGCTGCGTGCTCAGAAATGGCATGCTGCTTCCTCATATCTTCGTGACCTTATGGCTGTGGGAGGGAGGCGTCGCCTGACGACCGAAGCCCTGGCAATGATGGCCTCATTGCTTCCCGCAAGCTGGTCATCCTGGCTCTATTGGGCAACCAACTGGCCTGAGTTGTGTACCATCCAGGCACCCTTGGTCCTCGCGGAACGCTTCCGACCTCATGTTGAAGCATGGACAAAGTCCTGGTTGCAGCAGATCCTGACGTTTCATGCCAAACACCATCGCTCCTGGGCCGTAGCAGATGCCTGGGATGCAGTCTTTCCCTCAGATGGCATTCCGCCCGCAGGGGAAATACCCGAGCGAGATCCTTTCATGACCCCCTCATTTACGCAATATGCCATGTCATTGCCGCTAACTGAGCGATATTCGGCGCATCTTCCTACCCCGTATCATCGGAGTAAAGCGCTTGTCGTCCAATTATACCCACCTCAGGTCCGCGCAGCCCTTCCACCGGCTAAACAGCTCTTTTCTCGCTCCTTTGAGATATATCAGCAGCACTCTCTCAATGTTGAGCGATGTCTTGCTTATGGACTCATTTCCAAAGAGCACCTGGACACCTGTCGCGATGCTTCGCTTCTCAGAACGATTCAGGCCATTGAGCAATGGATCATTGGCGCAGAGCAGAAAGGCGCAACGGCTACGGAGTAGCCAGCCAGGGAGGCGGTGTTCCGCGCCAATACGACCAGAGATGATCAATTACTTCAAAGCCGTGACGCTGATAGAGACGAATGGCAGGCATGCGATCACGTTCCTCTGGATCATCATGGTCAACAAACAACAAGACGGTCTGCGCGCCTGCATCACCGAGCACTTTTCGTGCCTGCAAGAAAAGGCGAGTACCTAAGCCCTGACCACGCCGATCTTCCCGCACCCAGAGCCAGTGCAAAACGCCAAGCCTGTCCTTCCCCAGGCTCACAGTAGCTTCGGCAATCCGCTCATCTCCCTCCTGGAGAGATAACGTCCACCCGCGTGAGGTCTTTTCCACAGCAGCAATCTGCTCGGCTTGAGTCACAATTGGACCGGCCATATAGAGCCAATCATCTTTCCCAACAAAATGCCGCTCAAGCAGCGCCTGATGGGTTACTGGACGATGGGCTACAGGAAGGCCCTCGATTCCCACAGTCAATGGCGTTGCGAACCAGAAGGCGTAGATTCGCGGGCACTTCTGCAATTCGGTCAAGACGGCAGAGAGCAGCGCCTCGATCACCGAGCGATCTTCACGAGCATGAAGCCACAGCAAACATCCTGATCCATCTGGTTGGAGCGTGGCGAACAGCTCCTTCTTTTGGATACCGAACGAGGCAACGCCAAGAACATCACTTCCTTGCGTCGCAACGACAGCCCGTATCACGGCAAGCGTCTCCCACCACTTCTGATCAATCGTGGCCTGCCCAGCGAGAGCACATTGTACATCCTGGGCAGTCGCGCGTGGTTGTGAGGGAAGTTGATCAGCATGAAGTAGCTCCAAAACCGATGGCATATCTCGCCAGGTGAATGTACGTATATTCATCCTTATTGCCTTTCATACCACATGAGAACGAGAGAACGGCCCACCACACACATGCCCTTGACAAGTCCTGAGCCTCGTTTTATGATACACCCATGAACGAGCCGATTACAGATATACAGGACGCTCTCCAGGCGCTGTTCTCTGGCACGATCCAGAGCATCCATCCATGTTGGGAGCCATGCGAGTGGTCGAAGGTCTATCGTCTCCAATTGCATGATGGAACCCGCCTGTTTGTAAAAGGGATACCTCGAAGCAGAAATGAGGCGCTGGTCATGCAGCGCCTCCACGATCTGTGTCCCGCCTGCATTCCCCGTGTGCTCGTCACAGATCTTGTTCCTTCGGCTTTCTGGCGCTGGTTTCTCATGGAAGATGCGGGGAATGCTGATATGTCTCCTCTTTCCAGACCAGTTGCTATTGAGGCCGCCAGGACTCTTGGCCTTCTACAACAGCGTGCGCTCCAGGATCAGACGCTGCCGTCCTTGCTGATCAGATGTGAAGGAGATCACCTTCAACAGCAGGCCGTTGAGGTCTGTCGATGGGCCATGAAGCAGCAGCTCCCAGACGTGCGGACAGACCTCCAGCGGATTGCCTCGCTTCTCGAACAGGCTCATACCTTCTTTGGTGAACTGGCAGAGCAACTTGCCGAACTGCCTTCAACCATTGTCCATGGAGACTTCTGGTCCGGCAACATTGCGGTGACTGGCAACAACATCCGTTTCATCGACTGGGGAGATGCACTTTGGGGAGTAGGTGGCATCTCTATCGTCAATCTGCTTATGACGAGCGATGGGCAGCTCGACGACGCAACGTTCCAGATTTGGGAAGCCTACGAGCAGGGATGGGAATGCTCCATCAGTCTTGTCTACCGGCAGGCTTGTCAGGCCGCTAGCGCGGTGGCCGATCTGGTGATCGACAGAGCAATTGCCATGAGTTGCGGGCAAGGCCCAGAGCGCCTGCGAGGGCTGGTTCCAGGATTGAGGGATCTAGAAGAACTTATTACCAGGCGAGTTACTTACTAAAGCTGCTCCTCCAGCTCTTTCCTTTGGCTTGCATCAAAAGATGCGATAAATGAGAACAGGATAGCTTTTGCCTGGCCTATATCCAGATCAGCATGCCGCATGCAATTATGGTTGTGCTGAATTGTTTGATTTTGATGCAGCAGATTGCTCCAGAAGCGTTTTGAGATCTGGCTCTGTCGAAGAAAGAATATGGCGGATTAATGTGACAAATGCTTGCTGTCTCTCAGCTCCATCCAGCGAAGTACTAATAATACCGTTCGCTATGAGATAACGGTTTCGAGAACTGGCATTCTATCCTCCTTTTTTACAGATATGAGATGGTATTTCGCCTGCAAAAACCTGCAGGGTACCAGAAGAAACATATTCTTTATAGAGAAGAACGTCTAAACTCCACATTCCTCAAATTTCTTGAGCAAGAAGCTGCTGTGATTTGCACATAAAGAGTCATAATGAAGTTGGGAAATGCCTATTCTAGATAAATATCTTCCAGGTCTTACTTCTTGCAGCAAGGCTACGGCCCTAATTTAAGCGTCCAGAGCCTGGCTTTTGGCAGAAAGAAACTCCCTCCCTGCCAGGCTGGATACGTTACGGAAGTTAGATCAAGCACATCCACCTGCGGATGCAGAGAGAGACGTTTGTAGATTTTTGATTTGCGTGGCTGGCCCGCCGCGAGCCACTTCTCTTTGTCCTGGTACCATACAAAGGGATCTCCTGTGGTCGTCATATCTTTCAAAGATACTGGCTGCAGCCGTTGCTCTGGCGACCAGTAGAAGAGTTTGCCTCGATAGAGCGCGTGCAGATACCGCTCCCAGCGGGTGGGCCGGTAGCGGTCCCCATCGACGAGAGCCTCATTCCAGGGCAAGACCCACAACAAAGCAATTCCTCGCTCCGTGTAGGTCTGGACGCGCCGCTGGATCGTGTCCACTGAGATGTCTGTTACCTGCGCCTCCACTGCAATCCACCCTTTGCCACGCAACCAGAAACTGATATCGGGATAGACAAGCCTGAGTCCCCGCCGTTCCTGTTGCAGGCCGCGCACCTGGGAAGATGAGGCCAGCGTCGCACAGATCTCCTCTTTGAGCTGTCGATGCCTTTCTCCTTCTCCATATCCATACCTGCATCCGGCATCAACCAGATGCGCAAAGTGATGGGCTTTAATCATCCCCTTTTTGAGCTGGAGAGGCGCTGAGCATTCCAGGCAGAGAAAGGGGCCATCATCTTTGCAGACATCTTTTGCGGCAACCAGTTCGTTGTGAGCTAATGCGGTCAGCATCCATCTCCTCGCTTTCTGTTTATCTCTGGTTTTCTTCTCCTTGATCTGTTCTCTCGAATGATTCTGATCCATACGGAACTCGAGGATCATCCATCATTGCATGATGATAGGCAGCGAAAAAGTTGATTCATTTTCCTACGTGAGATAATGGGAAAACACGATATCCAGGCGATTATGCCCCAAACAACGGCTCACCTGTAACGCCGCATCCTGATCCCGTTTCGAGGAGTGAAGCCGCTCTCCTGCCGGTGGAAGGGAATGCCCGGAGAGATATTCATAGAGGTCTCGCGCAAACTGGCGTCGATAGGTATGAATATCCGCGTTGCTGGGCAGACGAGTAAACACATGCTCGTCTGGATCGCGGCCTTCGACCAGTGCCAGCACGTCTTGCTCGCGCCCAGGGAAGACTGGTACCTCACGCCACTTCCCTCCTTTGCCTCTCACTACGCGCACGACGAGATGCTGATCTGATGACCGGACGTATATATCTTGTACTCTCAGATCGCGTAGCTCTTCTCGGCGCAATCCGCAAGCCAGGCAGAACCCTATCAGGGATTGCCAGTTCTCTGGCTGGAAATGTTTGTCACGCACGACCGAAAGGCGCGAGCGCATAATATTTTCGCGTTTGCGCTGTGGCAATGCGACATCAGCGGCAAGATCTCTATCTTGAAAGAAGAGACGTAACGCTGCCCGCTCGGTTTGCAGCGTCCAGGCGCTGTAGCCCTGCTCAATTCGCTCGGAGAGGTACAAGCAGGCCAGTTCGTCTGCACGCGCATCCACTTTTTCAAGATCGCGTACCTGGTGAGTCTCACGACACCAATCCAGAAAACGCATGACGATCTGCTGATAATTCTGACGTGTCTGGAAAGAGTGGATCTTGCCGTCCGTGAAAGCAAAGAGGGATACTCCCTGCCTCTGCGCTTCTGCTTTGGCTTCTCCCCGTTTCTCCCCAATCGCCATGAGCGCGTCGAGTCGTTGCACAGCGGCATATTTGAGTCCTGGACGTTTGCCCATCAATTCCCTCCTTTCTTCATGAATCCGCCTGATTCTTTCTATACTTCAAAAAGCTCTCTCTGCTAGTATGTCGTCTCCTGGGGCCTGCATCGAGGTGAGAATTTTCCGAAGCTTGACTGCTGTCTGGAGAAAAGGACGACGCTCCGCGATCGGCTCTTCCTCCATTCCTGTTTATTCGTTCAATGCGGCGCGCTTGCTTGCAGCATTGCCTGGCACAGGAACCACCTGACTGATGCCGGTGGGAATGCTGACTTCCTGGACTGCACGACGAAAGGCATATATCTTAGACATGTCTACAAGAGCAGGATGTGGGACCTTCTCACTCCCCAGTACGAAACACGTCGATCTTCTCCTTACGAGGATTGCACGACGAGAAAACAGACCGCGACGACATCTAAGAGCAAACACGACAGAGAAGCTTGCCAACGAGAACGCACGCAACGGAAACGCACGACGAGAAAACCTTCAACAAGAATGCGCTACCTCGTTCGTCAATGCCTCCTCGAAACAGCATTCTGCCCAAGGAAGCTCCCAGAGCGGTGATGAGGACCAAGAAAGGATAAGCTAGCAGCGAGGCCCAGCGACCCGACAGGGGCGGTCAACTCGCCCTGCGATCCGGCATCCGATCACCCACCTGCAGCGGTACCGCAACACACGATCTCAAAGAGACGGGGTGATACCGCCAGGCCAACATCGTTGGCCGCAAGATGCCTCCTCTCAAGAGGAGCATCTTTATAAGACATCACAAGCATACCTGATAGCCGACCGGAAAAACCAGAAAATGACCGGGAAGGAATCCTGAAAAAAACCAGGAAAGAAACTTGAAAGGTGGTGCGCTCCTGTACGAACCCATCTGTTCTCTTGCCTCAAACAAGAGCTGCTGATGCACCGATCGACCCTTCCTGGTTTCCTTCCCGGTCGTTTTCTGGTGGCGTTCCGGTTTTCTCGCTCACCGATTTGGTACGCTTGTGCTCAGAGATAGCCGTGAAGCGGTCCCTCATCCACCTCACACAACGAAGTAGAGACTGCTGGTGAAAAACCACATGGTGAGATGCTCAAGAAAGGAGGATACTCTGGAACAGCACGACGAATCGGTTTCTTTTTCGTTACTCTGGACCATTCCCCAGGTCGCCAAGGCCCTCAACCTGGGCCGAACGAAGATCTACGAGCTGATCTGGAAAGAGGGGTTGCCCGTTCAGAAGTTTGGACGGGCAACCCGCGTTTCTCCAGTAGAACTCCAGCGTTGGCTCGAAGAACGGGAGCGCCGATGAATCTGCCTTGAGAACCCAAGAGGAACAGTTAGGCGATGAGTGTCGTCATTTGTATTCATTCGTTGGCGTTTTGATTTCAAATTGCGCTGTTTTGGGGAGAAAAGCCCCCAAAACGGCGCAGTTTCGCCTAAAATGTCGCCGTTTGTATTCACTTGTCGTCATTTTGCTGGCATCCCGCAGGACTTTCTACAGTTCCCAGAGACTACGCTTCGACCTGACTCCTTCCTGGTTCTCCTCTACTGCCAGGAGTGCTTGCCAACACAACCAGTGCCAGCTCCCTTCTCCCGCCGAGATGGTTTGCCTGGTCCCCTGGTTTGATAATCATATTCCTCGTCTTGAGCGTCTTTCGCAGAGAAAGCTTGTAGAATTATTATCTAAGTGTAGTGAGACTCCAACCATTCATTCCCACAAGCGTGAAGCGTAGCGTATGACTTTATGGTACATATGTTCACATTAATCGGGATATAGGGTATCCTAGAGAACAGTGCGAGCTTGCACTGAGAAAAGTACGAGAAAGGAGTAATACCTATGGGAAGACGCGGAAATGGAGAAGGCTCCATTTACCAGCGCAAAGACGGTCGCTGGACCGCCACCATCACCCTGGAAGGGGAAGGAGGCCGCAGGCGAAAATCGTTTTATGGGAGAACTCGAAAGGAGGTACAAGAGCAGCTCAAGATTGCGCTGCGCGAGCAACAGCAAGGCATGTTAATCGCGACTCCGCAGCAAACGGTTGAGCAGTTTCTCACGCAGTGGTTGGAGGATCACAAAGCTGCGCTTCGTATCCGTTCGTATGAGCGGTATGAAGAACTGACCCGCTTGCATATTCTTCCAGTGCTTGGACATCATCAATTACAAAAGCTGACGCCACAGCACGTCCAGGCGCTCTACACCAGGAAGCTCAACGAGGGGCTTTCCTCGACAACTGTGAACGGCCTTCATGCGATGCTTCATAAAGCATTGGATGACGCTGTCCGTTACAATCTCCTTGCCCGCAACGTCTGCGACGCAGTTTCACCACCGCGCCGAAGGCATTATGAGATCCAGCCGCTCTCGATGGAGCAGGCGCAACAGTTCCTGACCATCGCCAAAGGGCATTCACTGGAGGCGCTTTTTGTCCTTGCGATTACCACCGGGATGCGGCGAGGTGAAATTCTGGCACTCAAATGGCAGGATATTACCTTCTCGCAAAACATGCTCCAGGTTCGGCGCATCTTCACCCGCAGGCCAGGTAACAGATATATTGAAGCTGAGCCGAAAACTGAGAAAAGCCGGAGAAGCATTCTGCTTGCGCCAATCGTTGTCACATTGCTCAAACAGCATCGCGCGCGCCAGCTAGAGGCAAAGTTAAAGGCGGGCGCTCAGTGGCAGGACCTGGATCTCGTCTTTTGCACCTCGTTTGGGACGCCACTCAATCCATCGAAGGTCGTGGATCGATTTAAAACCCTGCTAAAGAGAGGAGGACTCCCTCCTATTCGCTTTCACGACCTGAGACACAGCGCGGCCACCATCTTGCTCAGCTTAGGTGTGCATCCCAAAGTTGTCCAGGAGCTTCTTGGGCATAACCAGATCAGTATGACGATGGACATGTATAGCCATGTCTTACCAGGCATGCAGAAAGATGCAATGGCGAGGCTCAATGATGCGCTGCAAGAACCGCCAGAGCAGAAGGAAACGGGAAACGATGCGTTCCCGGAAGGGAGGGATGAACGCCATTTTGGATAAGAACTTGAAATTGCTGTCAAAATTGCTGTCAAACCCCTCCTATCCCCAAAAGCAAAACGTCTCAAGCAGCCTGTAGAGCCACTTGAGACGATTTGAAAAATCTCATCAGTGCCGAAGGGGGGACTCGAACCCCCATGCCCTTGCGAGCACAACGCCCTGAACGTTGCGTGTCTACCAATTTCACCACTTCGGCGCTTAGCTGGTATCCTTGCGGACGAGGATTATAATAGCGTATC
>Ga0209061_1001274_pt1 | contig 43802 bp, 40 predicted proteins | sample Coa_R1_10_FD_187157 | JGI IMG/M metagenome (GOLD analysis project Ga0209061, IMG submission 187157) | Surface soil microbial communities from Centralia Pennsylvania, which are recovering from an underground coalmine fire - Coalmine... | ecosystem: Environmental > Terrestrial > Soil >...
ATTCAATCATGATTTGTACTCGAAGAAGAGAAGAGGTCAGAAGAACGAGATCAGATTGAAGGTGCTGACGTACAACCTTTCAATCATAGCGAGACTGCCCGCTCAATTTGATTAATGTGCCAAAGCCGGTTCTTCCCTTATTTATTTAAAGGCGAGGGAGAAAAGACAGAAGGCAACTGTCGCCCAAAAGGAATGGGGAACCCGATGATATCAACTGCACAAAGAATAGACTACGAAAAAGTTGCTCCTGAAGCATACGAGGCGTTGGAGCGAGTAAGTGGCTACGTGCAAAGCACAGCCCTTCCAAAGAACTTGCTTGAGTTGGTGCGTATTAGGGCTTCACAGATCAATGGCTGCACATATTGCATCAAATCTCACGCCCGAAGGGCAAAGGCCCTTGGAGAATCCGATGAGCGAATTTGGCTTCTGGAGGTATGGGAGAGAGTACCAATCTACTCGGCCCAAGAAAAGGCTGCTTTGGCGTGGACCGAGGCGGTTACCCTCATTTCCGAAGATCATGCTCCCGATAAGGTGTTCGAAGAAGTAAGAAAATACTTTAGCGAAAAAGATATCGTTGACCTCACAATGGCGATCATAGCCATCAATTCATGGAACAGGCTCAGTATATCGATGAGGGATCTGCTCCCTGCTTAGGACAGTCATTTAAAGCGCCTAGGGCAATCTGGTGCAAGCCTCAATAGCGCTGGGAACTTTATTCTTCCTTCCGCCTGAACGTAGTGAGAATCCTCCTCATTGCTTCTGTCAAGGTACTGTGTTCTTTACAGTACACTACTCGGAAATTAGAGTCTCCGTCTGGTCCGAAATATACCCCAGGCTTTACTAGAACTGAGGCCTCTTTGACAAGATAGCTCGCGAAACTTTCCGAGCCTTTGAATTGGGGCGGTATACGTGGGAATACCTCGAAGCCACCTTCTGGCACATGACACTCGAATCCTGCGCGCCTTAGAAAGTCCAACACTAGATGACGATTCTTATCATAAGCTGACACAATCCGAGCGATCGCTGAAGGAGGTGTATGCAGTGCCCTAGCTCCCGCGAATTGGATCGCTGTATTCACACTTCCTCTGATTAGATAAGCTACTTTCTCGAATTGTTCGATGTACTCTCGACCAGCAATCATGTACCCCAGGCGCCAGCCGGCCATGGCGTAAACCTTGGAAAGGCCATTAATCACAATAGTCCTCTCCATAGCTCGCGGCAGAGCTGCTATTGAAAAGTGCTTCCTGTCGCCGTATGTTACTTGGCTGTAATTCTCATCAGAGATTATCAGGAGATCTTTTTCCTGCGCAATGCGAAGAACGGCTGCAAGTTCTGCCCTCGAGTAGATGGCTCCCGTGGGATTGTTCGGTGTGCAAAGGACAATGGCTTTCGTCCGCCGATTAATCGCTTTTTTGATCACATCGACATCTAGGTGGTAATCAGACGTGGTGGGCACGTACCTGGCAACACCGCCGAGTAGCTTTATCAGAGAGCCATATGTAGGAAATGTTGGGTTGGGAATGACAAATTCATCCTCCATTCCAACGATTGAGGCAAATACGATGTATAGAGCCTCGCCACTGCCAACGGTGGAGAGCACTTGGTCCATAGGGTCGATCTTAACCCTGTAATTGGTCGAGTAGAATTCTGATACACTTTTCACAAATTCAGGTAGACCCCGAATTCTTGTGTAGTGACCGGAATCTTTACGTCCAAGCGCACGATGCATCTCAGCCTTGATGTAGCCTGGCGTATCGAGGTATGGATCAGCCACGTCAAGCGAGATCAGATTACGACCTGCCCTTAAGCCCAACGCTGCCAGGTTGCCAATCTCATAATCAAGTTCCAGCACACGGCTTGAGACGAACCGCTTTACTAATGTTCCACTTGGTTTCAACAATTTCGCTTCCTAACTTTCCGAATTTTTTGAGATTGCACTAATCCGATTTCTAACTTCTGATCGTCAAGTGTACAAACTACCGCGCCGACCTCTAGGGATGATTAATTAACTCCGGATTGCAGTACATATTAATGGATCCGGGCCCGCAGATGTCCTGCTACAAAAACCAATCTGTCGTTTTCTTGTTCTATACTTGGAATTAACTCGTGAGCCCTGAGCGCTGAACACCGTTCAGCGTAAAGATGCTAAATATCTCTTCTAAATACAAATATATCTGGAAAATTGCGGGATGGTGGGTATGCTCTCGTCCACTTGAAAAGCGACTTCAGTTTTCGCGAATCGAAGGTCAAACGAATACACTCGGCCATGGCGGAGAAAAAGGCAGACGCTCTAATTCTGGGAAACTGGGACAATATCCGCTACGCGACTGGGTTCCGCTGGATGCCCCTCATTATGTCGAAAACGGACTTCGTCTTTTTCGTAGCAGTTGTCCCGCAGGATAAGGATCCGATCCTCATCGTGCCGCGAGGAGACTATAGCAGCGCCCGACAAGATTACGGCCTTAGCGATGTTCGAATTGCCGAGCTCGGACCTACGGGCCTGAGTTCCTCCATCGAAAAGGTGATGCAAGACTACCACCTAGTGGGCGCGAGCATCGGGATTGATAACGATTTCTTCCCGGCTACCTTCTACGATCAGATCGTTGCACGACTACCCTCAGCATACATCGGCCCTGCCAAGGAAGTGTTGCAAGAGGCCCGAATGATCAAATTGCCGGTAGAGATTGAGAGAATTAGAAGAGCCAATCAGATAACTGAAGAGTGCATTCAGCGGATGTTCGAAAAGGCCTCACCCGGCGTTTCTGAAGCAGAACTCGCTGCCGAGGGACATTACAACGCGCTCCGTCAAGGAGCTGAAGCCGTCGAGAGCCTGATTGTGGCTTCAGGGGTCAATACGGGGAGGATTCACTACCAGCGTTTTGCGACCGAAAAGAGACTCGAGCGAGGAGATTCTCTTATGATTGACATGAATGCAGTTGTGGATGGATACTGTTCTGACATTACAAGAACCACCTTCGTCGGAAAGCCGGATCCCAAGATGGTCGAGATATACAGGACAGTTTTCGAAGCCTCTCGGAGGATGAAAATGGCGGTCAGGGCCGGAACCGAAGTCTGCCATATCGACGAAGCTGCTCGTGATTTCGTGAACAGTATGGGTTACAGAGAGAACTATGACGTAACGGTATACCCAGGTCACGGCATAGGACTCTCTGCAATAGAAGAGCCGCATATAAGCAACCGAGAAGGGTTTCGAACGTACACCAAGGCAAGAGCCGGAATGGTCCTTGCTCTGGAGCCCGGCGTCTACCTGGATTCGTGGGGCGTCAGAATCGAGGACGTTGTCCTTGTAACTGACGATGGATTCGAAGCACTCTCCTCCGACCCGCCCGAGATGTGAATGTTGTGGTGCAGGAATCTCAAGTTAGCTATAGGAAGAAGTATGGTCGAATTCCTACCAGCAAAGCTGTAACGCCAACCCCGCATAAATCTGAGCTGCCTTCACCACATCCTCCACTCTGACGTGCTCATTTTCGGTGTGCGCAAACCTTTCCTCGCCGGGTCCAATGCCGATAGTCGTGATGCCTAGACTATCTAAGTAGCCTCCATCTGTGCCGAAGCGCCAATGCATGAGGCTTGGCTCGCGGCAAATAACTTCGGATATGACTTTCTTGGTAACGGTAACCATTTCGTTTTTCGGATCAGTGAAGAATGAATTCTCCACAGCTTGCACTTCCACTACCAGCCCCGTATAGCAAGTCTTCCTGATCTTCGCAAAATCCACGCTTGCGTCTATCTCTCCATCCCTCGAGCTCATTTCCTTGATTGCCGTTTTCACACGACGAAGAATGTCGGCACCAGAGAAGTTGGGGGTAGGCCTCGTATCAATCGTTGCAATGCATCTGCCCGGGACGACGTTTTGATAGCCGGGTTCTACTTTGAGATCCGTAATCGCTAGTGTAGGCTTCCCGAGGACAGGGTGCTCTGGAAATTCTCTTGAAAGTTCTCTTATCTTAGGCACAAGCTTTGCAAAAGAGTACAATGCGTTGATGCCGTTATCAGGCACGCTTGCGTGGCAGCTTCTTCCATTGACGACTAATTCGAGCATAGCTCCGCCCCTGTTACCGAGTGACACGTCCAAGTTTGTCGCCTCGCATATCACGGCATATCGCGGTGACAACCTGCCATCTTCGAACATGTGCCGAATACCAAGGTGACCAGGTGCCGCATCTTCGAGCACGGAAGCTGTGAGTATTACATCATGGGTTGGCGGTCTCTCCATCTCCTTGAGAGCGGAGCAACCCAGCAGCATTGCGGCTACGCCACCCTTCATGTCGCTCGATCCCCTCCCATACACTACCTGACCTTCCACCCCAAACATTGAGCCATCTGCGACATTCGCGCTGAAGGGGTCATGCATGTTTCCGGGAGGGACGGTATCGATGTGGCCGTTGAAAAGAAGGCCATCTTTGTGTCTTGTGCTCGCGCTTCCCTTTAATATCGAGATTACGTTCCCGGCCCTGTCTCTATAGACCTCGTCGAAACCATAACCCTTCATTTTCGACTCCACAAAATCAGCCACCTTTCCCTCGGAACCCGAAGGACTAGGAATCTTGACCAAATCCCTGAGCAGTTCAATCAGTTCCGCTGACCTGTGGCCAATGCTTTCCGCTATTTCGGGTAGTTTAGTGTACATGCTCATCCCGCCCTTGGAGGTTACTCTGATCCGATACGATTGATGAATCGCTGACTCACTTGGAAAAATCAATCTCTCTAAGTTCGTCTGGCTCGTTTGTGAGCTGCCTAAATCCATCCTGCGTTACTACAAAGGTGTTCTCAAATGTGAAATCGCCGGACTCATTTATCACACTCGGTTCAGCGCTTAGAACCATGCCGGGCTCGAGCACTGTGCCATCAGTGGCAGATATGCTCGGTGGCTCCGTAGACCTCATCCCCTGCCCGTGCCCCATTCTGCCCGCCGGATTCGGAGGCAGGCCGTACTTGCTCAAGGCGCCGGCCCCAATCTTCCAAATGTCCGAGCACTTGACGCCCGGTCGAATTCCGCGGGCCATTTCGTAGGAGACCGAAACAACCATCTTATGATTCGCTATCTGTCTCTCTGAGGATTTCCCGACAGTCGCAATACGGGGAAAATCGATTGTATGAGTTCGAAAATATGCTCCTCCGTCAAGATTTAGTGCCTGGCCCTCTTCAAGCGGCACTTCCACCGGAAAGACGGTCGATCGAACTGGTTGTCCAACAGAGATGTTGACAAAGGATACGCGGTCCGCCCCTTCCCGTAGCATGAGTTCCGAAAAGAGCCTTGCTATCTCCCTCTCGGTCATGCCCTTATCGATTTGAGAAAAGCACTCCTGTCTTGCTCGGCCAGTGATATCCGCCGCTCGAACCATCAGGGCAACCTCCTCCTTTGATTTCACCATCCGCATCTCAGTGAGAATACTTGTCCCATCCACAAAGCGAGTGTCTGGGACGCTCTTGATGAACTTGAAGAAATCATTGTACGGCATATCGATTCTTTGCTCTAGTCCGAATTCCGCGCCCAGCGTCTTTCCCCGCAGCCTGCTCTCTTCTACTGCCTCAACGAGTAATGCATTGGGGATGCCTAGAACTTCTGAGTATGGCTTGACGTTTCTTATTACAGAATGTCTTCGCAGTATTTCTGCAGCGAGTGCATGCACAACTGCAATTGGTTCTCCCTCTCTGGGTAGGAATAGAATTGCCGGACGCGCGAGAGCCGATGGCTGAGTTGAAAGTTTTCCACTGTTGCCAACGAAATACTGAAAATTCTCCTCTCCCGTGACAAACAGTCCGTCTATTGCCGAGCTTTTCATCAGTTCCCTGGCACGCGAGAACCTTCGTTGGTGTTCTTCCGCTGAAAAACAGAGGCTCATTGAGATCGACCGAGTAGGAGCCAAATTTGGCTAACAAATAACTTTTCCCCTCTTTCTGCTCTGTTGCACAATTCACTTCCATCCCATGATAGGCAAGCTTTCCACGTTCACGTCACTTCCACCGCCTTGCTATTCACGCGACTGTCCGGCCTCTGTGTGTGCAGTCAGGATGTTGTAGGTCAGACACTTTGACAACACCTCGTTGATGATTCCAACCGGAAGGATTGACGTAACACATTCCCCTAGGCTTCTCTTGAACGTTGATATCAATGTCTCTACCTGCCACCTCTGACCGAACTCGTGATCTTCTTTACAAGCATTCGGATCTTTGATGAACTCCTTTGCTGCCTTTCCCCTCAGGTAGGAGCCTTTTGATTTTCCAGAAGAATTTTTCCTCGGCTTTATCACAGGCTCAGCACCAATGGATCCGATGTGGTTGAAGTTCGCCCTAGAATCATATGCCGTGTCACCAAACACCCTTCCGATATTCTTGACCCTTTCCTTTGCGCTTGTCATAAGCGGTTTGAACTCCTTCGAGTCAGCTGCGTGTTCGTCAGTAATTGCAACGCTCGTTATCCTGTGAGTCTTTTTGTCGCAAGTCAGGTGGATCTAAACGGACCCTCTCCTAACCTTCCACTTTCGCCTCATCCACTCTCCTCTGTTCGAGACCTTGAGTCCTGAAGAATCTATTATGGTGTCAACCAGCTGATCACCATCGTAGTTTTTTTTGATGTCCAACGGAATATTGAGCGTCTTCTGTCTCCTGCAGATCTGGGAGTAGCTTGGAATTGAAGCGCCCCACATCCCACCCAGAAGATCTGCGAATCCCTCAGCCTGCCCGTATGGCAGTCTGAAATACTCTTTGACTGCGCTAATCATCAGGAATGATGCTGTTTGAATACTGAAAGGGATGACCGACCTTTCTACTGTTCAGAGGGTCCAGTTTCTTGAATGACTCCAGCGCATCTCTCTTGACAAATAGATCAACTGTTTCGTTTACGAGCTTTTTGTTGTAATTGTGCCAGTTCCTCCGCTTCTTTCGTTTCGGAGAGGAGATATGCTTTGTGACACTGGCTTCAGTCATAAGCAGTTAACAATTTGATAGTTATGGGAACCTGGCCAAACGTCTTTCGGCCGGAATTGAATAGTGCAACAAAGCACCTCTTTCATCCTTTCCAGAAAATAAGTCGCTCAGTAGGCAGCGAATTTCTGACGCCTGCAATCACCCCAGCACGATATGGAAATAACTGTCAATTCATTTAGATCAGGATTTATACCGTTGTTCAAATCAGCAGAACAAAAGGAAGGTACAATCAGGTGACCGAAAGTTGGACCGCCTCTTACATTACCGAAGAGATATCCGAATTGATTAGGAGGCCGACGGCGCTTCTTATAGTGGACATGCAGAATGATTTCATCTCCGAGGACGGAAAGATTGCAAGTGCGTACGGCCTCAAATCATTGCAACAAATCGTTCCGAGAATAAGGCGAATATCAGACCAATTCCGTCTTGTCCGGTATCCGGTGTTCTTCACTCGAATGGTTTACAGACGTGACTACAGTGATGCAGGTAAGAGATCAAGAAGTAGATTGCTGGGCGCCTTGCAGGAGGGCTCGTGGGGAGCTGAAATCGTTCGGGAGCTACGCCCTAAGAAGGGGGACTACTTAATTAACAAGCAAAGAGCGAGCTCTTTCTACCAGACCAACCTTGACATGATACTCAAGAATCTCAAAGTGGAGACTCTCGTGATTACTGGCGTGGCAACGAACGTCTGCGTAGAGTCGACCGCCCGCGACGCACTGTTCCGCGACTACGATTGCGTAATCCTCAGTGATTGTGTGGCAACCAAAGATCCTCAAATTCAAAGAGCTTCGCTTAGATTCATGAACGAATTCACCAGCGTGGTTACAACGTCGAGTCATTTAGCAAAATGCATTGCTAAGTTAAGCGAGTCGGTTCGTCCTGAGGGTTCTTAGGCGACATGAGCATGCATTATTGGCAAGGAAAAAGCGATTTCGCCCGCGGGAAAAATCAATCAGGCAATCTTCAAGAGTCGCTTTCCGTTCTCGCTGAAGATTTGCCTCGCAGCATCGTAACACTCTTCCTCGGTCCACCCTGATGCCTTGTATGTGTCGAGAACCTCGCCGAGCATTTTTCGAGCAGTCCAGGCCCCCAAGCCCAGGCTTTCGCCGATGTCCGAGCTATCGCTACCATAGAGAATCTTCCTCGGAGACACCTCACGAAGGCAAATTCGAAATATGTCTTTGATGGTCTCAGTTCGAGTAGGCCAAGACGTGTCAACGTAAACGTAGGGAAATTGACTCGCCGCGGAGGCGGCTTCTGCAATGAAAGGAACCCCACAGTGGAGGAGGACGATGGTGGTTCCGGTGTTTGCGATGTCCTCATCGTAGAAGAGCGAGTACATGAGTGTTGGATTCACTTTTCTGATGTCCATGCTAGGCGAGACTCCGCCTCCGGTGTGACAGTGAAAAGGAAGGTCGAGTTCCCCACATCTTACTACTATGCGCTTGACAATGTAGTCCACATATGCCTTCCAATTTGCCTCGGCTTTCGGATCGTCGTACTCCGGGAAGTGGAACAGGCCGTAGTGGGGTCTGTATCGCCTTGCCTGTTTTCCCTCCAGTTCCTTGAATGCATTATCGGCAGTCTGCTCGGAAATGCTTTCTATATCCAGCCCCCTGTAATAGGCGATACAGGTTTTCACCCCCACGCAACCATTTTTCACGGCCCATTCAAGCATCCCTTCTACAAGATCAAGGGCTTGTCCAATATTCTTCGCGCCCCTTTCCCGGGACCATTCCGGTTGGATTATCTGGTCGCATCGAAACGCCCACTTTGCCCTATCCCTTGGAAATTCACCAAGGTCGGGAGTCGGTTCTGCCAACTGAACCGTTTGGACTCTCTCCCGATTCAGTACCGACCGAATATAGTCCGTGAAGTTGCGCTCGTACTCGCGATTCAGCACCCTGTCGACTTCACCCAATTCGGCTTTGCAACCGTAGCTCATTGCAATATAGTGAATAAGAGCACGGTAATACGGCGATGTCCTGTTCTCATTCTGTCTCAAATCGAGAAGATTGGACTTGACTGGCTCTCTCGCCACTCCGAGAAAGTCGAGATGGTATGCTGATCGATTATGAATGAGCTCGGAGACTAAAATCTTTTCCACGCAATGGGCGTGAAAATCAAACATTTCTAGATTGTTTAGATCGATTGCCATTGTGACTGTTTGTTGGTAAGGTTTGGTAATAACTATTTTGTCCTCAAAGGTCAGGTTGCACTTAACAATGAACGAAAAGAACCTAGGCGACAAAGGCGGAATACGTTCAAATATCAACTGTTTAGAAATAATCGGATCGGTTCGAAGATAATTGACGATGGTTCCTAGGTTTTCGACTCAGGAATACGCAAATAGATACAAGAAAGTTAGGCAGCAAATGAAAAGGCAGGGCATTGATTGCATCGTTGTGCCTAACTCCGAAAATATATTCTATCTCACCAATGTCAACTTCCTATATTTCGGCGCTTACCTAGTATTTCCGCTCGAAGACGAGCCCGCTTTGTTCGTCAGCGATGTGTTGTTTGCTCCGCAGGAAAAAGTCGGTCAGACCCCGTCAAAGATAGGGCGTTACTGGGGTGGCGAACACACGACGACGGTCAAACTTTCTAGCATCATAGATGATATCCGTTCTGTCCCCGCCGAAACATTTCCTTCGGTTATTGCAGAGTGCCTCGCGCGCCTTGGTGTAGAAAAAGGAAAGATAGGAATAGCCGGCGCTGATGTAACCGTCACAGTCATGACTCAAAACGTGATAGGATATGGTTTGGTCGGAGATGTCGGTCCCGAAGGTCTGAATCACGGCTTTTACCAAGAGTTGAAGAGAAGGCTGCCGCTGGCGAATTTCGTTGACGCAACTGGCATATTGGCCGAAGTGAGGAGAACCAAGAGCGACGAGGAAATCGTATCGGTGAAAAGCGCTTGCGAAATAGCCGACCAGGCCGCCTTTGAAATACAAGATAAGATTAGGTCAGGGATAAGAGAAGACGAATTATTCGCGACCTACTGGCACAGCATTCTTTCGAAAGGGGGTCGCAATCGCTGGTTCATGGCTCTCACGACCCAGACATCCAATCCAACGGACTTTGGCGGACACATCCAGCCTTACGATTATGTCCTTCGCGAAGGGGATATTTTCATCGGCGAGCTCGTGCCGGTATCGAGAGATGGCTACGCCGGCCACGTGGATCAAAGCCTAGTGCTTGGTGAGCCACGGAAAGAGATCTATTCAAAGTTGAATGAGGTGTGCATAGAAGCATTCAACGCCGTATCGAAATCCTTGCGCCCAGGTGCTCGCTCTGAGGAGGTGTGCCGGGCAGGAGATGGACCTATCGCCGATGCAGGCCTAATTAGGGCTGCCCCACTCGCTTACAGCATGGGTCTATGGGGGGCCGAGCCGCCCTTTGTCGGAGCGGCCGCCGATCCATATTCGGGAAGAGAGAAGGAAATACCCTTGCAAAAGGGGATGGTGATCGCCGTAGTTTCCCACGTTTACGACAAAACCACCCTGGCAGCCTTGCGCATCGGAGCTACCTACCTCATTACAGAAGGCGGCTCGCAGAGACTTACTACTTACCCTGTCGACCCCGCGCTCAAAGCGATTGATCGTTGAAACCTCTTTCCAAGCCTGCTACGTAACGGGTGACAACTGTTGCGTAGCCGGATCGTAGGTTGCTATCTTTACCCAGGTAAAGCCGCCAGTAGAGTTTGTTTGGATCTGATCAACCTCGTATGGCTCGGACGCCAGATCGCCATTGGCATCAAGTCTGTCGGGGCCCACCGCGCCATACATGTTTGATGCGACAGTTGATACAACAGCTTGTATTGCGGGCCCGGAATACTTGCCGGCCACGAGTATTGACATCAACCCGACTCTTGCCGAATCGTAGGCACTTTGCACTTGCGGTAGTGGTGCCCTCCCGTAGGCAGCCTTGAATTCGCTTACGAATTGCTGATAAACGTAGTTGCCACTCGCGGCAGTCAGCGAAGAGGTCATGTTCACCTTCTCCATGAATTGTGCTACGCTAGCAGGAGCTTGCGGTGGAAGGAAGTTCGACGTGGGACAGTTATCGTCGCAAAGCCAAGTCACCGAGGTTAACGTCGGGTCCACGCTCGCTTTCTGGAGGATATCCAAACCATCGGTTGTGTATGCGATGAAGAGTACGCCGGTGTGCGGGCCCGCAGCAGCTATATCAGAAGACAACTGCGAGACTTCTGCACTGTGATCGGTTTCACTTGGATTGTACTGGATCAAGTTGACGATTTTGCCTCCGCCTGCTGTGAAAGTTGTGTTAAAGCTTCCCAAGATGCTGTTTGCGTAATCGTTCTGTATGGTAATGGCAACTACTTTATTGATTCCGCGGCTGAGGGCCTCCTTTGCGATGGGCGGGCCCTGCGACACGGAAGTTGGTAGAAATCTGAAGATGTAATCGTTGGGTATGGCGAGTTGAAGGGCAGTGGAGCAGCACGCAAATTCAACCACGTGTTGCTGATCGACATAACTTTGCATCGCTTGTATTTCGCCGCTAGTTAAAGGGCCGAAGATAACTTGGACATGGTCACTCTGCACTAGGGTCTGTGCCGCCTGCAGTGCTGCGGAGGGGGTACTCTGAGTGTCAAGGACAATAGGTTGGAACCTTACCGAGCTGTTCTCACTTGCAAGAAGTGTGTTGGTGTCGTTAATCGCAAGAAGGACAGCGTCTTTCATATCCGTCCCATAATCAGCAATCGAACCAGTCAGTTCGTACGCAACACCCACAGGGATTGTTCCACTAAGGCCGGTCCCGCCGCCACCTGATGTCAAAGTGACTGTCGACTGACCGGCAGTAACGGTGGCTGTAGATCCACCTACCGTGACTGTGGAACCACCTCCATTTTGTGTGATTGTGGTCGTGCTCCCTTTACCGGAGGAGGTCACCGCATATCCAACACCCGCACCTATTATCAGTCCGACTATGAGTAGAACCGCGCCTACCGCAGAAGAAATACTCGCTCTACTTGTGAATCTTCGCATGGTGACTGCGTGGGCATCTCGAGCGATATTTATGCCTATCGACGCATCTCAAAAATGCCTTTCACAAAAAACCGCGAAATAGTAATTCTGCGATTTCACAAATGTAGCTCAATCTAACCACGAGTTTGCACTATCCTACCACGATTCCCTTGGGTCAGAACGTTTTCAAGAGCTGCATGGTCATTGCCGTGGCCAAGAGATGGAAAATCTCTTATGATTACTAACCGAGTGCGGCAACAATGCTGAGCCTTGGCATCGACATCGGTGGAACCTTCACCGATTTCGTAGCTTTCGAAGACGAGACAAGTGTGATTTCATCATGGAAATCGCTTTCGACTCCCAAAGACCCTTGTCGAGGACTCTTTTCCGGGATGGACGAATTCTTGGCGAAGCTTGGAGTAGATGCGAGTAGAATTAGGCGAATAGTACACGGTACGACGATCGGCTCCAACGCTCTGATTGAAAGGAAAGGGGCCAGAACGGCCTTCATCACAACAAAGGGTTTCAGGGATATTCTATACATTGGCCGCGAAGATAGATACGACGCGTATGACCTTCAAATCAGGTTTAGCGAGCCCCTCATACCGAGGCATCTGTGCGTTGAAGCTGACGAGCGGACTGACTTCAAGGGTAGCGTATTGAAGCAATTGGATGAAGGGGAGGCACGACGAATCCTATCACATTTAGTTGACGACCTCGAAGTCCAGTCGGTTGCCGTATCATTCTTGCACTCTTATGCAAATCCCCTAAATGAAAGGACACTGGAAAGAGCGGCTCGCGACTTTCCAACTATTTCTGTATCAATATCCTCTTCGGTTCTCCCCGCCATAAGAGAATACGAACGCTCGGTGACTACGGTTGCAGATGCTTTCATAAAACCGCTAGTTGCAGAGTACCTAAACAAGCTAGAAAATGGTCTTCTGGAAAGAAGGTTTCAGGGAGATCTGTACATAATGAGCTGCAGTGGAGGTTTAATGCGGCCGAATGTAGCAAGGTCTTTCCCCGTACGCCTACTAGAATCAGGGCCAGCAGCAGGCGTAATAGGGGCTAACCATATTGGGCGTTCGGTTTTTTCGAAGAATGTACTGGCCTTTGATATGGGTGGCACCACCTCCAAAGGATGCTTTGTCGTCGGCGGGGTCGCCGAAAAAGTCGAGGAGTTTGAAGTAGCAAGAATACACAGATTCAAGCGTGGCAGTGGAATACCCATCCGCACGCCGGCTCTCAATCTAATCGAGATCGGAGGTGGAGGGGGAAGTATTGTCAACGTGGATGAACGAGAAGTCCTGCAGGTCGGCCCTCAGAGTGTTGGGGCGGACCCCGGTCCTGCCTGTTATTCCCTTGGTGGAGAGGAGCCAACCATCACTGACGCAAATCTCATCTTGGGCTATTTGAATCCGAATTACTTCCTTGGTGGTCGTATGAAACTCTCGTTGGAGAAAGCTTCTTCTGCTTTCAAAACAGCTATTTGCTCCCGCCTTGGCATTTCGACTGCAGAGGCCGCCTGGGCCGCTTACAATGTTGTGAATGAGAACATTGCTGCCGCATTTCGATTGCACGCATCAGAAAGAGGGCTCGATTACCGAAATTTCACGATGATCTCTTCCGGCGGTTGCGGTCCGATGCATGCGTGCGAAGTTGCAAGAAAGCTAATGATCGATCGAGTCGTGTTTCCTCTAAGATCAGGCGTCATGTCTGCTTTAGGATTATTGGCCGCACCGTTGACATTTGAATTTTCGAAGACAAAAATATCAACGCTCGAAGAAACAAACGAAGACGAGTATTATTCCACCTTCAACTCTATGCTTGAAGAAGGAAAGAAGATCCTAAACAACGCCGGAGTGGATGATTCCCAAATAGAATCTACACGTCGGCTGGATGTGAGGTACGCAGGACAGGGCTGGGAGGTCGAGCTAAATCTGGGTCCCTTGTTCGACCTAATGCAATGTAAGGAAGAATTTCGCGAATTGCGTTCCAAATTTGAGCACTTTTACAGAGCTCTCTACATCGTTAGTTTCCCTTCAGCGCCGTTGGAATTGGTGAACTATAAGATGACCGTATCAGGCCCCGGGCCGCAAGTGCAGCCGAATCACCAGGAGGTTGAGGGGTTAAAAAATCAGGTAAAGACATTTCGATCGGCGTATCTAGGCGGCCCCCGCTTCGTTGAAATCCCTGTCTACAATCGTTATTCTCTAACTCCGAGGACGATACTGAGGGGCCCGGCAGTAGTGGAAGAGGTCGAGTCGACCTGTGTTATCACCGAAAAGACAAACGCAGAGGTTGATGAATCGCTGAATCTCATTGTGGAGATTGATAATAATTGAAAGGCGGAAGTCTTTCACCGGTTGACGTTGGAATAGTTTGGGACAGGCTGATTACGATATCTGATGAAGTCTTCAACACGATAGTCAGAACCGCCTTTTCAGTCGTCGTCAGGGAGAGCAGGGACGCCTGTGTTGTCATAATGGATGCAGAAGGGAGATCAATAGCCCAAAGTTCGCAGAGCCTGCCCGGATTCTTGGGAGTGGTACCAACTACCACCAGACATATGCTGTGCAAATTTCCAAAGAATAAGATTTCACCAGGCGATGTGCTGGCCACGAACGATCCGTGGATGGGGCCTGGTCAGCTGAATGACATCGTGATTGTTACTCCAATATTTGCCGAGGGTGAAATAGTCTCATTCGCGGGCACAGTCAGCCACCTGCCGGACATCGGAGGAGCCGGATACTCCGCATCTTCAAGGGAAGTGTATGAGGAAGGACTGAACATACCAGTTTCCAAAATCATGGTCGAAGGGGAGATCAACGACCAGGTCTTCGACTTCATACAGAGCAACGTTCGGATGCAAGATCAGGTAACTGGAGACATCAAAGCTGCCATCTCTGCTGGTAGGGTGTGCACGAAGAGAATCGAAGGATTGGTTGAGGCACTCACTTTTTCGGGATTCGAGGAAATCTGCAGGGAAATACTAGGCAGATCCAAGTCCTTGGTGCTTAAGAAGATCTCGGAGATGCCACGAGGTGTCTACGAGGACACGATTTGCCTAGAATCCAACAGTTCCACAGTTCGCATCAATTGTAGAATAAGCATTGAGGAAAGTGGAATTATGGTCGACTTCGCCGGCACGAGCCCCCAGGTTGCTGAGGCTATCAATGTCCCGCTAACGTTTACTGCAGCATGGACCTGCTATGCAGTAAAATCTGCGATTTCTCCGACTATCCCGAACAATCAGGCGAGCTCCGATCTTGTAACCATATCGGCTCCAGAGGGCTCGATTCTAAACGCGAAAAGGCCGGCACCCGTCGCCGCCCGCCATCTCGTAGGGCACCTCCTGCCGCCGGTTGTTTTTGGTGCATTATCGAAGCCGATTCCATCGCAAGTCATGGCCGACTCTGCTGGCTTTTCGGTCGTCTACTTTTACGGAAAGAATCCTCGCGGTGAGGAGTATGCAGTTGAGCTTGATACTAATGGAGGACTGGGTGCCACGTTCAATAGTGACGGAAGGAGCACTAGGGGGTTTCCCACACTTGCTCCAAACATTCCGATTGAGGTTTGGGAGTACGAGACAGGACTTTTATTCGAATCTAAGAGATTGCGGCCCGACTCAGGAGGGGCGGGAGAATCTCAGGGCGGTCAAGGCCAAATTGTCGAAATTAGGAACCGTTCAACTCAGCCTGTTGTTGCTTCTGTTACAATAAGCAAAACACAGTTCCCAGCAAGAGGATTCTTGGACGGTAAGGATGGCGCTGTTAAGGCAGTTTTTATTGATGGATCGATAATCCATCCTCGAAGAAATCACATATTAAACCCTAATCAAGTCCTGAGAATCGAAGACGGCGGAGGCGGCGGATTCGGCCCGCCGAGCCGAAGAGATACCGCTAGAATCGAGGAGGATCTAACTAACGGCATAATTTCTTCGAAATTCGCGGAAGAGAAGTACAACTATTTCGGCAGAAACCGATCAATTCGGTTCTGACCAGATGGAAAAAGGCCGGAAGAGGCGTTTCAATCTTCTTGGTAGATTTGCTTATCAAAAATGCTCTTGTGGTTACACTTGATCGTGAGAGACGAATTCTCAGAGATGGTACAATCGTCGTAGACGATGGCAGAATCGTTGACGTAGGCAAATCAGACGAACTGCGGAGAAAATACGCTGCGGAGGAGACTGTCGACGCAAGCAACAAAATTGTGTTGCCTGGTTTCGTGGACAGCCATACCCACGTGAGCGCTGAGCAATTAGTTCGAGGCATTGTTCCAGACGACATACCCGGCAAGCAATGGTTTGATTGGACTTCGCGAATTTATTCGGAAGTAAAGGAAGAGGACGAATACTATTCTAGCCTCATATCTTTTATCGAGTGCGTGCAGACGGGGACAACGACAGTCTGCGATGGAGGTACCGTTCACTCACTAGCACAGGTTGCCCGCGCAATGCAAAGCATCGGGATAAGGGGTGTAATCGGGAAGTGGTGTTGGGATATCCCAAAGGAGCCAAAAAGAATGTCTCAAACGACCAATGAAGCTTTAGAGAGTCTTCGGGCCTCTGTCTCTCTGAATTCGACGCTTCCGCCCAAGGTCAAGGTGTGGCCGATGCTGATTGGCGGTTATCCATTGCGCTGCACCGATGAGCTAATCTGTGGTGCAAAGGGAATAGCGGATAGAAGCGGGCTAGGACTTAGCATGCATCAGAATACCGTTCAGCGAGAAGTTGAGGCATCGCTTGAAAAAACAGGGAAGAAGCCAATCTGCCATTTTGAGGACTTGGGAATTCTTGATCAAAACCTCAGACTGGTGCACATGATCCACACTAGTGATGAAGAGATTGAGCTCTTAGCAAAGCGAGAGGTCAAAATCGTACATTGTAATACGACCGCACTACGGATGGGATATGGCGCAACAAAGGTCGGGAAAATTCCCGAAATGATTCAGAAGGGGGTATGTGTCTCGCTGGGCTGCGACGGCACCAACTCATCTAATCACGTCGACATGACAAGGGCGATTTACCTGGCAGCCGGCCTATACAAGGATGCGAGAATGGATACGAGCATGATTCCCGCGGAAATGGCCCTTGAGATGGCAACCATAAACGGCGCAAAGTCAATACTACAGCAAAATGAAATTGGGTCTATCGAAAAAGGAAAGAGGGCCGATATCATAATGTTTGATAGGAGGAGAGTTGAATGGTTTCCGCTTTTCAATGTGGTCAACACTCTTGTCTACACAGCTAACGGTAACAGCGTCGACACGGTCTACGTCGAGGGGGAACCAGTGATGGAAAGAGGGATTTTGAAAAATGTCAACGAACTCGAGGTCTTCGAAAAGGTCCAAGAACTCGGTCAAGATCTGCTCCAGAGGGCAGGGCTACCACTTACGTCAAAGTGGAGTGTGTACTAAGCTTTTCTTCACTTGTAGGAAACCGCGTCGTAGTGCTCTACGTCTGGCATACCAGCTAGTTGCGATTTTTCTTCCGGATCTATTCTAGCGCTTTTCCACTTAGGGCCGGTAAACTTTCTGAGCGATCTTTGATCCTTCCACACTGTCACAATGAGAAAATTCTTTTGATTGTTTCTTTCTCGGCCATATAGCCATGAAATGCACCCAGGCTGCTTCTTCAGAATAGGGGTAGCGTGGTTCTTCAAAAATTCCAGAAATCGACCCTCTTGACCTCGTCTAGTTCTGCAACGCCACACACGGATTATCAATGGGAAACCTGATCCTCTTTTTCTACCATGTTAAAATTGCTTCGCTTAATAGATACATACTAGTCAATCACGGTGTGAAATCAGGAGATGCGTCATAAGGTCAGTTTCCTCATTCCTACGTTCAACCAGATAGTGGAATATGAGAGTCGAATGATGCGACCGAGCGATATTGATGTGTATTTTTACAGACTGAAAGGTCTAAGTGAGGATGTCAAGTTATCCATTTCCGGTAAGGATGTTTTGCATCCTTACGAATGTCACAAGATAACTTGCTATTGAATGCATGCTGGAATGGAATGGAATGGGAATTTATTGTAGAATCGCTTGGTTTTCTGCTTTAAGAAAGATATTGAACCATGATTCCACCGGGTTTCGCTCGCCAAACGTCACCTGTTTGTATCGCAGTCCCAGGTGTTCTAAAACTCCCGGATACCACGGTCCATGATCAATGAGGATGAGCGGCCTGTTCGAGCAGTACTTCAGAACCTCTTTCAGGAAGAAGATCGCATCGAGCTCTCCACGTCCGAATCTGGCTTTCAGTGCCAGGACCTCGTATCTTTTCACGTCTATCGCGCTCCATATGAAGAGAAATCTTCTGCCTGAAACCCTTAATTTTGTCTCATCCACTGCTACAATCGACCTGTGAATCTTCTCTGGCTCAGGAAGGATTGTACCAATCTTTCGATACCACAGCCTGACTGATTCATGGGAGAACACGCAGAAGAGCCCCCATTGCGAGTGAGGTTCTCCTGTAGGATAGTCCCAGATGGTAGAGCAGGGCAGCTAGAAGCTTTACCTCTGGGTCAAATCCTGTTCTTCTTCTTCTGAAAGATCTCTCCTACTCTTAGCTGCCATGATTTCGAAAGGAGCTTGTCTTTCGTTCATGGCAGCAGGGGATCAATCGTCATCTTGGCCATAAAGCGTACGGCCAGATAACTTGACATCCTCGAAGTCAGGAGTCTACTTATGAGGCGGTCTCCATGATCTCTGGGACCCTTGAAGAAGCCATATCAAATATTGATCGTTCTTTCGAAGTTACCGCGTTGTGCTGTACATCAGGCAGTTTCTGCGAGGGGCAGGGGTACGATAAAATACTAATCAAAAAATGCAGAACTGCGGTGCGAATAATCCGACATTCACCGGCTGGAATCTGACGCAAATGCATGCCCTTTACAACCAGGCGCTGGCTGACCAGGCGTCGGGCAACATCACCGACCTCCTCAGAGTGAGCAACGCAATGCAGCAACTGAACAACGACATTGTGGAGTGGATGTTTGATTTCATACCCGCCTACATTGCGGTCATCACTTCAAACATCCACGGATTCTACTACAACCCGTCTCTGCAGACGGACGGCTTTTCTGCGCTCCCAGGCTACTTGGCGGCGCTGTACTGACGGGATGTATCTGCCAGGCGGCGCAACAATATGAGAGCGGAGTTGATCGCGACAATTCAAGGCACACTCCACTCGCTCCCGCCCTTCTGCCCGTTTTTCCACAGTTGGCAGGCACGGAGCGGTGATGCAATCCGCCATTTTTGAAGAGCCGAATGCGCTCCACCGTTAGGGAGAACGGAAAACTTGATGATTGCTGGTTTGTCGGTTGGCCGAGGAGAAAAAGTATCGACCCTCGTGAACGTAAGCCGATTGCCTCCTTCTACCGCTCACCAACTGCAAATACCAATAACGGTCATCTCCGGGAGTCAAGCCGGACCCACACTGTGCATCACCGCAGGAATGCATTCCACGGAATATGCACCAATCGTTGCTTCCCATAAACTTGCGAAAACAGTAATGCCGGAAGATCTCAGTGGAAACCTAGTGATTTTGCCACTTGTGAATCCGTTCGGCGTCGAAACATTGTCACTACGCGTAAACCCGATTGATAACGTCAACCTGAACAGGATATTCCCGGGCGATCCGAGTCGTTCTGCGAGTTATCAGATGGCCCACTTCCTTCTGGCCAAGATAATAACTAAAGCAGACTACTACATCGATATTCATTCTGGGGAATTGAACGAATCACTCTATCCATTCGGAATCTACTGCTCCAGCAGATATGATAATGAACTGAGCCAAAGATCACTCGCATTGCTCCAATGCTTTACTCCGATTACGAATGTCTGGAAAGTGGACCTTACAGAGAAGGAAGAAGCTGCTGATGAAAGGGGAGAAGACTCCGCAAGTGAGGATGCCCAGTCAGGATTCTCGATAACGCAAGCCTTCAAGAAAAAGGTGGCGTCGGCAATTGTTGAAATAGGTAACGGCGGCGCGGTGGATCGCGCAACAATAGATATGATCCTGGACTGCTTTCAAAACGTGCTGGCTCACTTGGGGATGAATGGGAAAGCTGGAGGCTTTGATGAACGCGGCAACCACGCTCTAAAAGTCACGGAGAAGGCGTTTTACCTGAAGATCAACAATAACGGCATAGCCTATCTTTCGGTAAAAGCGGGCGAGAAAATTCGAGCAGGCGGCAAACTCGCGGAGATTCGGTCACTCCAAGACGATATCTTGGAAACGGTAGTATCGCCCTCGGACTCGATAGTTGTGGTCGAAAGGGTAAATCCTCTAGTTCGCAGCGGCGATATACTGTTTCTGTTGCTCGGACTATCGTGAACGGAATGACTCATGGCTAGCCTGGTAGGTACACCATTTAACTGCGCCCTATTCTACCCGAATTATATCTCCTCTTCCGCCTTCATCTGTCCGCTTCCAAAATCAAAGGCCTTGAGTCTTTTTTTCCTGCAACCTGCAGGTCCTCATCAACGCTAAGTATAGACTCTATTTCATAAATGAATTTGAAGCCTGGTGAGGTGTCCGGAGGCTTACTTTTTTCAGTAATTTTTAGCTTCCTGCATGCCTCCTGATATGCCTTCCAAGCTATTGAAAAAAGATGTGACGAGTAGGAAACGAGCTTCACGCCGATGCTGCCATATTCATCGAGCGAGAGGACGCTACCATCGGCTAGCGGTGCCGAACAGGTTTGATAAAGCGGAACTGGTATTTCCTTCCCGGCCCTTGTCAGCTGCTCTTTGGTCAACCGTCCCATCATGAAAACCATGTCCGCGCCAGCATCAGCGTACAATTTTCCGCGGCGCAATCCCTCATCGAAGCCTTCGATCAGATCAGTCCGTGCTATTATCACGAAGTCTTTGTCTCGCCTTGCATTGACGGCAGTCTTGAGCTTTTGGACCATGTAATCGCTTGGCTCTATGGCGCCCCCCGACCAATGGAGGCTGCGCTTGTTTGTGTGGACTAGATCTTCTATGTAGAGACCGGCGGCGCCGACCTGCTCCAATAGTCTCACCGTTCTACGTACGTTCAGCGGCCCGCCGAACCCGTCGTCACAATCAACTATTATTGGGATGCTCACACTGTTAACAATTCGCCAAGCCTGTTCTACCATCTCGGTCTGGGTGAGGTATCCAATGTCGGCTTTACCTATGAGAGAATAGGAATTTAGTGCACCGCCCATCTGAGCAAACTCGATTCCCTCGTTCTCTGCAATCCGTGCGCTCAGGCAATCCCAAACACTCACCCCTGCGGTGCAATTTGCGCGTCCGATAATCTCTCGTAATTTTCGCCTGGGCTCTGACTCTTTCATAGGAACATGCAGAAAAAATCATGGCATGGCAATTTATGGGTTTATGGATTGTCGACCGAGGTTTAGAGAAAGGTGAGCGGTTCCATGCTTTCGAAATCGAGAGATCATTTCATTTCTCCAAAGCGAATGCTGTCTTCAGAAAGAAGAATTGTCTGTCCACGACACCGTGATCCCCTGCGCTCTTAATCAGCTCCTGGCCAAAATCTCCTTTGACTGCAGTTATCGTGGAATCCATATCGGTCGAGCGTATCAACGCTACGAACTTCCTACTAGACTCTCCCTCAACAATCGACAACCTCCTGACCGATTGTACACCAGCCAGAGATGCGATTCGCCTGAAATGATGCTGATGGAGCCATTCTTCGAACTCGGGATTCCCGGGAGCATTGTGAAATACGATAATCCATCCCTCCTTCCCACCTTTCTCATCACCAATCTTATCCTCCTTAACCTCCTCTGGACTTGAAGAACGCATAGCCATTTACAAAACCACGAAACCAGCGTTTTGTGCTTCTAAAAATGATTTGTTGTTCTCGAAGCATCTGTTCTCGAACCATCACGCAAGTTCTCGATAGGTCCACTTAATGTTTTTATGAAGAGTAAGGATGGCACAGTCTGAAACATAAACTAATGTCGGATTCAACGTTTCCGTTGGTCGGGTGCGAAACTAGGAAGTACTTGAAACGGTTCGGCCTTCCCGAGCAGGAAGGTTACCAACTAAAAACCTCCAACAAACGGTTTCAGGATGGCGCGCAATATAGGATCGAATTACCCGGAGTTGAAACTCCAGAAATGATGGAAAAAATGGTTGAACTTCTGGAAGCTAAATCCATCAAATGGCATAGATTTGAGCAAACTATTGGAATATTCCGCCTGACCGACTCTGACATCTTGAGAATGGTCGACATCAGCAAGCAGAGGCGCGTTGAACTCGTTCTATCAGTTGGGCCCAGGACGACATATGACATCGGAGCTGCGATCAGGACCGAGTCAGGTAAGATGATGAGCCACAGGTTGCGAGGCGTCGAGCAGCTCGTGCGGGCCGTCGAAGATGTGAGGCGCGCGGCTTCACTAGGAGTGAGGGGGATCCTCGTATTTGACGAAGGACTGCTTTGGTTGCTCGATCATATGCGAAAAGACGGTTACATCCCAAAGGATATGTCGTTCAAAGCTTCGGCCCACATGGGTCATTGCAACCCTGCCTCTGTGAGACTCTTAGAGTCGATCGGTGCCAACTCCGTAAATGTGGCTCGGGATCTAGATCTACCGATGATTTCTGCAATCCGAGAGGCCACCAGTTGCACTCTTGATATTCACGTGGACACTACGCAAGCCGCTGGCGGGTTTATACGCCACTACGAAGCCCCAGAATTTGTGCGCGTCGCCTCTCCGGTTTTTATCAAAGTGGGACCGTTCGCCGCCGGCAAAAACATCTTCTCTAATTTCAATGAAAACTTGGCCATTTTTGTGAAACTAGTTGAAATGGTGCATTATATGATGGCCAAGTATTATCCCACTGCAAAAATGTCTGAGATGGGTGCGGAAGGCCTTGCCATTCCGAGATGAAATCGTGGACTAATCTTCATCGTCAGGCAGAATATAATGCTGATTGACAAGACCTCAAGGTAAGCAATTTTGGCTTCAGCGGCTTCAGATTCGTACTCAATAGGAATCGACGTTGGTGGAACATTCACGGATCTCGTCCTGAGCAGTGAAGCAACGGGAGAGACTGCCATCGAGAAGGTCCTCACCACTCCAGCCAATCCCGCGGAAGGAATAATCGATGGAATGAACAGGTTGCTCGAGTCACGGAAGGTCGAATACTCGCAACTCTCCCAAGTAATCCATGGCACAACCATCGGCTCCAATACAGTGATTGAGCGAACTGGCGCGAAGGTAGGCTTCGTCACATCGAACGGTCATCGAGACGTGCTTCAAATGGGCAGGGAGTGGAGATACGACATATACGATTTGGGTATCCGCTTCAATACGCCGCTTGTTCCTCGGAGACTTTGCATGGAGGTAGAGGAGAGGATTCTCCACGACGGAAAAATCTACAATTCGCTTGATACGCGGCAGCTGCTGCGCACTGTAAGAGAACTAGTAGGCCGTGAAAAGGTCGAAGCACTCGCAATTTCTTTTCTCCACGCATACGCGAACCCAATACATGAGAGAAAGGCAAAGGAACTGATTGAGAAGCAATACCCAAGATTATTTGTTTCGATTTCATCAGAAGTCTTGCCCACCATCCGAGAGTATGAACGTGCGTCGACAACAGTCACAAATGCGTACATCGGTCCTATCGTAGCTAGATACTTGACCCATCTGGAAGACAAATTGAAGAAGCGAGGTTTCCGCGGCAGGGTCTTCCTGACGACTAGCGCTGGTGCCTTGATGACAACGGACCTTGCGAGACGCTTCCCGGTCAGACTTTTGGAATCAGGGCCTGCCGCAGGTGTAGTGATTAGTCAATTCATAGGCGAACGGATTCGACAGGACGATTTGCTCTCGTTCGATATGGGTGGCACGACATCGAAGGGAAGTTTCATCATTGAAGGCAAGCCCTTCAAGGTTGACGAGCTCGAGGTCGCCCGAGTCCATCGATACAAGCCCGGGAGCGGCATCCCTCTCAAAGTTCCGAGTATAGGAATGGTAGAAATAGGCGTTGGTGGTGGAAGTATTGCACAGCTCGACGAACGAGGAGTCATTGCCATTGGGCCTAGAAGCGCTGGAGCTTCGCCAGGACCAGCCTGCTACGGCTTAGGCGGTGAGGATCCAACGGTCACCGATGCAGACCTAGTCCTTGGTTATCTCAATCCAGAATATTTCCTTGGCGGACGGATGAAGCTCGACGTTCGGAAAGCAAGCGATACCTTGGACAACGTCGTCGCAAAGAGACTCCATTCTACTACCCTAGATTCTGCGCTGGCGATTTACGAAACCGCAAACCAAATGATAGCATCATCCTTTCGATTACACGCTGCTGAAAGGGGCATTGATTACACAAAAGCTTCGATCATCGTGTATGGCGGCGCCGGTCCAATCCACGCCACCGGTGTAGCAAAGAGTCTGGGCGTCCGCAGCATCGTATTTCCCATTCATGCGGGAGTGCTCTCTGCATACGGGTTGCTCGTATCACAGGTATCATTCGATATTACACAAACAAAGATCGCCTCGTTGGCAGATCTTGGTTCGAAAGAGTATGTCGAGACATTTGAACGGTTGATTCGCGAAACGGGAGGTATTCTCAAGCGTACCGGCATTCAAGAGCTGAATCGAATAGAAAGAAAGCTCGATATGCGTTATGCGGGCCAAGGATACGAGATTGAGCTAGATCTAGGCGAATTAAGACCAGATGCAAAGGAGTTCAATGATCTGCCCCGGCGCTTTCAGTCCAAGTACGCGCAGCTCTATAGCGAAAAGCTCTCGGCTGGAGAGCCCGAAATAGTAAACTTCAGAATCAGCGTATTCTCCGCTCGGAGAAAAGTGAGGGTTGGATTTGGGGGTTCGGGAGAAGCGAAGTCCGTGGGTGCTAGGGAAACCAAATCCAGAAGAGCTTACTTCGAGGAGGGATACAAGGATTGCACAGTCATTGATAGGTATTCATTACGTCCTGGCGACAGAATCAGTGGGCCTGCAATTGTGGAGGAATTCGAGACTACCACAATACTGGACGAGGGCCAGATTGGAGAGGTAGATAAGATGTACAACATAGTTGTCAAACTTACTGCCTAACAAGCTGGAAGGTAATCATATCTTGGCAAATCGCGAAAAAGGACTTGGTGTAAGGACTGGTATTCTATGGGATAGGCTTATTTCGATATCGGACGAAGTCTTCAAGACGGTTGTAAGAACATCATTCTCTTCTGCAGTTCGCGAAGGACACGATGCCTGCTGCGTTCTGCTGGATAGCAAGGGGCGTTCGATAGTGCAGAGTACGCAGAACGTTCCCTCCTTTATTGGAACGCTCCCAATGACCATGCGCGAGGTCCTAGCAAGATTCGACCTAAAAGACATGGAGGCCGGAGATGTAATCGGCACAAATGATCCTTGGTTCGGAACCGGGCACCTTTATGACCTGACAGTCATACGCCCAGTCTTCTTCAAAGGCGAATTACTGTGTTTCACTGGAACTGTAAATCACCTTCCTGATGTCGGAGGCTCAGGGTACAACGACACTGCAAAGGAAATGTACGAAGAGGGCTTGAACATACCTCCCTCAAAACTCGTTGAGGCGGGCAAGCCAAACTCGGACATCATGAGTATCATCGAAAGGAATGTCAGGATGAATGACAAGGTGTTGGGAGACATCCAGGCCGTTATTTCGGCAAATCATCTCGGCGAACGGAGGCTACTAGAACTTCTGGATGACGAGAAGTTGGGAAGGGAAGACTTCGAAGAGCTTTGCCAAGCGATTATCAGAATGACCCGTTCGGCGATGAAGAAGGAGCTCGTTAAAGTTCAAGGTTCTTACAGGAGCACCATCCAGGCTGAGGCATTGGACTCAGCAGTACGAATCAAATGCAAAGTATCAATTGATAGCGATAAAGGAGTTCTGATAGATTACAGCGGAAGTTCAAAGGCGGTTGATGCCGCCATCAACGTTCCATACTCTTACACATACTCCTGGAGCTCCTATGCGATAAAATGCGTTTACGCGCCGCTAATTCCCAACAATGAAGGTATTTTCGAGCTAATCAAAGTGGTTGCGCCGGACAATTCCGTTGTCAACATCAAGCCTCCCCATGCTGTAGCCGGGCGACATGTACTGGGTCATTACTTGCCGTCTGTCATATTCAGAGCATTGGCAAAAGCAAGCCCTGATAGAGTGATCGCGGATTCCGGTATGTGGACGGTAATGTATTTTGATGGGTATAATAATCTGGGGTCGCGGTATTCAGTCCAATATTCTTCGAGCGGTGGGCTAGGTGCTCGGCCAAACGAGGATGGAATCTCCTGCTTATCCTTTCCAACCGACGTGTCAAATATTCCAGTGGAAGCATGGGAACAGGTGACAGACCTCCTAGTCGAGGAGAGGAAACTAAGAGAGAATTCCGAGGGTGCCGGGAAGTATAGAGGCGGATTTGGTCAGGTCGTCACTATCAAGAACATTACGGCAAAGCAGGTCAGCGTATCCGTGAGCTGTAATCGAACCCTGTTCGCCCCTCAAGGTCTGAGAGGGGGCCTTGCAGGGACTCGTCGAGAATTCTTCTTCAATGGAAGACCTGCTCCGGGACGTGGCAGATACTATTTGAATCCAGGTGACGAGGTAACACTGAAAGACGCTGGAGGGGGCGGGTATCAAAACGTAAGAATGCGTGACAAAAACCTTGTTCGACAAGATATCAACGAGGGACTAATCACGGTCAATAGGGCGCGACAACTGTATCATAGTTGATTATTAGAGGAAGTGGCTTCTTACAAGAAATGACACCTAACGAAAACCAAGAACTTTACGTCTGGATCGACGGCGAATTACTGAATAAGGAAAGAGCAGCTGTCTCCGTATGGGACCATGGATTTCTGTATGGTGACGGAGTCTATGAAGGAATCAGGTCATATGCCGGCGCTGTGCACAGATTGGATGACCACATCGAAAGGCTCTTCGAATCTGCGAAATCTATTCAGATCGACATACAATACAGTCAGGCTCAGATCGGCAGGGCCGTCGGCGAGACCCTTCTGAAGAATTCCCTCTTCGAGGATGCCCATGTGCGTATCGTCGCCACTAGAGGGGTGGGAAAACCTGGCCTCGACCCTAGGAGAGCGGTCAAATCGACAACAATCGTGATGTCCTACCCCTTTCCCAAATACTTTGGAGAAAAGGCGGTCAGGCTCCTCATTTCTTCGGTGAGGAAAAAGTCTCCATACTCAGTCGATGCCAAACTAAAGTCTTTGAACTACATGGATTCCGTTCTCGCAAAACTCCAAGCAAATGCCGCCCAAATGGATGATGCAATCTTGCTTGATATGAGTGGTTATGTTGCTGAAGCTACCGGAATGAATGTTTTCGTAGTCAAGGACAACAAGATATCCGTTCCGACTACAGGGGCATCACTCGAGGGGATCACCCGCAAGGTCGTCTTGGAAATCGCGTCCCGCCTAGGCTTTAGCGTTGCCGAGACGAATATCACACCGCACGATCTTTACGTCGCGGATGAAGCATTTCTCACTGGAACCGGCGCTGGAATCGTTCCGATCGATGAGGTCGACGGGAGAAAAGTTGGAAAGGGGGCACGGATCGTTTTGAAAAGAATCTTAGAAGAATACACAAGGGACATTCACGACAATTCAGTTAACGCTAGCGATATTGTCAAGAAATACACTTGAAGCAATTGATACCCTCAAGCAAGGTATCATTTGGAGTAAAGGCAACTATCGCGTGCTTCGCAGAATTTGGGTGGGTCGCAACTCTTCCTGCAGTCTCAGAACCTATTCGGGTAGAAACATGACCGGCAATACAAACACGATCACAAAGAATCCATTGCAGATCCACGCAAAGGGGTAACCATAATTCGAAACAGTATACGCAAAAACAATCGGAATCCAGAAGTTTCCGACCAATGAGAAGCTGTTCACCCAACCTACGCGAACAGTATCGTATCTCGAGGAAACGCTAGATATTTCTCTCGCGCTAGCGATTGCGGTGGTAAAGCCGCCTCCTTGAAAGAAACCTACCAACGCGCTGGACATGGAAAGCATGTATAGATTTGGAGCAGAGCTAAGCGTCAGGCTCAATGAACTCCCTGCGCCACATATCAAGAGGAGTCTGCGGACGTCTTTCACTTTGTCATACAACTTACCAAAAATCAAGGAAGAGACCACAGACAGGATTGGTGACAGGCTTGCAATGGACCCGGACAGCGAGGGGGAAATATCAAGCACATTTTCCAAGTAATATGTCATGATATTTCCTACTAGGATTGGACCAATTGTGGTTCCAAGAAGACACAGACTGATTAGGTTGAGCCGTCTATCCCGCAGGATGACGAAGAGCGCAGGGGTGCGAAAGCGCAATATCAATCCGTCATCCTCGTCCTCCTGCTTCGGAATGAATCTCATCATCAAGACTATACAGCCCAGACCTAGGAGGCCATTGACAAACAGCCCAACCCTCCAGCTGGTCGATTCCGCCAAAAGCCCCCAAAATACGAGCGCCAGAAAGCCTCCTAATCCGAGCGCCGCTCCAAATATGCCCAAACTCATGCCTTCTGACCCTGTACGATAATGTTTTGCGATCAGTCTAACACTTGGAGAAAACGTCAGGCCCATTCCTGCTCCAACGACGAATCTAAGCAAGACCTGAGAGCCTAGATCAGTGGTCAACCCGCAAAGTATTGTCCCTGTTGCAGCCGTTAAAGTTCCGATGAGGAGAACATTTCTGGCGCCGTGCCTGGCCGAAAAAATGCCTCCAGGTATTTGGAAAATCGCCATCCCCAAGAGAAAGCTGGTAGTCGCCGTCGCAAGACCCGTGATCCCAAATCCTAGATCCAAAGCGATGAAAGAGTATATCGTAGGAAAGCTAAACCAGGTTATCCCGTAAAAAATCCTGAAAGCAACTAGTGACAGAGTTGTCTCATTGCTACCCGCATTAGTCATACCTTTGAGCCCTGATAGAAGTTAGCCGACGAGCGTCGATAGAACTGCGCGACGATTTGAAATCCAATCCAATGCGCAAAATATTTCTGGTTCCGTTGCCCGAACAGCGAGTTACTGTGTGAGGTGGAAAGCCAGACCCAATTCATGCTCCTTTCAAATTTTCGGAAGGCTTTGATCGGGACTTTGAATCTTCGGTAGTACGCAGGGGTATATTGGCTCTTACTTTCTAGCTGGCGTCCAAGATTCTCGCAATCGCCCAGCCTCGTGGGTACTCGTTCAATCTTTGCGCTTGGCAATGCTACTGCCCAGAAAGACGCTTCCTAATTCCTTATCGCGCAAAGTTTGAGTTTCGCCTTCGAAGACCTTCCTGCCGGAGGTCAGTATTACGGCTCTCTTTGAGACCGACAGCGCCTTCCTGACGTTCTGTTCCACCAGCCCAATTGCAATCCCTTTTTGAGCGAGCTCGACTATCTTCTCAAAGATCAGGTCAGTTAGTTTCGGTGATAGAGCCGCCGATGGCTCATCCAAGAGTAGCACCTTCGGATCAGTGACGAGCGCCCTCCCCAAGGCCAGCAATTGTCTTTCACCTCCGCTAAGTTTTCCGGCCTTTTCATCTTTCCTTTCCTTCAGCAGAGGGAACATCTGATAGACAACTTCCAGTTTTTCTCTGAGCCTGTTTGATTGGAAAAGCCCTCCCATTTCCAAATTCTCTTTAAGTGTCATCTTCGGAAAAACATTGTCGACTTGTGGAACATAACCGATCCCCAGGCTGACGACGCGACTGGGTTTCATTCCAGTGATATCATTTTCATTGAAACTAATATTTCCAGAGAAAACGGTGGAGAGCCCGAGTACTGCTTTTACAAGAGTACTCTTGCCCGAGCCATTCGGCCCTAATATCGCTGTGATGGCGTTGTCTTCAATTGTCAGAGATATACCATGTACAATTTGTATTTTGCCATATCCTGCGGATATATCATTCAATAGTAGAGTGCACAAACGCAGTCAACCACCCAAATAAACCTCGGCCACCGTGGCGTTTTGCATGATTTCTTGCGGCGATCCCTCGAACAGTAATCTACCTTGATGCATCACGTAAGAGTAATTTACGAATCTGAATAGAATGTCCAGGCGGTGCTCGATAATCAAGAAAGTGATATTAGATTTCTTCTGGAGTTCGACAAGTTTGCTCAGAATCTTTTCCGCCAAATCAGGAAGAACTCCTGCCGTGGGTTCATCCAGTAGCACCAGTTCTGGGTCGGACATCAGCGCCCTCCCAATTTCCAACAACTTCATTTGACCTCCTGAGATATTCTGGGCCGAGTTTCCCTCCACCTGGTCTAACGACAGCGTTTTGAGTACGTCACGAGCCCTTGCGCCTAACTCGTACTCCTGATTATCCCACCTACTGTGAACCGGAGCGTCGACAATTTTTTCGCCCTTCTGGCCCTTTGGCGGAACCAACAGATTCTCGAGCACGGTCATTGTAGAAAAAAGTCGAGGATTCTGAAATGTTCTCGCTATGCCCATGTGGTATATTTCAGACGCACTCTTCCTTTCTATGGGGTTTCCCTTGAAAATTATCGTCCCAGAATCAGACCGAAGAACCCCGGAAATGCAATTGAAGAGCGTGCTCTTGCCAGACCCATTGGGGCCGATTATCCCGGCCATCTCACCTCGTTCTATTTCCAAATCAATTCCATTGAGCGCCCTGACTCCGCCAAAGCTCTTGTAAACTTTCTGAGCGGATAAGATGTTATCAGTCATCAATCGGTCTTCCCATCCCGTGGGCGCTTGAAAGCCGTCGTCCTGATAGGCTTCTCAGGGAGTATTCCACCAGGCCGATACAGCAGTATCAGAATCAAGATGACGCCTTCAATTATGAATCGCAGATAATTCAATTGGGATGATATGCCTACATAGAATTGGTTGAATTGAAGCTGGGTGGTAAGAATTGCAGTGGCTTCATTTATCCCTGTGAGGACTAGCGTACCCAACAACACTCCTTTGTTGTTCCCCGTCCCTCCTAGGATCATCATTACCCAAATCTGAAAGGTCAGATCCGGAATGAAATCAGTGGACGAAATATATCCAACGTAGAAGACGTAAAGCACTCCCGCTATTCCGCTTATCGCGGAACCTATTATGAGCACACGGATTCTAGATTTATTGATGAATTTCCCGTAGACCTCTGACGCGACGGGATCGTCGCGTATCGATCGCAGCATTCTCCCGTAAGGCGAATTGCTTAGTCGATTGACGTAGAGAAAGACCGCAGCGGCGAAAGCCATGATCAGAAAGGACACACCAGAGTTTGCTAGGAACGAACTCTGTAATGAGGAGAACGGATTGGGTACGCCGCTTAGGCCCTGATAGCCGCATACTATTGCGTTATAGTTTGCCGTGATAATGCGAACGGCCTCGCCCGCAACTAGTAGTACAATACCAAGTACAAAGCCTTCACTAATTCTCATGGCTGGCAAGGCCAAGATAAGCCCGAAGCCCGCTGCCACCCCAGCTCCAACTACAATACAGATTATGAAAATCAAAAATGCAAGTTGCGGGTCACTAGATCCTGCCTGAAAGCGAAATTGGACTGCCTGGGCACCGCACATATCTGGAGGGTTTGCAATGCCGTAAAAGTAAGGGAGCAAATACGCAACAATGATCCCGGCTGAGAAAGCGCCTAGTCCATAAAAGAGCACCTTGCCGAAATTGAGCTGCCCACTGTAGCCATATTCTAGATTTAGAGTGACTCCCAGAACCGCGTACAGCGAATAGAAAGTCCCCGCCGAAATTAGTAGTGAAATTACGTCTACTATGTTCTCAATCTTCCCAAAGCCATCTTGATTTCTGACTTCATTCTGCTGAAAGAAATATCGGATAGTCCTGTGGGACGGATTATCAGAACGAGCACGATGATCAGTATGGGCATGAGTGGCTTGAAGGTGAAACTCACCCCGAATAGTTGGTTGAGTACATTTATTCCGGCATTCTCGGCTAGCCCGACTATGAAGCCTCCGACTATCGTAGCGGGAAGGCTCAGATAAGCCCCTATGGAAGATGCGGCAAAAATGTCAACCATTGCTTGGTACCCGAGTTCGGGATGGGCAAGAGTGAAGACAACATAGAATCCCCCGGCAATGCCAGCCAGTCCTCCGGAAATTATGAAAGTCAGATTGTAAACACGTTCAGGATCGACACCGATGGCCTGAGCCAATTGCCTGTTGTCAGATATAGCCCTCATCGTCTTTCCCGCTCTGGTTCGTTGCATAAATAATCTCAGAAGAAACATTAGTGCGATTGCGGTAGGTACAGCCCATACGAAAATGTTTGTTATGTAGAGAAAGCCAAATTTGGTTACAACCGAAATACCCACGCCGGTTGGAACACCCAGCCAATTATTCGGAGCAGCCACCATGTACAGAGAATATCTGAGTATGAGATCTAGAGCAAACGACCCGATCATCAGGATGAATGATGAAGATCCTCTCGCAATCATAGGACGGAAAAGCAACCGATACGAGAGCCAAGCCGTTGCGGATGTGGCCAAAAATGAAACGACTAGGGCTTCTGCTAGACCGCTTCCCATGAATCGAGTCATGTACATGCAAATGTACGCACCGATTGTCACATACTCCGCGTGCGCCAGATTGGGGATCTTCGTCACCCCCATTGTTAACGTAAAACCTACCGCCATCAGGGCGTAAAGACTACCGATCTCGACGGAAAGGTAGAGTGATGAGACAAAACCGTCTAGCCCAAATGCCAACTGTTCTTGAAACGCACGAATCATCTGCAATAAAATACGTTTCGGTAGAGCGCATTTACGTCTCCGAAAGTAGCCTACCAAATCCTTTGACAGCTTGACGGGATCCGCATAATCTTGCAGCTTTCCAAATTGTAGCTTGATTGGCTGTAATCACGGGCTTTCCCAATGTTTCCTCTAAATGCTGGATTACGGCCGAAGCAGGAAAGTTTGTACAGGAAATGAATAACCCATCGGAGTCTTCACTCTTTGTTCTCACAGCGAAATCAATAATCCTGTGCGGTGGAACGTCGCATTCAGATCCGTCTCGAATCCCCATGCCCTTTACGTTACAAACTCGAATCCCATTTCCGTTCAGGAAAATGGAAATCTTTGAAGTCAATTCATCAGCGTATGGTGCGCACACATCTACCTTACTTATTTTCAAGACGCGAAGGGCATCTACTACCGCAGTCGATGTCGTTGTAGCATGGTACGCTCCTATGAGACCCTCCGGTCCAACGAGGATAGTCGTATCGTACAAATCATTTGTCCAGCCCGTCGTGCGAGTGAGCATTCCCATGATAACGTAGAGGTCGTGCTCTTTCGCTTTCCGACAAAGAATTGCAATTTCTTCGGCCGGCGGATCCATGTTTGTTGAGTAGCGGGGAAAGAATGTATTTGTCTCATACCCCGTTAGATAAATCTCCCCAAAGACCACAAGCTTTGCCCTAAGGACGCTGCATCGTCGATTTGTCTTAGGGCATTCTCCAAATTCTTGGGACGGGGATCGGCGTTTTCTTCTCCTATGAGGGACCGAGATTGGCACAGAGCCACTTTGTACTTGGTATACTCTGGTTTGTTGGACACGCTGGGGCTGGGTTGTCCATGACGTATAAAAACCCTGCCAAGAACTTTGCCGAGAACGAAGTCTTGATCAAAGATGCGGTTTGTGTTGCTCAAAGAGATAGACAACTCGAATCTACTATCGGAACGCAACCAATCGGAACTCCTCCCTTTCCAACAACGGGTGAACCGTTCCCCACACCAATACCGGAAAAGAAAGCTAATGTTAGAGACCAACTCGATCTAAGATTCCCGGTGCCGATGGGCAAGGTTGCTCAAATCATGGGGATGATGAACTTCCTCCAGAGTAAGTTCAAGGAATTGGAAATTGAGATTAGGGCCAAAAATGGGTCAATTTCTGAGGAGGAGTTCGCCAACAAAATCAAGGAAGCCCTGCGGCAACTCGACATCAGTTTAGAAGATTAAGGTCGCCCAAACAATGACTCCAACCCAGCATATCTCTGTATTCTGCCAGCCGCTTTGGAGGTTCGAGTGGAACGTATTCTTACCTCTCCCTTGACAGGTACTCTTGTTACTGCGCTACTCCTTGTCCTCTTGTCTGGGAAGTCTTTTGGAGATTTCCACAAACAATTTTTCATCCTTGCCAGCCATTTTTCAAGACAGACCTCCGAATGCCTTCCTTTTTACTTTGCTAGCGTCATAATCCAGCCCGCTCCACTGGATCTCGTATCCAAGAGACGAGAGGATCTCCGCTGGACCGACACCAACTCCGAGAGATTCTATGACTCGCGATGCTACACTGAGGGGCAAGCTATCACCCCTAGCGAATTCCTCTTCCACCTTCTTTCCGATGGTTTCGATTTCTAACTCGCTCAAAAGAAAGTCTCCAATCATCCTAAAGCCTTTAAGGTCGCTTCCGGTAAGCGCCCTTTTTACGATTTGAAGAGGAATGTTGCGATCTCGCGCAACCTGCTCCAGGCTCACAACTTTGCCCGTAAAATCGTAGAATGTCTTGCTGGTACGCAGTTCATCCAGCAGCTTTTCTTCGGCGGCCTGCTCGATAGTCTTGAGATAAGAGATTACGGCATCTACCGGAACTTGCCTCGAATAGGTCAGGAGCATCACCGCCTTTGACTTGACCTCGGCAAGTTTTGCCTCGGAGCAGCGCAGGTTCTCATTCAACGCCACAATGATTCTAGTTTCTGGAGTAAGCGAAGCCAGTTTTGAAAGTTTTCTTTCGATGTACTCCTTCGTCCAGAATCCGACAATCTCCATGAAGATCTTGAAACCGTACTTTTCGAGACTGAAATCGGGAATGAGGACGTACCTTCCAGCGATCAGTGGCTCTGGCTCCCTTCGTAACTCCCAACCAGTGCTCAAAGAGTTAAATTTCGAAGCAAATATTTCCTCGACGCTACTGTCGAAGAGAGACTCCTCGTCGCGGTCAAAAAGCCCGGCAAACTCTGGAGCACTTCCTTTGTTTTCTTCGAAGCAAAGTATTCTGTTATTCTTGCGCCTGTCTATTATCTCTGCGTTGAAACTCCAGGAATCGCTGGCAACTATCGTCGGCAGGAGCTTTGCAAGGGATGTGCCGTACCTTTCTGTCATCTTGAAAAGCGATAGCGGACCGTCAAGAAAGACCGAGTAACGGTCTTTCTCCTCCCTCTTTTCTACGGAGTACATCAGCCCAAACCTCTTGATGTCTCTGAATATCCGCTTCCAGTTGCCCGAGGCAACGAATTCCATGCTCACGCTTTTGAATAAGGCAGTCTGAGCAAGCGCAAGGTTGTAAGCCTGTACGAGGAGAAGGGGGCTGACCGGATCAAAAGCTGTCAGAATCTGCTCTTCTTCAAGATCCTTGAACATGGATTCCTCAAGTTCCCCAGGGAGGAGGTTCATCCTTGCGCTCAACTCGACAAGAAGTTGCTGCTTCTGTTGAGTTGTAGCGATCCTCCGCTTGCTAGCTTCCTCGAAGACTGTTGTACGTGCGCTCACCGGTTCGACCTTGCTATCCACGATGAAGGTGCACCTCCTGTTCAAAATCGCCGCAAGGCCTCTTAGTGTCTTATAATCAGTCGACTCTGAGGACTCGAGTTCTTCGAGTCTAGCCAAGAGACAGCCTCTCTTCTTTCCTACGCTTTCCTGAAAGATTCCGATGATGCTTTTGGCAAGAGAAATCGAAGCTGCTTCAAGGGGAATGTAATTTGGAACCACTTTTCCCTTACGGACTTTACCACTGAACAGATTCGACGGAAGCATCTGACCTTCAAACACCAAACGATAACATAAAAATCATCGGGAATGACAAATGAAAGGCGGCGCCGCTTGGCTATCAGGTCAGAAATCGTTCCTCGCACCTACCAGTCGAGCATTGCTACCACAGCTTCCAAGACAAACACGCTGGTGATCCTACCAACGGGTCTTGGAAAGACATTGATTGCAATCCTCGTGTCGGAAAGCAGGCTCAAGGAAGTCAATCCCAAAGGAAGGATACTCGTTCTCGCTCCTACCAGACCTCTCGTGCTTCAGCACAAAGAAACTTTTGAAAAGTCGCTTCTTCTGGACGAGAGCCGCTTTGTCCTCTTGACTGGAGAAACTGACATAGACGATAGGACCGATGTCTGGGAAAATCAGGAAAAGCAGTTTGTGTTCGCAACACCAGAGACGGTTCTGAACGATCTAGAAGTTGGGGGCGCCTCTCTCAAGGATTTTGTGCTCGTCGTCTTTGACGAAGCGCACAGAGCAGTCGGAGGCTACGCATACACCGAATTGGCTAGGCTCTACTCGAATCAATCGCTCCATCCATTAATTTTGGGGTTGACCGCGTCTCCCGGAGGATCCGTAGAAAGAGTGGACGAGGTTGTCAGAAACCTGTTCGTAAAAAAAGTGGAGGCTAGGAACGAGAAGGACATCGATGTCCAGGATTTCGTCGAAGAAACGAAGATGGACTGGGTCAAGGTCAATCTTCCCTCCGAATTCAATACACCAAGAAACCTTCTGCGTACGCTCTACGACGAAAAGATTGCGAAGCTGAAGAATGGAGGCTTCATCAAGCCCACCTACTTCCGGGGTCAGCCAAGGATAACCAAAAAGAATCTCTTGGAATCTAGAGGAATGATATTCTCGAGGCTGAAGCAGGCTGACTACAACACGAACGCGAAGACCGCTGCCTACGGTGCGCTGATATCTCAATCTCAAGCCGTTATAATTCTTCACGCGATAGAACTCTTGGAGACCCAGGGTGTTTACACGCTTCAAAAATACCTGACGAGGCAAAAGGAAAATCCGGAGCAGGGGAAATCAGCAAAAGCGCTGTTCAAGGACGAGAGGTGGTCAAGGATAGTGAATGAAACCACAAAATTAGCTTCGTCAACAGTTCTCGAAGATCATCCAAAGGTTCCTAAACTAAGATCAATAATTTCAGAGCAGCTGGCAAAGAAACAGAATTCCAAGATCATTGTTTTCACTCAGTACAGGGATACGATTGACCTGATTATTTCAAAGCTCCAAGACAATTACAAGCAGGTCAGATGCCAGAGATTCGTGGGACAATCAAAGAAAAGCGAACAGGATAAGGGGATGAGCCAGAAGGTTCAGAAGCAAGTCCTTGAAAAGTTCCGAACATCCAGCGAATTCAACGTCCTGGTCAGTTCGAGCATAGGCGAGGAAGGACTACACGTTCCGGACGTCGACCTTGTGGTTTTCTACGAAGCCGTTCCTTCAGAGATAAGATCGATCCAGCGAAGGGGAAGGACTGGAAGAACTATGCCCGGAAGAGTCGTGGTGCTCCTAGCGGAAAATACTGTAGACGAAGCGTACTATTACAGCGCGTTGTACAAGGAGAACAAAATGAAGAAGATAGTGGAGAATGGGATAGTAGTCGGTGCTGATGAGAACGAAAGATCAGAGAACGCGTCTCTCTTAGATTTCATTTGATTATCGAAGCTTTTGAACTTCCTTCCAGTCTGAATAATCATCGACAGCTTTCAGCTTGCACTTTTCGCAGTACGCCTTGTCTCCATCATCGTCCTCGGGAATCAGCGCACCAAGATTCTCTGCTGTGAGTGGCGCTCCGCAACTGCTGCATACTCTGGGCAACATCACACTCTAATGGGTTTTCGACAAGATATGCATGTCGGTCGGTCATCCAGAAGGAACATTCTTAACAACTGAAGGAAGGAAGGAAGTAGAGCGAGCCTTGTCTTCGGCAGCGACTAGCATTTCCTTCGATAAGGGCACCATAGTGGTGAGGGGTGGCCACAGAATCCCGAATACAGTGTGGGATGAGAGGATAGGTGCGTTCAGGGCCCAGGCCATCTTCTACAGGGACATGCTCCAGTACTTCAAGGAAAGCGACCTGGAGTTTCAAGACAACGTTGCTAGCCACTTGATCCCCTGCCCTCATTTAGAGTGCGTTTCCACTGTAAAGCTGAGGGGATACCAGAAGAAAGCTCTCAACTCCTGGGAAAGATCTGGAAAGAGGGGGACGATAGTCCTCCCAACAGGCGCTGGAAAGACCGTCATCGCAATAAAAGCGATTGAACTGGTAAACCAACCTGCCCTAGTTGTAGTACCGACTCTAGATCTTATGGAGCAATGGCGAAAGAGGATAGAGAAGGAGCTGAGTATCAAGGCAGGAGTTCTCGGCGGCGGAGAGAGTACGCTACTGCCTGTGACCGTTTCCACTTATGATTCTGCGTTCATCAAAGCACCAGAGATAGGAGCAAAGTTCTCGTTCATCATCGCAGACGAGGTGCACCACATAGCTTCCGAAGGTTACAGGCAGATTGCCGAGATGTTTTCGGCCCCCTACAGGATGGGTCTAACGGCCACCCTTGAAAGGGAGGACATGCTCCACAAAGAGATACCACGACTGATAGGGGGAGTCGTTTTCAGGCTGGAGCCAAAGGATCTCGCTGGAAGCTACCTATCCAACTTTTCCGTCGACAGGATAGTCGTCGATCTCACCGAGGAAGAGATGAAGGAGTATGAGAAGCACCACAGGATATTCACCGACTATATCCAGAGAAACAGAATCAGATTGTTCACGCCAATGTCATTTCGCAGGTTCATAATGAGGAGCGCAAGAGATCCGGAGGCTAGAAAGGCACTTCTGGCAAGGAACAGGTCGATGGACATCGCATTCAACTCCGAGTCCAAAATAAAAGAGCTCGAAAAGATTCTAATCGAAAATCCTGAAGAGCGGATTCTTATATTCACGCAGCATAACGACCTCGTCTACAGGATATCGAGGAGGTTTTTGATTCCTTTCATAACTCATACGACGAACAAAGAGGAAAGACACCAGATTCTTGAAAAGTTCAATTCGGGCGTTTACAGGGCTGTTGTCACCTCCAAAGTTTTAGATGAAGGGATAGACGTTCCTGAGGCTTCTTTGGGCGTCATACTAAGCGGCAGCGGAAGCTCAAGAGAGTTTATCCAGCGGCTTGGAAGATTGCTCAGGAAATCAAGTCAGAAGGAGGAGGCTAGGTTGGTGGAAGTAATTTCCAGAGAGACTTCTGAGGTTGGAACAAGTTCCAGGCGCAGAAAAAAGTCGAAGATTGCTATTGCTGCTTCGAGCAGTGATGCAGGGAAAGAGAACAAAAACGCAAGCTATCTGAAACTGTCCTGAATTTTCAGCTTCTGTTCTTCCTGAATGTAGCGACTGCTTCCGCGAATGCCCTTCTTTCTGAAGAGACGAGTTCCTCCCAATTTTTCTCGCCACGCGCGACCTTCTCCATCTCCTCCTCAACTCTCGAAGTGAACTTGGGAGAGATGTAGTTGCCCCAGGGCTTTTCTATGTGCTCAATTAATTTCATTCCCTTCTCAGTAGGATAGATCACGTTCTTGTTTGTCCGTACGTATTGCCTATCTCGAAGCGTCTCGATCATAGTAGGTCTCGTCGATTTGGTTCCTATTCCCGCTCTCTCCATCTCGGCAAGAAGAGAGGAATTGGAGTAGCGCGGCGGCGGCGCTGTCTTTTTCTCTAGAATATCTACTCCTTCCACCAAGTAGGTTGTGTTCGGCTGAAAAACATCAATCATCACCTTTTCCTTGGGAGGATAATAGTAGACAGCGTAAAAGCCGCGGTCGACCAATTTCCTGCCATCTGCTCTAAACGGCTCCACTTGAATCAAACCGTCAACGGTTGTATCAACGAACTTGGCTGGAGGACCGAATATCGATAGGTAGTGTCTTAGAATAAGCTCGTACAGACGAAATGCCAAAGTGTTCTTTTGGTACTCCGTAATGGAAGCAATGGGCGTTATTGGCTCGTGGTCCTCAGATAACTTACCGCGAGTTGGGATCGTAAGATTGTTTTGGAGAAGCTTTGAAGCATAGTCCTTGAAATTGTTACCAGACAAGAGCTTTTGCAGGTTTGATTTGTGATTGAACGAGTGACTATAAGTCTGGTTGTCGACTCTCGGATAGGTTATGATGGACGAGAGGTAGAGCTCCTCGGCAAGGCCCAGTACTTTTGAAGGAGAGATGTGGAGGAAGGAGGAACCCACCCTGAGCATCTCCTGAGTGTTCATAGGTTTTGGTGGCTGAACGAGAGTGGTCTCCTCTCTGACATTTGTGCACAAAAACTGCTTTGATTTTCTGACCTTCTCGAAAATCTCGCAAGCTTTCGTTCTGTCGAAGAAGGGCGACGACTGATGGATGAAGTTGGTTTTCTTCACCTTTGCAGTGATCTCCCAGAAGGGCTTGGGAATGAAGTTTGTTATCTCCCGCTCCCTATCCACGACGAGCAAGAGCGTGGTGGTCTGGACTCTGCCGAAAGACAGAACGCTTTTTCCAACCTTGTACTTGAGAGAAAGACTCAACTCACGAGTTGCCGAGAATCCAACCACTGCGTCGATCTTGCGCCTCGCCTCCACGGAGAAGGCAAGATTGTAGTTGAACTGCCTCAAACGTGAAAAGGATTCCCGAATATCTGACGGAACGGTCGTATTCAGCCAGAGCCTCTTAACCGGCTTTTGAATTCCTCTTAATGTTTCCAAAACTTCGAGACCAATGTTTTCGCCTTCGTCGTCCGAATCAGTCGCGATTATAACTTCTGATGCGTTTAGAGCAAGATTGCGAAGCGGTTGAGAGTATCCTTTCCTTTGGAAAACCTTCACTAAGCTTTTTGGATCGTTGAGTATGGCGTCTACGGAGGAATGCGTCCATCTTTCGAGTTCCTTTGGAGTTACGTAGTTCATGATGTGGCCGCTCAGAGGTACGATGACGTAGTCCAGAACTTCATAAGAAATGATCCTACTCCTTTTTCCTTGACCGCCGAGCGTTTTCACTCTGTACTGTCCTAACGCGGAAGCGATGAGCTGACCCATCCTTTGCTTCTCAGTGACTACAAGCTTCATTGGTTCTCTAATCGGATTTTTCTTCAGATAGAAAAACTGCGCGAAGACGCTTGCTCATCCATGTCGAGCGCGCTAGCCTTTTGACTAGTTGTTGTTCTCTGGGTCCGCGTGGAGCTTCTGCCTGATCGTCAGCCACACCCGAAGGACCCTGGCCGTTTCGTCGTCAAAGAAAACGGTGCGGTTTGACCTCTTCTTGAACTGCCTGGGCTTCAGCGTGATAGACTGCTCGATCCAGTCAACGTCCGAAAGATCAACGCTTATCAGCTCCCTGCGTCTCATCCCTGTCTTTGCGAGCAGAAGGACGATTGCCTTGTCCCTCACGCCGAGGATGGAATTCACCAGCTTCGACATCTCCTCGACCGAGATCAGCTTCGTCGGCGATTTTCCTTCTTCGTTGTTGCTTTGAGAATTACAGATATTTTTGTTATGCCTTAAGCTGTAGCAGGTTTAAAGTAGCGCTCAACCATGTGCTGAAGCTCCTCCTTAAGCTCCTCCTTAAGCTCCTGCTGAACCCGCTTTGTGAATTCCGCGCGCGTCTCGGCTCGCAGTTTTTCAATCTCTTCCTTGTGTTGCTTTTCCTGTACAACAATACGGGCCTCTTGGAACAAGGGTAGCGAGATTGACCAGTGGGACAAGCGCATCTCCGACGGCAAGAAGGGAATGGTAGTCAAAATATCCAAGGACGACCTCGCTGCCATGTACCAAATCAAACTCGAGAACGGCACGATTCCCAGGATTCACTTCTGTGAAGGCGACTTTGCTCGAGTCAGCTGGAACCGGATCCCTGCAAGCTGGTGAGATTGGACAACGGCAGGCTTTTCTGCGATGCTCACAGCCAATCCTTGATGTACGTCTTTGCAGATCTGCACACGATAGAGAACGGGGAACTTGGCAAGAGGGCCGTACAAATCTACAAGAACCGCAAGTTACGGTCCTGAAGCAGGAGGTTGTCGATTGCTTGCAGAAGAAGAGCTGAATTGACAAAGAATTCAAGGAATCACGGCGTTAGGGCCGGTCCATTGTCCCTTTTGACCGGCGTAGCGTATCTTGCCTGGAATTGCTGAAACTGTTTAGCCACTTCAGCACGCAAGTCCTCTCGCAGCTTCTTCATCTCCTCCTTGTGCCGTTTCTCTTGCACGATCAGTCTCGCCTCCATCGAAACGCCCAAATTGTCCCTGTCCTGTTTCACCTTCGCAAGCTCTTCCTTCACGGCATCCTTCTCCGGGTCGCTGGAAACGATGTTCAGGTACTTCCATAACGGTTGCATCAGTCCAGCGAAATGCGCTGGATCTCTCCACGGGGACTTGTCGTAGCGCAGTCGGTCGATGGTGTGCCCCGAGCAGAATTCACCCACTATTGGGTTGGAGTAGAGTCGAGCTAGCGTGATTCCAAGGTCCCTGACCTCGTGGCTGTGAAAGTTGTACCTGTTCTTCCCTCCACGATGGAGACCGGGGCTGTCGGCGACTGTGATTGCCCCTGATCTTCTGCCAGCCTGGTTGAAGATTTGCCAGATGTACTGCGTGTTGATTGGCGTTCCCTTGGATGTGATGAAGATCGGATCCGAAAGTGGGATGTTCTTCTCGTTCCTTCCCGTGTGAATCTCAATGTTCCGGCCCGTCATGTTGCGCCTGACGGCGAGCCAGTCCTTGAGGGCAACGATCCCGTCACGGTGAATGAAGTTGTAGAACTTCATGGCACTTTTCGATGTCGAGGTCTTTGGGCGTATCAGGTTAATCTGCACTGGAGCCTTATCCGGATCCCATTTCGCAGAGTTCTCCGTGCCAAAGTGCTGTGCGAGCTGGTAATATGCAACCTGGTTCCACACCTTGCAGAGTGTGGAGCTGTCCATAAACCCCTGGAGTTTGATTATCATGATCGCCCTATCCCTCGGGGATTTGGTTGAGGCTATTGCTTTCTTCATCGCATCGAGCATGTCGAAAGCCTCCTCGGGAGACATCTCCACGCTAAGCTCGACATCGCTCGCATCGGTGTCAAACCTCAATGGTGACTTGGGCAGATTGATCTGGTTGTGAGAGTAGAAACTGCGGATTGTCCTATAGTCCTTCTCTTTAGAAGAAGGAAGGTTATCCTCTGGAAGCGAGGCAACATAGTCCTTGATGAGCTGGAGGTGCTGAATCTCCTGTCGCTTGGTTCCTTGCATTGCATTTTCAATCAACTCGTCGGGGCTGGTTCCTAGTGGACACTTGAAACTTCGCACATAGCGGATGAATTTTGAGAGGCGATACTTTGGGTCCCTGAGCGTTTCGGAAGGTTTCAGGGCGGACAGCCAGTTCTTGACGGAGGAGTACTGCTCCAGCTCCTCAAGATTGAGGAAGCCAGTCCTGCCCACGAGCTTTACGGCTCCATATTTCTGGAGAACGTAGAGGCCACCCCGTACTGTGGATGCCTTGTATCCCGTCTTCTCCACTATGGTGTTGAATCCGACGGGTTGTCTCGCATCCCTTAGGACGGGCAAGATTCGCTCCATTATTGCCCGGTAATCGACGTGACCATCAGGAAAATCGGGTAGCTTGACGAATTGCCAAATAGTCTCTGCTGGCATCACTGCGTAGCCTAAAATGCGAGACTATATAGGAATTGTTATGGTAGCCCCTAGCAGATTCGAACTGCTGTCTCAGGCTCCAGAGGCCCGCATACTTGACCTGTCTATACTAAGGGGCTGGTGAAATCTATTTCATTTCTATGATATTAAAATTCTTCAGTGTGACGCAAACCGCCGCATGCTTAGAAGCGGGATAGCGGCCACTTAACGATAGCAATGGTTTGTTAGGCTCCCAAAAGCATGTTTCTCGTGCTCAACAACCATGTATATTGGAGGAAAATTCTGCCATGAATTCCTTAAGCGGACGGTATCCAGAAGCGGGGTACCGTCAAGATAAGGCTGATGGCACTCTCTCCTTGAATGTCTCATGAGGTCTTATGTGATTGTACCAGTACGCGAATAGATGCAGGAATTTGGATATGCGCTCAATAGATCTTTCCTCATCGCG